>ERZ773068.1189-NODE-1189-length-13106-cov-6.239598_pt1 | contig 13106 bp, 7 predicted proteins | sample MGYA00580620_ERZ773068 | MGnify/ENA primary metagenome ERZ773068 (study PRJEB29015, sample SAMEA2737983) | human oral metagenome | biome: human oral; feature: human-associated habitat; material: dental | place: China | collected 2101 ... | reverse complement strand
CAGAACGTCTTCACGCTGGCCGCCGCGCTGTTCTTCTTTGGCGCCATGATCGGCATCTTCGACTGCGTGATGAACATCCAGGCCGTCATCGTCGAGCGCGACAGCAAGCGGCCGCTGATGTCCGGCTTTCATGGCTTCTTCAGTCTGGGCGGGCTGCTGGGCGCCACCACCACCAGCGCCATCATGGACCTGGGCGTGAGCCCGTTCGCCACGGTGTCCGGCATCGCCCTGGCCGGTGTGCTGCTGCTGATGACCATCCGGCGGCACATCCTGCCTTACGGGAACCCGGCCGAGGGTCCGCCGTTTGCACTGCCACGCGGCGAAGTGCTCTTTCTGGGCATGCTGTGCATGACGGTCTTCCTGGTGGAAGGCTCGATGATGGACTGGAGCGCGGTGATGCTGACCGAGAACCACGGCATGCCGGTGGCGCAGGCCGGTTACGGCTTTGCGGCCTTCTCGCTCACCATGACCTTCGGGCGCCTGACGGGCGACCGCATCGTGGCTAGGGTAGGGCGGCGCAGGGTCGTGACGGTGGGCGGCCTGCTGGCCATGGGTGGCATCCTGCTGGCCACGCTGGTCCCCCTCTGGCAGGCGGCACTGCTGGGCTACGCCATGGTGGGGCTGGGCTGCTCCAACATCGTGCCAGTGCTGTTCACGGCGGTGGGGCGCCAGACCAGCATGCCGCAGAGTGTGGCGGTGCCGGCCATGTCCACGCTCGGCTATGCCGGGGTTCTGGCCGGTCCGGCCGCCATCGGCTTCATCGCGCACCACAGCAGCCTGCCCATGGCCTTTCTGCTGGTGGCGGCACTGATGCTGTTCGTGGCGATCAGCGGTCGCTTCCTGAAGCTCTGACCCCGAAGCGCTGATCCGGAGGCTCTGATCTGAGGACCATGACGGCACAACCTTGATGTGGCGCTGCGGGTTACGGAACCGCTGAGGACGCGTTACGAACCGCTCGTCATCTTTATTTTCGGAACAATCAGTTTCATTGCGGCCGCACCGTTCCGATTCGAGTGGACATACAATGCGCTCCAGCAGGTGGCCGAAAGGCGATGACCCGTTCATCCCGTCCGGCCACCTTGGCTCCGATTCCTCCTTGATAGATACATCGTCCCATCATGAACGCTCTGTCTCGTCTGCAGGCACCGTTGCTGTCCGTCCTGCGCATCGTCTCCGCCTATCTCTTCATCTGGCACGGCACCGCCAAGGTCTTCGGCTATCCTGCCTCGATGGGCGACATCTCCGGCAACCCGATGATGATCGCGGCTGCCGCCCTGGAACTGGTGGGTGGTGGGTTGCTGCTGCTGGGCCTGTTCACCCGGCCAGTCGCCTTCCTGCTTTCCGGCCAGATGGCCGTGGCCTACTTCATGGCACATGCTGCCCAGGGCAACGTGCTGATGCCGATGGCCAACAGCGGTGAACTGGCGGTGCTGTTCTGCTTCGTCTTCCTCTACCTGTCGGCCGCCGGCGGCGGTAACCTCGCGCTGGATCACCTGCGCGGCAAGTAAGAAGCTGCCTCGACCCTCACGGACGGACCGATGCGCCCGGCAAGGCCCTGTCGGTCCGTCCCTCCCGGGTACACTTTTCAGGTACCCAACGCTCTCCCGGATGCCCCCTTTCCGGTTCCCCGGGACCTCATTCATTCGCCTCCATTCCATCAGGAGTCAAACATGTCCGTAACGCACATCCAACAGGCCGCCGAGAAACGTCGTTCCATCTATGCGCTGAACAAGCAGCTGCCGGTGCCGGCCGCCGACGTGGTGAAGATCATCGAGCACGCCGTCAAGCACACGCCGTCTTCGTTCAACTCGCAGTCCACCCGTCTGGTGGTCCTGCTGGGCGCCGAACATGAAAAACTCTGGCAACTGACCGAGCAGGCACTGGCTGCCATCGTGCCGGCCGACAAGTTCCAGCCCACCAAGGACAAGCTGGCTTCCTTTGCGGCCGGTGCCGGCACCGTGCTGTTCTTCGAGGATCAGACCGTGGTGAAAGGCCTGCAGGACAACTTCCCGGCCTACGCCGAGAACTTCCCCGTCTGGGCCGACCACGCCGACGCCATGCACCAGTACGCCATCTGGACGACCCTGGCCAGCATCAACGTGGGCGCCAGCCTGCAGCACTACAACCCGGTCATCGACGAAGCCGTGGCCCGCACCTGGAACGTGCCGGCCTCGTGGAAGCTGCGCGCCCAGCTGGTGTTCGGCGGCATTGCGGCCCCAGCCGGCGAGAAGTCCTTCGAGCCCGTCGAGGCTCGCCTGAAGGTCTACGGCCTGTAAGCGCTTCTAATCCTGCACCCCCTGGCATCCCCACAGGCCATCCTGCCGGGGGCGCAGGAAGACGGGCAGCATCTGCCAGCCCTGCAGCACGAAGGCGGCGCACCACGCCAGCCCCGCCAGTTGCAGCAGCACCGGCGGATCGAACCAGTACGCCAGCGCCCGCAGCACGGCGCTGGCCACCAGGAGACCGGCCCCCACCACCACCCAGGGGCGGCCATTCTTTTCCAGCCCGCTGTGCGTGTAGCCGGCAATGCAGATCACGGTGTAGACGGCCAGCCCCAGCGCCCCTGCCGTCAGCAGGTGAATGCCCGGGCTGACACTGCCGTCTCCGGCCACCAGCACCAGGCCGATGAGCCCATAGCCGGCGGCCATGAACACGTAGACCATGTACAGCATCAGCGGCCAGCGCGAGAACAGCGGTCGGCCGACGTGCCAGTCGTTGAGCAGGTTCAGCATGGCGGCCGATGCGGCCAGGGCCAGCCAGCCGGTCACGCGGTTGGCCGGATCGAACCACTGCATGGCCGTGAACAGCATGATGCAGATCACGGCCAGGTGTCGCCGTGGCGGACGCGCCAGGTAGGCGGTGGGCTCGTCTTCCTCGACGGGCAGGGCGGTGGGCGCAACTGGAGAACGGTCTGCATGGCCGGCGGCCGGCATGCCATTTTCCGTTGTTCCGTGTGAGGCCTGCTCCCGGGCATGCACCGCCACCGGATGACGGCGCTCGAAATCATCGTCGATGCTGCTGTTGACGATCGCCATCGAGATGCGGCTCATCGCCACCACGATCAGGGCCATCAGCACGCCCAGCGTGGCATGCAGCCAGCGCATCGGAAACTCGCCCTGCACGGCATCCACGTAGAAGCCGGCCACGGTGACGATCAGCGCCACGAAGGCCCACCAGAAGCCCTGCTGGCGATGACCCGGATCACGCCACAGGCGCGGGGCCACCATCGCGGTCAGCATCCCCATGAAGCCGACATGGAAGACGCCCGACAGCGCCAGCAGGCCCTGCGGCCACCAGCCACTCAGCCAGAAGGACAGGCGCCCCAGCAGCCACAGCCCCAGCAGCCAGCGCACATGCCGCGCCTCGAAGGACGGCGTGTCGGTGAACTCCGGTACCGCCGTCAGCGCAAAGCCGGCAACAGCCGCCAGCGTGGCCCCCATCAGCAGCTCGTGCACGTGCCAGACCACGGCGCCGCCCGGCACCCCGGGCAGCGGCCAGCCAGCCGCCAGGAACAGCAGCCACAGCCCCAGCAGCCCCACGCAGAACAGCACCGTGGCCACGAAGAAGGGTCGAAAGCCGCATTGCCACAGCGGGTGAGCCAGCTGCCAGGGCCGGGCAGTCAGGGCAGGGGAAGCGGCAGGCACGGGTTTCATCGAAGACGGCATGACAGCTTGATCAGGAAAAAGGACTTGGAATGCCGGTGCTCAGCACCCGGCGCGCCGCCCGGTCGTGGCCGGGGCCACGGCAGAGCCGGCATCGATCCGGGCATAGTCAGGCAGGCCGCCGCCAGCGATATCGGCCTGGGTGACTGCATGGCTGGTTGCCGTGCCGACGGCAGCAGTCTGACCGGGGGCCGCCGTACACGTCGATCCGGAGTTTTCGGCGGGCTGCGCCGTCCGCAGCGGCGGCAGGTCGAACGCCGCGCGCACCACCGGCTGGGCCAGCAGGGCTGCCGTATGGTTGTGCACCCAGGCATCGTCGCGCTGCATGGGGGGCACCGGCAGCGCCATCTGCCAGACGAAGTGGCCGGGGTTGGCGGCCATCACCAGCACGCGGTCGGCCAGCGTGACGGCCTCGGTCACGTCGTGGGTGATCATCAGCACCGCCAGGCCCCGGCTGCGCTGCTCCTGCATCAGCAACTGATGCATCTGCGCCTTCAGGCCGATGTCCAGCGCGGCAAAGGGCTCATCCAGCAGCAGCAGATCGGGCGAGAGCACCAGTGCCCGCGCCAGTGCGGCGCGGCTCTGCATGCCACCCGAGAGCTGATGCGGAAACTGCGCCAGCGCCACGTCGTCCAGCCCCAGCAGATTGCCCATGCGCGTGGCCTGCGCCAGACGCTCGCGCCCGGGCACACCCTGTGCCTTCAGCCCCAGCGCGATGTTGTCCAGCGTGGTCTTCCAGGGCAGCAGGGTGGGCTGCTGGAACAGCATGGCGGTACGGGCAAAGCCGTTGTGGATCTCGCCGGAGCGCACATCCAGCAGCCCGGCACACAGGTGCAGCAGCGTGCTCTTGCCGCAGCCTGAAGGCCCCACCAGCGCCAGCGTCTCGCCGGCCGGCAGCCGCAGCGACACACCTTCCAGCACGGTGCGCGTGGCAAAGGCGTGCTCCAGATCCCGCACCACCAGCGCCGGACCGGATGCGCTGCCCTCGGCAACCGCAGGAAACGATGCCGCGTTCATGAGGCTCTCCCTCCCGCGTCACGCCAGCCCTCGATCTCGCGCTTGATGGGCTCCAGCACCAGGTATTCCAGCCCCAGCAGCACCAGCACCACCGCGCTGATCCAGGCCAGCGTGCCGGACATGTCCAGCTGGGCACGACTGACGGCCAGGGCCGCCCCCACACCGTCACTCACCGACAGCAGTTCCGCCATCACCACCACCTTCCAGGCGCTGCCCAGCGCCACGATCCAGACCGGGAACAGATACGAGAGCACGTGCGGCACGTACAGGTCCAGGATGCGCATGTGCCAGGGCAGGCGATAGGCATCGGCCAGGTCGCGCCAGCGTTTTTCCAGCGTGCGCGCCCCCTGCAGACCGCCGGCAAACACGATGGGAAAGCCGGCAATGAACACGGTGAAGACCGGCGTGCCGTCACCGGTGCCGAACCACAGCATGGCCAGCACCAGCCAGGCAATGGGCGGCGTGCCCAGCAACACCGTGACCCAGGGGCGCGCCATCATGGCCGCCGTCATCGACATGCCGGCAGCCACGCCCAGCACGCTGCCCAGCACCAGCGCCAGCGACAGCCCTGCGAAGGCGCGCCGTGCCGTGACGGCCAGCTGCGGCCACAGCGCCTCGGCACCGTGGCCCTGCATCAGCTGCAGCAGCATCTGCGCCGTCTCCAGCGGCGTGGGCAGCACCAGCGGCCCATACCAGGCAGCCAGCGCCTCCCACAGCGCCATGCCCAGCAGCAGGCTGGCAATGGCGCCCCAGCCGCTCCAGAGATAGCCGGGCAGGGCGCCCAGCCAGGCACGCAACAGTTTCATGAATGTGTCTCTCCCAGAGGGGGCCATTGTCGCACCGGTGGCAACAGTGCCCCCTTCACCGATATCAAGTCGGCCGTCACGGGTCCCCATCCGGCCGCCGCAGGTACTGAACGTCGGATGACACGTCGCGCAGGAGGTGGACGCCCCACCACGACCCGCCGTTCCGTCCCATGACGTTCCGTCCCGGTCGGCATGATGGACGACGTTGCTGCCGTGCAACACATTGATTGGCTCAGCATTCCACACTGCCAACCCGGTTACCAGGCATGCCGTTATCATCGCGAAACAAGTGAAGTCTTATCATTTGCATTCTGATACTTCAGCCGGATTCCCCGGGTGTCGCTTTGGCGTCGGTGCATCAATGGGTGGGATGTACCGGGCGAGGGACTCCCGGCGGGATCCATGACCTCCATTTCCCAGATTCCCAAGATTCCCGAGAGGAAACGATGAGCAAACAGAGACAGAGACGCCGTACCCGTCGGCAGCTGCAATGGCTGGCCGCTTCGATGATGCCGCTGGCCGTCCCCGCTGCCGCACTGGCCCAGAGCGCCGAAGCCACCTTGCCCGAAGTGGAAGTGCTGGGTACAGCCGAGCAGGCCTGGAAGCAGGCGCCTGGCGTCTCGGTCGTCACGCAGGACGACCTGGCCACCCAACCCTCCAACGACCTGAGCGAAGTGCTGCGCAAGCAGCCCGGCGTCAACCTCACCGGCAACTCCACCAGCGGCCAGCGCGGCAACAACCGCCAGATCGACCTGCGCGGCATGGGCCCCGAGAACACGCTGATCCTCATCGACGGCAAGCCGGTCAACAGCCGCAAGTCGGTGCGCTACGGCTGGCGGGGCGAGCGTGACACCCGGGGCGACATGAACTGGGTGCCGACCGAATCCATCGACCACATCGAAGTGCTGCGTGGCCCGGCTGCGGCCCGCTACGGCAACGGCGCAGCCGGCGGCGTGGTCAACATCATCACCAAGGGCACGCCCGACAAGCTCAGCGGCAGCGCCACCCTGCACTACAGCCACCCGCAGCACAAGGAAGAGGGCGGTTCACGCCGCGCCAGCTTCAGCCTGGGTGCCCCCCTGTCCGAGATGCTGGGTTTCCGGCTGACCGGCAACATCGCCAAGACCGAGTCGGACGCCTGGGACATCAACCGCAACCATGCCTCCACCCGGACCGGCACCTTTGCCGGCACCTTCCCGGCCGGCCGCGAGGGCGTGCGCAACCGTGACCTGGATGCCCGGCTGAGCCTCAAGGCCAACGCGCAGCATCGTGTGGACCTGGACGCCAGCTTCAGTCGCCAGGGCAACATCTACACGGGCGACACGCAGAACACCAACAACTACACCACGCTGCCCAATGGCCAGCTGGCCCCCACCTCGCGTCGCGTGCAGGAAGCGCTGGGCAACGAGACCAACCGGATCTACCGCAGCAACTATGCGCTGACGCACACTGGCCGGTATGAAGGCGGTGCCTCGTCCTCGGCCTACGTGCAGCACGAGATCACCCGCAACGAGCGGATGGACGAGGGCCTGGCCGGCGGTACCGAAGGGCTGTTCTCGACCGGAAACTTCAGCACCGCCCACCTCAAGAGCACCACCCTGCACGGCGAATACAACCAGCCGGGCAAGTGGGGCAGCCTTGACCACGTGATCACGCTGGGTCTGGAGGGCGTGCACCAGAGCTTCAACGACCCGAACTCGGTGTCGCAGGCCACGACCGAAGGCGGGACCATTGCCGGACTGGCCAGCACGGGCCGCAGCAGCAAGATCAGCGCCAAGATCTATTCGGTCTTCGTCGAGGACAACATCGAGCTCACGCCCGAGACCATCCTGACGCCGGGCGTGCGCTTCGACCACCACAGCAAGGCCGGCAACAACTGGAGCCCCTCGCTGAACCTGTCGCACAGCCTGACGCGTGAAATCACCCTGAAGGCCGGCATCGCCCGCGCCTACAAGGCGCCCAACCTGTACCAGCTCAACCCCAACTACCTGCTGTACAGCCGCGGCATCGGCTGCTGGGGTGGTGGTGGCTCCTGCTACCTGATGGGCAACAGCAACCTCAAGGCCGAGACCAGCATCAACAAGGAACTGGGCATCGAGCTGGCCAACGACACCCTCGTGGCCGGCCTGACCTACTTCCACAACGACTACCGCGACAAGATCGAGGCAGGCCACTCCGTCATCGGCAAGGCCACCGGCGGCACGGGCCGTACCGCCAACGCCAGCATCTTCCAGTGGGACAACGTGCCCAAGGCGCTGGTCACGGGTCTGGAAGGCACGTTCAACTACAACTTCACGCCGCGGGTTGCCTGGACCAACAACCTCACCTACATGATCAAGAGCGAGAACAAGTCCACGGGCGAGCAGCTCTCGATCATTCCGAAGTACACGGTGAACTCGCGCCTGGAATGGAAGGTCACCGACGAAGCCAGCGTCTTCGGCACCGCCACCTTCTACGGCCGGCAGAAAGCCAACAAGCTGGACTACCAGGGGCTGCCCGTGCAGGGTGAGGAAGCCCAGGGCCTGTCGCCCTACGCGCTGGTGGGCCTGGGCGGCAACTACGCCGTCAGCCGCAACCTCAAGGTGGGCCTGGGGGTGGACAACATCTTCGACAAGCGCCTGTTCCGTCGCGGCAATGCCATCGGCGTGAACAACCCGCGCACCATCTACGGTGCCGGCGCAGCCACCTACAACGAACCCGGCCGCACGTTCTACGTGACGCTGACGGGAACGCTGTGATGGCCTGAACCCACACCGTCGCAAGATCATGCCCCGGGCCACATGGCTCGGGGCATCGAAAGCCCGGGGTCTTCCCGGGCTTTTTCATTTCAGGCCAGACAATCAGCCCGCGAAGTAGAACCCGTCGTCGGGCAGCTTGCCGCCCACCAGACCGGGCTGCATTTCCAGCAGCTGCTGGTAGAAGAACTCCAGCTCGGGACGCGCCGTGCTGGCCACCACCATTTTGGATTGGTCAGCACGGATGGCGTCGGCAATACCCTCCGGGGTCAGCATCTCGATGCGCCTGGCCACGATCTGGCCGCACTCGTCCGGGTTGGCCTCGCACCATTGCTGGGCTTCTTCGCAGGCCTCTTCAAAACGCCGGGCCAGTGCCGCGTTGCCCAGCTGGCTGCCCAGCATCACGATGCCGGCCTGCGGCATGCGCGGCGCGCGATTGAAGACACGGCCCCATTCCTCCTGCAGGCTGACGCTGCGATAGAGGCTGGGTGCGACGACGCTGACGGGGAAGGACTGGCTCTTGCGCAGGCCCACAGCCACCGCCGGATCGGCCAGCAGGGCATTGTCGGCACGCCGGGTGATGAGCAGCTGCATCGCATCCAGCGGCGAGGCCACATAGCGCAGCGTCATGTCCTTGTCGGGGTCGATGCCCTGCTTGCGGCACAGCAGCCGGAACAGTGCATCCGGCATGTCGCCACGGAAGGGCATCACCACCTCCTGCCCCTTGAAGTCGGCCAGCGTCTTCAGGCCGTCACGGCGGGCCACCATCCACAGGATGCCCCAGATGCCGATGTTCATCTGTTGCAGCTTGAGGCCACGGTTGTAGAGGTTGGCCGACAGGTTGCTGGGCATGGCCAGGAAATCGGCCTCGCCCTTCAGCGCCATGGCACGCAGCTGGTCGGGCGTGCGCCAGCTGACGAACTCCACCTTCTCGGCCACGTCGGCCAGCAGCCCGGCATCGACGATGCGGATGAGCGGGTTGCTGACGGTGGCAAAGGGGCCGGCCAGCAGCAGGCGGGGAACTTTCTTCGTGCCGACGACGGCCGGCGCCGCCGGGGGAGCCGCGCTGCCCGAGACAGCAGCTGATCCCGCGGAAGCCCCCGCCGCGGCCGCGGCGCGGGCCCAGCCGGGCAGGGCGCTGCCGGCCAGCAGGGCGGCACTGCCCAGTAGGGCGCGGCGACGTGTGCCCATGGGCGTGCGGGTCACCAATACTTTCTTGCTCATGTTCTCTCCACGATCTGGAAAAGGCGTGGCCGCAGGAACAGCGGCTTTCCACCCGTCAGGATGGCGATGCGCCGGCGTCCCTGCGGACCCGCCCTTGAAATGTCGATGCCTCCGGATCCATCCCGGGGCACCCGGAATTCCCGGGAGCCCCGGAATGTTTCCGGTGCCGGGGTCTCAGAAGCTGCCCTGCCACGTCACCAGCAGGCTGCGGCCCGGTGCGAGCAGCTCGCGCCCGGTCAGCCCTTCGGCCAGGTGGTCATGGTAGCGCTTGTCACCCACGTTGCGGACGGCCAGCCGCACCGACTGTTGGGGGGCGAACTGCCAGGTGGCCCCCACATCCACCAGCGCGTAGCCAGGGGTGGGATCCTCGCCACCGCGCGTAAAGCGCGTGGCCACCCGCTTCTGGCGCTTGACCAGCGTCCAGTCGGCATCCAGCATCCACTGACCGTTCAGGCGCCAGTCCCAGCCCAGGGCCAGGCGGTCGGCCGGCATCTGGAAGAGCGGCTCGTTCAGGTCATTGTTCTCGCCGCGCACCATCGACCCGCTTGCCCGCAGCCAGTGATCAGCCATTGCCTGCCAGCGCAGGCCGGCATCGGCCCCCGTCAGCGTCACGTGGCCCAGGTTGAGGTTCTGCTTGCAGGCGGCCGCATTGACCTGGCCGCAGGCCGCCACGGCAGCCTGACCGGTCAGCTCCATGCCGGTGATGTAGTCGTTGATGCGACTGCGATAGACCGAGACCGTGTACTCCAGCCGCTCGTCACGCCCCTTGAGGCCCAGCTCGATCTGGGTGGCCGTCTCGGGCGAGATCTTCGGGCTGCCAGCATAGTAGAAGCCGTCACTGCGCGGGCCAGATTGGTAGCGCTCGCGCAGGTCCGCCGCACGGAAGGCGCGCGAGACATTCACATAGGGACGAAGCAGCGGGCTGATCTCGTAGACCGCCCCCAGACTGGCCGAGGTGGCACCATCGCTGCGATCCAGCCCGGTGGTGACGCGGCCGTTGTTCATGGAAGCCGCCTTGCCTTTCACCCGGTCATGGCGCAGGCCGGCCAGCACGTTCAGCGGGCCGAAATGCATGTCGTCCTGCACGTAGACGCCCAGTGCCTGCACCTGACCATCCCGGAACGGATTGGTGGGGGTGTACTGGGCAAAGGTGGGGGGCGTGGCCTGACGGCTGTCGGGGTTGGCCCGCATCCGCCACAGGTTCACGCCTGCCGACAGCAGGTGCTCCGGATGCACCTCCCAGTCGCTCTTCACGTCCAGACCATCGGTGGCAAAGGTCACGTCAGTGAGGGCCAGGTCACGACCCAGGCCATTGGCGTGACCGTAGATGGAGCGCTTCATTTCCTGGCGGTAGACGCGCACATCCAGGTTCATCGGCACGCTGCCCGAACCCTGCAGGCTGTAGCCCACCTCATAGAGGCGCCGGTACTGACGCGGCGAATGGAAGGTGACGCTGCCCACCCGCGGATTGGCGTGCGGACGTGTGCCGGCCGGATACCAGAGATCCTTGTCTTCCTGGTTCTGCACCGATGCCCGCAGCTGCTGGCTGCCGTCGATGCGGAAGCGGTACTGGCCGATGAATCCCTGTGACTTGTAACCGGTGCGTGCCACCTTGCCGTCGGGCGAGTGGTAGTCGTTGTGATGCGCCAGCGAAGCACCCAGCATCAGCGCATGGTCCTCGGTGGCGGCGTTGAGCACGGCGGCACCATTCCAGCCACGGCTGGCAGAATCAAAGCCCGCAGTGCCGCGCGCCTGCAGGCCGGGCTTGAAGCGTGCCTGCGGCAGCTGCACATCAATGACACCGCCCAGCGCGCCCGTGCCGTACAGCACCGAGGACGGCCCCTTGACCACCTCGACGCGCTCGGCCAGCCCCAGCGACATGAACGAGGCCACGGCCCCCATCGGCTGGGCCGAGTTGAAGCGCATGCCATCGACCAGCAGCACGATGGAATCGCGCTTCAGGCCGCGAATGACCGGGTTCTGCCCTTGGGCACTGTCGCTGTTGACCGAAAGGCCCGGCTCGTTGCGCAGCGCCTCACCCACGTTCTGCGCCTGGCGGCGCGACAGCTCGTCACGTCCCACCACGGACGTGGCCATTGGCGTGCTCTCGCGCTCGGCGGCGTAGCCCTTGGCGGTGACGGTGACTCCGGGCAGAGTGGCATCGGGTCGTGCGCGCGTCTGGGCGGCTGCAACCGGCTGCACTTCTTCCTGGGCCAGGCCCGCCCCATGCCATCCCGCCAGGGCAGGGCCCAGCGCCAGCATCACGGCACGCCATGCCCAGCGCCTGCCCGCAGCCGGAGCCGCGCAAGCCCCTCGTGCGGCAAAGCGCATCGGGTTCTCGGTTGTATTCATCCTGTATCTCCTTGTAACGATCATCACGAAACCGTTGTGCGGATGTCCACCGAGCCCGCATCCGTCCGGAAGGCCATCAGCCATGCGCCGAACCTCGCCACCCCGTGTTGCCTGGGCGATCGACAGCCTTCCGTCGAAGTCGCGCCCCGATGCACGCTCTCCCGGACACGGCCCAACCGTGGACGGCCACCGGGAAGGCCGCCGTGTGGCGACGACAGCGTCTCCTGGACAGGGAAGGGCGCTCCTTGAACGCCAAAGCATCCGCATCTCATTCCCATTATTAGACAAGGGAAACGCAAGTAAATTGACAATTGGCAAATCTCTGAAATATGGCCGCTCCGTCGTTGCCTTTAGCCTCCCGGGTTCGCACAGCCGCACAGCACAGGCTCTCTCCGGGCCAGGAAAGCAGCCTTCGCCATCACGTCGTTTCACCGAATGTCGCAGCGACAATTGCGGGAATCTGCAGGACAAATTCTGTGTACTGGTGCATCATTCGGTTTTTCCGGGTTTCATCGTGTTCCGAAAATATCTCGCACCGATAGGCCCTGAATTTCGGGAGAATTGACATTTTCGGCAATAGTCATTGCTACTGCCGATAAATCTCTTTTTCTACAGCGATTCATCAGAAAACAAACTGCACCCACAGGCCTTTCAGAATATTTTCCGCGCGGCGCCCGGCCCACGCTTTCCTTCCGTCCTGCGAGAAATCGGCATCGATCGATCCGCAGCGGCATTGCCGTGACGGCCGGCTTGTCAACGAAGTCTCGATGAGGAGCAACATGAATCAGGGGGAAATGGACTACCAGTCGGCAGCGGACCAGTCGCGCGCCGGTCTGGCCATTTTGCTGCTCTTGGGCCGGGCCATGCCCTGGCTCGTCTTTTTTGCCGTCGCCACGCTGGGCTCGACCCTGCCGGAGCAGCTCAATCCCACGCCGGCCCGGCTGGGCTGGCTGGCGGCCAGTTACTTCCTGCCGGCGGCACTGCTGTCGGCCCAGGCCGTTCACTTCGTGCAGAAGCGGGGCACGCGCCAGGGCCTGATCGTCGTGTTCCTGATCACGGCGGCCGCGCTGCTGGTGACCTCGGCCCTGCCGGGGCTGGGCGGCGCCTGCGTGGGCATGGCCCTGGGGGGTGTGGCCCTGTCACTGGCGCAGCCCGCCACCCGGCTGGCCGCCATGGCGCATGCCGACGTCGCGGCACGCCCGCTGGTGATGTTCATGGCCCAGGCCGGGCTGCCGATGGCCGCCATTCTGGGCGGCGTCGTGCTGCCGCCGCAGGCCGGCTACCACGGCTGGCAGGCTGCGCTGCCCACC
>ERZ773068.1188-NODE-1188-length-13113-cov-4.089141_pt1 | contig 13113 bp, 11 predicted proteins | sample MGYA00580620_ERZ773068 | MGnify/ENA primary metagenome ERZ773068 (study PRJEB29015, sample SAMEA2737983) | human oral metagenome | biome: human oral; feature: human-associated habitat; material: dental | place: China | collected 2101 ... | reverse complement strand
CTGATGAACCTGCAACTCCTACACAAGAGGAACTATTGGCTGAAATAAGAGATTTATTAAAAAATAATAAATAAAAAGGGGAGGAATAAAAAATGAAAAAAGATATAAGAAAGACTAATATAGTATGTACGATAGGACCAGCAACAGAATTTAGAATAAAGGAATTAATAGAAGCTGGAATGGGAGTTGCAAGAATAAACTTCTCACATGGTGGTAAAGAAGAACAACAAGAAAAAGTAGAAAGAATTAAACAAATAAGAGAAGAAATGGGAGTTCCTTTAGCAATAATGTTAGATACACAAGGACCAGAAATAAGACTTGGAAGATTTTCAAAAGACATAGATGAAAAACAACATATAACAGAAGGAATGGAAATAATTTTAACAAATGATGATAGACTTGCAGATGGTAAATATTTTTCAATATCATACAAAGAATTATGGAAAGATGTTAAACCAGGATCAACAATTTTAATAGATGATGGTGCATTAGTTTTAAAAGTTGAAAAAATTGAAAATGAACAAATATTCTGTAAAGCAGTTAATAATGCAATATTAAAAGAAAGAAAAAGTATAAATGTTCCTGGAGCAATATTAAGACTTCCAGCATTAAAAGAAAAAGATATAAATGATTTACTATATGGAATAGAAGCAGGATTTGATTATATTGCAGCATCATTTATAAGAAATGAAAATGACATAAAAGCTATAAGAGACCTATTAAAAGAAAATGGTGGAGAAAGAATTAAGATAATTGCTAAAATAGAAAACCAAGAAGGTATCGAAAATATTGAAAGTATTATAGATGCAGCAGATGGTGTAATGGTTGCAAGAGGTGACTTAGCAGTAGAAATACCATTTGAAGAAGCACCTTTCTATCAAAAACAAATGATTAAAATAGCAAAAAGATTAGGAAAACCTGTAATAGTAGCAACACAAATGTTAGAAAGTATGAGTTCAAATCCAAATCCAACAAGAGCAGAAGTAAGTGATGTTGCAAATGCAGTATATGATGTAACAAGTGCAGTTATGTTATCAGGAGAAACAGCAGCAGGAAAATATCCAGTAGAATGTGTTAAAGCAATGAACAAAATAGCTAGAAATGCAGAAAAACATATAAACTATGCTAAGAGATTAAGATTAGATGAAAGAGAATATAACACATTAGATGAAAAAATTGCAGAAATAACAGTTAGTACAGCACATAAAATAGGAGCAGATGCAATTGTAACATATACAAAGACAGGTAGAAGTGTAGAAACATTGGCAGGATTTGGAGCAGTTTGCCCAATACTTGCTATAACAGATGATAAAAAAACATATAATCAATTAGCATTAATATGGAATGTAACACCTTTACTAGTAGAAGCTAAAGAAACAATAACAAAAACAATTGAAAATGGAATACATAAATTTAAAGAAAATGGAATTGTTGAAGATGGTGACTTATTATACTTAGCAGGTGGAAGAGAGTATATAAAAGGAGTTAAAGAAAGTAAAAGAATTGGTGGAATTGTTATTGCCTAATAACTCTAAAAGGAGATGAAAAAATGGAAAACGAAGACATTAAAAAAATAATAATTATAGCAGGGATAGTACTTGCAGCAGTAATCTTATTAAGAATATTATTACCATTACTTTCAATAATAATTACTATAATAATTATCTTGAAAAAACTCTGATTTTACGCTATTATGATAATATAATAACAAAGATTTTAAAATAAAAATAATAAAGGAGTACATATGAGTAAGATAATAGTAGTAGGTGCAAATCACGCAGGAACAGCCTGCATTAATACTATTTTAGATAATTATCCAAATCAGAACGAGGTGGTGGTGTATGACAAAAATAGCAATATATCCTTCCTCGGTTGCGGCATGGCTTTATGGATAGGAAAACAAATAAGCAGCGGAGACGGACTTTTTTATTCAAATGCGGAAACTCTCACTAAAAAGGGTGCCAAAGTATACATGGAGCATGAGGTACTTAATGTAGACCATGCAAATAAAAAGGTAAGAGTAAAGAATTTAAAAACCGGGGAAGAGTTTGAAGACAGATTTGATAAAGTAGTACTTGCCACAGGTTCAAGACCTATAATACCTCAGGTTCCCGGTGTTGATCTTCAAAATGTTCAATTAGTTAAGCTTTACCAAAATGCTAAAGAAGTAATAGAAAAACTGAAAAACCCGGAGATTAAAAAGGTCGCTGTAGTAGGTGCGGGGTACATAGGAGTAGAGCTTGCCGAAGCCTTTGAAAGATGCGGTAGAGAAGTTACTATAATAGATGTTGCACCTGTATGCCTTGGAAGCTACTATGATTTGGAATTTGCCAACATGATGAAAGAAAACCTTGCAAAGCACGGCATAAAACAGTGCTATGGAGAAATGGTAAAAGAAATAGAAGGTACGGACGGCAAGGTAAAGGCAATAATTACCGACAAGAACAGATATGAAGCCGATATGGTAATACTTTGCATAGGTTTCAGACCTAACACCTCTATGATAAAGGATGTGGAAACTTTTAAAAACGGAGCGATATTGGTAGACAGACATCAAGAGACCAGTGCAAAAAATGTATATGCTATCGGAGACTGTGCAACGGTCTATGACAATGCAACCTGTGAAAGACAGTATATAGCACTTGCAACCAATGCGGTAAGAAGCGGTGTGGTGGCAGCACATAATATGTGTGGAACCTCGCTTCAAAGCATAGGAGTTCAAGGCTCCAACGGTATAAGTATATATGAGCTTAAGATGGTGTCTACAGGACTTAGCGAGGCAAGAGCCAAGGCTATGGGTATGGATGTAAAGACTACAGTTTTTGAGGACCTGCAAAAGCCTGAATTTATGGAAGACGAGAATAAAAAGGTAACTATAAAGATAGTATATGATGCTAAAACTCGTGTAATTGTGGGAGCACAGATAGCAAGCGAACATGACATATCCATGGCTATACATCTCTTCTCATTGGCTATACAGGAGAAGGTAACTATAGATAAACTTGCACTTACCGATATTTTCTTTTTACCACATTTTAATAAGCCTTATAATTATATAACTATGGCGGCATTAACAGCCAAATAAATAAGAAAAAAAGTGATAAATAGAGATAGGGTTTTATATAAAACTTTATCTCTATTTTTTATTGTTTTTATCGTTATTTTTATGAATAAGGTTCTTATTAAGTAGATTCAGTATTTTATCAATATTATTTTCGTATCAGCTTTTTTATATATGTATAAGCTATAAGAATAAAAAAGCTGATAAAGATATTATGGCGAAGGAAGCTTAAAACAGATAAAAGCAGTTGAATTTTAGATATTTATAATCTATAATCAAAAGAAGAAAAACGATAGATTAAGAAACATAAAAAAACAAAAAACAGGAAATTAAGGATGTAGGAAGAATATAAGATAAAAAGCTATGCCGATGATATGCATTAAGAAGATTAATTCTGCCTGCGGATTATGCTCATTTGCAAAGGAATCGTGTATAGTTTTTTCATATTAAAAAATGAAAGGGAAAGATATGAAAAACTTGATTAAGCTTGTTTTAAGCATTGTGTTATGTGCAGTATTTATTACAGCCTGTGCAAGTTCAGCTAAGACTGAGGGTGAGAGCGCAACCTCTTTGGAGGCGGTAAGCGAATCAGGTAAAGAGAGCCAAGAGGCGCAGTCCGGTGCTGAAAAAACAGATGCTACAGAAGTTAATAAAAAGGCTTGTTTTATTACCAATATGACTTTAGGGAATGATTTTACCGACCTGATTTGGGCAGGAATACAAAAGCTTGAGTCAGAGGGCTGGACTGTAAAGTGTATAGAAATGACAGAGTCCGGAGAGTTTGCGGATCAAATCAGAGCAATGGCAGCCGAGGGTTATGATGTAATGTTTACATTTGCGGATGATGTGAGCAATGTAGCTGTAGAGCTTGCACCGGAACTTGCGAAAAGCTATCCGAACCTGCATATATTCCTGCTTGATACCTATATGGAGCAGGATCAGCCAAACTGCACAAGCATTGCGGTAGATACTTTCGAGTCATCATTTATTGCAGGTTATGTGGCAGCGGCTAATACAACTGTAAAAAAGGTAGGCTGGATAGGTCATACCGATATGTTTAAGATAACCCGCTTTAGGGACGGGTATATAGCAGGTATTCAATATTATAATAAAAAGCATAATGATACCATAGAGTGTGTATCTGCATTTACAGGAGACTGGAATGATCCTGTAAAGGGTTATGAGACAGCTATTTCCATGATAGACACATACGGAGTTGATGTTATTTATCAGTGTAATTATAACGGAGGTCCGGGTGTTATACAGGCTTGTGCAGAGAAGGGGATAAAGTGCATAGGAGTTGATGATTACCAAGGAGATATCGATCCTTGCGTATTCTGGTCAGCAATTAAATCAATAGATGTTGCAACCTATACACTGGCAACTACTTATCAGAAAGGAACCAAGTACGGGGCATTTCAGAGTTTTGATATAAGCAGTGGAGCAAAGGTATATGATGAAAGAGATGAAAAGAACATCTCAGCACAAACTCTTGAAGAGGTAAAAGGTATCATAGCCGATATCACTGCCGGTAATATTGATATTTATGAGGGATTTGATAAATACAGACCGTAGAAGTGCAGTGGTATTTTATATCTGATTTTAGGCTTTTAATAGCATAGCAGGCATTTTAAGGAATATTTTTAAATATAAAGAGGTGGAAGAGAGGAGAGACGGGGGTCTCTTCTTTCTCTGCTTAGGAGGTTTAAACTTGATGCAGTATGAACTTTCTTTACTGGGAATTAATAAAAGCTACGGCTCTTTAAAGGCGAATGACAATATAGATTTATTTGTGCAAAAAGGCTCCATTCATACAATCATAGGAGAAAACGGAGCCGGCAAGAGTACGCTGATGAGTATACTCTCAGGCGTGGTCAAGGCGGACAGCGGAGAAATAAGAAAAAGGGGTGAGCTTATTCATATAAACAGTCCAAATGATGCAGCCCGATTCGGAATAGGTATGGTGTATCAGGAGTTTATGCACTTTGCCGACTTGACTGCCCTGGATAACATTATTATGGGAAATGAACCGCTAAAGTTTGGCTGTATAGACAAAAAGTATGCAAAGAAAAAAGTGGCGGAAATTTGCGAAAAATACAGTTTTAAGGTTTCACCCGATATGTATGTGAAAAAAATGTCGGTTTCAATGTTGCAGCAGTTGGAAATAGTAAAAATACTTTATAGAAATGCGGATATATTGATTTTGGACGAGCCTACTTCCGTACTTACACCTCAGGAGATAGAGGGGCTTTTTGCAGCATTGAGAAGTCTTAAAGATAAGGGTAAAACCATTATCATTATCACTCATAAACTAAAAGAGGTCCTTCAGATAGCGGATGAAATAACTGTATTAAAGGGCGGAAAAGTCAGCGGAAGATTAAAGGTTGAGGAGGCTGATGAAAAGAAACTTGCAAAGCTGATGGTAGGGCGTGAAGTTTTGCTTAATGCACAAAAATGCCCTCATAAAGCAGGTGAAGAAATACTGAAAATAGAAGGGCTGAGTGTAAAAGATGATAAAGGAATAGAAAGGGTAAAGAATGCCTCGCTTACTGTCAGCTCAGGTGAGATAGTAGGAATCTGCGGAATAGCCGGTTCGGGAGAGAGTGAGCTGGTTGCTGCTCTTACCGGTATGGGAGGAGAGATAAGTAAGGGAAGTATATTCTTATGTAATAAGGATATTACTAAAGCAAAGATATCCCTTCGCCGCAGTATAGGTATGGGATATGTTCCGCAGGACAGAAACCGCATAGGAGCGAACAGGGAAGGAAGTATATGGGAAACTGCATTTATGGGACATCATATTGTGAGTAAAGCCAATAAGAAAATTCTTATGAATCGCCCGCAAATACTTGATTTTACAAAAAAAATAATAGAAGAGTTTAAGGTTAAAGCAGGAGGAGTACAAGAAAAAGTTTCTTCTTTGTCAGGAGGTAATCTGCAAAAACTTGTTGTAGGGCGTGAGTTTTTGGATAAATATAAGTTGATCGTAATGGAAGATCCTACAAGAGGTGTGGATGTAGGGGCTATAGAGTTTATATGGAAGGAAATACTCGAATATGCTTTGGGAGGCATAGCTGTTTTGCTTATCAGTCATGAGCTTAGCGAGGTTATGCAGCTTTCGGATAGGATTTTTGTGATGCATCAGGGAGAATTGATTGAGCTTAAAGACGGTTTAAAAATGAGCGAAAAGGAGATAGGGCTTTATATGTTGAGGGGAAAGAGCGATGAAAAATCAAGCAAAGACAGGTAAAAAAATATTGGATATTCTTGAAAGACACTCCCTTATTTTCAGATATGGATTTGCTGTTATAATGTCCCTTTTGGTAGGCTGTCTTTTATTCATACAGCAAAAAGAAAATCCTTTTTATGCCATAAGCGTCATTTTCCAAGGGGGATTGGCAAATAAAATAAACATAGGTACCTCGATAAGGTGGGCAACACCCTGTATGTTTGCCGGAGCGGCGGTGATTATAGCATTTAGATCGGGAGTCAGAAACATGGGGATAGAGGGGCAGATCTATATGGGAGCGCTTGCTGCCGGACTGGTCGGTGCGAACCTTTCCCTTCCAAGACTACCTCATATTATACTTTGCCTACTTGCCGCAGGAATTGCAGGTACTTGCTATGCCTTGCTTCCGGCATTGCTGAGGCTTTATTTTAATGTTGACGAGCTTGTAGTTACTATTATGATGAACTTTATAGCAAGGTACCTTACATATTATTATGTATATTGGATCTTGATGAAGGGAACTTTAAGTGCAAGCGGCTCCGCCGCTATTAAAACCGAAAATATCCAAAAAAGTGCACAACTTTCTACCCTAGTACAGGGAAGTACTGCAAGTACGGCATTTATTTATGCACTTCTTTTGCTGATTTTACTATATATGATATATAAGTATACGATTATAGGTTATGAGGCGGTTCAGCTTGGTCAGAATATGGAGTTTTCACGAGCGGGCGGAGTGGATGTCATAAAGCGATTTTTACAAATATTTCTGCTATCCGGTTTTGTTGCTGGACTTTGCGGCGGCATGGAGGTCTGCGGCTCATATCATTATTTTTTGGCAAACTTTTCCAACAATATAGGTTGGGAGGCTATTATGGTGGCAAATGCCGCAAGCTATAATCCGATAACTTTGGGTATTATTTCCTGTATCTGGGGAGTGATGAAAACAGGTTCTTTGCATCTTGAGCGTATGACTTCATTGTCCAGATATACGGTAAATATCATACAAATGCTGTTCATCATCTTTGTTGCAGTCGATTATATCAGGCTCTATAAATCATTTTTACAAAAGAGGAAAATACAGCAAGAAAGCGAAGAAAAAAGGAGGAAGGGACTTGTATGAATGTTATAGGAATGATTTTTGGTAAAATAACATTGGCTTCGGCTATACGCACCGCCTGTCCTCTTATTATTGCCGCAAGCGGAGGTTGTTTTTGCCATAGTGTGGGAGTGTTTAATTTTGCCTATGAATGTTTTATGCTTTCTGGAGCTTTTTTTGCAGCATATGGTGCGCATATTTCCGGAAGTTTTATTACAGGAGCTATGTGTTCCTGTGCCTCAGGCTTAATACTTGCATTGATTTTCGGAATTTTTGTTTTTAAGCTTAAGGCTAACCCTATGATAGTCAGTGTTGCCCTGAACATGGGAGCATGGGCGCTTACGACACTGTTATTATTTTCAGTATTCGGACAGAGGGGAACGGTAGTAAGCAAGACCATAGTAAACTATCCAAAGCTACATTTTGCCTTTCTGGATAGATTTCCTGCCATAAGTTATATTTTGAACGACAATATATGGATGGTATATTTTGCTTACATTATGGCAGCGGCAGCTTTTTTTATTATGTATAAAACGAAGTTCGGGCTGCATTGTAGAGGAACCGGAATTAATCCCCAAGCTGCTAAAACTACCGGAATCAATATAGACAGGCTGCGCTGGAAGGCGCTTCTTATTATGGGATTTTTTGCAGGACTTGCAGGCTCTTATATGCCTATGTCCGGACTTAATACTTTCTCAGAGAATATGACATCGGGAGTAGGATTCTTGGTTTTTGCCGCTATACTGGTAGGAAAAGGCAATCCACTTACTACTGCAATGATATGTTTTCTTTTTGCCTATACGGATGCACTGTCTACGGTGCTTACTGCACTTGAGTTTCCTATTCAGCTGGTTTCTACGATTCCTTATGCAGCTGTGATTTTAACTCTTTTCGTAGTGGGGCTTCGCTCATTTAAGGCAAAAGCAAGGGTGGTATAGACAGTGGCAAATCCAATTTTAAAAGAATACTGTAATTTTATAAAGCTTTAAGTCTACTTTATAGTCATTTACTCTAAGATAAGCTGATTTTAAAAGACCGGCGGCTATCCAATCTTAAGTCTTTTGTATAATGTCATAAAGCGGGATAAAAACAGTTTTATATTGATATAGGCTTCAAAAAAATATTTTGTCAAGGAGGAAAAAGCTTGGTGATGAAGAAAAATGAGTATTTGATAGAAACCGCCTTGCTCACACATGGTCTTTATTCAGTTTCTGACGAGGAACTTATAAGGCTTTGGGAGCCGGAGGAAAAAAGTATAGTTTGGCTTGAAAAGGGCAAAATAAAAATAGGTGGAATAGAAGAATACCTGCCTCTTCGTAAGAGGGCTACAGAGGTTGCCCGCATAAGCTGTGATAAGCTTGATGAGGCAATAAGCGAAAAAAGAGATGCCGCACTTACCGCATCAGCGACCATGTTGGTGGCAGAAAGAGAAGGTATAGGGCTTGCGGTCACCAGTGGAATGGGAGGAGTAAGCGATATAGAGGGAGAGAAACTTTGCCCCGATCTTTTTGCAGTTCGTGATATAAAAGTAGTCCTTATAGCAACTGTGCCAAAGGATGTTGTTGATGTGAAAGAAACTCTTGAGTGGTTTAAGAAAGAAAAAGTAGCGGTATACGGGCGTTATAAGCCATATATCAATGGATTTATGGTTATAGGAAAGGAGTATGATATCAATGGAGTGTGGACAGGAGAATATCCAGAACCGCCCATGCTTTTGCTAAATCCCATCAGTGAAGAAGAACGAATAAAGGACAGTGATATTATAAAAAAGGCAAAGGTTTTTGCAAAAGAGGAGCAAAGTAGAGGCGAGGCTTATCATCCGGCAGCCAATAAATATCTTGACATAGCTACCGGAGGAAGGTCTTCGCTCTTACAGCTTAAACAGTTAATAAGGAATGTTCAGTGGGCAAGAAAACTTTCCAAATCATAGAAAAGAGGTGCAAAATGAGTAAAAATACTGAGTTTAATGTAATGTCTTTGGGAGCATTGGCTATGGATGTCGTATTTGAAGCATCTTCTCTTCCGAGTGAAGACGGCTTTGGTTTGATTTCAAGGGAGACTCTCCTTCCCGGCGGCTCCGCAGCCAATGTATCGGTAGCACTTGCAAAAATTGGGGCTAAGGTTTGGCAGGCAGGAAAAATAGCCAAGGATAATTACGGAGAACTTTTTAAGGCGGATCTGATAAGGCAGGGAATACATACGGACTATCTGGTAGAAAAACCGGATGGAGTAATGCTATACACATATATTATAACAACAGCTAAAGGAGAGCACTGTATCTTTGTGAATAAGGGAGACTGTGTACTGGAGTTAAAAGCAAGCGAGCTTCCAAAGAACTGTTTGGAGGGTATGGACTGCTTTTATACGGATCTATTTTCCGATGATGCGGCACATTGGCTTGCCGAGGAGGCGGTTAAAAAAGGTATACCTGTGGTTTATAATATGCAGTGTGCTCCAAGTTTTATGGAAATATGCGGAGTAGGAAGAGAAAAAATAGAAAAGATGCTTTCACTGGCGGATATGGTAATCGGAGGAGCAAAAACCTTTGAAGAGTTCTGTGGAAAGGTAGAGGGAGAAGAAATCGCACAGGATATATACCAAAGATTTAAGCCGAGAGACGGAGTTATCTGTACTATGGGCTCTAAGGGAGCACTTTGGCAAGGAAGTGAGAAAAAAATATACAGCCCTGTTTTTCCTGTGGAGGTCAAGGACAGCACCGGAGCGGGAGATGCATTTTGTGCAGGGCTGATTTTTGCTTACTATGCTTTAGAAGAAAAGAACATAAAATATGCAATGGACTTTGCTTCAGCCTGTGCCGCACTTAAGTGTATGCGCAAAGGTCCAAGGAGCGAAGCGGGTTTTAGTGATATCATAGAGCTTATGAAAAAGAGGTAGGAGTATGGTATATAATATTTATGAAAGAATACTGGGCTCACTCCTTGGAGCGGCGATAGGTGATGCAATGGGAGCGGCAACCGAAGGTAGAAGTGTAAGACAGATAGAAGAATACTTCGGGCACAGGGTAACTGATTTTGAGACCACACCTGAGGACACCTTTGGCTGCGGTAATAAGCCGGGTCATGTAACTGATGATTTCAGTTCCGCATATTTTTTGGCACAAAGCATTGTCGCTAATGGCGGAAAGGTTGAGGAAGGTGTTGTAAAAGAGGGTTTGATCGAATGGTCAGAACATTCAGTATTTTTTGATCGCTTTGCAGGACCTACTACCAGAGCGGCAATAAGACGAATGAAGGGGGATAAGATAGAGGAAGAAAGCGGAATAAAAATATCCACAAGACAGGCGACAAACGGGGCTTCCATGAGGATATCCCCCATAGGAATGTTAAATCCGGGAAATTTAGAGGCAGCCTTGGAAGATGCGATAAAGGTTACAAGGCTTACACATGATAACTACCTTGCTATTTCCGGTGCCTGTGCAATTGCCTGTGCGGTTAGCGAGGCATTAAGAGAGGAGGCGGATATGTACTCGGTCTTGCAGGCGGCTCTTTGGGGTGCAAGAGAAGGAGAAAAAAGAGGAAGAGCCGTTTCATCGGATATTGCAGGACCTTCGGTAGTTAAAAGACTTGAGTATGCAATCAAGATCGCTATGGAGAAAAAAGATGCTGAAAGCAAAACACTAAGAATCAGCGAAGAAATCGGTTGCGGACTGCATATTTCCGAGGCTGTTCCCGCATCAATAGCTATCTTTGCCTCCTGTGAAGAAGCATTAAATGCGATAATTTGCGCTGTAAATGCAGGTTATGATACGGATACCGTAGCAACTATGACAGGTGCACTGGCAGGAGCGCTTTATGGGGCAAGTGCATTTCCGAAGCACTATATAGGTATAATTGATGAGGTAAACGGTTTTTCACTTGAAAGTCTGGCAGCAGACATTACAAAAATCGCAAAGAAGAGAGTGTCTAAGTCAAAGCCTTTAGAAGAAAATGTAAACTCTAAAATTCTCGGATGTATTCTGGGGGCTGCCTGTGCAGATGCCATGGGAGCGGCAACAGAAAACCGCTCAACAGAGCAGATAAAAGAAATATTTGGAGAAAGAGTCAAGGATTATAAGACTCCTCCAAAAGGCTCTTTAGCCTACGGAAGGAAGAAGGGGCAGGTAACGGATGCATTCAGTATCTCTTATATACTTGGAAAGCACTTGCAGGCAGCAAAAGGCAGGGCGAGCACACAGATTGGGGTAGAGGCTCTAAAAGAGTGGGGAGAAAGCGAATGGTTTGAGCCCTTTGCCGGAATGACTACAAGAAAGGTTATAAACAGGCTTAAGCAAGAAAGTAAGATAGGCTCATGGGCATATTCAGGCATCTTGGGAAGTAAGCTTTTTAAGGGACATTACTATGCCTTATCTTCAAACGGAGCGGCAACAAAGGCTTATATTGCAGCCCTTTATAACCCGGGAAATATAGATAAGACAATAGAGGATACTTTAAAGTTGACACTTGCCTCTCATGATGATGTATACAGTGTTTCAGGCGCCTGTGCGGTATCTGCTGCCGTATCACAGGCACTAAAGCCTAAAAGTTCTCTCTACAGTGTTATTCAGGCTTCATTATACGGTGCGTTTAAGGGTGAGGAACTTGCAAGGGCGGATAAAAACATACTTGATTATCCGGGAGCTTCGGTACTAAAGCGCATATATATGGCAATAAATATAGGGCTCTGTGCAGGAGAAGACGGTGCGGATAAGGTAAGGGCTTTGATAGGCTGCGGTCCGGCTATTGCCGAGACAGTACCGGCGGCACTGGCACTGCTGATAATGCATAGGGGTGATCTTCGTAAGTCTATAGAAGATGCGGTTAATCTTGGAGATGAGACTTCGGCAATTGCAACTATTACAGGACAGATTGGAGGAGCGCTTGGGGGAGCTTTAGCTTTTTCAAAAGAGGAGATAGAGTTTTTAAACAGTGCAAATGCTTTTGATCTGGAAGCATTTGCAAAGGGCTTTTATAAGGATTAGGTGATTTACTGTTTCATTATGTATTTTTCCTTTTTAGGATAAAGACCTTGCGCCAAAGAAAATAATCGGGATTTTAGGCAGGAGCGGAAGCGGAAAATCAACACTTCTTAGGCTTATTATGAGGTTTTGGGATACGGATCGTGGCAGGATATTAATTTCAGGTAGGGATGTGAAGGAAATCCATACCAAGAACCTAAGAGCTATGGAGAGCTTTCTGACACAGGATACAGTGATTTTCCATGATACAATTGCCGAAAACATAGCAATTGCGGATGCAAGTGCCGGCAGGGAGCAAATAATAGAGGTGGCAAAGAAGGCTTCGGTGCATGATTTTATCATCTCCCTTCCTAAGGGCTATGATACTAAAGCTTCAGAGCTTGTAAGCAGCCTTTCGGGTGGAGAACGCCAAAGAATAGGACTTGCAAGGGCATTTTTACATAATGCTTCTTTGATGCTTTTAGATGAGCCGACCAGTAACCTTGACAGCCTTAATGAAGGCATTATATTAAGAGCCTTGGAGAAGGCGAGCGAGCAGCGAAGTATAGTACCGGTATCTCACAGAAAGTCAACACTTAATATAGCCGATGAGGTAATAAAGTTTGAGCCGCAAAGGTCGAGCTAGTGTAGTGTTACTTAAATCAGTATACCAAATTAATAATTAATACTTTAGCTAACACAATTCTGATTTATCGGAGAGTTGGCAACATAAACAATTATAATAGTTTGTGGTTATTAGTTTATAAAAAACT
>ERZ773068.1187-NODE-1187-length-13128-cov-3.244244_pt1 | contig 13128 bp, 9 predicted proteins | sample MGYA00580620_ERZ773068 | MGnify/ENA primary metagenome ERZ773068 (study PRJEB29015, sample SAMEA2737983) | human oral metagenome | biome: human oral; feature: human-associated habitat; material: dental | place: China | collected 2101 ... | reverse complement strand
CAGATGCACCTAAGGCTTGGCGCTTGGCCCTCATTTTTTGGTAAACAAAGTCAAAGTCCCCCGGTTCGTAATCTTTAGGAAGAAACGAGCCGGGGAACCTTCTAAATCTATGTCTCTGCGGACTGAACTATTCTAGAAACCCGCTGCGACGAGGGAAGAAGCCTCTTGCAAAGCCGCACCACCATCTTCGATATGCGCAAGGTTTTCTGGAATCTCATAGCCGTTCTTCTTCATCGCGCGTGCCCACAGACGACCGGCACGATATGAGGACCGAACCATCGGACCAGCCATAACGCCAGCAAAACCGATGGATTCTGCCATAGCTGAGAACTCCAGGAATTCGGCGGGCTTCACCCAACGCTCAATGGGATGGAAAAGGGGACCGGGGCGCAGATACTGAGTCAGGGTGATAATATCGCATCCGGCGTCGTACAGATCGCAGAGCGCCTCGTAAATCTCATCGTTAGTTTCACCCATACCCAGAATCAGGTTGGACTTCGTGACCATGCCAGCCTCTTTACCCTGGGTGATCACATCGAGTGATCGCTCATAACGGAATGCCGGGCGGATCTGCTTAAAGATACGCGGCACAGTCTCTAAGTTGTGCGCAAAAACCTCTGGACGTGCATCAATGACTTTCTGCACATGCTCTGGCTTACCCTTGAAATCAGGGATCAGCATCTCAACACCGGTATTGGGGCACATCTTGTGAATCTGACGTGTAGTCTCTGCGTAGAGCCAGGCACCGCCGTCTTCAAGATCGTCACGTGCCACACCGGTCACCGTGGCATAACGCAAACCCATAACCTTAACATTTTTAGCGACTTTGAAGGGCTCAGCGTAATCAACTGCAGCAGGTTTACCAGTCGCAATATTGCAGAAATCGCAGCGGCGGGTGCATTCGGAACCGCCAATAAGGTAGGTTGCCTCGCGGTCTTCCCAACACTCGTAGATATTAGGACAGCCAGCTTCCTCACACACTGTATGAAGCCCCTGGCCCCGGGCCAGTTCCTTCATTTCATTGTATTCAGGCCCCACAACGGCTTTGGTCTTAATCCAGTGAGGCTTCTTCTCGATGGGAACCTCAGCATTGCGAGCCTCGACGCGCAGCAGCTTGCGGCCTTCAGGCTTAATGCTCATGTGTGTTGCTCCTTCTAGCTGGATGCGCCCTCGGTTTAAAACGGGCTGAAACCTATTTTACGCCCGCATCGTGCAGGCGAAAAACACTGTGGCGTGGATTATGGTTTATTTGTCTTTAAGTCTTGTTTACGCACACAAATCTCTATTCGGATTACCGCCGAATATCGATAAGCAGCACTGACAAGGTGAAATACTTGAGCCTTGTGGCTACGCAGCCGTCTCGTGTGCCACCTTGTGCTCCTGCGGAACAAGGGGTTCAAAAGGCATCGCCAAACGATCCTGATATTTGATGAGCTCACGCTCAAGGGGCCCTAGAATATCTGCCGGGGTTACTGTACGACCGAGCTGCTCTGAGATTGTTGTGACACCAGCATCCGTAATACCGCAGGGGATGAACTGCATGAACGGCGCGGTCTCATTGCAGCAGTTAATGGCGAACCCGTGCATTGTGGTTTGCTTTGAAACGCGAATCCCAATAGCGGCGATTTTCTTATCCGGTGTAATACCATCGCCCAGAATCCATACGCCGCTGCGCCCTTCCACTCGTTCGCCTTTGATGCCAAGCTGAGCGAGCACATTCATAATAATTTCTTCTAGGAGGCGCACATACGCTACCACGTCAAGAGGTTCAGGAAGTTTCAGAATGGGATACCCGGTCAGTTGGCCGGGACCATGCCACGTAAGTTTTCCGCCGCGGTCAATTTTCACGACTGGAGTTGAACGGTCAGTGGGGTACTCATGATCTTCAGTGCGCTTGCCAGCCGTAATCACGGGCTCATGTTCGAGCAGAAGAATAGTGTTTTGCCGAGCGCGTGCCGCTACCTCTGCATGAAGGCGAGATTGCATATCAAGGCTCTCAACATAATTCACATAGTCAGGGGCAAACCCCACACGTTCAAGTATTACGGACATAGCTTCTACCTTAGTACCGGAACGACCACGATAAAAATTAGGGCTTCCTGATTACACGTGCTCTGAGCCGCAGCATCGCTCTAGGAAAACAACTCGTACTTTGTATGACAGATTATGACGTCATAAACAAGGCAGAAGGCGAGCAAAAACGCGTTATACAGCATGAAAATCGCTAAAAACCTTGTTCCTGTGGATAACTTTCACGGTGCTTTTCTAAAATCCGGTACATCTAGAGTATGAACACCGATAGCATCACATACCTTGAAAATCTTCACGAAGAACCAAACCTGAGTATTTGGACAGTTAAGATACATGTGAATAGAGATTCATCGGTTAAGAATCGTATACTTCCCAAACAATTAGCCCCGGGGCTTTACACCCTTGCGATAAGTCATGATTCTCAGCAAATACCATCGCACCAGATCAAAAAACTTTGCGGTTTACCACCCTTACCCGGTGTCGCCACTGTACTAGCCGTAACGCGGGACGAAGGACAGTCGTCTGACACAGAGCCAGGAACTTATTATTGGTATGAACCGGCTGAGGCAGGATCACTCGAATCCCTTGTGCAGGCACGTGGAACCTTACCTCTCGCCGAGGTTGCGACCCTAGCGCACCATATAGGATGGGGCTTCAAAAGCTTACACGCGGCGCATATCTATCCTGAGCATCTAGAGCCTCAGCACGTGATGGTAACCGTTGCTGGACTCCCCGAGTTTCTTTGTCTGCCCAGTTCTGTCAAAGCGAGTAAACGCCAGCCGGATGAACATGAACATGTCGGAGTCCATGATTTTGTGGCTCTTCTGTGGTATGCGCTCACCGGAGAGTCGCCTCGGCAGACTCATCAACGCATTCCGCTGCCGCTCCTTGCCGATGTACCGCAGACATTGGGAACCGAGCTTGAGCGTCTGCTTGATGATCCTAAGGCTACTGTACAGGAGGTTCTTGACGCATTCAGCGCATTCCAAACGCAGCCTCTTAACGCTTATACCAGCGCGCCTGAGTCAGTACGGTCTAAACTCCCTGTTGCTTCGCGAGAACCGAATACCGTTAAAAGCACTAAGACCCTGCCCAAGGTTAGACATCAGAACGCTCAGAAACTTATAGGGAAGAGTACTCTCAAAGTTGGGCATAGCCGTGGGCGTTCAAAGGTTCGTAATTTTACGACCCGCAAACTTATGATTCTGGGGGTTGGGAGTCTCATAATCTTAGGAGCTGGAGCAATAGCCGGGGCAATCTGGGTTCCGGAAGCCATACATCATCATGATTCTTACAGTACTCAGCCTGCCGTCGTGAACTCTCCGCAGGATGAGCAGGCTATTCTCACTCAGGTTATAGAGGAGCGCAATCAGTCGTTGAGCTCCCAGGGGGCGGCGACGCTGAAACTGCGCTCATTGACCCGTATTCTGCACAGAGACTCTGACTCTTTAGGAATAACCGCAGAAGTAGAGTCGCCCGGATACGCCCCAACGGATGCGGAGCAGAAAGAATCCGGTGTTCACCTTGTGGACGGCGTGCCGGTGCAGACAGTTATCTTTGAGCTGCATCGCGACGAGGGGGTATGGCGTATTGTCACGGCAACACCAGTCACGGATGAAACACCCAACGAGCCCGATGCGCAGCCTACGGTTGTCCGTGAGCCGTGAATAAAAATAACCACCAGGGGAGAGCTGCATATAGATGAGGCAGCTGCGAGTTCAAGCGTACAGCTCTTAAAAACATATCCCCGGTAGATCTATAAAAACTACCGGGAACATGGGCAAGAGCATTGTGCCGAAGTGAAGAGTTGTTTAGTGCCAGATAGTGGCAACGGCAACATTAATGACGGCAAGACCGCCCACTGCATGCGCTAAGCCTGTTGAAATTGGTTCTCCCGCCTTGTACTTGCGTTGACCGATGAATGCGGCAATAGCGATGCCCAATGCAATGAGAATTTTAACCGCAATTTTGACGTGGTTAGGACTGCCGGTAACCTCAGCAATTCCTACCAGGAGTAAGCCCGTTACGAGCATCAGAAGCGATGCGTGAAACTGCCCGGGCAGAACTTTAGGTGTGCGAAAATGAGCAATCCAGAGCCCAATAATAATCGCGGCACCTATGATGTGCAAAAACACAAGAACGTTGTTGAGAAGAAACATAGCTAATATTCTGACACTCTGTCACTATAATGTCTACTTTAATAAAAACTCGGCATAACGACGAAGAATAAAAAATAAAAAAGGGGTGCGTTGGCTTATACGCCAACACACCCCTTGAAACACGATGCTACATCATGCCAGGACCCCTTTAGAGACCGAGCTCAGCCTCAAAGTTTGCCTCTTCCAGGCGAGTCTTGAGGGTGTACAGGAAGCGACCTGCATCCGCACCATCGACCACGCGGTGATCGTAGGTGAGGGAGAGGTAGCACATGGAGCGAATCGCAATTGAATCGTTGCCATCAACGTCCTTAACCACCATGGGGCGCTTCACGATGGAGCCGGTACCCAAGATCGCCACGTTCGGCTGGTTGATAATCGGGGTATCAAACAGAGCCCCAAAGGAACCGATGTTGGTGATGGTAAAGGTAGAGCCGGTCAGCTCTTCGGGAGCGATATCGCCGGTGCGTGCACGTCCACCCAAGTCACCAATTGCCTTAGCCAAGCCAGCGATGCCGAGATCCGATGCGTTCTTGATAACGGGAACAAGCAGACCCTTGGGGGTGTCTACAGCGATCGCGACGTTCTCGGAATCGGGGTAGGTAATCTGCTTCAGATCCTCGGTCATGGAAGCGTTCAGTGCGGGGTGCTGCTGCAGAGCCTCGGTAACAGCCTGTGCGAAGAAAGGCAGGAAGGTCAGCTTTGCGCCCTCGCGAGCGAGGAAGCCGTCCTTAGCCTTGGCACGCAGCTGTGCCACACGAGTCATATCCACTTCGGTAACCTGAGTCAGCTGAGTGGAAATATCGAGGGACTCACGCATACGTTTTGCAATAACCTGGCGGATACGTGCGGTCTTCTCGACGGTACCGCGCTTGGTCGAAACCTCAAAGGTATGTGCTGCCTTGGGAGCACCGTCTGCGGCGGGAGCTGCCGATGCAGCGGGAGCAGCCGCCGAGCCCTTAGCGGCAATAGCTGCCTGAACATCCTGCTTGCGGATACGACCGCCTACGCCGGTGCCCTTCACAGTGGACAGGTCAATACCATTGTCTTTGGCGAGCTTACGAACCAGCGGGGTGACGTATGCTTCGCCATCGGCGGCGGGAGCCGCCGGGGTAGCAGGGGTGTCGGGCGCAGAAGCAGGAGCTGCAGGCGCAGCGGGAGTTGCAGGCGCCGGTGCTGCCGCAGCAGGCGCGGGGGCGGCCGGTGCAGCAGGAGCAGCTGCGGCGGAAGAATCACCAATGATGGCGAGAACCTGGCCGACCTCTGCTTCCTCGTCTTCTGGAATCCGAATTTCGAGCAGGGTACCTGCCACGGGCGAAGGAATCTCGGTATCGACCTTATCGGTAGAAACCTCTACGAGAGGTTCGTCTACCTCGACCTGCTCACCAACTTCCTTCAGCCAGCGGGTCACGGTACCCTCTGTGACAGACTCGCCCAATGCGGGAAGAGTTACTTCCTGACCGGAGGCAGAGCCAGCAGCGGGCGCCGCAGCAGCTGCGGGTGCCTCAGGAGCGGCAGGGGCGGATGCTGCAGGAGCCTCGGCAGTGGGCGCGGCAGGTGCAGCTGCGGGAGCACTGGAACCATCGCCAATGACAACGAGAGCAGCGCCAACCTCAACATCTTCGTCTTCTTCCACCAAGATCTGCTCAACAACGCCTGCTACGGGCGAGGGGATCTCGGTGTCGACCTTATCGGTAGAAACCTCGACAATAGGATCGTCCACAGCTACAGTGTCGCCGACAGCTACAAGCCAGCGGGTCACGGTGCCTTCGGTCACGGATTCGCCCAATGCGGGCAATTCTACGGTGTGGGACATATCTCTTCCCATTCTCCTTGTGAATGCTTGAACTAGAAAAACTTTTACTGGGCAAGGCCACCCGCGCATAATTTTCGTGTGATAACAAAACACGGGGTAACTCTCTGCCCTGGTGATAGGGCATCTCAGTCTATTGTGACATACCCATAATTTGATAAGGCGATAATTAGCCGTGTAGCGGGGTACCGTTCAGAGCCATGGCAGCCTCACCCAAAGACTCATTCTGAGTCGGATGAGCGTGGATAAACTTAGCAACATCCTCGGGGAATGCTTCCCAATCAACCCACATCTGAGCTTCGCCGATCTGCTCGCCCATACGCTTACCGATAGCATGAACGCCTACGATCGGACCGTCCTTTTCACGCACGACCTTGACGATGCCGGAAGCGCCCAAAATTGAGGACTTGCCATTACCAGCTAGGTTGTATTCGGCAACTTCAACATTGTCCTCACCGAATTTCTCCTTCGCTTTCGGCTCGGAGTAACCCACGGAAGCAATCTCAGGATCGCAGAAAGTCACCTTCGGAATATTAACATCGGGAACAACGGTGGGGTTCAAACCAGCAATTTCTTCGGCAACAAAGATGCCCTGCTGGTAACCACGGTGTGCAAGCTGAACGCCAGGAACAATGTCACCCACAGCATAGATATTTCCAACACCGGTGTGCAGGCGCTCGTTAGCAAGCACGAAGCCACGATCCATGGGGATGCCTTGCTCTTCGTAACCCATATTTGCAGTGTTGGGGCCACGGCCAACAGCAACGAGCACGATGTCGGCCTCAAATACCTTACCGTCTGCCAGGGTTACCTTTGCACCGTTAGCGTCCTGCTCAACCTTCTCAAAGAAAGTACCAGTATTGAACTTGATGCCGCGCTTCTTGAAGGCACGCTCAAGAACCTTGATGATGGCGGGATCTTCGTTCGGAACGAGGTTGGGCAAACCCTCGATAATAGTGACGTCTACGCCCATAGCTTTCCACATGGAGGCAAACTCACAGCCAATGACGCCGCCTCCGAGAACGATAGCGCTCTTCGGCAGGTAGTCCATTTCAAGAGCCTCGGTAGAGGTCAGAACTCGACCCTCAATAGGCAGGCCAAAAGTCTTAGAAATAGAGCCGGAAGCAAGAATAATATTCTTGCCCTTGTAATCCGTACCGTTGACGGTCACGGTATCTTGAGCGGTCAGCTTGCCTTCACCAGCGATAACCTCTACGCCCTTCATCTTCAAAAGACCGGAGAGACCCTTGAATTTACCCGCGACAATACCATCTTTGTAATCGCGTACCTTACCCATTTCGATGGACTCTAGGGTGGCGTTTACGCCTACTTTAGAGGCTTCACGAGCGTCCTCCGCCAATTCTGCGGCGTGTAGGTATGCCTTCGTCGGAATACAACCGGTGTGCAGGCAGGTGCCGCCTACTTTTTCCTTTTCAACGAGGCCAACGGTAAAACCCAGCTGGCGCGCGCGCAGAGCGGCAGAGTAACCAGCGGAACCGCCGCCAAGGATGAGGATGTCGAATTCTTGAGCCACGATGTTGCTCCCTTGCATAGATTGTGGGGCTGTAACCCCGGTGCAATGCGTTCTTTATCTATATTGCTTTTCTGTCAAACAGCAGACCCGCACCTTCCGGTTTGCGTGAGGGCGCGCATCTATGAGAGAGCAGAAAAACACTCACTACAACAATACCTCTGTTTTAGACCCTTTAAGTTCACCTGACGCTAATTTGGGGCAATAATCGCACAAACTGTGCAAATTTTTTGAAGAGCGTAACCATCCTGGAATTTATGATGTGAGATTTTGCACGTAGAAGAAGAGCAGTATCGGGGCCCTGAGACCGTCAGTCTAGGGACCCCGATATAAGGCGGATGTTTCCTTTACTGTGCGTACGATTCGATGAAATTCACCAGGGTCGCGGTGCCAAAACCGGTACCTTCCTTAGGGGTGAACCCATAAGCACCTTCTTCGTTAAAGGCAGGACCAGCAATATCGAGATGTGCCCAGGGAATGCCTTCACCTACAAATTCTTGCAGGAAGAGCCCTGCGATCATCATAGAACCGTAGCGCGAACCCATATTTTTAATATCAGCTACTGGGGAATTCATAGAGGCACGCAGATATGATTCGAGTGGTATTTGCCAGTATGCCTCACCGGATTTTGCCCCTGCCTGTTGTACACGGTCGCGAATATCCTCATCACCCATAAGCGCGGCGGTACGCAATCCCAGCGCCGCCATGGCTGCACCCGTGAGCGTTGCAATATCCAGGATTACGGTAGGGTTTGATTCGGATGCAAGAGCAATACCATCCGCCATGACTAGGCGGCCTTCGGCATCGGTATTGAGAACTTCAACCGTGCGGCCGTCACGAATAGTGATGATGTCTTCGGGGCGCAGGGAAGCTCCGCCGGGCATATTCTCAGCGAGGCAAAGGTACCCGGTGACCTCAACCGGAATTTCCAGCTCGGACGCCGCAAGAACTGCGTGCAGAACCGATGCTGCACCTGCCATGTCGCATTTCATCGTCATCATAGATGCCGCAGGTTTTAGGGAGTTTCCACCGGTATCAAAAGTAATCCCTTTGCCAACGAGAGCCACATGTGCAGAAGGGCTCTCGGGGGTGTACTTAACAACGGCGAGTGCGGGCTTCCGTGGGGAGCCTTGACCGACTCCTGCGATGCCTCCAAAACCTTCCTTGAGCAAACGGTCATAAGGGTAGACTTCAATGCTGACATCTGAATAATCTTTGACAAGCTCTGTGGCGAGATTTGCAAAAGATTCCGGGTACAGGTGTGAAGGGGGCATATTGACGAGGCGGCGCGCATCCTTGGCAGCTTCGCCCAGAATAACGGCGCGCACAAGGGCGGGCTCGGCTTCGCTGGCATCGGCTTTTGCCACAATGGTGATGGACTCCGCTTCGTCTCGAACAGAATCTGCAGTTTTGCTGCGTACTCCTTCTTCGGAGAATGATCCGAGAACGGCACCGTGAGCTACAGCTTCAATTTCGTCGCGTGAGGTACTACCGAAGTCGAGCGCGATATGTGCAGTTCCTAAAAGCTGACGGGTTGCCGAGCCAGCAGCGAAGCGAAGGGCATCTAGGCGCTCCTGGTCAATTGTGGTGTCTGAGCCTAAACCGATGAGAGCGATGATGTCGGACGATGCCCCTTCTACGCCGGGGAGGCGAAGTATTTGGTCGAGAGCACCTGTGGCACCTAGAGACTCCAGAAGTTTATTGATGCTCTGCGCCGAATCATCAGGAAGTGAATTTGAGGCTAGGTAAGGTCCGTCTTCTCCCGAAAAGACACCGAGAACAAGTACCTCAGCATTCAGCGATTGCAGGTCGTTGGTGTGAAGAGAAAGTGCTGTCGACATAGTTCCTCCGCGAATGGGTTGGAATATTGATATTGGGTAATGTGTTTCTACTGTACACTGCGGGTATCGGAAATCTTGACGAACAGTACGGTGAAAATACCCTTCTAACGCTTTTACGAGTGTTCGCCTCGCGCGAGAGACTAGGAAATAGTACTGTTGCGGTTAGACACATACATTAAAATAAAAAGTTCAGAGACTAAACCCGGCGAGGGAAAGGAGTGAAGATGTTAAACCCTGAAGATTTATATTTGGCGAATAATAAAATTCTTCATGATGCACGGTTGAAAAATCTCACTCTGGTTATTGCTCTCTCAAGCCCACAGGATGCAGGATCCACAGCGGGGCAGCTGGGGCATTTTCTTCTCAAGGAACTTAAGAATATTGAGATTGTGGAGTTTGATACGGATCAGCTTCATGATTACCGTAGCCGCAGACCACATATTTTCTTCAATAAAGACCATTTTGAGCAGCCAATTATGCCTGCTCTGAAGCTTTATGCGGTCGAAGATACCCTTGATAAGCCTTTCTTGCTTTTGACCGGTTCAGAACCTGATTATCAATGGCAGCGTTTTCAGCAGGCGTTGTTGTCTATTGTGCGGACGCTGGATCCTTCACTTGTGGTGCTGGTGTCGGCGTTTCCAATGCCTGTGCCGCATACACGTCCTATGCCGGTGACGGCGCATGGCTCTCGGAAAGACCTCATTGAAGGGATTTCGCCATGGCGTCCTAAAGCTGATTTGCATGCTAATATGACGAATCTTTTAGAGGTTCTTTTCACCGAGAACGGCTTCGATACTGTGGGATTCGGTATTAATATTCCCCAGTATGTTTCTGATGCTGATTTACCGCAGGGAACGCTGACCGCGCTTGAACACGTGAGTATGGCAACCCGATTGGCTTTTCCGAGTGATGAGCTTAGGGAGGCTGCGAGGGCTGTTCATGGGCAAATTAATGAGCAGGTCAAGGAGAACCCAGAGATTGGGCGTATGATTTCGACGATGGAAGCGAATTACGATGAAAACTTCCGTACTTCAAACGTTGCTATTCCACTCTCGCAGCGCGACGCTCATAAAATTCCTGGACGTGATGAAATCGGTGCCATGTTTGAGCGATTCCTTGAGGAGCATGAAGAATAAGTAAGGCTCAAAAGATCCCATGGTTTAACTCAGGGGTGCACGCAACATAGAAAATTCAAGCTATGGTGGGTCATCCCTAAATTTTTAGGGGTCACATATGCCTTGTGCTGTTCGTGTGGGTATGAATCGTAATATTTGGATAGAAAACAGCTAATTCTTATCCACAGAAGCGAAATATGTGTCCTAACGAAGCGAATGCACCTGGGTTATCCACAGGTTAGTTGGTCTGCGAACTTTTAAGGTGAGCAATCTTGCCATAGTAAAGATATGACAACAACGAGTAACCTAACGACAACCTATAGCTTACATACCGAAGAAGACTTGATAGCTCTAGTGCTGCATCAGTTTGGGTACTGGCCGCAAGAATCGCTGGTGCTTTTAAGCGTGACGAAGCATGCCGTAGGGCCGTGTATACGCGTTAATCTTCCTGATGAGCAACAAGATCTAGAACAATATTTTGATACGTTAGCGAATCTGGTACCCGCCACCGTTGACGGGTTCGAGCCCATTACTGGGGTCTTTGCTTTGATCTTTAGCGGCAATGCGGCAACTCGAGAGCGGCAACTTTCACCTGCTACACGCACTGTCTTACACAATACGGATTTGTATATCGATAATCGCGCCGGAATCTCATTCAACCAGTGGCTGCCCACACTCTACGCAGCTTGCAACAATGTTCATCTTGATCTTTACGATGTGCTGTACTGCGGGTCCGTATCGCGATGGTCACTTGATCAAAACCAGCTTGCGCTCACTTACCGCGGCCCTATTGAAGACATTATGCATAGCTCGTACTATCTCGATCGGGTGTATGAGGGACGCCGAGTATCCGCAGAACCCCTGTCTGCATATACGCAATGCCTCTGGGATACTGCAACCAGTGCCTCCACGAATGAGGTGACAGAATGGGAACAAGCAAGTCTGTTGTGGATGCATACCTTTGAAGAAGAACTTAACCAAGCTACGGGTCGGCATACTGTTTTAGAACATCCCGGCTACTACCGTCAGAAAAGTATTGAACTCTGCTACTGGGAAAGTGCCCTTGAGGCTGTACGCTGGGTAATGCGTACCTATCCGCCTGAAAACGCCGAAGAGCACGATAACGCCATAAGTTTTGGGGATCGTTTACGTTCGCTGATATCGCCCGAAATAGCCGGCTATCTGCTGTGCAGCATGAATACCCAGGCAACCCCAGAATTTATACTGTACCAAGCGGCTAAAGACCTGCCGGAAGCATTGGGGGTACTAGACGGATATGACTGTATGCATGCCGCATGCGGTGAAGGATCATACGAACCGGTGGAACCTCTATGCTACGGCAAACCAACAACTCGTCGGCGCACGACACTGCCGGAGACCTTTTATCAAACTCTTCGGGGCGAAAGCCCCCGTATCGGAGGTATCGCGCACGGTCGCGTGAGCTGGCACGACTGGATACGGCGTACGCATCGTATACTTCAACAGCAGATTTTAGACGACACATGCGACTCGTCTGAGACCAGACCGGAAGAACACATAACGAAGATAGACCGGATGGTGGAATTTCTGAGCGGTCTAACAAAGGACTATAAACCGGCCTGGAGCCGTCTTAACGCTCTCGAAGTTCTCTGTAATCTGTTGGTGCATGCGGTTCAATCGGGTGAACAGTATGGTCGACTGAGGCTTCTTCAAGCCTGGATAAATTGGCTACGTGGCGGAAATACCTATGCAGGTATTCTCGCCGATATCGCCAGGCTTCACTGTGATGAAGATATGCCTCTTTTTCAGGCCCTATCAGAATCTGTATTTCCGCTCTGGATTACGGATCCCGTGCGGTGTTGGCGCGGTGACCTTTACTTCAGTACTCTATTGCCTCACGAGGCAGCCGACGCCAAGGTAGAGACGATTGAGCCAAAGGCAGGGTAGCGAACGTTGTGTTTGCAGGGAATAAAACAGGGTTGTCTAGGCGAGCCTTATTTGAAAGAAAATAAGATTCTGCCATACTTGATGATGACCCCGTAAAGTCTGTGCTTTTGCGCGCGCCTTCATGAGGTGAAAACGCAGGGAATAATCCCCAGTATCTAGCGGTTATATTTATTCCGCTAACCCTGCTTTCACCAATAATGTGAGGAGCAAGACTTGACAGGGTCTTAGGTGTTTTGCAGACAAAGCACCCCAACACGAGTTAGAAAGGGTTCTTGTGGCACCTGCAACCAGCAAGAAGACCGCGACCGGTGAAACCTCTGAAGAGACTGTAGCCGAAACCCCCAAAAAGACAACCCGCACTAAAAAAACTGCAGCCACATCCAAACCTGCAAAAAAAGCGCCTGCTAAGAAACGCGCAGCAGCCAAAACTCAAGAAGACGCAAAATCTGATGCAGAGGACTCGGTCGAAGCCACTGCCGAGGCCGTGCCTGAAGAGAAACCTAAGCGCGCGCGTAAAACAACCACTAAACGTAAAACCGGTGGACGTAAGAAGAAGACCGACGAGGACGAGTTTGATCTTGACCTTGACGACGAGCTAGATCCCGAGACCGTTGACGGCGAAGAGCACGAAGACGCTGACGAAGATGAAGAAGCCGTTGCCAAAAAGGAAGAGAAGAAAGCTGCCGAAGAAGTGGCGGCTAAAGGCTCTGGCTTC
>ERZ773068.1184-NODE-1184-length-13158-cov-3.810120_pt1 | contig 13158 bp, 11 predicted proteins | sample MGYA00580620_ERZ773068 | MGnify/ENA primary metagenome ERZ773068 (study PRJEB29015, sample SAMEA2737983) | human oral metagenome | biome: human oral; feature: human-associated habitat; material: dental | place: China | collected 2101 ... | reverse complement strand
ATATTTCACGTCATAGTTCTTTGCAAAAAAAGTTACTCAACACGTCATCTCGACCGTAGTTGAGAGAACTCAAAAAATAACTTGGAATTAAGTACACATAAAAAGGGGCTATTGTAAGTCCCTTTTGTAGTATAGTTTTCTAATTTGTATGATTTATAATAGTAGAAGATTTTTACCTACCACTATGGTCAAATCCTTTGTCAGGCTCAGAGTTATTTTCATTGTCACGAAGAACAACTCTTGAACCGTTTAATATTTCAATTTGTTTTTTCATTTCGTTTATACAAAGAATTGCTAAAGGCATACCGAAGTCTTGACGAAGAACAAGTCTTTGTACATCTACATCTTTAATATTTTCAGGCATAGGATATGCAGGAATCATCCAACCATGCATACGGAGTCTATCTTCAAGGTCATATAATGTCCATTGTACATTTGCATTTTCTTTTAGTCTCCAGCATACGATTGGGATTTGATTTGCTTCTTCAAGCAGTTCAAATATTCCCATTTTTTTGATTTCATCTGCCATGTATCTTGCTACATCTATTGTTCTTTGATGAATTTCTTTATAGCCTTTAAACCCATTTCTCATAAGCATATAGTATTGACCGACAATTTGAGATGCACTACGTGAGAAGTTGATTGCCATAGTAGCTTCTTCTCCTCCTAAGTAACTAACCCAGAAAATTAATTCTTCTGGAAGAGCTTTTTTGCTACGCCAAATTACCCAGCCTACTCCCGGATATACAAGACCATATTTATGACCTGAAGTACTAATTGACCATACATTTTTTAATCTGAAGTCCCATTTTAATTCAGGTTCTATAAAAGGAGCAACCATACCTCCAGAAGCAGCATCAACGTGGATTCTAATAGGTAAATCAGGTTTCTTTTTATTATATTGTTCAACTAGTTTGTCAAGAGCTTTTACATCATCATATTTTCCTGTATAAGTAATACCTAAAATAGCAACTATACCTATTGTGTAATCATCAACATAATCCATTACTGTATCCATATTAAGGGATAAATGTTCCATATCTAGTGGAACAGTTCTCATTTCAATATCCCAGTAGCGACAGAATTTTTCCCAACATACTTGATATCCTGAAGAAATTACAAGATTAGGTCTCTTTTTGGTGAATCTATTAACTCCTGCTTTATCTGCAAGATGTTTCCATCTGAAAAGCATAGCAAGTCCACCTAGCATACAAGCTTCAGATGAACCAACAGTAGATGTTCCTATAGGTTCTTCTTTAGGATTCATATGCCATAAGTTACCAATAATATCAACACATCTGTTTTCAAGGTCTGCAGTCATTGGATATTCATCTTTATCAATTGCATTTTTTTCAAAATTCTCTGCCATCAATGCTGTTGCAGTTGGTTCCATATAAGTTTGACAGAAAGTTGCAAGGTTTTGTGTTGCATTTCCTTCTGTTTTTAGATATTCTCTAATAATTTCTGCTGCAACTTGAGGAGCAACAGGATTTTCATTTATTTTTTTGTTTGGCATTTCAATATCGCTAGCTTCTGTCCCAAAAATTGGTGTAAGATATCTTGTTTCTTGATTCATTGATTCAAGAATATCACTGATATGATTAGAGCTTTTTCTATTTGATTTTGATGTTTTTTTATTCATATTATGCTTCCTTTCTTTAAATAAATTTGAATTATATTAATATAGTTAATAATTTATAATAACTACTTACTTTTATCGTCATATTTTGTTGCCCATCTATGTTTATTTGAATAAATAATTATAGGAACTATTAAAGAGATAATAAAACATATAATTAGCACAATTTGATATACTTGATTGTCAGCGGTTGTTAGTTTTGATGACGGGAAAAATGAAATAATTAAAGTTGCTATTGTAATAAGCAATCCTACTGAAGCAACAATTATTTTAAATATTTTTCCTCCGGGAACTTGGAATGTACGTTTTAAATTAGTTTTTTTCAATATTAAAACGAAATATCCTAAGAAGAATAATATATATCCAACCAAATAGATTACAACTGTAAGTCCTATTGCTGTTAAATAACCAACTGATGAATCAGAACCTCCTGCCAATGCTATAGAACCACATAGAACTGCATCCCAAATTGTTACTATAATTGCTTGAAGTATAACTGTTTTTACTGACACTCCATTTTTATTAGTTTTTGCAAAAGATGGAGGTAGAATTTTATCATTTGCAGCTTCTAATAGAGCTCTGGAAGGACCAACAATCCAAGAAGATATTTCTGCTAATACACCAAGAGCTAATAATATAGCAACAATTAAAACAAGCCAATTATATTGTGAACCAAAATGTTCTATAAAGATAATTTCAAAGGCTTCAATGACTCCATAAGATAGATTACCATTTAATATTTTGTCAGGAAGTGTTGTTGCTATGGCAAGTCCGCCAAGAGCATCAAGTAAAATTGTAAGTATAGTTAATACAATCATAACTAAAGGATATGTTCTTGTCGGATTCTTAAGCTCATTAACATGTGATGCTGATGCTTCTACACCCATGTAACCAAGAATGAAAGAAGCAAAAATTACCAGAGTACCTGTTTCTTTGAAATTAGGAATTAGTGTTTCTGTTGTCATCTTAATTTGAGAAATACCACCAGTACTAAAGTATGCAATTAATCCTATGAAAAGTATAATAACAGGAAGAACTATTCCTCCAAGAAAACCAATCTTAGAAATTCTTTCTGTATATTTTGTTCCACCTAATTGTGTAAATGTTAGAACCCACACAATAATTGCAACTCCAAAAAACATAACCATTGGGTTATTGTAAAGTGCATCAAATTTAAATACGTATGCCAATGCTGCAAGTATAAAAAATGCCATGGTAACAAATCCTACTGTTATTTGAAACCATTGAAAGAATAAAGCTGAAAATCCCCATCGTTTACCTAGAGTATTTCCAACCCATGAGTAAATACCTCCAGATTCCCATCCTTCTACTGTTGCCATTTCTGCAGAGCATAATGCAACAGGCAAGAACCAAAAAAGTCCTCCGACAATTAGAAAGAATACAAGTTGAAATCCAGAACTAGCAAAAGACGGATATTCATATACCGTCATTACCATAGATGCTGTTATAGCAAAAAAACCAAAAAATCCTAGCTTATGCGCGGATTTGTTATTTGATTTTACTGATGATGTTGTTTTATTATTAGTCATAAAATTCCTCCTTTCATTCATCATAATCAAAATATCTTTTAGTGGTAATTTATACCATTGCTATTTTTTTTAAAATATTAAAAGTATCAAATTTTAATTCAAAAAATCGAAGTAAATTTATAAAACATTTATGTTAAATTGTATATATGTAATATATTATGTAAAAAAACACTTAATTATTATAATTATACCATATGAATATTATTTAATCAATTATTTTAAAATTTATATTTTGTTTGATTTGATTGGTGAAATAATGTAAAGTTTACTTGACATTGTAAAATGGATTTGATAAAATAAATGTAAAGTAAACTTTCCATAGAAGAGGGGATAATTTTGAAAAATAAACTTGAACAGATAAGAAAAGATAGAGGAATTACTCAGGAAGAATTGGCTAATATTTTAGAGGTGTCAAGACAGACGGTTAATTCTTTAGAAAATGGAAGATATAATCCATCAATTGTGTTGGCTTTTAAAATTGCAAAAGTTTTTGGTTTACAGATTGAAGAAATTTTCATTTATGAGGAGGAATAATATGAAAAATAGTAAAATTTGGTATTTGGGATATGTGCTAGGATTTTGTTGCCTTGTTTTAGTCATTGCTCTAAAGTTAAATGAGGCATTGAAGATTTTTTTGACTTTCATTTTTGCAATGAGTATTTCTGTTTCACATGTAAATATTATGCATAATAAGATGATTAAAAATGATAAAAGTTATATGATAGATATAAATGATGAAAGAAATGAAAAAATTAGAGATAAGGTTAATGCTATGATGGCTTCTATTTTATTGCTAATTATTGGGATAGTTGCAGTTATCTGTATTTCTATAAAGGCATATTTACCGGCTGTTCTTTTGATAATTTCAATTGTATGTTCACCAGTTATTATGTTTTTTATAACTAAATATTATGAGAAAAAATATTAGAATAATTATTTTTGTTTAAAGAAAGGCTGGATTTTAAATGGCTTATAGAAAAGAAGAATTAAATGTTAATGATACAAGATGTATATCCTATTCTTGTGAAAATCCAAAATACTTTTTGATACAACCTGTTGATGAGAATGATATTAAGGTTTTAGATAGAGAAGTAGAATTAATTTCAAAAGATGTGGGAGAAGACTTTTTGTTTATTGCTTTTAAAATTTCCAATTGGAATAATGATTTATCTCCTTGGAATGCTCCTGCAGTTTTTGGTAAAGATGGGTTTGGAGATGGTGCAAAGAATACTCTTTCTTTTATAGAAGATGTTTTGATTAATTTTATTTGTGAAAAATATCAAATTAAAAATAAAATTCCAATTATCTTAGGGGGATATTCGTTAGCTGGTTTATTTTCTCTATGGAGTTCTTATCAATCAAGTAGTTTTAATGCGATTGTTGGAGCTTCTCCATCTGTATGGTTTAACGATTGGGAAGAGTTTATAGTAAAAAATACTCCTTTATCTAATGTGATTTATTTAAGTCTAGGAGATAAGGAAGAAAAAACAAAAAATCAGATAGTGGCTAGAGTCGGAAAGGCCATACAAAAACAAGAAGAAGTTTTAAATAATAGAGGAATTAAGACAATTCTAGAATGGAATAATGGTGGACATTTTCAAGATTCAGATATTAGACTGGCAAAGGGTTTTGTATGGTGTATTAATAATTTATAAAGAGGCAGTAGAGATACTGTCTTTTTTATGTATCTTCGATACATTTACTTTTGCTAAAGCAAAAGTATGAGATTTCGACAGCCGATTGTACTCAAATCAAAGATTTGAACAATCTTTGCGTCAGACCTACTTTTGTTTACAAGTAACCAAAGTTAGGGCTAGATTCACTATGCTTCGCTACGGTAGAAATGACGTATAAAGGAAATCCCTTTGTTTAAGAGATATACATTAACAGTAAATAAACTTTAAAACAAAAAAAACGTTGGAAAAATTCCAACGTTTTAAATATATATTTACTATCTCTTTGAGAATTGTGGGCTTCTTCTTGCCTTTTTAAGACCATATTTCTTTCTTTCTTTCTTACGAGGGTCTCTTGTTAAGAAACCAGCTCTTTTTAATACAGGTCTTAAGTCAGCAGAAACTTCTAATAAAGCTCTTGCAACACCATGTCTGATTGCTCCAGCTTGTCCTGTAAATCCGCCACCTTTTACATTTACATAAACGTCGAATTTACCAAGGCTTTCTGTTACTTCTAAAGGTGATTTTGCAGTAACCTTTAAAGTATCATAATCAAAATATTCATCTATATCTTGTTTGTTAATAACAAATTTTCCATTTCCAGGTGTTAAGAAAACTCTAGCTACAGAAGTTTTTCTTCTTCCTGTTCCTACAAATTGAGTTGCCATATATGTTAATCTCCTTTCTATTCCTATTTACTTAATGTTAAAACTTCTGGTTGTTGAGCTTCGTGATTATGTTCTGGACCAGCATAAACCTTTAATTTCTTGAACATTTGTCTTCCTAAAACATTCTTTGGAAGCATTCCCTTAACAGCTAATTCAATAACTTTTTCAGGTTTAGTTTGTAACATTTTTTCATAAGAAATAGCCTTTAAACCATTTGAGTATCCAGTATAGTATCTATGTTCTTTTTGTTGTAATTTATTTCCAGTTAATTTAACTTTTTCAGCATTAACAACAATAACATAATCTCCCATATCGAATGATGGTTGGAATCTAACATTTCTCTTTCCTCTTAAAATTGAAGCAACTTCAGTTGCAAGTCTTCCTAAAACAACATCTTTTGCGTCAACTACATACCATTTACGATTAACATCGCAAGGTTTTGCTACGTAACTTTTCATTTCATTCCTCCTTAATTCTTTTTACAATATTGGGTTATTTAGACATCGCTACCCAGCGATTTTGTAGGCGAGGACTTATTAATCGCAACCTCGACTGCTATGCGATTGATATTGTAAAAAGACAAGGCTTTTTAAATATCATGTATCCGAAAATGATACCTAGGTATTATATCATAAATATATACTAATTGCAATACTTTTAAGAAAATTTTTATAAATTATTTAAAACTTTTGCTGTTAAATCGGGATAATTTCCGATTAGCGCATCTACTTCCATTTCTATTAAATACTTCATAGCTTTTTCGTCATTAACTGTCCAAGTATTTATTTCAAGTCCCATTTTTTTGAACGCCTCTGCCCAAGAAGGCTTTTGAAGTAGCATATAATATCCAGGATGAACAGCTTCATGCTTAATTCCTCTCATATACTCAACTGTATTCATCATAGGACTTTCAAATAGTAATCCTGTCTTAAAAGTAGGGTCAAGTTGTTTACAAAGCTCCATTGACTCGTGATTAAAAGAGGATAAAATAACATCATCTTTAAGTCCAAACTCTTTAACCATATTTATAACAGCCTCTTCAAGTCCGTAATAAAAGACATAATTATTCTTAAGTTCTAAATTTACAAATAGCTTATTATCCTTTACTATTTGTAAAAGTTCATCCAAAAAGATAATTTTTTCTCCTAAAAATTCACTTCCCTTATGTGACCCGAATTCCATTTGTAAAAGTTCTTTTGAAGTCAAATCCTTAATATATCCACTTCCGTTTGAACAAGTTCTATCAACATTATCATCGTGAATTATTACAAGTTTTTTATCCTTTGTCATATGAACATCAGTTTCAAAACCGTCACAATTTCCGTATTCAATAGCTTTTAAAAAAGCAATCTTAGTATTTTCTGGATATTTTCCTGAAAAACCTCTATGTGCTAAATTCAATATCTTTTTCATAATATCTCCTCATTTTAAAATATATTTAAGTATAACACTTTTATAAAATTTACTCAACAATGCTATGTTTAACAATTTCTCATTAGGGTAAAAAATTAAAGTATGCAAATACAAATAATTTTTATTCGCTAGGGGTGCTATTTAGCTGAGAAATACCCTTTTTACCTGATTCAGATAATACTGACGTAGGGAAGCTGAATAGTCTTTTTTGTGGACTTTCTAGTGAATATCATAGGAGGTTTTTTTATGGAAAATTTTGGAAAATTTTTCTCAACTACAGGAGGAAAAACAACTATTCTATTGTTGATTTCCTTTGCATTTTTATTTTTTGTCTTCTATTTTAGAAGAGATGAAAAAATATTTTCTACAAAAGCACTAACTTACTCTGCTATCTTATTGGCACTTGCAATTAGTGCAAATCAAATAAAGTTTTTTAGCCTACCACAAGGTGGAAGCATCACTTTATTCTCAATGATTTTTGTAGTTTTTATCGGTTATATGTTCGGACTTAGAGTAGGACTTATAGCAGGAATAACTTTCGGACTTTTAAATTTATTGATTAAGCCTGAAGTTTATACACCAGTTCAAGCAATTATTGACTATGTTTTAGCCTTTGGTTCTCTAGGATTTGGTGGACTTTTTGCTAAAAAGAAAGATAGATTAATCCTTGCTTACATTGTAGCAATTACAGGAAGATTTATCTTTGCTGTATTCTCAGGATATGTATTCTTTGGTTCTTATGCACCAGAAGGATGGAATCCACTATTATACTCAATCTGGTATAATCTTTCATATATAGGAACAGAAGGTGTTATAACTGTACTATTGCTTTCAATACCAGTTGTAAGAAATACATTAGAAAAATTAAAATCAAGCAATTTTAAAACAAATTAAAAATAGAGAGTAAAAACTCTCTATTTTTTTACAAAAAAAGGTTGGATAAATCCAACCTTTTTTAATTAAAATCTATTATTATAGTTCTTAATCATTTCTTTTTTTGAAGTAGCTAACTGCACCTAATCCCATTGCAGAAATTGTAAATACAACGCTAGTTAAACCAGCACCATATCCAGTTCTTGGTAATCTTGGTTTTTGTGGTACAGGTTTTGGAATGAATGTATTAGTAATAGTTACTACATTTCCTTCTGTCTTGTAAGTTACTTTGTAGTTATTATCTCCAAAACTAATCTTTCCATCACTTTCGCCAACTTCTTTAACTTCGTAAACATTTTGTTTAGCTTGGTCAAGAGTATCAACTACTTTTAAGTTTTCGAATTTATGACTGAAATTATTTCCTTCATTTAATTCAACTTCATCGCCGAATTTTTCGCCATTCTTGTAAAGTTGTACTTTTACAGAAGCTTCTTTATTTCCTTCCCAAACTAAATTAACAGTTAGACTCTTAGTAGCTGGAATTAATGGTGAAACATCAGGAGTATGTGTATTAGTAATTGTTACTACATTTCCTTCTGTCTTGTATGCTACCTTGTACTTATTAGTACCATAAGCAATTCTTCCATCAACTTCGCCAACTTCTTTAACTTCATATTTATTTGGTTGTGCTTGATCAATAGTATCAACTACATTTAAGTTTTCGAATTTATGACTGAAATTATTTCCAGCATTTAATTCTACTTCATTTCCAACTTTAGCTCCATTCTTGTAAAGTTGTACTTTTACAGAAGTTTCTTGAACTGTTCCTACCCAAACTTTATTAACTGTAATAGATTTTGTAGCTGGTTCTAATGGAGTAATGTTTGGAGTATATTTATTTGTAATAGTAATTACGCCATTTTCATCTTTATATTCAACTTTGTACTTATTATTACCATAAGCTACTCTACCATTATCTTCGCCAACTTCTTTTACTGTATAAACATTGTCTTGTGGTTGAGTAATAGTATCTTTAACTAGTAAGTTTTCGAACTTATGAGCAAATTGATTTGCAGCATTTAATTCTACTTCAGCACCTTCTTTAACTCCATTCTTGTAAAGCTGTACTTTTACAGTATTTTCCTTAACTGTTCCTACCCATTCTTTCTTAACTTCGATAGTTCTCTTTTCTGGAGCTCTTTCATAAACAGCATAAGTGTTTAAAGTATTTTTGCTTCCAGCATCTAAAATATCTTTAATTTCAGCATTAGTAGGATTCCAAGCCTTTGAGAAAGTTGAATTAGCAAAATCATATTTTTTACTATCATCAATTGCATCTTTTGGCTTATCTTTTGCATCAGCTGTGTACCAACCTATAAAGTCATATTGAGCTAATGCTGGTTCTTTATCTATTTTTGTAAGTTCTGTTGCAGCAACATTATTTATAGAAACTTTTCCTGTATCATAGAAAGTATAAACTTGTTCTAATTTTTGTCCTGCAGGATCAGTATCTGCTACTCCACCATCTAATGTAGCTGTAGCTTCATTAGAATGGTAAACCATTTTTGCTCTTTGACCAAGAACAACAGTCTTATTGTCAGGATTAAATACATTATCCCAAACTCCTGTTCCAACATGATCATTTACATCAGCAACCTTATTAGCATCTACTGTATGAGAAACATAATGTAAATTTTGAGCATCATTAGCAGTAGCTTCATAATCAGCTAAACCAGCTGGTTTATAAGTTGCTGTTAAATTAGCTTGTTCAAGACCTTTAGCTACTAAATAACCAACATGTCTATGAGCATTTTCAACGAATTCTTTACCGTAGAAATTAGTGTTACCAGTACTTTCTACTTCACTAATAGAAACATTAACAACAGTATTTCTTGGACCACTTAAAATGATAGAAGATTGATTATCAATAACTCTTACATCATCTTTAGCGCCAGTTGAGAAAACTGCATCCTTACCAATGATTACATCTTTCTTAGCGTAGATAGTTCCACCTGAATGTTCTCCGGCAGAGAATTGGTGATATCCACCAGCAAAGTAGTTATCACTTGTTTTATTATTATTTTTAAGTTCTGCATTATGAACATTTAAGTAACCGTCATTGTAAATACCAGCTGCCATATAAGTTGTACTGTTATTTTCGATTTTTGCGCCATCATCAAGAGTTAAATTACCTTTATTGTAAATAGCTCCACCGTAGTTAGCGCTCATATCAGAAATTTTTCCACCTTTTATAACAACATTGGATTTTTCTGCTATATACATACCAGCTCCAACTGAGTTAGCATCAAATGTATAAGCTCTTGCTCCGTTTAAAGTAGTATTTTCCATTAATAAATCAACAGTTGTTTCACCGAATTTACTATTTATTAAATCACTATGTCCAACTGCTATAATTCCACCTGCTAAATTAGCAGTAAAATTATTAAATTGAGTATTCTTAATATGAGCTTTAGTTGAGCTTCCATTTTCAAAAGCTAAACCTCCACCATATTTTGCAGATTGAAATGATAAATCATTCCAAGCATATCCGTTACCAGTAAGATTTGAATCATAAAGATTAAATTCTCCACCACCAGCTACGTCGATAAATCCACCAGCAAATGCTACTGTTGGTTTGCCTTCCATTGTAAATTCTGTATTAGAAATTGTTAAGAAAGCATTTTCTGACATAATTGCCCCACCGGAAATTCCGAAATGAGTTGAAGGAACCGGTGTAGTTGGTAATTGACCACCTACTAACTTAAATGTAGAATTAGTAATTTTATTGTGGTTATTAGCTGATCCTGAGCTTTCAAACTTAATAGCTCCACCAGTGTCAAAACCACCCTTAACTACAAAGTCTGCCTTGTTGATGTTAGCAACTGAGTCAGAAACTTCGATTGCTCCACCTTGGAATCCACCCATATTTCCAACACTATGGTAAACATGGTTTCCATCAAATAGAGTTCTTATTTCTTGTCCATTCTTTTCTAAAACATCAATATTAAGTTTTGAGCCAGTATCAACTTTAATCGCTCCACCTTCGCCATTTACTTTATTAAGAGTTTCACTAGTTCCTGTATAGTTATTTAAGAACTTCCCACCCTTAATATTTATAGTAGAATAAATACAGTAAATAGCTCCACCATTTGATTCTATTCTAGGATCTTCTGGTTTTTCAGCATCAGGAGTTTGATTTTTACTGTGGTTTTCTTGGAATGTAACATCTTCTAAATTAAGAGTAGAACTTGTTAACTTAACAGCACCACCCTTATAGTTTTGAATATTAACTCCATTGTCTAATTTCTTTTGAAATTCCTCAGTAGTAGCTTTTTGAATAGTAGCATTTTTAATAGTTACATTTGAATTACCATAAATATCAAAAATACGACCCTTTCCGTTTCCGTCTAAAACTCCACCGTCAAAAGTGAAAGTTGCTCCATTTACTTCGAACATATTACCAACGAAATTCATCTTTAATGTTCCGTTTAATTTAATAGTCTTATTGTAAGTATTAGGAACTTTAATAGACTTCGTTATGTCTATATTAGAATTAATCACTATATCATCATTATTATCAATAGCTGTTTGAAGCTGATCTTCAGTAGTAACTGTAGTTTCAGCATAAGAGTTATTAACAACAAAAAGACTAAAAACTAATGATAAAACAAATATAAAAACATATTTCTTTAGAAATCTTTTCATATTTTCCTCCTATATAATTTATATATAAGAGAAATAGAATAGAGAACTACTCTATTTCTCAATTATACTTTTAATTATATTATTCGTTATCTTTTTTCTTTGAAATATAAGCTCCACCAATTCCTGCTAATGCAAGTAATACATAAGAGAAAGCACTTTCTGCATTTGTCTTTGGAAGTTTTGTAGCTTTTTGTGGATTTGGTTTTTGTGGATTTTCTGGTTTTTTATCTTCAACGAATTCCCAAGCTAAAATGAAATCTGTATCATCTTTAATTGTAGCTTCATTTCCAATAACTTCAGAAGTGCCACCATTTACTCTCTTAGTCCATTTAACAGCTTTCCATGTTCCACCATCAACTTTTACATCTTCAAATTTTGGTAAAGTTAATTTTGAATTAAGTTCAGCAACTTCATCTCTTGGTATTTGTGTAAATACTTCTTTTGGTAATTCTTTTCCTTCAGTTATTGATTCAAAACTATATCTTACATCGAACTTTTCAACTTCTCCCTTTAGAATAAATTTCCAAGATAAAATCAGAGAACCATCTTGATGTATAGTATATCTATCTCCTATAATTTTATTTCTAAATCCATAACTATCCATCTCTGACCATCTTACAGGCTTCCAAGTTCCTTCTGCAACTTCTACATTGTTAAATACAGGTAAGGTAATTTTTGTTCCATTGTTTCCTCTTACATCTTCAGGTATTTGTGTAAATACTTCTAAAGGCAAAGTTTTACCATCAGTTACAGATTCAAAACTATAATATAATCTATATTCAAAGTCTCCATCTTCAACAAATTGCCATTTACCAGTAACAGTATAATCTGACCCACTTTGCACTTCAAAACTATCTTTAGTAAGTTCACCCTCAGTAATAAAACTTGATACTGTCCAGCCTTTAAACATCCATTTTCCAGAGTCAACCTTTACATCTTCAAATTTTGGAAGATTTATAATTGTACCAACTTTAACCCCAATCTTATCTTTAGGTAATAATTTTTTTACAACATCTGGTAAATTATCTCCACTACCATCATCATCTGACTCAAAGCTATAATAAACATTATATGCTTCTCCTTCTTCATACTTAAGAACAGCAAATAAATGTATATCTTCATCTTCAACTTTAACTTTGTCTTTAACAGTTAATTTAGTTCCATCAGATTTTTCTAATTCCCAATGATCTAAAACCCAAGTTCCATTTCCAACTTGTTGAGAATCAATTTTGTTTAAATATACAATATATCCTGAAGGTGCATCATCCATTTCCCAATCATAATTGTCTTTAATTTCTTGAGGAACTTCTTTTCCTGGAGTTGCTGATTTAACTTTAATAAATACTTTATAAGTTAGAGGATCTCCAGTTAAGTTAACTTCTCTTTTCCCTCTTACTTTTGCTTCTTTTTCTGAAGTCTTTTCAGTTTTTTCTTCTGTTTTGTTAACCGCTTCAGTTTTTGCTTTTTCTTCTTCTGCAAAGCTAACTTTTGGTAAAACTGAAATCAGCATTGCAAGAACAAGAATTTTTGAAATAAATTTTTTCATATTATCCTCCTTAATATTTATCTTCTTATTACATAATAACCATAAAGATTATATTATGGTCTATTTGACACAACGTAGTGGAATATACCCG
>ERZ773068.1183-NODE-1183-length-13170-cov-5.870377_pt1 | contig 13170 bp, 11 predicted proteins | sample MGYA00580620_ERZ773068 | MGnify/ENA primary metagenome ERZ773068 (study PRJEB29015, sample SAMEA2737983) | human oral metagenome | biome: human oral; feature: human-associated habitat; material: dental | place: China | collected 2101 ... | reverse complement strand
GCCGCTTGCTGCGCCGCCCGCCGTAGCTGTTGGCTACCGAGTTGGTCGAAGGGTGGAGCCAGCTCCCCGGTGGCGTTGGTATGACTGGCTGGGTCGATGATAGAGATGGTGTTGCAGCGCACCGCATGCATCGAGCTTGGCTGCGTTTCACTGTGGCCACTCTGGGATGCCGAGCCAGCCGACTGGCCGCCAGCACCCTCACCGCGAGAAGAGGCCGCGCTCTCCGTCGTCTTCTCACTACCCTGCGTGGCAGCCGCCTGCCTACCAGCCCCACCAGCCCCACCTCGTCGCCCCGCCCTCAGACTCGTCTGCAGCGCCGGTGGTGGGATGATGGGGCAACCATCGTCATCCACTGCTGGATTAACTAAGATGCGCTCGAAGAACACTTGGTTGAGCAACTTCTTCAGGCGATCCGGTGCCGCCAAGTACAGTCGCTGGCAGTCCTCCAGGAGATCGAGCGCCTGAGTGAGGTGCTGCTCCACCAGAGCGTCGTCAGCCGTGTAGCCGTCTAGTTCGCGCTGGATGGCAAGGATGCTTCTGGTGAGTTGGTCTTGTTCCTTTTTGAGAAGATCCAGAGGGATGGCTCCCTCATAGTGGGCTTCGAGCAGCTTGTGGCGCTGGTCTTCCAACTGTTGCTGCCGCGTGGTCAGGCGCTGGATGTCTTGCTGGCGGTTGGCCTGGATGTGTTCGAACTCCATACGCAGGTAGCGCTCGATCTCGCGGCGGTCATCGCTACTGAGTCGTATCTGTTGGTAGAGCTCGGCCACGCGGGCTTCCACCTCATCAATAAGCACCGCCTTGAAGGTGCAGTCGTGCACCCGGTGCCGCCTGGCACAGACGAAGTAGTGGTAGGTGCTGCTGGTGCGCGAGGTGGCGTGCTGCACCAGCAGGCGGGCACCGCACAGGCCGCAGACGATGGTGCTCTTGAGATGATGATTGTGCATGCGCTGCCGCTCGCCGTTGGCATGAGCGGTCAGGATGTCTTGCACCGTCTGCCAGGTGGCGGCGTCCACGAGAGGCTCGTGCGCCCCGGCGTACTCCACCCCCTGGAAGGAGATAACGCCCTTGTAGTAGGGGTTTCGCAGCAGCGTCTGCAAGAGTCTGACCGAGACAGGGTTAGTCGGTTTGCGGGCAGTTGGCGGGATGGTCAGGCCACGGTTGTTGAGGTGCTCCGCCAGTTGCCGCGCCGTCCAATTCCCCGTCGCATACTCCGTGAAAGCCAGCCGCACAAGCGGTGCGCGCTCCTCATCCAGCTCAACCGTCCGAACCTCCCGCCCATGCTCATCCCTCCCGCGGACGTTCACATACCCCAACGGTGCCTTACCCAGCGTTCCGCCATTCCTGGCTTTCTCTCCCATCCCCTTGATGACCTCATTAGCCAGGTTCCGGGAGTAGAACTCAGCAATACTGCTCATGATGCCGTGCAAGAGCATCCCACCAGGCGTCTGGTCGATGTTCTCACTCGTCGACACCAACCGCACACCCGCCTCCTCGAAGGCCCGGTTTATCTCCACATCGTCCGCCCGGTTCCGTGCCAGGCGATCCAGCTTGTGGACGATGACATAGTCAATCCCACCGTCTTCCTTGAGGTAGGCCAGCATCTTCTGCAGCTCAGGCCGGTTGGCACTACGAGCCGACTCACCACGGTCAGCAAACTCCTTAACCACCAGCGCACCCATCGACTGGGCTTTGCGCTTGTTGGCCTCCCGCTGAGCCGGCAGGGAGAAGCCCTCCTCCGACCCACCGCGCTGGGCCTGCTCGCGGGTGGAGACGCGGATGTAGGAGACAGCGCGCTTCGGCGTCAATTGCGCCGCCATAGCCGCAAACGGGTCAGCCCCAACTGCCGCTACACCGCCTTGTGTTGATCCTGCTTCCATACACTCAATCCTCCTTTCGCTTACCCATTTGTCCAGACATACCAGCCACAACGACCAGCATCTCTTTCCATTGACGCTCAGAATGCACGCAAAGTCCAGTGCGAAGTTGGGCGAAGTGAAGGGACACAGGGGTGAGGAGCGCACAGGAGAGGGAGCGAAGTATGGCGGGCAGGCGGCTCAGCGCCAACCAGCGCAGGCCGCCGCATCCGGTAGCTGGTACAAGGCAATGGCAGACCCGACGCTGAGTGCAACGCGGACAGTGTGGAGAGCCTTGCTGGTTCGGCTATTACTCCAGCAGGGGCGGAACCATCAGATGACCGTGGTGACAGGCGGTGTGACCAGCAGAGTAGGTGACGTACCAGGCAACAGTGGTCACGCCTGGTCGCGCAGCTAGTAGAGGAGGGGAGCCCAAGAGGGGCTATCAGTCGCCGCCACAAAGCAGCAGCAAGCCGCCAGACAGCGCCGAAAGGTATGAATGGTTGAGTGCAGCGATGCGTCGATCGGGGCGTCTGGCGATGCGTCGCCTCAGTTCGATGGTTCGCCAGCTGGCTACGCCTACGGTGCCCGCCTCAATGCTCACCAGTACAAGTCAGCTCACCCGCCTTCATCGTTACTATTACGTGACAATCGGTTGTGCACTCCTACAACGCAAAGTACTTCGAAACTGCCCGTGACCTGCGAAGTTGCGACATCACCAACCCCTTCCTCCTGGTAATATCACAGACTCAGTGTGGCCTACTGTTTCTACCGAACCACAGCGGTATATTGGCTGCGTCAGCCCCGAAGGTCACGCATAACCGCAGTGGAATGGTATTCGACGTTTACGCTGCATCAATGGGGCGCCAACCATCAGTAGCGACACAAAGGCGGAAGGACATGAGCACCAAGGCCACCACACACCAGACGGGGGCACTACTTGCCTACTGGAGGTTCTTGACCGCCATACTCCGCCGTCGTCGAATACCTACAGCAATCACATCAGTTCACACTGCAAGGCGACAGTCGTTACTATTCGCCTATTGTGGTCAATGGATCGACTCTAGAGTGATTCGGCAGGACTACATAAATACCGCTCCGCGGCGCTGGGGGATGAGCGTGTTACCCGTTCCTTAATTTATCGGTCGAGCTGATTAATCGTTGGGCACACATAGTCAATCTATGGTATGATAGACGTGTTATGTGTGAACGACTTTCTCAACAATCAGGCCAGTTTGGCTCTGCTGGCGAAAAACATCCCTCGAGCCAAGAAGTAAGTACGCACACTTTGCGTGAACGCCTAAAACGCACTATTGGGGCACTAGCTTCACGAATAACGGAGTCAAAAGTTATGTCACGTTTTACCGAGGCTCGCGAGCGTAGAACAGCACGAAAGTTAGAGAAATATAGGAAAGCAACAGAACCTAATCGCTATTGGGCTATAGGACGAGTAGCCCACGATGTGGCATATGGTCTTTCAAATAGTAGTTCAGACTTGGTTGTTAACGTGCCATCCGTGTACCCCATATCGCCAGCATTACTAGAAGATCATCGTCAGGTGCTGAAAGAAATGAATGATCCGGGATATCATGACCGGATACAAAGAATGCTTGACTCGATTGACGACAACGATGAGTCTCAATCCGAAGAGGTGGCTCCACTAGCAAGTTAGAACCCTCGCCAAGGAAGCCTCTCTTTTCATTAGCGCCCCTAAGTTCGCATTCGAAGGGGTGCTATTGTTTTATCATTCTAAAACAACAAACAAAACGATTTCTGGATCCACGAGCAAGTTGGCGAGAATTGCAGCACAACCTATGGACTCTATTTCTTTGCAGATACTTACCTCCGACCTTCTAGGAGAAGGTAAGGATGCCATAAAATCTTGTCTTTACTACCACTACCTCTACGAGCAAAGGTCATGGATACGTCGCCAGATTGAGACCATCGAATTTGAAAGCGAAAGGACAGCTAAACGCTCTCTAGCGATGGATATTGATTACTCCGCAGTTAATCAAATTCGTCTTCGCTATGATCAAGTCGGTAGAATATGTTATCTCCCTTGCATAAAATTCTTCGCTAAAATGCCTACACTTAATGCCAGTGCATCTAGTACCGGAAGCCACCATATCACCATTGCTCGTCGGCATGAGAACAGTATCCTTGGCGCAGCAATCCTCGTTGGGCGCCTTCTGCACGGCATTTCAGAATACGACGTAGACTTTAATGAAGCCAGACTATGGGTACCCAAGTTCCTTGAATGGCTGGTACAATCTATGCAAAGACATGAGTTCGAAAGTAATATAGATCCAATCCGTCTTCAGTTAGCTATAGCATTCCAACTTCCGGCCGAAATACACAAAAAAATAGTTGCGCAACCTGGTGCTAAGTTACTTTCTAATCTTGCTCAATCCTATATCCGATCACTAAGCACATTCCCCTTATTTGTGGCAATACCCTGTTGTGAGGACGAATCAAACTCTACTACCACTACCCGTTACAGGAAAACAGTTTGCAACACTATCGAAACCATTACACTCACTAGGCATGATCGCCTCAAAGGAGGAGACAACTCACGTCGAAAGATTTGGCAAATGTCAAATCTGTTTACCGGGACAGAATATATGATCGCCTTGCCACAATTTGGTCTTGAGGATGAAGGAACTCACGCTCGGATCGTCTGCCCCAAGGGTATGGTTGTGGACAGTATTGCAATATTCTCGGGAGAAAACAACTTTCCGATTTATCGGTCATCAAACGAAAACGATCCGTCAAAATACTGGTCGACACACTACGGTTACACGAAACTTGATGATAAGCTCAGGAAAAAAAGTGGTGAAGGATCACTAGCTGACCCGTATGAAGCAACTCCGAAATTAGAAGTACTCTATAACCGAAGGAATGTTGATCTACGCGATTGTGGCTTACCCGCAACCTGGCCCGTCGGCAGTGAAGCTATGTCGGCAAGTGGAGCTGAGGGGGCCTCAACCTCTTGGCAAGTGCGCCTTAGCATGAGTAGTAGACGGTCACGATTCTTGGTTCCGACATTAGGGCTGCTAGTATGTAGCATATATGCTCTCACCGTCAATATACTTAAAGCAAAACAATCCGATCACGGAATGAGTTTATCTTCCGTCAGTACCCTTGGGTTACCACTGCTGCTCGGCTTTTTAGTGGTTGGTGAAGAGCACCTAGTTCTGTCTCAAGCACTATTTAGGGTGCGCAAAGCGGTCGCCACAGCTACCATTATGTTTGTCGTCACAGCGTGTACTCTTGCAGTGGTAGGGAGAAATCACTACTCGATCGTGCTATATATTGCGTCTATGCTTTTCGGTATGAACGCAGTATTACACACGTTCATCCAGATTGCGAGAATTGGATATTTTAGAGCGGATGCTTTCGAAGAAGCGCGCATACGGCTAGCTGAAAACTATCACGAACTTATTGACGACGAACTAGCGAAAATAGATGAGACCGAACATGACTCAGACAGGCGTATCAAATTGAAAAAGCGAGTCATACGCCGAGCGAAACGGACAACATTAAGTACTGCAGTTTTCAATGACAAAAATCGGACCTACATCCTTCGAGATGTCCACTCAGAAATTCTACCGAGATGGGCCCTCAAACTCTATCCCACGACGCAACGGAAATTGCTAGTGGAGCTTTTGCTGCTGTTTCCACTCATTAAGTTCGCAGCCATTACGTATTCGCTCGTCGTTCAGTTCCTAGGCGCAGCTGGTAGGGCACTCTGGCCAATAGTTAAGCAGCTGCTTTCTTGGCTATCATTACTTTAGTGGATGCTATTATCCATCTGCTTGAGGTGAATTGATCAACCTCAGGTTAGAAATTCCTCCTTGGTTTACACAGTCACGCGCTAAGTCGTGAACGTATTGCAAATATTCCGAGCCTGATTTTCTAGCATCGATAGTCATCTCGACAGGTGTGTATCGGTGAAGTGGCGTCGACACTCCGTCGTATGTCCTATTAAAGTTATCGACGGTAAGAATGCGCAGAGGTTCTGCTCCATCCCAGGCTACGCCGATACGTACGTCATACTCGCTGTTTGCGGTATGCGTAGCGGTAATGTGTATGAGCGCCATAAAATCGGCGATACCGCATTCGATAGCAGAAGATTCAACATCCCATCCGTCCAAATTTCCATTGCCATGCCAATCTGGAAACCCACCAACTGCGGCAGAAAGCGTAACAGAGCCGTCGTCGTGAATGCTTGCCCAAGCTTCTTTCCAAATTCTGTTACTATCGGTTGCTGCGTTGACTGCTACCCACCGCCGAAGTCCTGGTCGTGGGGCATCACACCATACAGAGTCCAATGGGTGTATGCCGCCTCTGCCAGCATAAAATAGCCCAAGTTGTTTGGCATCTGTGAACACCTTGGATGCTTGCGCACGAGAAAGACGAGATCGAAGTTGCGGCAGACGAGGGTGTGCCACTGCGATAAGCCATGCACGCTTACTAGTGTCGCGACCTTGTAAGGCCTCTTCGTAAAGGTTGTCCAATGCTTCTGTTGCATGTCGGCGTTCCTCGAACCGCGCACGATACATTGCTTCGATCTGTCTCTCCTTCATCCAGACGGTATCAGCATCGTTGCGGACTGGAGCACCGAAGTAATCGTTTTTGTAGATCAGGTGAGGCCCATCGACGCTAGCAGGTACCTCAACGATAACGGCCCGCTGGCCTTCCGCGCCGAGACGGTGGATAAGCAAACCAAATACAGGTGGTGAAATTGCGGTGATGGCGGCACTGCGCAGTGAACGCTCATAGGTTTCAGTTAGCTCGCCGACATCGACACGCTCCGTCGCAACTTTCTGCTGCTCGCGTACGCCAAAGATGATCAGACCGCCTCCACTGTTGGCCATGGCAGCAACATCCTTGGGAAAATCGGTCTGCGGAAGTCCTTTTGGAGGAGGTAACATTGACTTCCAGTCCAAATTGTCTGTCTCCACTACGCCGTTCCTCACTGCTTCATCGAGCAGTTCGTCAGTCAACGGGCCAGGAGCAGTTCCAAGAGCGCGGTGCAGTGCGGTGAACATCATACAGAAAGTATAGAACGCAGTCGTGGCCCGACGGTACCAGATTAGTTTTTAAATTTCATCGAATCTTGGCCTGGCATATTATGGAACGGTTGGATTGATGGGGACTGGATGTTGGTTGGCAATCCTGCGGATTGACAAAGAGTGGGGCACGTCAACGTGGGTTCACTACAAGTGCTGGAAATTTGTTGATGAAGCCCTAGTGGAAACTTTTTCGGACGCCAATGCAGGCTTCAGCTGTGCGGTTGGCGGAAAACCCAGCATGATGGTCATTAATTTAGGTTTAATTCGTCAAGGCACTGTGGCTTTAGGGAATCCGTTGGAGATCCACTCATTGAGATCGTCGGGCACGATATAGTTTACTAGCGGTTTGACGCAGTGCTCTTCCACATCGTGATGTTGCGACACATCTGGACAGCTCATGAATCCTAGGATTTGAATTGCTTTTTTATTGATAGGACTCCCAGAAGTTGCTGTGGTAATCAAGTAATCGAAGATTTTTTGGCAGGTTTTCTTAACGGCAGCGCGAATGATGCGTTTAATTATGTCGGTAATCTCGTTTCTTGAGAACCCCAGGAGCGCAATCACTGCATTGTATATTTCGTCATATATCTTTGCGACCATTTCCGATGCGGCATTACTGATTTCGGATAGTCGCTCCAGAAATTTGGCGCAAATGACACATAGAATATGCTCTTCTCTAATAATGCGTTCCAGTGTGTTAATTTCATTCTTACTGAGTTTTTTCTTTGATCTTGTGACTTCTTTGACGATGCAGTCTTCGAAAAAAGTCTCGATAATCTCGCCGATAGCGTCTTTAATCGCATTTTGATCGGTCTTAGGTTTGTTGTTAATTAGTTCATCTATAGCATATGTCACCGCAAAATCAGTACATTTGACGCCGAACTGCTGCTTCGTCCCGTTATTGTTAATCACATCCTTTACTTTTCTTCGCGTCACTTTTTTGTGACGTTTCGAATATTCGAGCGATGTGAGCGGGTTTTTCCTATTTTTGTCCTGTTTCCAAACTAATGCGCGCGCTCTTTCTGAGTTCGGTCCCCCATGAAGCGCTCCGCCACAAATGCATTTGCACTGTTTTGGCTTCGTTATAGAGGCATGTGAGCAACTTTTGGTGTGTCCTGAACTCATTTGAATCGCCTTTCAAGCTGTGTGAGGCGGCAATAAGTGTTATGAGTATTTTACGGGTTGGTTCGCGGGTGTCAATAGATATTTCTGTGCTATGATTATATTTATTCTTAAATTATTGCGTGTTTTTCTGCTTCTGTTCTCCCTCAGCCCTCCCCCTTCCATCTGGTCCGTCTCTCCGCTTCACTCTCCCCCTAACAGCCCCACCACACACCCAAAGGCTAAGAAAGGGGAGACCAATGGCAACACCAGCAGACCACACCGAGGAGAACAACACACCACCAACCACCGCCTGCCCAGCCTGGTGCATCGGCCACGACGCCGATGCACCAGACAAAGATGACGACCACCTCCACGAAGCCACCCCAGCCCTCATGCCCTGCATCACCCTAGAACGCACCACCAATGAGACTGGCACCATCCACCATCACCCCACCGCCACCGAACTCACCCTAGTGCGCTACCAATACCCACACGACAGCGACACCTGGCTCTACATAGGCGACGGCTCCCGCTCCCACGGCCTCGACATCACCCTAGAGAGTGCCCGGCGGCTGGTGAGCACGCTAGCTCGGTATGTGGAGGATGAGGGGTGAGGGGGTGGGGCGGGCTGCCAGTTTTTCCGCTGGTGATAGATACACCGCCTGCCGGGAACTCTCTGCCCAGTGCTGATGCTGTGGCTCCTTGCTCATGTCGCGCCGGGTCTGGCGCGCAGGGCGACGCCGGTGGTGCGGAGATGACGGCGTACGGTTTCGGCATGGACGCCGAACTGGCGGCCGATAGTGGCGCATGACTGGCCGGCGAGGTAGTGCTGCTCGGCCTGGCACTTCTGCTCGTCACTCAGGCCACGCGGCCGACGGGGGATACCGCGGGCGTTGCGGAGGTCGCTGATCTGCTGCTTGCTGATGCCATAGCGCTGGCAGATCTCTCCCACCGGCACGCCCCGCTGGTACAGGGCGATCACCTCATCCTTCTGCGCTGGCGTAAGGCGGGTGTGATGCTGACGGAGGCGCTGAGGCGGGGGAGTGGCTATGGTGGCTGTAGGGGCTCCGTCGTCGGGCGGCAGCGTCCTGGCGAACTCCAGTAGTGTCTGCCAGTTCTTGGTCACGGACGAGCAGAGAGCCACCACAAGCTCCGTATACGAACCCTTGACCCGCTCAGCACAGCCAAGCAACTGGAGGGGAAGGTCATGAGCGACGATCGAGTGGCGATCCCGGAAGAGCTGGCCGAGGCTCTTTCGCAGCATGAGGTTGCCGAGAAGATATTCACCACCCTGCCTCCGTCGCACCAGAAGGAGTATCTGCGCTGGATCGGCGAGGCGAGGCGTGCGGAGACCCGCCGACGCAGAGCCGCCAGAGCAGTGGAGATGATGATCGACAAGCACGGTTAGTAGGGCTTTTCGTTCTTATCGGCTCGGTGCTACGGCGATAGTGTTGTAGCCGACAAGAGAAGTCGCTGTTTCCGGGCGCCTCAGGTGTCCTTTGTGAAGCGTTGGTGTCGCTCGGGATCGGTACCGAAGTGCTGAGAACGGCGCTGCCCGCGGAGGATGACCTGATCGTCGATCCAGCGCTCCCACTGCGGAGCGCGCTCCCGTTCGTCCGCGTCCAGGGGAGCGGCGACACCGGCGTCGATGGAATCGTCCAGGATCATAAGGGACGACTGGGGAACTGGGATGTCCCAGGGGACCAGCCCCCATGGTCCCTCGGGTGCCAAGAGCACTTGCAAGCGGTGCAGGTCGTGCAGGTCGTTGTAGTGCGCGTCCTCGCCGTCCTCGGAGTACCAGCACCAACGTCCCAGCCTGAACGACTCCCAGACCTGGCCCCAGTTCTGATAGTGCATGCGCAATGCCTGATCCAGCAGTGCCAGCGTGTCCCACGCCTCGGCCTCGGGCAACCAGTTCAGCGCAGCTCCGCACCGCGTCAGCATGGCGGCGCGGAGCATGTCCCAGGCCAGAAAGTCCACATTCTGAATGCCCCGGTCATTGTTCCGCATCCGTTCCAGGCGCCACAGCTTCTCGGTGATGTCCTGGACGGCGATGCCCGCCTCTTTCAGCTCTTGCAGCTCTTGGCGCTCGGCCTCCGCCAGGGAGACGTCGGCCCACTGGGCGCGTTCGACGCCGAATTTGTCGCGGTCGCCCAAGGTGATCAGCCAGAATATTTGGGCGAGGAGATCGATGCGGGAGTGAATGTCCCAGCCGCTGGCGAGCATGTTCCGCGTGTCGTCGAGATCGGAGCAGGACAGGTGGTCCCATGGGTCATGGTGGCATAGGGCATACGGTGCTGAGATCACCACGAGGCGTTCGTACACACCAGGCGTGAACGCGGATGGATTGGAGACTCTTACGGGACGATGCTGGTCCGTGAGGTCGTTCCACGTGGACTCATCGCTCTTGTTCTGAAAGATTGAACGGAGGAGCAGGACAGCGCCGATGGCACCGAAGACGCCCAGTGCGATGACAAGAAGTAGAACTGGCGATCGCATGAACAGTATTATTTATCATGACTATAGGTAAATATCAAATGCTGCGGTACGAGGCGGTGATGACGAGGCGGCCGCGAGAGCCCCGTCAGGTCGACGACTCGCGCGGTGGCTGCGACTGCATGGCAGCCGCCGGCATCGCCACTGGCGCCGACGGCTCAAACACCGTTTGCCGCCAGATTGCGAATCAGTGTCTCCAGCCGTTGCATGCCGTCGTGCAGCTCGTCGCGGGATGCCGCGTAGGACAGCCGCACGTGGGTACGAGCCGTAGCCGTGGAGAAGTCCCGACCGGGGGTGAGGGCCACATGCGCCTCCTCCAGGGCGCGGTAGCAGAAGGTCTGGGCATCGAACCCGGTGGAGGAGACGTCGAAGTAGACGTAGAAGGCGCCGTCGGGCCGGACTGGGACGGGCAAGCCGATGCGCTCCAGACCGGTGAGCACGATATCCCTGCGTGCGAGCAGCTCTTGACGGCGTTGCTCGCAAGCCGCAATGGACTCGGGGGAGAAGGCCGCCAGCGCCGCCTGCTGGATGGGGGTCGAGGCGCACAGGAAGTAGTTGACCGCCAGGTTCTCAGCGGGCGACACCAGCTCCTCGGGCAGAATCGCCCAGCCCAGGCGCCATCCCGTCATCCCGAAATACTTGGAGAAGGAGTTGATGACGATCGCGTCGGGGTCGGCCTCCAGGACGCTGTGAGCGGGCGTTCCGTCATCGTCGGGATCAGCCAGGCCCAGGTAGATCTCATCTACGATTCGCCAGGCGCTGCGCCCGCGGGCCAGCTCGCAGATCGATGCCAGCTCGTCGAAGGGGATCGAGGTGCCTGTCGGGTTGGACGGTGTCGCCAGCATCACCGCACTCGTTTGCGGAGTCCACACCGACTCGGCGGAGGCCCGGTCCATCTGGTAGCGGCTGGCGGGACTGGTGGGTGCCAGAACGATCCGGCCGCCGTAGGTCTCCACCAGCTGACGGTTGCAGGGATAGGACGGATCTGCGATGACGACGTCGTCGCCGGGTTCCGTCGTAGCCGCTGCCACCAGCAGTAGCGCCGACGACGCCCCGGTGGTGACGACGATGCGTTCGGGGTCAACCCGTACGCCGTGCCGGTCGAGGTAGAAACCCGCGATGGCCTCACGCAATGCGAGCAGGCCCAGAGCGGAGGAGTAGGGCAACGGTCGGCCGTCCATCACGCGGCGCATCTCCTCGCGGACAGCAGGAGGAGCACCGAAGTCCGGCTCGCCCAAGCTGAGCTTGGCGATTGAATGGCCCTCGGCCTGCAGGATCCCGGCACGCTCGCCGATGCTCATGGCATGGAAGGGCTGGGCGGCCTTGGCCCGGGCGGCGATCTTCATGACGGCTCCTTGACGCAGGGGAAGACAGAGCCAGTGTCCACCTTCTCATGGCGGGAGGGCAAAGGCTCCGCAGGTCCGGGAGAGAGAAGCCTCCTGATCCCGTGAACGGGATTCTCCCGGTTGATGGCTGTCCTTCACTGCCGTGTCGGACCGACTCGTAGAGCAATACTCGCGTCGAGGACGGAGTCCGATCAGTGCTCACTGATGCCATGATGCTTGTCTCTCCCTTTCACGCCGACTACGAGTTCCTGACCAGGCCGTATCACGAGGCAGCTCCTGAGTTGTGGGACACGGAAGGCGCTGGTTGGCGGGACTGGACCAAGAGGTGGCGGCCACCCTCCTGGAGGAGTCCTTCGAGGTTGTGGACGCCGCCTCTGCGATCGAGCAGTGCGACTCGCTGGAGCCGGAGGCCGGCTTATGGCTGGATTCGAGCCTTGTGACTGGGTACGTACCTGCCGTGTCGATGCTCGCCGGCTCCGCACGGCCGCGGGCTTCGACTGCTGCCGCGTCATCAACATCCTCACCTTGGCTCGTGCCGGCGGGCTATATAAAGGTGCTTGAGAACGCGGACGCGGATGCGGGGACGTTTCTGCGTGCACGTGACCTGGCGCACGAGGTCTTCTGGCGTTCTGTTGATGCAGCTGGCATCGGGGGCGTCTTCGAAGATCTGAGAAGTGCCCGTGTGCCTCTGTGGGATCTGCCTGCTCGCGGCGACGGCGCTGCGGCGACGACGTTCTGGACCGACTCGAGTCTTGATCAGGAGCACTGGAGCGGCGTGCCGTTCTTGCGTACAAGTGAAGGGGGCTCGGCTTACCGACGTGATGACCGAGAATGCCTGCTTCCTGGTCTCCCGAAAGACACTGCGCCGAATCTTCACCCCGGTCCCCTGGGAGCAGGTGAGGTTCACGGTGTCGGTGATGCCGGGGGAGGACATCGTCTTCTACGCCAACGGCAAGAAGCTTGGCACGCTCTTCCCCGACTGGGACGTGGTGGGGGTGGTCAACCCCGACCTGCCGTTGCGCCTGGAGGCCTTCATGAATGGTCTGGGACAGCGCGTGCGTGCCTTCAGCGCCGCCTACCCGCTATGAGCAAGGTGGGTGTGCCGTCGAGGTCAACAGATCAGCCTGGTTCGCCCAGGCCCCAGGCCTCTCACGCAACCTGCCCGAGACGGAACCAATAAAGGGAGGAACTCTGTGACGCGTCTACGAGTCAGTGATGAGGGTTTGTGTAGCGATGCTGTGGTGCGCTTCAGCAAGCTCGACACAAACAACTGGAAGCCCCTACTCGCCTTCCGCA
>ERZ773068.1179-NODE-1179-length-13192-cov-9.814037_pt1 | contig 13192 bp, 10 predicted proteins | sample MGYA00580620_ERZ773068 | MGnify/ENA primary metagenome ERZ773068 (study PRJEB29015, sample SAMEA2737983) | human oral metagenome | biome: human oral; feature: human-associated habitat; material: dental | place: China | collected 2101 ... | reverse complement strand
GCCGTAAATCCGCAGCACAACTACCGGCGTATAACCCCGGCGCAAAAAACCGGCGCAAAACTACCTTAAACGCCTATAGTGAACATCAAAACCAATGAACAATGAGGTGTGTATGAAAATCGGCTACGCCCGCGTCTCGACCAAGCATCAAGATCTTGCCACGCAAGAAGACCAACTACGGCAACTCGGGGTGGAGCCAGAACGAATCTATGTTGATCATGGGCTATCGGGCCGCAGTATCGATCGTCCCGGACTGCGGCAAGCCCTCGCCGCCTGCCGCGCAGGCGATAGCCTGGTGGTCACAAAGCTAGATCGCCTTGCGCGCAGCGTTGCCGACGCCGCCAGCATCGCTCAAAAGCTTGAACAGACTGGTGTTGCGCTTCAAATCGGGGCTGAGACCTATGACCCACACAACCCCGCAGGCAGGCTGATGTTCAATGTCTTTGCCATGATCGCAGAGTTCGAGGCAAGCCTTATCTCTGCACGGACCAGAGAAGGCATGGCGATTGCCAAAGCCAAAGGAAAACTACGTGGAAAACAACCTAAACTCACCCTTAATCAACAACTGGCCGTCGTGGAACAATACCACTCAGGGGCGCGTACCCAGAGGGAAATAGCCGAGCTTTTCGGAGTCTCCGACAGAACAATTCGCCGCGCATTAAAAAAACACGATAAAAGTATATAATCGAAAGAGCGCATCATCATGCTCAGCTGATATAGGAACCCGTCTTTGTCCTGGTGGCCTTGACCCCCAGACGGGAGCTAGCGTTTTTCTCGTTCAAATCATCAATTGATTGGGTTGCATATTTAATCAGGATCGTGATTGTAATATCGATATTTTTTCTAGGCGCTATTCCTGCAGCCTTGCGAAAATTTAGGAATTCTAGGAAGTGTGAAGAGTGACTGAAGCAACAGTTTGTTTTAATGAAAATTGTTTTTGATAAGCCCCTATAGGTATTACAGGGATTATAGGTATTACAGGGGGATGCGAATTTATGGGGTGTGACCAGTGCTTTTCCAGAAGGGGCGGGACCGTTACTGCGTAAAAGCGGTACCGTTACTGCGCAAAAGCGGTACCGTTACTGCGCAAAAGCGGTACCGTTACTGCGTGGCGTTCCAGCGGGGCGGGACCGTTACTGCGTAGTCTTGAGCAGGCGTTTTAGTTAAATCTCAGAAAAATAAGCTTTATGTAAGTTTTAGCGGGACAGTTACTGCGTGACGGAAATAACAAAGTAAATTATACGTCTTTGAACAGCAAAAAGTACGCTACCTGTAATAAAAAGGCGGGTGGCGTTCATTAAAGTGCACCCAGCGGGTTCAGCTGATAAGCCGGTGAATGAGCGCTCACGGGTGCGGAGATATACCACTGGGAACTAAAAAAGTACTCCCTGCCGTGCTTTTGGGGTACGCGTCAACGCAACATACTGACACCGGCGCAAAGCGGCAGTCTCCACACGGTAGAGCTTGGGGACGGTATTGCCCTGGCTGTCTTTACGCCACGCCTTTTTAAAATCACGAGTCGGGCTTCCCTGCAGCGTCTTATGGCCCAGGTGCGCAAGAAGATGCTGGCGATCACCATCAGTGACACCAAAGTTGCCCAGCGTGGTCGGCACGCCCCCAACGACTGGGTGATCAACCGCGCAGCATCCCACCGCGACTTTTTCGTTGGAACACGCTGGTGATCTACCAATAAAAGGGGCGACCTATCAGTGAAGTTGCTGCCTCCCGAACGTTACTGTTGGTCGCCAAAACAGTACATCCGCTCATGTATGTGCCTACGCGAAGATTCGGTGTAGCTCGCCGCCCGGCTCGGAAAACGATGCACCGCAGCCGGGCTTTGGCTCTGATGAACCGCCTAACCTAAGCGAATGCTAGGTTTTAGGGTTTGGTCTTAATGACGTCCGGGAGGATTGCTTGTCCCGCGATGATCTGCGCAAAGTCCGTGTCCATGGAGCGAAGCAAGCGTATCGCGTAGCGGTGGGTAGACCAGAGATGATCGGTGTTGAGCATTGGGCGTAGATGTGCGGCCCGGTTCCTCATCCACCGCAGTTCGTGTGCATAGCGATATACCGCTTCATGGCGAACTTCTGTGAAACCTGATGACAGTGCGTCATTCCAGATCCTAAGGCGAGTGTTGTTTTGACCTGCATTCGGGGAGGGGAGAATGCTTGTCCAAGATCCGAAGTTCAGGCTCGCCACCAGATCATCATGCGTCGGAGTGGTTCTTGCCGTTGACCTGCTTCCCGGTCGACCAGCCCCATAGTTGTCCAAGGCTTTCTTCTCCCACCACTTTGGATATAGATCCCCAGCTTTTTTGGGTCGCCATGATGGGGGGACGTCAGGGCGAACTATGTGTTGTAGCGTTGTTGGAGCTGGGTGGACAATCCAGTCTTCATGGCCGCCGCTGTCGACGTTCCATGTTCGAAGGCATGTATCGATTGTGCCTCGAAGTAGCACTTCTACTATTCCGGTTAGCTCGGTGACTGCACTAGCGGCCTGGATGTTCCACAGGTAGAGCTGTGCTGCCTCAATGACTCCCCCAGTGGCTTGACTGTAGGTCTGGAACCGTGCAGTGGGGATAGCCTGCTCTATCTGTCTAGCGGCACGATATGTCAGTCTAGGCATTAGATACTTGTCTTTCATTTAGCGATGGGATATTGTTGCAGGCATAGAGCGGGACAGTACCCGCAGTTACAGAACACCGGCGCTGAGGCGTTTTACCTCAGGGCCGTTTTCTTCTGTTCTAGCTGTTTATAGAGTATAAGCAGCGTGCCACCGTGATCGTTATTGATGTTGATCGCCGTGGCCTACCGGGCGGGACGATGGAGTGTGTTGATGAAGACGTCCGACAGAAACCGACGCTGTTAACCGCCGGTGATGTTGGTTCTGCATGGATTGGGATCAATCCGTCGAATGGGAAGTGCCAGCTGTTGTGGTTGCTTGACCCGGTGTATGCCGATGGTTGGGGAGATACCTCGAATGTTCGTCTGTTGCGGGTGGTGATGACGATGTTGGCGGAGCTGCTGGGGGTGATCCGGCTTTTTCGCACCAGTTGTCGCGTTCGTCTTTTTACACTGGGGATGACCCCACGGCGTATACGTGGCATGTGCAGCATCATCGAGTTGATCGGCTGGCCTATTTGCGTGATGAGGTGAGAACCATGACCGAACAATCAGCCCCTGACAAGGACACACCCCAGCAAGCGTTTGCTAGCGGCCGTGAGCTGATTGAGGCGGTGCGGGCCCTTCGTGAGCAAGCACAGATGTTGAAAGACCTTGATGGGCAACTGTCGACCGCTGAGGTCTTGGATGGCGATCGTATCGATGGTGTGAAGGTGTGTGGATTTCCCAGGGCCATGCCGCTCGTGATGAGACGGCGTTTCGGTACGCGTTGGTGACCGCGCATCGTCTCCGGGAGGCGGGGCCGCGGATGACGGACGCGAAGATCATTGATGCGTATGAGCGTGCGTATGCGATCGCTCAGGCTGTAGGGGCGGATCACTGTCAGCCGGAGATGCCGCCGATGCGTGATCGTCGGGCTATGGCCAGGCGTGTGCGTGGGTATGTCCTTGCGGGTAACCACGCGGCCGGGTCGTCGTTTACCGGTGGAACGAGTGGTGTGGGTGCTCGGGAGCGCAAAGCGTTGGCAACGATGGGCCGCAAAGGCGGGAAGAAAGCCGCCCAACGTTGGAACGAGCGCAACAGCATCTACGCCCAAAACGAGCTAAACAAACTTGCCCAGGCGAACAAGCAACGTGTCCTTAGAGGAAACAGCACCCAGGGGCGGGTGCTGGCGATCTATTCGCAGACACTTCTGGAGATGGGGAAGGCACTATCAGCACGGGAGATAGCCAGCGAAATCGGTTGCGAACGATCAACCGTCGCGAAGCACGTTGGCGCACTGAAGAGGTCAGGAATCATCTCAGGCTCTGAATTATATCTCTCTAATGCATATAGGGTCCACTATTATCAATTATCCGCAATGCCCTCGACAATCTAAGCAATTGAACTTTATTTCCAGCACCAGAATATATAATCTATGGGCAAACTACGATGAAGTATCCTACTTGGTATTGCAATTACTAAAAATGCGTAGTGCTCAGAAAAGAGAATGGTAGGATTATGAGTGGAAAACAAACGTTTACGTTCGATTAAAGCAAGAGTGTAGATAAGTCCATACTATCCAGGTGATATAAAGTTCATAATTTCCCCTTGAATTTTCTCGGCCTCGGGACCGATATCCGGACGGTGTCCACCTGTTTCCAGCAAAAGAACATGAGACTTTTGTTCAGCTGAAGACTGGATCCTCGAAAACTCCGACGCTGGAATTACAGGGTCATCTTGCGCGTAAACTAGTAGACAGTCCTTCTGAGACCAATTGGCTTGTTTGGCCAAGTCGACAATCTGGAGCGGAGGCGCACCGCACGGGGTGACTCCCCCTCTACGAACCATCATTTTTCTAACCTCTTCAGTCGCTGCAGCATACAGAGTTGTTACACTACTAAATGGGGCTATTGCAACTACGCGGGAAATATCATCACAAATATTGGCTACACATAGAGCCAAAAAAGCGCCATAACTTTCCCCGTGGAGTATCAATTCTGAGTAATTGTAGGTAGATTTTAGTAAAGAAATAAGTTCTTTAATCTCGAGAGCGTCCACAATACCCCATTTTTCTCTAATTCCATTAGCGCAATCTTCGCCAAAGTCGCTACTTCCTATAATATTAGGAGCGATAACTAGATAACCATTGCGAGCTAGATATTCATGGAACCAATGGGAGCAAGGTTTCCAAGAGTCGTACGGCCCTCCGTGGAGCGAAACTACTATTTTGCCATTTCTCTTTTCCGGACGCCACTCTATAAAGTTTCTGGAGCTCTTACCGATAACTGCCCATTTAGAACTAACCGTAACCTCTTCGTCTGTACACTCGGGTATTGGTTGAGTGGCCACGCCAGATGCGTTATTGCGGTCCTCTTGACTGACGTCAAAATTGTAGATTTTTCCATCGCTGAAAGGAGTTTTCAGTGTAGTCGAAACCGTTATAAGGTTAGTACGTTTTCGGATCTTGCAAGCTCCAGCAACCGACCCTAATGGCACCGGCAGCGGTTCAACTAGTCCAGTTTGAAAATTTAGAACATAAAACAACGAAACTACACCGCGGCGTTCATGTAACAGTATGAGGGTCAGATCAGGGGTAGCATCCATTACTCGAAATTGTGAATAAGTTTCGATGTACTTATCTGGGATCCGTAAACGTTGATGGCCTTGATTGTCACGATAGATATAGTAGTGATAATCTCCATCATTGTTCTGAACGCCGATGCATCCCCGCTGCTTTACTAGTGATACGTTAATGCAATTACTGTTTTCTGGTATGATCGGAATGCGGTCATGCGCCTGACCATTTGAAAGGTTCAAGAGAATTGGTTTAATGTGAAAAGTGTTGTCTTTTCCCCTGTTTAGAATAAGTGTTTGTGAATTGAGTAGACCACCACCAAGCAACTGGACATTTGTTACACTAGTTACATATCTGAGTACCTTGGACGGTAATTCAAGGACAAATATTGAGCCGGTGCCGTCGGCGCCTAAGGCCACAATACATATTATTCCTTGTTCGGCTAGTTGGTAATGTAAACGTAGTTTCTTTCCATGTACCTGACCAATCGTCTCTATGGTTTGTAGAGATGTATTCAAGAGGTTTAATTTGAATACCCCCTGTTCCACTGCTGCAGCGAAGACGATAAGGCCGGCATCGAGAGGCGCCAGATGGGTAGGGATCCCAAAAACGCGTGGGACGACGATCTTCTGAGCGTCGCGTGGATCCTCTACTATTTTTCCGTAGCCAATGTTAGGTAACTCCGAGGAAAAAGTAGCTTCAAGGAAGCAGTAATGGGTCCCAGATGGAGTGAGCTCGAAATTAATGCGCATGAGACCTGGAGCGGGTTCTGGGAATCATCATCGGGTTTTCCCCACCATAGAGAAGTCGTGTAAGAAAGGAAAGCGGACCAGATATTCCTGTGTTGTAACTGTAGTCAACTGTAGTAAGATCGTCACCCGGGAGTATAAGACGCCCTCGTTGATAACCTGCCCGTGTGAAAAGCGAGGAAGCAATCTCATGGGCCATTGCTGTGTACTGATCATCTTCGAAGTAGTCAGCTGCATCTAGAAGGAAATGACCTGTGCTGGCCAATCCATGGCAGGCGCTCGACGACAACCGCCATCGTTGTTGCCAAGCTGCCAGAGCGGCTTCATGAACCATTCGTTCAGTAAGTTTGGTAGTTTTCCTGGAGTTCAGGAGATAGAGTCCCACACCGACGGATCCAGAGCACCACCAACTGAGGCCGATAGACTCTTTACCTTTGTCACCGGTGGGCCAAAGTCTACCTCCAGCCTGTTTTATTGATTGGCGCTCTAGTTCTTCGTGGATACGCTCAACCAAATCTGTAGACGGTTGTACGATGCCCTCTTTTTCAGCCTGCTCAAGAAAATAACCTATTCCCGCAATTCCGTGGGCAAAACCGATATGTGATACGCCAGCTAGTCTCCCTTCTGTAGAGTCGGCAGCAACCCACCGCACTCCTAGACCATCCTTACGTGCATTCTTGGTCAAGCGATTGGCTATCGTTTGTACCCTTTGCCTAAAGCGCGGATCTTTAGTGATCTGATAAGCCCGCAGGCAAGCTATACCCAGGCCACTGATACCATGCGTTATATCTGGGCTGAACCACCTGACGGGCGCGCGAAGGAGCGCGGATGTTGCCGCTTCTACCACCGTCCGTTCTGCGGAATTTTCAATCAACGCGAGTGCAGTACCTGAACGGCCGAAGTACAAGCCTGGTAGTACCCGCGGATCAGCTGACAACTGTGTTGTGATCCACTCGGTCAATGGATTGGAGAGGCTCGCCGCAGCATCCTTAAGCTGGGTTGGGGCATGTGACTGAAGTACACTATTGAGGAATATTAGTACGCCACTAGCTCCCCCTTGGATATTCAGAGGGTCCGCTCTCAAGCCGTCCGCAGTTAAGGACGGCCACGGCTCTGAGGTCTCCCAGTCGGCTGTGTCCGCAAGGAAATAAATCCCATCGCTGACTAGCTGTTCAATCTTGTCGTTGTCGCACCGGAAGTCGGGCCTGGCAGTCAAAGGTGGTCGATCAACTGAGTTTTCGGACCGGGTTTCCACCTGTGTTTTTATACTTTGCAACCGCGTTAGAGCTTCTTCTAAACCAATCCTGTTCTCAGGACTTTCCTGGATCAGATCCAATACAAGATGATCTAGACCATGTAATTCGGTTCCCTCTGCTGAAACAGCCTCCAGGAAAATAGAGACCCGCTCTATAGCAGATCGTAGGCTTTTTTCTTCATCGGTAACAAATATTGGCTCTATGCCAGTAGCGCAGCGGAACAGAGACATGCCGAATCCGTATGAATCGACGCTAGTATCGCTACATTCAATATAGTCCTTGGCAGCCACGAGTTCAGGAGCGCTGTACCCTGGTGTGTAAATTGGTCTATTAGATTCTCCAAGCCTAGACGCGAACTCCAAGTCGATGAGAATCGGATTACCGTCAACGTCTATCATGATATTACCTGGGTTGAAGTCTCTAAGCACCACACCATGATTGTGGACACTAATGAGACATTCAGCTATTCGCATGAATACAGAGCATATTTGCTGTACAGGCCGTGGTGAACCACTCTCTGACTCGAACGCCTGAGACCAGAGACGTAGGTTGCTACCGTCGATGAAGTCAGTGACTAAGAACGAATCACCTTGATAAACAAAGTCGTCGACATACCCAGGACAAGCGGCAATGCTACTTAGTTCCCTTAGCCAGGACGCTTCACAGCGAAGCCAATCTCGTGAATCGTTACCGTAGCGATCCGCACCGGTAAACGGACGAGCCTGTTTAATCACGACCGCTTTTCCAGTATCTTTGTCTTGACCACTGTACACTCCTCCTTTGAAGGAGTGTCGCAGCGCCTCCGTCACTAGAAAACGTTCGTTGAGCAGAACCTCGCGGGTGGTCGAGTTCTTCCTAGTAACGTCACTACCATCGGAATCGACTATCCCTTTAACCCATTCGGGCCTCAATGGCCAAGGTTTGCGTTCGTCTCGTATGAAGCCTTCAGCGGGAGATATTAACGAGTGTTGATAGCTACCTTCGGTATTTAAAGTAGAATTTTTGAGAAAACCCCCGTAACGGTAGAAGACGCAATTACTATCTTGGTACCTGTGATCAGATAGTATATGTGGACCATAAAAACCGGTTGTTGCTTTATGTAAAGTGTCTAACAATTGTTGACATGCTGAGGCCGTTTTTGGATAGGCAGTTACAATTTTGCCTCCGGTAGAGCGATCGACTCGAGAAGAGCAAAGATACTCATGTTGTTCTAATCCCGAGGCGACCTTGAACACAGTGTTGAACTCGGCAAGTATCGGTACTACGCGTTTGAGGAAATCGATTCCTGATTCGGGAGTGATTGTTAGATGTATCTTCCATCCCTGCGGAGGAAGTAGTTCACCAGGTGGTATAAACGTGGTCCAAGGGTTCGCTTCCTTGATGGTCCACTGACCATACTGTCGAAACGGTTCTAAAAACAGATTTACATGGGTGATGTAAGAGTCTTCGCCACCGCGAGCGTTTTGAAAAGAGTGACTGTTCAAGGTGTGCATATAGGTTCCTAAGAAAGTTTAGTATTTCTGGAATAGTTATTTGGTTGATGATTGTCGGAGAGCCTCCCTCTTGTCATGTGTAACACAACATCGGCATGTTTCCAGACGTCGTCACGGTGAGTCGCGATTATGACGATGCGATTTTTCTTGTGTGTTTGTAGGAGCTCCATGACTGCATGAGTATTCACCGAATCAAGGTTAGCGGTGACTTCGTCCAACAGGAGAACGTTAGACGGCCTTCGTATAGCACGGGCGAGTGCCAGGCGCTGAAGCTGACCGCCCGAAAAGGGGTCTTGATTACACCCTAGATACGAATTGATGCCCTCCTCTCGATCCGCGATCGTGCTGGTCAAATTCAAACTAGCCACGATTCGTTGAGTTTCTTCTAACCGCGGTTCTGCGGAGGGCGGCAGGCCCAGTTCGATGTTTTCGCGAATAGAACAGGGAGCCAACCACGTCTCCTGCGGTGCGTAACTCACGGATGATTGCCAGTCCCAGATGTCTTCACCTGGGTGTTTCATCTGGCCAAGAGTTATGGATCCTGACTCTGGAGTTAAAACACCAGCGATCGCTTTGAGTAGAGTACTTTTACCGCAGCCGGACTCCCCAACGATCGCAACTATATTACCTGAAGATAGTGTTATCGAAATATTGTCTAGAGCTGGAGATATATCCCGTGGGTACGCATACCGCACATTATCCAGGGTTAAGTGGAAGGATTCGAAATCCTGAAGGTGCGGTGTCGTTGCTAAATCCGTACTGTTTGTATTCCTTCCAGGATTGTAGGTAGCGGTTTCTAAATCAGAAATTCGTTCGCTCGCAGCCTTCGCTGAGATCAAAGTTTGAGCCGCTGTAGCCACAGAGCTGATTGGACTTACAAGGAAGAAAAGGTACATCATAAAGGATACTGCTACTGGCAATGGAAGCTGTTCTTTGGCGACCAAATATGCTGAGCACGTAATAACTATGAGCATCAGCAATTGTGAGAACGTTGTTCCAACCAGAGTGAACAATGTGTTCGCAGCTGCACCCTTAAGCGACGCGGCTTTTGCTCTTGATGTGTAAGTCACGGTCCGGTCCAAGAAGAAACTCTCTGCTTGGTTGGTTTGGATAACCTGTAGACCTCTATGGAGTGACGTTATGTACGTCGAGAGTCGTCCAAGCTCTGTGTTCGTGCTGCTTACAGATGATTCTAATCGGGGCTTGACAGATCGGGTTGCAAAAACTGCTATAATGATTGCGATGATGGATACTAAAGTTAACTGCCATGATAGGTATAGCATGGCAGTTAAAATGAATATAGATGACACAAGACCCACGAAGAGTCGGGCTACGCCTTCAGGTATCCCCACGCCCATCATAGTTGTCTCAGAGGTGACGCGAGAGGCAATATCCCCGGGTTCGTAATCAGCGAGTGTTTCGGAGCGAGAATAGAGTAGCTTTTCCAGCAAGGAATTTCGCAGTGATTCCACTACGCTATGCCCTATTTTCAATAGGTTGTATCCTGCGGCAGCATTCAACAATGTAGAAGCGGTGAGGAGTGCTACTCCAGCAAGGACAAGTGTGAGTATTCCGCCATTATGCGACAAAGACTCTAGGAGCCGTTTCGTTATCAGTGGTTGAATATAGTTGAGTAGATTTGCTAATAAAGAGCCTAAAGTACAGAATACTATAGCCAGCTTCTGTCGATGTGTCGTCGGAGGTAGCCATTTTGGCATGGTTATCCTGGCCGCGCGTTGCACAGTAGCTATGTCCTCTCGGAGAAAAGGTGTCGGGTGGACTTAGCTCAGTATGATCAAGAGTGTATTTTCATATCCGCCGGGGTAGTTTACGTCGACTGGGATACTTACTTGGCCTGCGTGAACTTCCGCATGAGCAAGTAGAGAATTGCGATAGCCGATATAATCGCCACGTTTAGGGATAGTGAAATTACGTAGTACTCAACATCGGATGCATGCTTTACCAGCAGCATGTAAGCATCTTTGAGTCCGCCTAACAATGCTAGGGTTATAGTTAAGGTGACCAGGTAACGAATCGGCGTTTTACGCGTTGGTATTAGTACAGGTGGAGCAGGTAAATATGGCGATGCTGCCAATCGGGCTAGTGTAACAGCTATACCAGCAGCAGTATCCCAGTGAGCTTTCAGAAATTTCCGTTTCTGGCAGCTCTTGTAACGCTAAGATATCGATGCTCAATTGACCTCATCCTTCTAGGTTTTGGTGTTGGTGCAGAGGATGGTGCAGTTTGTGCAAGTAATCAGCGAAACTACCGCGCAGCACCCGCGGTGCTGGGGGGTACCTAGTTTCTCTTCATTGACCTCTAGTCGCTGGAGATCTTGGATTTGGTAGCTCATTCGTTCCCCCTATGCATAGGTTACTGTGCAGCCGAAGCACGTAGCAAATGACGGAGGGCACGCAGCGTAGATTGGTGTGGTGCAGCATCCGCCCGGCCCGCTTAGCCCAGAGGACTCCATAGCGGGCAGCTCTTGAAGTGCTGTGATATCGATTGTCATGGGTGACTCCGGTAGTGGGTTGGATTGGTAAAGGCGAGTCTAGTGATGTATCGCCGGAGTATCAAGGGGTTTTGTTAAAAAGTTGGCCAACTCTGGTTCGCTCCGAGTTGGTTTGTTCGATCGGGTTGGCGTCTGTACCTGGTGATGCTGCTTCTCATGCTGAGATCCTGCTGGCGTCTCAAAGGTGCGAGCTTCTATCGCTAGGAGTTGTGGAATGGAAAACCGTTACCAGTTTCCGTCAAAGAGCGCCGAACCATCAAGCTTTGAACTTTCTGAAGGATCGGTCAACAAGGTGCGTTGAGGTAGTTGTGAAAAGGGGTTATGAAGGAGCGTGCGTTAACGATTAGTTGTGGTTGATGGGTCACTTACTTTTTGGTCCAAAAATCGACTCGAAAAGTAAGTCACACGGATTATAGATCAATCTGCATTATTTCGTTGTGACGAAACGGTTAGGCTTGTTGAGTATGTGCGAATCTCATTCGACCACCGCTGTGGAGTGTTTGGAGTACGGGGCTGAGTTGTTTTATAGCGGTATGGGTCGGCGTCCGCGTTATTGCAGTCAGACTTGCCGCAGCCGAGCCTATGAGGCTCGTCGTGCAGCGCGTACCGGTGTGGTAGCTACCCGGGTGGTCGAGCGTGTTGTGGAGGTGGATGCGCGCCTTGATGTGGACACGGTGGTTCGGTGGTTGGATGGGCACCCACGTCGCTTATCAGCGGTGCTGCGGGGTATGGAGTGGACGAGGGGCAGAAAGATGGCATACGTTACGGTTTGGAGCGGGCGGATACGGATCAGGTCGTAGTCTCGCGCGGGCAGCGTCACAAGTTGTTTGTGATGCAGTTGTTGGATGAACAGCGTCGGCAGGAGATATTTAGTCTGCTGCACAAAGTGGAGAAGCTGACTCGTGCCAATGAGAAGCTTGTACGTCAGCTTCGGGAGGCAAAGACCGCGGGTGTGCCCCTCGTTTGCTCTGCCTGATGGTTCGTCACACGCAACGTCCGAGACGGGATATAAAACGATGTCAATAAGTGGGAAAGATTTCCGTGTGCCCGCCCACTAGACACGCCAACAAGCTCGGCAGTGGTGCCGAGAGCACCCTGAACAAGGTACGCCGTCGGGGCGCTAACGCTATATGCGTCCCGCGCTAGTGCGATCTGTTGAGTGCCCATCCAATAGTTGTTTTCTCTTCGCCGGGCGAGTCGGTTCATGATTGATGTGACATCACAGACGGGCGGCGATGCAGTGAGTATTCCTCGTCACCTTTTTGGTCTTCAATCAACGTTCCCAGTCAGTACAGCTAGTGCCGCCCTGGCACCGAGAAATGACTTACGAAGTTGGCCGCATCTAATCTGTGGCAGTGCAGGAGGTCAGTGACGCGCGCAGGGTCACGGAAGGCATCATTTGCCGCCAGGCCTGACGCGAAGGCCGACAAGGATTTTCGGAGACAATCAAGTTGCTGCGTTGCGATGATACGACAGTTGGTTGGTATCGCGGCATGCGAATCGAAACTTCTCTCCGGGTGGATTAGTAGTGGCGTCGCCTCACTATTGGGGTACTGTTGCCGAAACCAGTCCATGGAGTTTGAAAGTTGCTTGGCGTCCTTCTTGTATGTGCAGCCGTACAGGAGCAGCTATTCCCAGATCAAGCATGGGCTCCATATCTGCACATCCACCACCAGAAGCTATGAGGATGATTTAGCGTCGATCACACTCGCTTGAGTATCTAAGGTTTCGCCTTTAGCGACTTTACTGGAAACGAGCAGCCTTAATGACTGCGGCTTTCTATCGTGCTGTCTGACTCCCAGAAGCCCTCTTTGTCGTCATAACTTCAAGCATAAGCACCCGTACTGCTTACCACCAGACCATACTCAGAAAAAACAGCTTTTTCTGAGTAAAGATGAAATACACAGTATGCACTTTTAGTGAAAACGGTTGAAAACCGTGGTCATCGAGCGGTATGATGACCGCTATGATGAGCTTCCGGGCGGTCCACGCAGGCGACGGGTA
>ERZ773068.1178-NODE-1178-length-13195-cov-3.709209_pt1 | contig 13195 bp, 13 predicted proteins | sample MGYA00580620_ERZ773068 | MGnify/ENA primary metagenome ERZ773068 (study PRJEB29015, sample SAMEA2737983) | human oral metagenome | biome: human oral; feature: human-associated habitat; material: dental | place: China | collected 2101 ... | reverse complement strand
AACTACTTCACTAAATACTGACATATATCTTAGATAGCGGGTAATTGGAAGGGTGATGGGGGAGGAAATTATGGTGTTCGGAGCTTAAAAATTATTTTGCAGTATATTTGGAACTTTATTAATAAAGAAAAAGATGGAAAAAATTAAGCGTGGAAAAGGTTATATAAACAAAAACACGAAAAGCGAGGCAGAACTCGACCAAAAGGTGCAGAATAGCTTTAGGGAGAAGACTTGGGACGAGGTGATTACCAAAGATAGCTGGATGGTGTTCAGAATAATGTCTGAATTTGTGGAAGGCTATGAAACCCTTACCAAGATTGGTCCTTGTGTTTCTATTTTTGGCTCTGCAAGGCTGAAGGAAGGTAGCAAATACTATAATATGGCTGTGGAAATAGCTGAGAAAATAACTCGAGAATTAGGTTTTGGGATTATAACAGGAGGTGGTCCGGGGATAATGGAGGCCGGGAATAGAGGAGCGCACAATACGGGGCAGAAATCAATAGGATTGAATATAGAATTGCCATTTGAGCAGCATTTTAATCCATATATAGATAAGAATTACTCTATAGATTTCAATTATTTCTTTATAAGAAAGGTGATGTTTGTGAAATATTCTCAGGCATTTATAGTAATGCCAGGTGGCTTTGGTACATTGGACGAGCTTTCGGAGGCTATTACTTTGATTCAAACAAATAAGATTGGAAAATTTCCTATCATACTTGTGGGTTCGGAATTTTGGAATGGCTTGTTAGATTGGTTTAAGGATACATTAGTAAAACAGGGAATGATAAAAGAAGAAGACCTTTCAATTTATAGAGTAGTAGATTCAGCAGATGAAGTTGTAGCTCATATTAAGGATTTCTATGATAAATACACAGTGAATGTGAATTTTTAATTGGCATATCATTTGAGAATAGTACATTTGCTGTTAAATAATATTAAAATTTTTGAGATGAAAAAAGTATTATATATTCTCGGAGGTATTTTTGTACTCATTATGATGAGTTTTATGCCGGCGGATTTCTTCTCTTCTATGACTAAGGTAGATTATGTAGAAGGTAGTAAGACTTTGAAATTTACTACTAAAATGAATGCCGAGCATATCTCCAATGCGATAAGAGTACAGACCAATGCACCGAATTTTGGCTCTGAAGCAGAGAAATATGTAGGCAGAACTTTTACGGTGAGTGTAAATGGAGTAGCGAAAAGCCTAACTTTTACAGGTAGCCAAGTAAATGGAGAAACCCTATGGGTATATTTTGAAGCAGGAGGCGTGAGCGATATGAGTAGTATCAAGATAAAAAATACCATTCTCCTTGATGTCTATCCTAAACAGTTTAATGTTGTGAATATCGCATACAAAGGGCAACAAAAAACGATGAATTTCTTAAAAGGAAAAGAGACAAATGAGGTATCTTTCTAAGACAAAAAAAATTCCTATTTTCTATGCTGAATAACGAGAGACAAATTAGCTCAACAGTAATAAAACAGGTAGCTTTATTGGCAATTATATTGACACTAAGCTACCTGATATGTTCTAACCTGTCTATGTTCATCCCCTCTGTACTTGGAGCAGCTACACTCTACATAATGTGCAGAGATTTTAATTTCTACTTACAGAGAAAGAGGCAGTGGAAACCGATGTGGGCATCATTATTTATTCTGTTTCAGAGCCTTGTGGTGCTCATAATACCCGTGTACTTCTTTGCGGATTCCTTGATTGTGCGGATTATTAATTCTCAACAGTATCTGGAGCAGTTAAGCGATTTCCTCAATAAAATACAGGAATATATCTATTCCCAAACGGGGGTAGATGTTCTTAGCAAGGATAATATCACAAAAATCCAGAGCTTGGCAGCACAGCTTTCTACTGAGATTGTAAGCACTACGGTGAATATGGTTACCATTGTTTCGTCTATGTACTTCATCCTTTACTTTATGTTTGCAAATGCTCGTCAGTTTGAGCATGCACTGATGACAGCCATTCCTTTTAAAAGAGCAAATACAGACCTTATTGGGCAGAAGTTCAGAAAGCTCGTTATTGCCAATGCTGTAGGTATTCCTGTAGTGGCTTTGGGACAGGGTATTGTTGCACTTATCGGTTACTTTATTTTTGGAGCACCGAGCCCTATGTTTCTCTTTGGTCTTACGGCTATTGCTTCTATGATTCCTATTGTGGGAGGTGCTATAGTCTATATTCCTGTTTCGATTTTTATGGTAGCACAGGGAGATAGCACAGGGGGAGTGCTGTTGGCGCTTTACTGCCTTGTAGTGGTAGGGCTTACCGATAATGTTCTCAGATTTACCCTCCTGAAAAAGTTGGAAGATATCCATCCGCTTAATACTGTTTTTGGAATTATAATGGGAATGAACCTCTTTGGCTTTATGGGCTTGGTCTTTGGACCTATTATGGTTTCTATTACGGTGCTTCTTATTCAGATTTATAAAGATGAATTCCTTAGTGGTGATGATGAGCCAATTTCAAGCCCCAGAGAGGGAGAGATAAATAATCAATAGAGATGAATACAGGTATAGACCCCAGTATTTTAAAGGAAATTTGTAAAGTGAAAATGCCCTTTGGGAAGTATAAGGGGCATATTCTTGCGGATTTGCCCATCTCTTACCTTGAATGGTTTCTCAGGAATGGAGGCTTCCCCAAAGGCAAGCTCGGTATGCAACTGGCAACGGTTTATGAGATTAAACTCAATGGCTTGGAGGGTCTCCTGAGTACCATAAAGCAGAGCTTATAGCGGTTTTTAATTCTGCCAATTATCAGTATCTTTGCCCGCGAAAAATTTTAAAGATGTCAAAGTCATTAATTCCAAAGTTAGAAGCTATCAAGCAACGATATAATGAAGTCGCAGATCTCATCATTCAGCCCGATGTAATATCCGACCAGAAGAAATACTCTCAGCTCAATAAAGAGTACAGTGATTTGGGGAAAATCGTACGCGTATATGATGAGTACAAGCAAGCACTTGACACTATTTCTGAATCTGATGAGATTATCGCCGATGGTTCAGATAAAGATTTGGTAGATTTAGCAAAGATGGAGAAGCAAGAGGCTTTGGCTAAAATCCCCCAGTTTGAAGAAGACCTTAAATATCTCCTCATCCCCAAAGACCCTGCTGATGATAAGAATGTGATCGTAGAATTGCGTGCAGGTACGGGGGGAGATGAGGCTGCAATCTTCGTGGAAGATATCTACCGAATGTATGCAATGTACTTTAAACAAAAAGGCTGGAAGCACGAGATTACGGATTCTAATGAAGCATCAAAAGGCTATAAAGAGCTTATAATGAAAGTAGAGGGAGATGGTGTGTATGGCATTATGAAGTTTGAATCCGGCGTTCACAGGGTGCAAAGAGTACCCGAAACCGAGTCCCAAGGGCGTGTGCATACTTCGGCAATTACCGTAGCTGTACTCCCCGAAGCAGAAGAAGTAGATGTAGAAATAAACCCCGCAGATATAGAGATGCAAACTTCCCGTTCTGGAGGTGCTGGTGGGCAGAATGTAAATAAAGTGGAAACCAAAGTACAGCTTACTCATAAGCCATCGGGTATTGTGGTGGTTTGCCAGCAGGCGCGCTCTCAACTTGCCAACCGTGAGCTCGCAATGGAAATGCTCCGCGCAAAACTCTACGATATAAAGCTCCAAGAAGTGGTAGGAGACATTGCTGCACAGAGGAAGACAATGGTCTCTACGGGAGACCGCTCTGCAAAGATTAAAACCTATAACTATCCGCAGGGGAGGGTTACAGACCATAGAATCAATAAATCTATCTACAACCTCGATTCCTATATGAATGGTGATATCCAAGAGATGCTCGATGCTGTAATAATGGCAGAAAACGCCGAGAAGATGAAAGGAGAAGAATAGAACATATATTGCTAATAGCTATTAGTTAAAAGCCAGTTGCCAGTTATCAGCAACTGGCTTTTTTAGAGATGAAAGTCCCATTTTTAAAAAAACGCAGTCCGCCTCCAAAAAAAGGCAGTCAGTTTTTTTGCCTTCTCTGTGGGTTTTGGAAATCAATGATTTACAAAGATGTTTTTTAGGCAGTAGGTGGCAATTGGCGGCTGGTTTTTAGCTACTAGCTGTGGGCGGTTAGTTTGGGGTAAGAGCCCCTCGTGCTAACGAGCCTCACCGGCTACGGTGTGTCTCATATTCCCGTGTGAGTGTCTCTCACATTCTCGTGTGAGGGGGAGCAGTAAGCGGCAACTGGCTGTTAGCTTATGGCAGTTGGCTTATAGCTATTAGCAAACAGCCAAAAGCCAATCGCCAGTAGCTTACTGCCTACTGCTTACTGCTCAAAGCCAGTGTTTAAATTTTTTCTTACTTTTAGCCAAAATTTAGCAAATGGTTTTAAGCAGGATTTGGAGTGCGTTTATCATTATAGCGGTAGTGGTGGCGAGTTTTAAGTATATGCTTTCGGGCAATTATCAGACGATTTATAATGATATGGTGGTCGGTAAAAGTGGAGATACAGTGCAGATAGCACAGAAGCTCGTAGCGGATTTACCATTTGATGCAAAGGAAAAGTTTAAGGATAGCCAGGACTTTTCGGATGGGAAAATCCACTACCGATACAATCCAACCGATGAAACCGTGAAAATATACAGAATACAGGAAACCGATGGGGTGATTGGTACGAGCCAAACGGCAGTGAATATCTGTATAGGGCTTATCGGGATTATGACGCTCTTTATGGGCTTTATGTCCATCGCTGAGAAAGCGGGAGGCATCAATCTCCTCTCGCGGATGATACAGCCGTTCTTCTCCCGTCTCTTTCCTGAAGTACCTAAGAACCACCCTGCTTTTGGGCATATGCTGATGAATTTCTCGGCAAACCTTCTGGGGCTGGATAATGCTGCAACACCTTTTGGGCTGAAAGCAATGGAAAGCCTGCAAAGTATTAATCCGAATAAAGACAAGGCGAGCAATTCTCAGATAATGTTCTTGTGCTTGCACGCAGGGGGAATGACGCTCATCCCAGTATCTATTATCGCCATTCGCGCATCTATGGGCTCGGTAACGCCTACAGACATCTTCCTTCCGTGTATGATTGCTACCTTTTCTGCTACTCTGGCAGCGATGATTATTGTGTCTCTCTATCAAAGGCTCAATTTGCTTCAGCCCGTTGTGCTGGCATATATCGGAGGTATTTCGGTGATTATTGCTCTACTGGTAATGTATCTGGTACAGCTGAGCAAGGATGAGCTGGATACTTTCAGTAAAGTGCTGAGCAATGGTTTGATTTTGCTGATTTTCCTTGCCATTGTACTTGGAGGAATCTATAAGCGAATCAATATTTTTGATGCCTTTATAGAAGGAGCAAAGGAGGGATTTACTACTTGTGTAAAGATTATTCCGTATTTGGTGGGGATGCTTATCGCGATTTCTATGCTCCGAACTTCAGGAGTATTTGATGTGGTGATAGAGGGGATGAAGTGGCTGGCTGGCGTAGCCAACCTTGATGCGAGATTCGTAGATGGGCTGCCCACAGCGCTCATAAAACCTCTCTCTGGCTCTGGTGCAAGAGGAATGATGATTGATACGATGTCGGCATTTGGGGCGGATAGTTTCCAAGGGAGGCTCTCGGCAGTGCTACAAGGGAGCTCAGATACTACATTCTATGTAATAGCGGTGTATTTCGGAGCTATTGGCATTAAAAACACCCGATATACGGTAACGGCAATGCTGTTAGCAGATTTAGTGGGCATCATTACTTCGGTTGTGCTGGCGTATCTATTCTTTAGCTAATAGAAAATTTTAAGCAAAGAGATTGTAACATTTACTATATAATAAAGTCTAATTATTCAAATTTTTGAAACTATGATAAAACGAAGTTTATCCACATTGTTTTTGGCTGCTGTATTGTCGTTCAACGCCTATGGGCAGTCCTACCAGTGGAAAGAAGCGCAAAGTGGTGGTTATACCTATAAGTATGTAACCAATGACCCGACTAATGCTCGCTTCTACACACTGAAAAATGGTCTTACCGTAATCCTTAGCCCAACCAATAAAGAGCCGAGGATACAGTGCTATGTAGCCGTAAAGGCAGGAAGTAAAACCGACCCTAAGACCAATACGGGGCTCGCACATTATTTGGAGCATATGCTCTTTAAAGGAACTGATAAATACGGCTCTCTCGACTGGAAGAAAGAGAAAAAAGAGCTCGATAAAATAGATGTTCTCTACGAGAAATATAACAAAACCAAAGATGAAAAGAAGAGAAAAGAAATCTATAAACAGATAGATTCCGTCTCTGGGGTGGCGAGTAAATACGCCATTGCAAATGAATACGACAAGATGATGTCTGCAATGGGTGCGCAGAATACCAATGCCTTTACCTCTTTTGAGAAGACGGTTTATACGGATGATATTCCTGCTGGCTCTCTGGATAAATACCTCGCAGTACAGTCTGAGCGTTTTAGAAATCCTATTCTAAGGATATTCCACACCGAGCTGGAAGCCGTATATGAAGAGAAAAACCGCTCATTGGATAGCGACGGCTCTTTGGTCTTTGAAACCCTTTTTGAAAACTTGTTCAAGAAGCATAACTATGGCTTGCAGACTACTATAGGTACTGTGGAGCACCTGAAAAATCCTTCATTAGTAGAAATCAGGAAGTATTTCCATAAGTATTATGTGCCTAATAATATGGCAATCGTGCTTTCAGGGGACTTTAACCCTGATGAAGTGATTAAGAAAATAGATAAGGACTTTTCCTATATGAAGGCGAAGAAGGTACCTAAATATACCTTCGAGCAGGAAACACCGATAACTTCTCCTGTAGTAAAAGAAATCGTAGGCCCAGATGCAGAGAGCGTAACCATAGGGTTTAGATTGCCAGGCAATAAAGACAAAGATGTAATACTCGCAAACCTTGTAGGAGATATTTTAACCAATGGCAAGGCAGGGCTTTTAGACCTTAACCTCGTGAAAAAGCAAAAACTCCTAAGGGCAGGGGCATTTACCTTTACACTTATAGACCACGGTGTGCTTTACCTTTCAGGAGCACCTACCAAAGGGCAATCTCTCCAAGAAGTAAAAGACCTTATCCTAAGCGAGATTGAAAACCTTAAAAAAGGAAATTTTGATGATGACCTGATTCCTTCCATAGCAAATAATATGAAGAAGGATATCATACAAGAAACAGAGTCTTATAATACCAGAGCGAATATCTTAATGCAAGCCTTTACAGATGAGCAGGACTGGAAAGACAGAGTAGCCTATCTGGATGACCTCTCTAAGGTTAAAAAATCAGATGTGGTAGCCTTTGCTAATAAATACCTCGGGGATAACTATGTGGCAATATTGAAGAAAAAAGGAGCGCGTACCGACCTTCAAAAGATAGAGAAACCAACCATTACTCCTGTGGAAACAAATGCTGATAAACAATCCGACTTTGTAAAAGCAGTGGAGAAAATGCCGAGTATCCCTTCTCAGCCAGTGTTTTTGGACTATGACAAAGACCTGCAAAAGTCGAAACTCGGAGATGCAGAGGTACTCTATGTTCAGAATAAGGAAAATCAGCTTTTCAGACTGAGATACAGATATAAAATATCAAAGTTTAATGACCTGAAAGTACCATTAGCTACTCAATATCTTCATTATCTGGGAACGGATAAAAAATCCGCCGAAGAAATCTCCAAAGAATTCTATAAGATTGCCTCAAGTTTCAGTATTTCTTCCGGTGAAGAATATACTACCGTAACCATTGAAGGTTTGCAGGAGAACTTTGATAAAGCCGTAAAACTCTACGAAGATTTAGTAGCAAATGCACAACCTAATGAAGAGGCATTGAAGGCATTAAAAGCAAGGCTCCATAAATCAAGAACCGATGCCAAAGCGAATAAAAGTACTATAATGGGAGCTCTTACAAACCATGCTCTTTATGGCGCTAAGAATAAATTTAACCATACCTTTACCAATGCTCAGCTGGATGCCCTTACAAGTAAAGATTTGAAATCTTCTCTATGCAGTCTGAGAGATGCCGAGCAAACCATTATTTATTACGGTCCTGCATCCTTAAAAGAAGTAGAGGATAAGCTCGCAAAAGAGCATCATATCTTTGGCTATAACAGCCCGAAAGGCTATAAGAAATGTACTGTACCACAGGCTGTAACTTTTACTCAAACCGAGCAGAAAGAAAACCGAGTACTCTTTACCAATTATGAAATGGTACAGGCAGAAACCCGCTGGTTAAGAAATACTACACCGTATAATCCTCAGGAAACAACGCTGGTAAGAGTCTTTAATAATTACTTTGGTAATGGGATGGGCTCCATTGTTTTCCAGACTATCCGAGAGAGTAAAGCATTAGCGTATAGTACTTATGGAGTCTATGTATCTCCATCTAAAAAGAATGATAAATACTATATGCAGGCTTATGTAGGCTCACAAGCGGATAAGTTTAAAGAAGCGGTCTCTGCGATGAATGATTTGCTGAATACCCTCCCTGTACTCTCTGGTAGCCTTGATTTGGCTAAAAACCAAGTGAAGAAAGATATACAGACAGAGAGGATAACTCAAGATGGTATTATTTATAATTATCTTGCGGCTCAGAATTTAGGTCTTAAAGAGGATATCAGGAAGCAGGTTTATCAGAATGTAGATAAAATTACGATGAGAGATGTCCAGAGTTTCCACGAGAAATACTTCTCTCAGAAGCCTTATACTTATGTCGTTCTCGCTTCGGATAAAAAAGTATCTAAGGAAGAGCTTCAAAAAATAGGTAAAGTACAAACCCTTAGTCTTGAAGAATTATTTGGATATTAAAATAATTTTTTGAGCAGGATAAAATCCATACTAAGTACTGCTTAGTATGGATTTTTCTTCTATAATTGATGATGAGGAGAGCTTTTGCCTAAGGGAAAAATTCGCGAAATATTTTTCTCTTTGAAAAAAAATATATACTTTTGCACACCCTTATTGGGAAAATTATGTTTAATCGTTAAACTTATAAGTGTGAATACATTAAGTTACAAAACTGTATCAGCGAACAAGGCTACCGCTAAAAAAGAATGGGTTGTGGTAGACGCTGAAGGACAACCATTAGGTAGATTAGCCTCTGTGGTTGCAAAGATTTTGAGAGGAAAGCACAAAACGAATTTCACTCCTCATGTAGATTGTGGAGATAATGTTATCGTTTTGAATGCTGGAAAGGTTAGCCTTTCAGGAAACAAGTGGGCAGATAAGACTTACATTTGGCATACTGGTTACCCAGGCGGTCAGAAGTCTGTAACAGCTACGGAATTGGTTAAAAAGCATCCGCTAAGACTTGTAGAGAAATCTGTAAAAGGTATGCTTCCTAAGAATAAATTAGGAACTCAGCTTTACAAAAATCTATATGTATATGAGGGAGCAGAACACAAGCACGAAGCTCAACAGCCAAAAGTAATTAATATCAACGAATTTAAATAATCACTATGTCTACAGTTCATAAAATTGGAAGAAGAAAAACTTCTGTAGCAAGAGTATATTTGAAGCCGGGTACTGGTAACATTAAAGTTAATGGTAAGGATGCTAAAGAATATTTCTCTACAGATGTATTGGTATATAAATTAAACCAACCATTTGCATTAACTGAAACAGTAGAGCAATATGATGTTACTGTGAATGTTTTCGGTGGTGGTATTACAGGACAAGCTGAGGCTATCCGTTTAGGTATTTCCAGAGCGCTTTGCGAAGTAAATGCTGAGTATAGATTAGCTTTGAAACCTGCGGGTCTATTGACCAGAGATGCAAGAATGGTAGAAAGAAAGAAACCAGGTCAGAAGAAAGCAAGAAAGAGATTTCAATTCTCCAAGCGTTAATATTTTGGCTGTATGCTATCGGTTATCGGTCAGCATATTGCATTTATTTAATTTATTATTCAATAATAATCTCGCTGGGAAGCCGAAAGCACAATCTGCAAGACGCCAACAGCATTATTGCCCGTTATGTTTAGCATCCAAACTTTACTCCCACTCATTGTAAAGTTGATTGCAAAAGAAAGCGGAAAGTAAACTAACAAAAAACAAAAAAATGGCAAAAGTAAATGTAAAAGACCTCTTAGAGGCAGGTGTACACTTCGGTCATATGACAAGAAAGTGGAATCCGAATATGGCTCCGTATATCTTTATGGAGAAAAATGGTATTCACATCATCGATTTACATAAAACAGCTGTTAAATTAGAAGAGGCTTGCACAGCTCTTGAAAAATTAACTTCAGCTGGTAAAAAAGTTCTTTTCGTAGCTACAAAAAAACAAGCAAAAGAAGTCGTAGCTAAACACGCACAAGAGCTTAATATGCCTTACATCACAGAAAGATGGCCAGGCGGTATGCTTACTAACTTCGTTACAATCAGAAAAGCAGTTAAGAAAATGAATGCTATTGATAAAATGAAGAAAGATGGCACATTTGAAACTTTATCTAAAAAAGAAAGATTACAGGTAGACAGACAAAGAGCAAACCTTGAGAAGAACCTCGGTTCTATTGCGGATATGGTGCGTTTGCCGTCAGCTGTTTTCGTAGTAGATATTTTGAGAGAGCATATCGCTGTAACGGAAGCTAAGAAATTGGGTATTCCTGTATTCGGTATCGTAGATACAAACTCAGACCCAAGAAAAGTGGATTTCGTAATCCCAGGAAATGATGACGCTTCTAAATCTGTTGATATGATTCTAAGCATTGTAGCAGATGCAGTAAAAGAAGGTCTTTCTCAAAGAAAAACAGAGAAATCTAAAGAAGAAGGCAAAGAAACTGCCGATGCTGAATAAGGTTTCTAATTAAAGAGAAAAATTATCATTTTTTAAAATTTAAAAATACGCAGAAAGGAGCTACTCAAAGTAGCTCCTTTTATATTTTGGTCTATAAAAACGATAAATCAAACGAGAAAGGTAGCAGGTCCCTTATAGACTTGGTTTTATAGATAGCTCCTTCCAACGAGCTGAAAAAGAATTCTATCTCTTCTTTTTGTTTAGATTCATATTCCAGCATACTCTGCCTGCACGCACCGCAAGGCGGTGTTGCAGGGGCATCGGGCTTTGTACGAGGTCCTCCGATAACGAATATCTTTTTAATTTTTGCATCAGGATGGTTAGCTGATGTCCAGAAAATTGTCGTTCTCTCCGCACATAAGCCAGAGGGGTAGGCGGCATTCTCCTGATTGCTCCCAGTAATAATTTCTCCGCTTTCTAATAATAAAGCACAGCCTACAAGAAAGTCCGAATATGGTGCATAGGCGGTTTCTCTCACTTTTGCAGCGGCATCGTAGAGTTTTCTGTCGGCTTCGCTAAGCTCATCTTTCCCATTGATGAGCTCATATTTAATGATGAATTCTTTTTCCATAGTTAAGAATTAAAAAAATGGAGTTAAATTTAAGACTTTTCAGTGGAATAACAAGTATAAAAGGCAAAAATGTTGGTTTTATTGTGTTAAATCCCTAAATCTTTCCAGAACTCAGGGTAGGATTTCTCTACTACCTCGGGGTTTTGTATCTCGATTTCTTGGAGGAGGGAGTAGGGGGCAAAGCTCATCGCCATACGGTGGTCATCATAAGTCTTGATAGAGATGGGCAGTTCAGGCTTTGTATAATGAAGCGTTTTGATGCTACAATGGCTGGTCTCTGTGTGGCAGCCGAGTTTTTTGAGTTCATTATGAAGAGCGAGAAGCCTATCGGTCTCCTTTATTTTAAGGGTCGCTAAGCCTTCAATCGTAAAGGGGATTTGCATTGCAGCAGCTGTTACACAAACGGTTTGAGCAATGTCTGGGCAATCATTCATATCAAGGTGGATTTCCGTAGGACGAGAGAAATCAGCCTTTGGAATTAATGACAAGGAATGTTCATTATCATTAAAAACAGTCTCTACACCGAAGAAATTCCTGTAAATTTTGGATACAACAGCATCTCCTTGCAGTGAATCTCTCTTAAAGTTGGAGAGTTTAATTTCCCTCCTCCCAATAGCAGCGAAAGAGTAGAAATAAGACGCCGACGACCAGTCGCTTTCCACAATAAAAGAGGATTGGGAAAGCTTGGCATTGAGGAGATAAGGGATAAAAATCTTCTGACCTTGAAACGAGATAGGGGCGTTAGGATAAAGCGTTTTGAGTATCTTTAATGTCATTTCTAAGTAAGGTCTGGAAGTGATTTCGCCTACTAATTCTATCATAAGCCCAGAAGCTAAACTCCCTCCTATGAGGATGAGAGAGGTGATAAATTGTGAGGAGATACCTGCCGGTATTCTCACCGAAGATTTCTCTATCTTCTTGCCCTTTATTTTGAGTGGGGGGAAGCCCGCTCTCTCCAGATACTGAATATCTGCTCCCAGCTCTTGTAAAGCCTCTACTAATGGGGAAATGGGGCGCTGCTTCATCCTTTCCGAGCCTGTAAGTAGGGTTTCTCTTCCCTCTTGTGTAGCAAAAAATGAGGTGAGAAAGCGCATTGCAGTACCTGCATTATGCACATCTATTATCTTGTTTTGAGAGGCGAGGGCACTTTTGAGTAGCTCTGTATCCTGTGAACTTGAGGGGTTGAGGATTTCTATAGCTCCTAAGACTTTTTGGAGGATGAGTAGCCGATTGGTCTCGCTTTTTGAGCCTTTTATTTGTATTTCTTTGGGGAGTTTGGGCTTATGGATTTTCATCAGTCTTTCAGCTTGGGGTTGTTTTTGTGGCGGTCTCTGTCCCGTTCGGTTTTAGAAATCATTTTCTTGTCAAATGCTTTTTGCAGGTCAGTATCGGTTTGGTTGGCAAGGCAGAGCAAAACGAAGAGTACATCTGCAAGCTCTTCTCCAAGGTCTTTGGTTTTATCGGTTTCTTTTTCCGACTGCTCACCGTATCTCCTTGCGATGATTCTCGCCACTTCACCCACCTCTTCTGTGAGGATTGCCATATTGGTCAGCTCATTAAAATAGCGTACACCAACCGTTTTTATCCATTCATCTACTTTTTTTTGAAGCGAACTTATTTCCATAGTATTGAGGGTTTGAGATTAATAACAAACTTTGCCTACTGGGATTTTCTTGTTAAAGAATTGATTAAAAAAACGGCTCAAAGATAACTAAAAACACTGATAATAATTTATAGTTTAGAACCGTAGCCGGTGACGGCTACCAGCCGATGGACTTATTACAAACTATCCACGCACCGCCTACTGCTTACTGCCTAAAGCCTATTGCTAAGAAGGGTGGCTTCCTGTATCGGGG
>ERZ773068.1174-NODE-1174-length-13209-cov-10.430972_pt1 | contig 13209 bp, 14 predicted proteins | sample MGYA00580620_ERZ773068 | MGnify/ENA primary metagenome ERZ773068 (study PRJEB29015, sample SAMEA2737983) | human oral metagenome | biome: human oral; feature: human-associated habitat; material: dental | place: China | collected 2101 ... | reverse complement strand
GCCCCTAGCCACGACACCAAACATATACACCGGATCAGATTCAACTAACATATGTTCACCCAAGACTCTCATAACCATAACTTATAAAAGTCATGTGTCAACGAGTTTCACTTTGACGACGGCTTTATAGTCGTTAATAACGGGCCGATTCGTATTGCCTCCCCGGGCAGCTGGCGACGTGAGACAACGGCCCTCGGCAGCTACTCCCAGTAGTCCGTGCTTGACACAAGTGCCTCTACTCATAGAAATTTGAGCAGTAGCCTTTGAGGTTAACTTCCAACTACTATCCTCGACAGGGTCTTTCATTCTAACAGTCGCTCGGTAGCGCAGGCCGGAAAGCGGAACGTAGGAAGTCAATGTAGCACCGTTCCTATTCGCATAAGAACTAGCTTCCACCGCGGCTCCCCCGCAGTACTGGGAAACCGGGCGTCCGAAATGCGCCCAAAAAGTCGGGCCGTCGGGTGCCACTAAGGCTTCTTTATAATTTGCCTCAATTTTGTCTGCGCAATATCCAGCACCTGCTAACGCTGCTGAGTCCGAAGCAGTATTGGCATTGCGTCTGTCGGCAACTGCATCACCCAAAAACAACGCCAAAACGAGCGCTACAACAATTAAAAAAAAGATAATGCCAACAAACATAATACTTGTGGCGCCGCGCTCTCCGCTAATATCGTAACGTCTGTTAAAAATTGAACGTTTAAACGCCGAAATCATATTCTTCTCCTAAACCGACGGCAACGCTATTAAGCATCAACGACTGGGATATCGGTAAGGCGAGCTGAGACCGGCGATCCGTGCGTTCCAGTACCCCCGGGGAGATCTAGGGTGACTGTATCGGTACCTAAATCTGGCCAGACAACCGGCAAATAACGAGTATCTCCGGCTACTAAGTCGGCAATGACAATATTAGATAAAGGTAAGTACCCACCGTTAGAATCTGCATAATCTGACGGGAGATAGTGGAATTGTCCTTCCAGCAACGTCAGATTACTAGCAGGGTCGAGTAATGCCCAGCCTCCAGGACGACGCCGAAGCGACTCCCACCTAGACGGGAGCTCAAAACTCCCTTTTCTTGCTATAGTTTTCTCGACAGTCGTTAGCAACACTGATCCACATAAATACTTTCCCACCCGAGTGACACTCGGTAAGGAAAGGTGAACAACTCTATCACCCAGCATCACATCGACGCCGTCTATACCTTTATCAGTAGGTCCGCCACTTGCTTTATCTGAAGCGTCAGTAGACGAGCCAGACGCGGAGGGAGCGGGCTTTGAATTAGATTCCTCTGGCTTGACAGGAATCAACTCGATCTCGACCCGACGGTTGAGTTGCCTATGTTCATCTGAGTCATTATCAACCCGGGGTGACGTCTCCCCGAGCCCAGCCGTTGAGACTTTCCATTTTGACATGTCAACAAGAACCTTAAGGCGCTCAGACACCGCTTTGGCGCGACGCTCTGACAGCGTCTGATTGTGTTGGTCGTCGGCAACGTCGTCAGTATGCCCTGTAATCCTTGCTTTACCGCCAGAAGAATAAAGCCTAACTTGTTCAGCCACCGTCGACAGAACAGTGTCGGCCTTCCCAGAAAGTTCAGAGGAGTCAGAAGCAAAAGTTACGTCTCCAGAAACCGTTACTGTCGTCGATTCTCTACTCCGATTTACATCGGAATCACCATCTGGCCCAACAATTACGCTTTCGAGAAAATAAGGTCCCTGATTAACTTCGTCGATCGAAGCCTCCGATAATATGTCCTCCACAGGCCGATCAAAGTCAGACTCGGGCACAATCGGTATGTTTAGCGCGATACCCATATTAGGGATGAACAATTCAACAGACTTAGTCGCCTGGCTAGGGGCTTTGAATATAGGAAAAATTGTCGACTTTCTGTTCTTGCTGACAGGGTCGCCAAGACCTTTCGGACTAGTATTCAGTTCGGGGAACACCAGCCCATCCTTTAGAGAGAGCAGTCTCATTCCTACCATAGAATTAGGCTTATCGGGGATGTCGAAGGCCTTATATAAACTGACTGGGTCGTTGGAGTCTGTCGAAAATAGAATACGCGCCACAGCTTTATCGCCATGTACCGCAACTGGCCCAACCTCTATGTTAAGAGCTTTACCCAGGTAGACCGTGTCAAACATAACCGCACCGTTAGGCATCACCGTCGCACCCGGTGGCCGATGCGAGCCGGTATTCTTCGAACCGGTCTTCGCCCTACCAGAATTGCGGAACGAGCACCCCGCCAACAGTGCTGACGCACCAATCGCCAAAGGCAATGCCAATATCGATCTACGAGCAAGCAGTTTCATAGCACCTATCCTCTAGTCATGGTACAGCGACTAAAACCAATCATATAATTGATTATACAGTATACATGGCATTGGAGGAACGCTAGCGCTATTGGGGCCGCGTGTAGCGTCTCACACGGCCCCAATATTTGCAGCGTGGTCTACTTGAACAGTTCGTCGAGCTTAGTCGTAAGCTTCGTCTTGAAATCATAACCGCTCAGCGCTCCAGAAACAAGCCCAACCACAATCAGAGCAACCAGAATAACGCCTGCGTACTCAACAGCGCCCTGACCGAGTTCGGAGCGACGAATGCGCTGCTTAACATCATCGAGCCAAACGTGTGCACGAGCCTGGGCAGAGAGAATTGAGTTCGACATGAGAGTCTCCTTTGAATGATGTTCAGAGAATGAATCTCCGAAGTTTGCATCGGTCAATGCTGCGCACTGCGCTTTAATGGTTGAAGCGCCTCGCAACATGGTTTAATACTAGAACTAGTAGTATAGCCGGCCTAGGGGCTGGTGCCCCGCGTGTGGGCCCTATCGATGCAGCCTACTTAGGGGCGCTCGCCCCACGCCACATAAGTACAGCTTCCGCACGATTATGCACACCAAGCTTAACATAAGCTGAGTTTAAATAGTTTTTTACCGTGCGAGGAGAAAGGAACTGAATTTCCGCAATTTCCTTATTGCTCAAACCTTTTGCTGCGTTTTCAATTACCTCCGCCTCCCTTTCGGTCAATAGTTCGGCGAGAGGGTTTTCTTTAGATGGCAAATTTGCTGGATTAATATCTACACTGGCGGCAGCCTCTGGACCTAGGACGATCCCACCCCTTCTACATGTCTCAATTGCCGCCACTACTTGAGATGTATCGAAACTACCGTGAACCAGGTATCCTTTGGCACCAAGATCAACTGCCTCAGAAATAGTTTCAGCATCGTCTTTCGATGTCAACATAATGACATTGATATCTTTAGGTAGTTTGGCTAATACCTCTAGCCCATTCATACGCGGCATACGAACATCTAGTAGAACCACGTCAGGACTAAATTTCATAACTGTCTCCATGGCCTCGATTCCATCAGATGCCTCCTCCACTCTTTCAACATCAGGAATCTGTTCAACAATTCGAGCCAACCCTAACCGCACGATCGCATTATCATCAACAATGAGTACTTTCATGAAAAATGTCTCTCTCTGTCGTTACCACGTTTATTCAAGCCTTCACAAGCTCGGAAAGTACTGGAAATTCTATAGCGATTCGAGTTCCTCCTCCTGTCCTTTTACCTAGTTCGAACGTTCCGTCTATAGCACGGACTCGTTCCCAAACACCGCAGAGGCCATAGTGTCCTGAACTTCGCAAGTTCGAGACGTCTTCAAGAACAATATTGGGCAGACCTACTCCGTCATCTTCAACGACAAGTTGAAGCCGGCTACCTCCCCTAATATGAACATTAACTCTGTTAGCTTGCGAATGCTTCTCGACGTTTGACAACAGTTCGCCAAGAACACGCTGAGCCTGCCAAGTAAGCTCAGAACTAGCCGAGACTGTTGGACCGAAACAGGTAACAAATACTTCAATATCCGCCCGTCTCGCCCAAACTTCAGCGTCCTGTTCTAGACGTGCTCGAAGGTCATCCGTCTGCGCTGACCGTAATTCATCCAAAACAGCCCGCGACTCAGCGCTCAAAACATCGGCCGCCAGAAACAACTCTCTCGCTTGTTCAGAGTATATAGAACCAGCTGTCTGATTACGAAGAATGTCAGCGAGCAAGCGTACACCCGCAGCGGACTTTGCAACAGTATCGTGAAGATCTCGTGCGAGAATGATACGTTCCTCCGCTGCGGCTTGCCGTATGCGCGCTTCTGTTGCGTCAGTGGCAAGCGTTTCGACAATCTCCACTTGTCGACTAAATCGTTTGCCAAGAATAGATACAACAGTAAGAGACAACACAAGAAGTATGAACGATACTAAAGAAATATATGCCGTTTGTATATATATAGTAGAAAGTCCTACAGCGGTTACGACACCCCAGGCGTACAACGATTTGCTTCCCAATGCCGCACCGACGACTAGCGCCGAAATCAAGAGGTAACTTGTACCTAAAGCTGATGTAGATTGCTTGGAATATCCCTCCACCGCAATCAGCAAACTTGCAACAGCGTCAAAGGTAGCAAATCGCCAATCTAATACTGTGTTTGCGCCAATACGGCCCCAACGGAGCAAAAATACAAGATTACACGGAACTCCGGAGACAAACAAAAATAGTGTCCAAACCGGACGCTGCTCTACTATGCTGTACACTAGCATCAATAGTGCAAGAGTAAGTCTAATGTCGCTTATTAAGCGAACCATTGGGGCCAGTGCTGCATCAGCTAGTTGACGCTCACCCATTGAACATTCCTTGTAGTGAGTCCATGTTAGTGAGAAACATGCCACCTGCAACCAAAATTATTGCACCTGGAACAATCAGCAGCGTTACTACAATTGATACTTTAGGTTGCGCCTTGGCAGCCGCCTGCCGTACTTGTTGACCGCGATTCCGGCGTATTTCTTGAGCGATCTGTCTTAACGCTTGTTCTAAGGGAGTACCAAGTTCTTCAGATTGTAGAAGAATGGTAACAAATGCTGCCATGCTGGCCGCTCGATTTCGTTCCCGAAGACCTTCCAAGGCAGTTCTACGGGGAACACCTAACTGCATTTCTCGTAAGGTAGCACGTAGTTCTTCCGCTAACGGGCCATCATGATACTCCGCAACGCGTTGAAGTGCTGCACGAAAAGGAAGCCCAGCAGATACTGTTACGGCAAATACATCAAGGAAATCCGGAAGGTTGCGCTCAACCTCCTCCTGGCGATGATGCATTGTGTAGTATAGCCACGCGTGCATCCAGAACGCAAACAACAGACCCGTGCCGATTCCGACAATGAGCTGCCCATTGAGCACTGCAAGAATTGTTAACACTATGCCAAGTAGCACGAATCCAGCCTCTCGTTGAACGAAAACTTGCGCCGTTAACCCGCTGTTCTGTTGGCCCGCCACTCTAAGTTGCCAAGATAACCTTTTCATTCGTTCGCTACCGTATAGGTTGAACAAGATACCCTGAGAGACTTTCCCCAACGAATCAATTAAACGTGTGAACGGCCCAACGCTATTTTTTCTTGACGATCCTTCTACCTGCTCCAAGCCAAGCAACTCATCAACCAGAACCGTTCGTAGCATCCGAATACTGACGGCGCCTAAAACTACGAGCAAAGCTGAAACAAATGCAAACATAAACGGCATGCCCTAGACCTCAATCCTAGAAACAATACGCATTAACACCGCTCCAAGGCAGAAAAAAAGCATCGAAATGGCAATTACTATTCTTCCTACGGTACTTTCGGCCATTTGGTCAAGCATGCCTGGTTGCATAAGATTCATTAAAATGATGGCGCCACAACCCATTGTTATAACTGCATATCCAGATACCGCCGACCCAAGTATGACCGTACGAACTTCACGACGCAGCTCTTTTCGATCTTCTAGTGTCTGCGAAATTTCGGAAAGAGCCGAACTAAGCGCTCCACCAGAGCGCGATTGAATCACGATCGTTCGCATCAGTACGTCGAGTTCCCTGGAAGGCAGTCTCGCCGACAACTCACGTAAACTTTGATCTACGCTCCATCCGAGATCAAGCTGTTTAGCAACTTTACGAAGTTCATCACCCGCTGGTTCAGGTAACTCACGGCCCGCCATCGACAAGCAACGAACTATCGATAATCCAGCTGAGTTCCCATTTGCTATAATGCGCGCCATTTCCGGTAACTGTGCGGTGAAGTCTTCTCTTCTTTTAACTCCCTTACGATTAAGCCATTGCATAAATGCGAAAGGTAGCAATGCTGATAAAATCGAACTGCCGATTTTTCCCAGTAACGGCTGCCCGACAATCGCCATACCAAGCATCGATACCATTATCACCAGGATCGTCAATAGAGGCGACCAGCGTATTCCGGCGGAACTTAACCTATTTCCCAACTGCTTCACCGGAGTTCTTGCGACTAGAAATCGTTCTACACGTTTGAAAACGAATACGGTTTTCGAACCTTCTGGATGTGATGCGTTGATGCCAAACTCGCGGGTCCTTTCGAAATTGTCGAAAAACGTAAGGATGCACCAAACCCCGGCACAGAGGGTAACTGACAACGAAGCAAGAATAGATACTGAAGTGACCATCATTAAAAATCACCGATAAAATTGTTTGAGATCGTCTCGCTAAACCGAGATAATCTATCTATAACAACATCCGGAAGCCGATGATACTTAAATCCATTTTTGGTGCGAGACTTTGCGTAACTTAGTATTGGCTCGGTTGCATAATTGTCTCGATGCTTTGACGTAACAGCCTCAATTTGCCTCACCCTGCGAATCCCATCGGAGTCACGTTCCAATTGAACAATCACATCGATAGCGCCATTGATTTGATCTCTAATCGTATCTACGGGTAGTTCTAACTCCGACATACTTGATAATGTTTCGAGTCGCCCCAGAGCATCTCTCGCTGAGTTCGCATGAACTGTAGTTAAGGAGCCTTCGTGACCGGTGTTCATTGCTTGTAGCATGTCCATCGTTTCACCACCGCGGACCTCTCCGACGACGATACGATCCGGCCTCATTCTAAGCGAATTTCGAACGAGATCCCTAATGGTCACTTCTCCTTTTCCCTCGGAATTGGCGGGGCGTGCTTCCAGGCGAACCACATGACGTTGCTGAAGAGAAAGTTCGGCTGAATCTTCGATGGTGATAATTCGCTCGTTTTCGGGAATCAATCCCGAAAGCGCGTTAAGAAAAGTGGTTTTACCGGTTCCCGTTCCTCCCGATACCAAAATATTGAATCGGGCTCGAACCATACTGGCTAGAAGATCTGCAGCCGGCTGAGTTAATGAACTTTTTTCCACAAGATTATGCATTCGAAAGGGCCTTGGGAAACGACGAATAGTCATCGTAGGGCCATTCAATGCCAAGGGAGGAATGATAACATTTACTCTTTCACCTCCTACTAAACGTGCGTCAACCATGGGACTTGACTCGTCCACCCTACGATTCACCGTTGAAACAATACGGTCAATAGCTTGGTATAACTCTGCTTCAGAAGTGAACGCTGAAGGAATTCTTTCGATCCTACCTTGGCGTTCCACGAACAAGTCATGTGTTCCATTGACCATGATTTCCGTAATTGATTCATCTGCGATTAGTGGTTCTAAGACACCTAAGCCAACGGTGTCATCAACAATACGCTGAATAAGACGATCGCGATTTCTTGTCGACATGACGGGTCCCTCAAAGGACAAAATTCGTGCCAGAACACGTTCCAGTCTAGCGCGCTTCTGAGGCCCATCAAGTTCAGCAACTTCTTCGATATTAATTTCTTCAAGCAGACGCGTCCGGAACTGATCTGCGAGGTCTTTATTTTCGTCGATGATGCTCTCGGCGACGATTCGGTCTTTCAGTGACATATCTTGCTCAATCTACTCGCGAACGAAAACTTGCACGGTCTTCAAAACTTGCATGGGCAACTTCAAATACACCTGGAACACCAATCGGCACTTTTCCCGAAACCTGTATGCACCCACGCCCGCAAAAGTTAACTGATTCCAATTTTACCCAAGACGGTAGCGAGTCATTTACAGCCTGGTATGGAGACGCCCCACGTTCTACCGCTCGTGCTCCATCTCTGGCGGCATCGCGAATGTGTGATACACCGGCCGCAGCCGCAATTGTTTGAAGCAACAGCAGCAGTATGGCAATTGTAATGGGAACAATCAGTGCTAGTTCAAGAGCAGCCTGTCCCTTTTCGCACTTACGTGAATAGGAAATAGGTGATCCGTTTACTTTATGCCGTCTTTTACACACTGGATTCACCTTTCCCAATCCACGTTTGCTGTAGATGCGACCGGTCCCAATCCGGGTAGAAGTCCAGGGACATGAAGCGTGACCCTGGCTGATCTTTTACCGTTTACTTTGTCTAACTCTACATTCGACGATAGTGGTTTCGGTACTCTATGTTCCAGATCCTTTTCAACGGCATACTGTGACTTTCCAACTGCATAATCACGCGCTGCATCTTGCGCGGCGCTGTGTGCAATTAGCGAAACTCCTGCCAGAAGTAGAATTTCGAAGAACAACACAAATAGGCCTGACGCAATTAGCATAGAACCTACGAACTCAACTGCAGTAGCCCCTTTTTCATGGCTACGGCTCGAAGTTTTGTCTCTTGGAGAAAGTCTACCCCGCTTTCGCTTGACGCTTCCATCATTTTCGCTTCTTGTGCGCTCTACAGGACGGGGCGGTATAGCAGCATGAGCGAAGGACTGGGGCGGTATCGTTGGGGGCAAAGGAGCCGATCTGCGCAACTGTTCATTCGATGGCAGCGTTGTAGGTGTACCGTCGCGCAGGATTTCAACTGCTTCCATATCAGATCGTCGTTTCGAAACCACACCCGGCTCAAGCAGTTTCACGACATTCTTGCCAACGGCTGTAAGAGGCGGTAGGTCAAACTCAAGTAGGGCTCCAGAGTTTAAGGCCGGCTCTAATTTGGTAGTGCTATCTGGTACTACGCCAACTAATGGCATCCCGACCAGCTTGGCGGCAGTGGTCGGCTGAATTTCATTATTTCGAGAGGTGCGATTAAGAATCACGCTCATCTGGGTCCCCTGAGCGAGATCAAGTCGCTCGGTACTCTCCTTGAATCTGCGAACAGCACGTAATGCTGGCACTTCTGGAGAACATACTACTGTAACCAAGTTAGCTAAATCTAGAGCGGCTGCCGTAGCATCGTCGAGATGTGAACCGCAGTCGACAATTAGATAATCGTACTGATATCGCATAGCTTGCAGTATTTGTCGGGATGCAGATTCCGTCATTTCGTCGGCAAATTCTCCATGCTCAGGGGCGGGAAACAAATCAATACCGTATTTCACCGGATACGCTACTTCGGATATTTCTCTTCCACCAATTTCCGCCGCGACAGAAACAAGATCGACTACCGAGTGACGTACCCTAATTCCACAATAGGACGCCATATCGCCTGCTCTAAGATCAAGATCAAGCAAGGCAGTGTGACCATGAGAGACTGCAGCTTTGGCGACTGTAATTGCCGTTAAACTTGCTCCAACGCCACCTTTAGAACCAACGACCGCTATTACTTTTCCGACGGTTCGGCTCAAAATTTGACGTTCATCGGCAATCTGTTTACTCGCTGCTTTACCCCAGTTGGAAAGTGATCTTAAGCGTTCCGCATAGCGTTCCAATGATGGAGGCAGAGGTAATATCGCCCTCGCTCCAGAGTCCATCGCGCTAAGAATAGAATCCGAGTCTATTCTGGCAGCAAGCAAGCAGATAGGCACTAGCGGATCGATTACTGACATTTCTCTCGCTACAGCAAGCCCTTGCCCGTTCTCGACAGCCATATCAATTAACGCTACATCAACATTAGCTCGTTGATACTCTATTCGTGCTTGCGCTGCCGTATAAAGAACCGATGGTTCAGAAAACCCATCAAGTTCCGATAAGACGGCACCGATCGCCGCTTGTGTATCAGGGTCTGAGCATATTAGAAGAACTTTAGTCATATCTTTTCATCACCTTTCTCGGTTTCTTGTTGCTTCTGTTGATTGTTCTGTTGAAGATGGTTGATTATTATTGTCGGAAGAATTAGGGTCAGGAGCCGTTGAAGAGGAGGTGTCAGAGTAGACGGTTTGACCGTCCGTTAAGTCATGGTTATCTCCTGTACCTCTTAGCGCCAAACGCAGTTTTACCGCGAAGCTTTCCGCGTAGGCTATTTTAAGGCTGTCCGAACTTGACAGTGAAAATGTCACCGGAACAGCCTGACTTTCCTTGAATGATCCCGACGAATCTTCAGATTCGACATTAGTGGCCACTCCCACATTAATTATCAACGCATTTTGGACAATTACCTTGGCGCTCCGTGCTTTAGTGTTTTCGTCTTCTACAGTTGCAACTATGTCCACGTGATCACCGGGAGATATTCTGCCTGCGACACCAGTTTCTGCGTCCACCATAATCGCGACTTCACGATGTCCTTCAGATAGTGCTGGAGGCTCGATTAGCATTCCTTTCTGCAATACCGATCCTTTTGTGTAAGACCCGCCGCTCACCAGACCTTCTACCTGCCCAAAAGATGAGACTGCGTTACTGGGTACCCATCGCTTGGGAATGTCTACTAATTCAATATCCTTCTCAGTCAGGCTTTGCATGGGCTTAATGTCGGTCGTTAGTTTAACGACCTGTGTCATCGGCCCAACCTGAGACGAGACGGAATTTACATAAGTCGCAACACCAATAAAAGTCAGTGCTGCACCAAGAATGGTCACTAGAAGTAGTAGTACTCCACGCCGTTGTCTAGGATTCATCGGGCGGACCTTTCATTTTTCGAGGAAACAAACGAGACTTGACGATTTGGTAGGATTGACGTTCCACAGAATGGGCAGCCGACCACGGCGATCGTCCTTCCACAACTACGACAACTGGTGGCCTGAACTGAACTCGACGCGCTGCCGATAGATGCATGAAGATCACTTACGACGGAAAGTTCCGCCCACCGACGCGCTCCATATGGAGAAGCATGGCCTGGAGCTATAACAACGTTCGGCTGATTCCCTGTTAGCGATACCTTCATTGACGCTTTATTTGCGCCGGCTGTCCAACAGATGGCCTTAGCTCCATTGGTATTCCATGAAATCGAAGACGAGGATCGAACTTCGCCAGAGTTAAGATCAACATCAAAGGAAGCGCCGGGGAATAAGCTTCGTAGATGTTGTCCGATCCCTGGGCGAGCTTGCGATAACTTCGAGACCGATGACAGCGCAACTCGTGTCCAGCACTTTGTACCAACTACGTTTGCGATATGCTGCGCTAGACCATACGATGTAGGAGGAAGCATACTCAGTGCTCGCAGAACAAGTGCCTGCCTAGTGATTGGACCATTGAGCAGAACCAGCGCTAAATTTTCACGTGCGATAACTTCCCGTGTCATGATCGACGGGCGGGCTTCAACGTTTGGGGCGCAAACAAGAAGCGAGTCACCTCTAACCGACGAGACAGACTCAATCGCAGTGTCCATCGAAGATACAATCCAGCAGCCCTGGGGAGCAGGGTCGCCCACTTCGATGCCGGAGACTAGAATCATCCGATCTCTCCTTGCGGGACTTGGTTGAAGAGGAACCAACGGTGTAGGCCATAGGACCTACTAGTTGCCGGAACAACGAATTCAGCGTAACCGAACCGTTACCTGAGTGGAGCCTGGAGAACCGAGAGGGTTCTCACATTAACTTGCCGGTCAGTATCTAGCGCCGTCATCGAGGCGCCCTCCATGGTCCATCCATGCCCGCCCGCCTCGAACCGCAGCGTGGTGCCGAATCAGGGCCGTGGACAGCAGCACGCCGAGGCTCACAACTGTCATGCCCTGCAGGAAGGTGTTGTTGACATCAAGCCCTGCAAGGACACACGATCCGGCGGCCCCAGCCGGGATCAAGGCTGCGTAGGCCACGACATGTGCGATCCTGAGTCCGCGATCCGTCACTCCATGTAGTCGCCTGAGTAGCAGCATGCCGAAGCAACTCACCACGAACCCCCAGGCTAGGTCCGCGATGAAGACCGTAGGGATGTCCACGGTCGACACCAGGTGGATCGAACTATCGAGCAGTGGACGCCACCGAGGCACCATGATGGCGCCAGCAGCTCCAACCACAGTCACCAGCGCGAGGTTTCCAACCGACAGGGACGAGTCGTGAGCCATCTGCTTCGGCATCTTCCACTCCCAGCGGCCACTTCGTAGGAGCGCCAAGGCCTTCCCTTGGGAGACACTCTCCATGAGCAAACCGCCTTCGGTGGAGGATACGGACAATCGAGGCGCCGCCCCAGGGGCAGGCGCCCCACCGGTGCCCCTTTGAAGGGCTACCCGTGGAGTTCCCTCGGAGCGACCGCGATTTCAACTGACCCTTCGTAAGATGCCACAACTTTCGTGTCGGTCATATGGGGATAATGCACCATCCCCTCCTTCACCCCCACCGCACGTCGACGTGGCGGTTGGCTGCCTTGCCGGCCTCATTGACACTGCCGTCCGCATTAGTCTCGGAGGCCACCGGCTCACTCTCCCCCTTGCCGGAGGACTGGACATTCAGGGATGGGACCTTGGAGGTCAGATAGTCCGCGACCGCCTTCGCCCGCTGCTCGGAGAGCGTCTGGTTATGAGCGTCGTCGGCAACGGAATCCGTATGCCCCACCACGGTGACCGTGGCGGGCGGCTTACCGTTCCAGCGCTTGACGATCTCGTCGAGCACCTGCTTGGCGCGGTCGGTCAGGGCCGAGGAGTCGACGTCGAAGGTGACGTCTCCGGACAGTGAGGCCACCGTGGTCTGGCCGTCCGAGGAGTAGGTGACCGCACTGTCCGAGCTGCTCGAACGCGACACCGGGACCACACGTCGATCCAGGGGCTGAACCCGCCGGGAGTCGCCCGGACCGGTGCTTTCAGGCGACACAATGGTCGGCGTTGGATCCGGCGTAGCGTTCTTCACCGGAGCCGCCGCTGGGCGGCCAGCATGGGGATCAGCCGGCAACGCGACAGCCCCCGCCACGGTCGGCCAGGCCAAAGCGCTCACACCGGCAATCGCAGCGATGAGCCTCGCGCGATGTCGTAGCCCCGCCCCCATCGCCCATGACGCAAAAAAAGTTCGCCGCTTCATCGTGACACCTCCACGTTACTGAAGGTTCCACCATTAGGAATGGTTACACTGACGGTCTTCGTGTCCGCAGGAACGCCGGTGAAAGTCGCCTGGAATGCGATTGTCTGTCCAGGCTGGACGAACTCGTTGAGGTCACTGGAGCACAGGCAGCCGCCTTGGGAGTCGTAGGAGACTCGATAGATG
>ERZ773068.1164-NODE-1164-length-13255-cov-4.343030_pt1 | contig 13255 bp, 10 predicted proteins | sample MGYA00580620_ERZ773068 | MGnify/ENA primary metagenome ERZ773068 (study PRJEB29015, sample SAMEA2737983) | human oral metagenome | biome: human oral; feature: human-associated habitat; material: dental | place: China | collected 2101 ... | reverse complement strand
GCGGATACAGGGCTGGCGGCGGTGGCTGGTGAGGGATAGCCAGCCGGATAAGGGTCGGATCTGTCAACAGACTGCGGCTGCCAAGGTGCTGGATCTGACGAATGAGTCCATGACACGCGCTGGGGAGGGCGCCTGATGACAGACAGGGCGGGCTGTTCTGTCAGGGCCCGCTCCGGCCCGGGGAGGGATTACCGGCTCACCGGTTTGGTGTGCCAGTAGAGCTTTTCGCCGTTGCGGTCTTCGACCAGGTAGTAGCCGGCGTGGACCAGCGGCTGGCCGGCTTTCCAGTTGGCGGGCACCTTCCACTTGTTGCAGTACAGGCGGCTGGTGTTGGGCAGGTGGAAGTTCCAGCACAGGGCGGCCTGGTCATCGGCAACCCGGCCGATGCTGATCTGTACGCTGTGGGCGCCGTTTTCCCATTCGGTCAGCACTTCGTTGTAACGGATCAGCTCGTTGTCGCCCACCTTGTAGCCGTGGCTGGTGTAGTGGGGGCCGTTCTGGTAGTTCTCGCCGTTGACATCCAGCGCAACCAGTTTGGTGCCGAGCACGACGGCATCGTCGGTGCGGTTGATGTCCAGGTCCATGCCGATGGAGTTGACGGCGTAGGTACTGGGGTTGTCGGTGTGGACGGTGCCGTTGAAGGCCGTGTAGGTGTAAATGCCTTTGGCGGCGCTGTAGCTGCCCGGTGCCCCCGGACGCTCGCCCTCACCGGCATACGGCGTGCTGCGGAACTGCACCGACTGCACGGACGGAACGTGGGTGGTGCTCAGGAACTGGCCATCGAGGGTGGAGGGCCAGGCCAGGGCACTGTCCTGCTCGCCCGGTTCGACACTGCGCTGGTCCAGCATGGTGGCCAGCACGGCACCGGTGATGCCCTCGGCGCTGATGGCAGCGCGGACGGCCGGTGCAGCAGGTACGGCAGGTGCCGGGGTGCTGGCGGATGTGTCGGGCTGCTGGGGTGCCGGTTGAGCGGGCTGTTCCGGTTTGGCGGGCTGTTCCGGCACGGTGGGGGCGGCCGGTTGCTGCGGGGTGGTGTCGGCCTGGGCCTGCGGGGCCGGTGTGGCCGGTGCCTGGGGTGCTGGTGTGGCTGGCGTCTGGGCATTCGGCGCCGTGATGGCGCCTGCCTGGATGTTGCCGCCCGGCGCGGTGGCCAGTGGCTCGCTGGTGCTGCCGCCGCCACCGCCGCAGCCGGCGAGGGCCAGCATCACGGCAGCACTGATCTGGAGTTTGCGGGTAGTGGTCAACGTCAACATGGGGCTCACCTCGTTCCGGTTGGCCTGGGCGGGCCAGGCAAAAATGGGTGCCGGGATCGGCACGCACGGCGATGGATGTTTGTCCGGAAGGCTGTGCGGCCGGCTGGCCGTCTGGACTGTCGGGGCGCTTGCGCGGCGCCGTCCGTCGGGCTGTCAGTGCCGTGCATCCTACGGAAAGGCGGCGTTCCGGGCGCGGCAATAAGTCACGGCGGGTGGCAGACCGGCGGTGCGTCGGACGGGATGCGTGGTGGATTTCACGGACTGGGCGGCAGGGTGGGCGCGGGTGGTACTGGCGGGGAGGGGGTGAGCAGGTGAGGGCGTTACTGGATGGTTCCGGGCGGGTTTGAGACGCTGGGCTTTGGGCTTTGGGCTTTGGGCTGCGGGCCGAGCAGTTGTGTGTGGGGGGGGCGAGCACAGAGGTCTGGAGGCTGCCCGAAGGGAACCACCTCGATGTGCACGAGTCCTGTGGCATGGCAGCCACTGGGTGATGATTCTGGCGCGAACCACCCCGGTGCGCATGAGTTCTGCGCGTGCAGGTCGTTCCACAGGTGACGAAAAAGCTTTGCCATGGTCCTGCGAGTACCCGCGCATCAGTGTCACGGCCGCTGTTCCTCTGCCGGTTTGTGATCAACGTTACGGCTGCTGTTTGTCTGCGTGCCCATGTCAGCCCTGCCCGCCGTTCATCTGCCCGTCTGTGGCTGATGTGATGGTGCGGCTGCCGTCTGTCGCCGGTGGTTTGGTTGCGCCCATGGCGGCTGGTTAAGGTGAGGGGGCTTTTCAACCGGAATGGAGCAACCAAGGAAATAACATGGTGAGCAAGCGCAATCAATGGACCGTGAGTGCCGCAATGCTGGCAGTGCTGGCGGCCTGTGGCAGTGGTGAGAATGGCAGCGATGCGGCGGCATCGAATGCGGTGTCGGCCAGCAAGGCCGTGGAAACGGTCCAGTTCGAGGGCGAAGCGGCGCAGGCTGCGACGCTGGCGGCCGTGGTCAAGGCGGCGGGGGGAACGGATGCCGATGTGACCGAGCTGCAGGACAACGTGTCCCGTGCGGGCGATGCACCGCTGCTGCTGGCCTCGGTGGGCCAGACGGTGGTGGATGTGCTGCCGTCGACCGGGACGGTCGCGCTGAAGGCTGCGGACGGAGCACCGGCACGCGGGCCAGCAGGTGAGCTGGTGCGCGCCGGTGGTGTGGCGCGTGACGCCTCCGTGGCGGCCGGCCAGGCACCGTATTCGGTACAGGGCGTGAGCGGTGCGCTGCTCGCGACGCTGCTGGACCAGCATGCGGGCAACCCGCTGCACGAGATCGGTCCGACCGACCACACCTTCCTGGTGCCGGTGGCGGCCCGCAATGGTTCGGTGGTCAACGATACGGCGCTGCCGATGGTGACGGCCGGTTTCGGTCTGACGCCCGCCAATGACGGGTTCCAGGGCGGCCTGCCGGCAGAGCGGCGCAGCCAGCTGCAGATGTACATGCGTGTGCAGAACCTGTATGGCTCGAGCAGCGCTGCCACCCGTCCCTTCGGCGAGTTCAACATGAACACGCTGCTGGTCTCCGGCGCCGGTTCGGTGTCGGTGGGCAAGATGCTGCACGTGATGTCGTGGACGCCGAACAAGCTGGACAACGGCCGCTATGACCGTACCGGTGTGCCGGGCGTGCCGGTGCGCGAAGGGGCTGCGCCGGTACCGTACTGGCGGGCCAACCTCTATGGCCAGAACATGCCGCGCTGGCGTGACGACCAGCTGGTGCCCTACGGCAGCCTCGTGCAGCAGTGGAGTGCCGATAACACCTATGTGCAGCTGTGGCTGCTCAAGAACGGCAGCAGCAGCCAGCCGCAGCTGTGCTGGAACTTCTGGCTGCCCAACCTGAAGCGCACGTACTGCCAGGCCTGGCAGGTGCCGGGGGGCTGGCAGCCGGGTGGCGCACTGGCCAACGGGGGCAATTTCGTGAATGACAACCGTATGGCCCAGGGTGAGTCCGGCCATCTGTACTGGCAGCAGCTGACGGCTGGCCGCTGAAGGGAGCAATGAACAACATGAAGCGCAACGACAAGCAGAACTGGATGATCTCGGCCGGTGCCCTGGCGGTGCTGACGATGGTGGTGGCCGTCCGGGCCGGTGCGGCCGGCAGCGAGGGCGTGACCGTGCAGGGGCCGGTGCTGCATGCCGAGGCCGTGGCCCGTGCACCGCTGTCGGCCACCGGGGTGAGCGGTGCCGTGCTGGCCACGATGCTGGACCAGAGCAGTGGCAGTGCGGCCACGCATGCGGCGGAGGTGCATGGTGCGGGTGGCGTGGTCACGCATGATGTGCTGACGCCGGCGGTGGACGTACGCAGCGGTCTGACCGACTATGCGCAGCCGTCGAATCCCACCGTGCCGCCGGTGTACAACGTGGCGGATGGCTATCGCCCGATGCCGGGTGCCTACCGCTATGACCAGCGTCATGTGGTGCAGAACGACAACCAGCGCAGTGCCGGTGCAAACCGTCCGTTCACGGATCTTTGGGCATTGACCTATTTCTCGCAGGACGACCGTGGGCTGGCCGTGGGCAACTGGCTGTCGGTGCGCACGATGCGCTCGGTGCGTCAAGGCGCGCAGTACGGTACGCAGTTCATGGTGCCGGCCCCTGCGCAGACGCAGACGGTGATGCTGACGGCGCACAGTGCCTTCCGGGTGCACAAGGAAGCGGAAGTGCCGTTCGGCAAGGTGCTGCAGCAGTGGCAGAACGGTCCGCAGTTCGCCCAGCTGGTGCTGCGTGAAGGCCCGGGTGCCCAGGAGGCGGCCCTGTGCTGGAATTATGCGCTGGCCACGGCAGGCCGTCTGGTCTGCCAGGTCTGGCAGGTGCCCGAACAGTGGCGTCCGGGCCAACCGCTGGTGGACAAGGGCATCTACATCGACGATGATCGCGAGTATTACGAGGGAGAAAGCGGTCACCGTTACTGGCGCCGGGAGGCTGCCCGCGCGGAGTGATCTGCAAAAGAACGCATGAAATCAGGCTTCGAATCGCCCTGGCGGCCGGCTGGTGAGCATCGGCAGGCCGTGGGGTCTGCCGTATCCGGCACCGCTGTGGCTGGCCGTACGGCATCTGCCGGTGCACCGGCAGCCACGCTCGCACCGCCGGCACGGCGCCGGCTGCTGCAGGGCGCCGGTCTGGGGGCAGGGCTGGCGGCACTGTCCCTGGGGCCGTCGGCGGCACGGGCCCGCATGGCCATGGCTCGTGCCCGGGCGGAGTCGCAGCCGGCACCGGTGGTCTGGCGTTGCCAGATGGCCTGGACACTGGAAGATGATTTTCATGCGTACATCACCACACTGGCCGAGGTGCTGGGCACGATGACCGAAGGCCGGCTGCAGCTCGAGGTGCTGCCGGCCGGTCGTGAGGTGCCCACCGAGGCGCTGTCCGGGGCCGTGTCGCGGGGCAGGCTGGAGGCGGCCCATCGTGTGCTGAGCCTCGATGCCATGCGCCAGCCGGCCCTGGGGCTGTGGGGCAGTGGCCCGGCCTTCGGGATGGACGGCATGACGCTGCTGTCGTGGCACCAGCACGGTGGCGGCGAGGCCATGCTGCAGGAGCTGTACGAGGCCGAGGGGCTGAAGGTGCATTCGCTGCTGTACGGGCCGCTGCCCACGCCGGCCTTCGGCTGGTTCAAGCGGCCCATTTCGCGTACCGAGGACCTGGCCGGCATGCGTTTTCATGCCGGGGGGCTGGCGGCGCAGATCTATCAGGAGCTGGGTGCCACGGTGTTCCAGCTGCCGGTGGACGAGATCGTGCCGGCGCTGCGTCGCGGCGAGATCGAGGCGGCCGAGTTCAGCACCATTTCCAGTGACCGGGCGCTGGGCCTGCCGGATGTGCTGAAGGTGTGCATGCTGCAGAGCTTTCACCAGATCACCGAACAGGTGGAGCTGCTGGTCAACCGCGACGCCTGGAACGCGCTGTCGCCGGCCTGGCAGCAGGCGGTGAACATTGCGACACAGGCCGTGACGGCCATGATGAGAAGCCGCCAGACCAATGCCAATTCCACGCATTACATCGAGATGCGCGAGGTGCAGGGCGTGCGCTTCTACAAGACGCCCGAGTCGGTGCTGAAGGCGCAACTGGTGGCGTGGGACCGGGTGACGGTGCGCAACAGCAATGGCGATCCGGTGTTTGCTCGCATTCTGGATTCGATGCGCCGTTACGCACAGCGCTGCGTGGGCTGGCAGAACGACGCCTATGCCGACCGGCGCGTGGCCTACAACCACTATTTTGCACAGCGCGTGGCGAGCAAGAGCGGCGCGGAGTGAGGCCGGAGCATGCCCGGGAAGGCGTGTCTGGCCGTATGCATACACCCCATGCAGGTGGGCAGCGTGGGAGGCAGCCCTTCGCAGGGGGCCGGCGTTTGTGGGCAGAGTGGGGAGAAGTGTGTCGTGGCAGAGACAGTCGGACTGGTTGTCCGATGCATCCGCAGTCGCCCGTGCCTGGTCGTGCCGCCTGGGGGGCCGCTGTGCCCGGCTGGCGGTTGCGGGAAGCCGGGGCGCACGGCGCTGGCTAGCATCCTGCACCATGCATGCTGAAACGGTGTATTTCCCGGGGAGAATCAATGAGGGGCAGGGCGGCTTCGAGGGAGGCCGTGCGGCCCGGGATGGCGCGCGGGGGTTGAGATGAGTTCCTTCTTCCGGATTCTGGTCAGGCTGATGATTCTGGTGGTGCCCCTGTCCCTGGTGGCGGAGTGGCCGCTGTCCGCCGCGCTGCTGGTAGCAGCCCCCGTGGCGGGAGGCGTGCTGATGCTGGTGATCAGGGTGACCCGTGCCGCGCTGAAGGAAGGCTGGCTGGCTGAAATCTAGAGACTGTGCCGGCAGTGCCGTGAGGCCATCGGGGATTCTGCGGTCTTACCACCCTGTCCTGTACGTTCAAATGGCAGTTTCGCGCAGAAGAATGGGTCCATGCCCATGCCTGATGGGTCCATGCCTGCGCCACCCCGCTGGCAGCTTGTACCTGTCTGTTGCAGCCACGGCGATTTGCCCCCATGCTGCGGGCAACGGCGCGCATCTCGAATAAACTACGGGGATTCCTCTCTTTACCGACCAGGATCCCATGTTTGATTTCATCCGAACCCACCAGCGGCTGGCGCAGGCGCTGCTGCTGGTGCTGATTCTGCCCGCGTTCGTGTTCTTCGGCATATCCGGCTACGACCAGATGTTCGGCCACGGCGATGCGGTGGCCTCGGTGGAAGGCGAGCCGGTGCCGCGCGCCTATTTCGACAACACCTACCGGCAGCAGGTCCAGCAGATGCAGCAGATGCTGGGCGACAACTTCGATGCGGCGGTGTACGACTCACCCGCCATGCGGGCCGAGGTGCTGGAGAACATCATCACCCAGCAGGCCATGCTGGTGGATGCGCGCAAGAACCGCATCACCGTGGCGCGGCCCGAGATCCAGCGCGCCATTCTGCAGCGCCATCAGGACCTGCGCACCGACAAGGGGCAGTTCGACATCGAGGCCTACCAGCGTCTGCTGGCGGCCAACCAGATGACGGCCGCCCAGTACGAGGCCTCGATCAGCCAGCAGCTGGCGCTGGGGGCCGTGGAGCGCGCCGTGCGTGAATCGGCCATGGTGCCGCAGGCGGTGGTGGACAGTCTGGTGGCCACGCTGGAGAACCGGCGCGTGGTGCGCACCCTGCTGCTGCCCACGAAGGACTACGAAAAGGGCCTGAACCCGACCGATGAGCAGCTGAAAGCCTGGTACGACGCCCATGCGGCCGAGTTCGACCAGCCCGAGTCGGTGGACATCAGCTATGTGACGCTCAAACGCGCCGACATTCTGCCCAAGGATGCCGAGCCCTCGGAGAAGGATCTGGAAGCCTTCTACCAGAAGCACCGCAACCAGTTCAACGATGCCGACGAGCGCCAGGCCAGCCACATCCTGCTGAAGGTGCCGGAAGGGGCCGATGACGCCGCCCGGAAGAAGGTGAAGGAACGCGCGGAGGCGCTGCTGGCCGAGGCGAAGGCCAATCCGGACGGCTTTGCCGAGCTGGCGAAGAAGAACTCCGAAGACCCGGGTTCGGCCTCGCAGGGCGGTGATCTGGGTTTTTTCGAGCGTGACACGATGGTCAAGCCCTTTGCCGACGCTGCCTTTGCGCTGGACAAACCGGGCTTCACCGACGTGGTGGAAAGTGAGTATGGCTATCACGTCATCAAGGTGACGGGCGTGAAGGGTGGAGGCGAGAAGCCGCTGGCGGACGTGAAGCCCGAGCTGCTGAAGATGTGGCGTGAGGAAGAGGCGGCCAGACGCTACAACGCCGAGGCCGAGAACCTGTCGAACATGGTGTACGAGCAGGCCGATTCGCTCAAGCCCGTGGCCGAGCGCTTCAAGCTGAACATCGAGAAGGCCGAAGGGCTGCCACGCAAGCCGGCCGCCGGTGCCCAGGAAGGTTCGGTGGAGGCCAATGCCCGCCTGCTGGACCAGCTCTATGCACCCGAGGCGCTGGAAGAGCACCGCAACACCACGGCCATCGAGATTGCGCCGGGCGTGCTGGTGTCGGCCCGCGTGGATGCCCACCATCCGCAGCATCGCCAGACCTTCGACGAGGTGAAGGATACGGTGAAGCAGCGCTGGATGGCCGACGAAGCCGCCCGTCTGGCCCGCGAGGCCGGCGAGAAGCAGCTGGCGGCGCTGAAGGAAGCCGGCAAGGATGCGAAGGCACCCGCGGGGCTGAGCGAAGAGAATACCGTCAGCCGTGCCCAGCCGGGCCGTCTGCAGCGTGATGCCCTGCAGGCCGCCTTCGGTGTGCCGGCAGACCAGCTGCCGGCCTGGGTGGGGGCCGATCTGGGCCATGCAGGCTACCAGCTGATCCGCGTGGAAAAGGCGCTGCCGCCGGATGATGCCGCGAAGCAGCGGATGGATGCCTACAGGGGCCAGCTGCGCCAGACCTTGGCCAATGCCGAGACGCAGGCCTGGATTGCCGCACTGAAGGGCAGCCTGAAGATAGAACGGCATCTGGACAGCGACGACGCTTCGGGGGATCATCAGTGACCCGTGCGTCGGCCCGCTGATGCACGCGGCCCTTCGGGGCCGCTTTTTTGTGCGCTCCTCGCTTGTGGGGGCTGGCACCGGATACGGCGTGCTGGTGGGTCTGTGCGCGAGGGGCTGGACAAGGGCGGGTTGCCGGCGCAACGTCAGACGTGCGTTCCCCCCGCGCGTGGGGGCTGCCTGTGGCCGATGTGCTGGATACCCTGAACGCTGGCATGTTCTCCGCGCGCCTGGGGGCTGGTTGTACAGGCGCCAGCAGGTGCATGTTCCCTCATCTGTTCCCTGTCCCGCGGGAAGGGACGCTACAGGAGGCCATTCTGAAAGTCTTCGACCTTTGCTGTGAGCATGAGCATGCCTTCGAGGGCTGGTTTGCCTCGGCGGATGATTTCGAGCATCAGCGCGAGACCGGACTGCTGGAATGTCCGATGTGCGGTTCGCGCCAGGTGCGCAAGCTGCTGTCGGCGCCGCGGCTGAACCTGTCACATGCCGGGGAGACCGAAGGCCGCCGGGGCAGTGGTGCAGAGGCGGGAGCACAGGGGCGCGCGGAGGGTGCCGAAGGGGAACGTGAGCGGGGGCAGAAGGGGCAGGAGATGCCTTCGTCCGGTCTGTCGGGTGGTGCGGAGCAGATGCGCGAGCTGCAGGGGGCACTGATGCGGGGGCTGCGCAAGCTGGTGGAATCCACCGAGGACGTGGGCAGCCGGTTTGCGGAGGAAGCCCGTCGCATTCATTTCAGGGAAGCACCGGCACGGGCCATTCGCGGCACGGCCACGGCGCGGGAGACGGCCGAGCTGCGCGAGGAAGGTATCGAGGTGATGACGGTGCCGCTGCCGCCGTCGTTGAAGGGGCCGTTGCAGTAATTACTCCCGCTCCACGGCCTCCAGCCGCTCCTGCTGTTCCAGCCAGTCGTTTTCCAGTGCTTCCAGATCGGTGCCGATCTGGGCGCGCTCGCGCTGCAGGGCCGTGGCGGCAGCCCGGTCACTGAAGGCATCGGGGGCGGCCAGTGCCTGGTCGATGTGGTCGGCGCGGGCCTGCAGCTGTTCCATCTGCTGTTCGATCTGCCGGATGGCCTGTTCGATGGGCTTTCTGCGGGCGGCCAGGGCGGCACGCTGCTGGGCGCGCTCGCGGCGGTCGCTGGCGCGGTTGGTGGAACCGGCGCTGCCGCTGGCCATATTGGCGGCAGTCGTGGTTCCGTCCCGTTCGCCGCTCCTTTCGTGATGGTCCGGGTGGCTGCCGGCATGGCCCCCGGCTGCCGCATTGGCACCGTCTGTGCTATCCGTGGTGGTCGCGCCGCCCTTGCCCGCGCTGCCCTGCGTTGCGGCATCGGCGGCAGCCTTGCTGCTGCGCTCCTTCTGCAGCCACTGCGCGTAGTCGTCCAGATCGCCGTCGAAGGGGCGGAGCACGCCGTTGTCCACCAGCCAGAATTCATCGACGGTGCTGCGCAGCAGGTAACGGTCGTGCGAGACCAGCAGCAGCGGGCCTTCGAATTCGGCCAGGGCGTCGGCCAGTGCGTCACGGGTGTTGGCGTCGAGGTGGTTGGTGGGTTCGTCCAGCACCAGAAAGCCGGGCTTCTCCCAGGCCAGCAGGGCCAGACACAGGCGGGTCTTCTCGCCGCCGGACATCGGCCCGGTGGGGCGCAGTGCGTCGTCGCCCGAAAAGCCGAAGGCACCCAGGAAGCCGCGCAGCACCTGCTCGCGCTCCTGCGGTGCCTGGCGGGCCAGGTGCTGCAGCGGGGAGTCGTCGGGGCGCAGGTCTTCGATCTGCTCCTGGGCGAGGTAGCCCGTATCGAGGGTGGCGGCACGGGTGAGGTCGCCGGAGAGGGGTGCCAGATCGCCGATCAGCGTGCGGATCAGCGTGGTCTTGCCGGTGCCGTTGCGGCCCAGAATGCCGATGCGGGCGCCGCGGCGCACGATCAGCTCGGGCAGCGTGACGACGGGCTGCTGCGGGCTGTGGCCGCAGACGAGGTGCTCGGCGCGGATCAGTGGATCGGGGCCCTCGGGCGGCTGGGCAAACTCGAAATCGATGCCGCGGGTGGCGCGCAGCGGGGCGATGGTCTCCATCCGCTCCAGCGCCTTCAGGCGGCTCTGCGCCTGCCTGGCCTTGGTGGCCTTGGCGCGGAAGCGGGCAATGAACCGGTTGAGGTGCTCGATGCGGGCCTGCTGTTCGCGGCGTTCGCGTTCGCGCTGGGCGGCGCGTTCGGCGCGGATGTTCTCGCTGGCGGTGTAGCCGCCGGGGTAGCGGTTGAGGGTGCCGTCCTCGATGACCAGGCTGGTGGTGGCCACGCGGTCGAGAAAGTCGCGGTCGTGCGAGACGATCAGCTGGATGGCGGGGTGGCGCATCAGCTGCCGTTCCAGCCAGAGCACGGCGTCCAGGTCGAGGTGGTTGGTGGGCTCGTCCAGCAGCAGCAGGTCGCTGGGGGCCATCAGCACGCAGGCCAGATTCAGGCGCATCTTCCAGCCGCCCGACAGTTCGTCGACGGTACGGGAGAGCTGCGCCTGGCCAAAGCCCAGACCGTCGAGCAGTTCGGCTGCACGGGCCTCGGCCGAGGGGCCGCCGGCGTCGATCCAGTGGGCGTAGGCTTCGCCCATGGCCTCGCCGTTGCCGTTGGCCTCGGCCTGCCGGATGGCGGCTTCTGCGGCGACCAGGGCGGCATCGGCGTTCATCACGAAGCGAACGGGGTTGATGCTGGCCTGGGGCGCATGCTGGGCAAGCCAGGCGATGCGCAGCTTCGGCAGGTCGACATTGCCCTGTTCGGGCGAGAGATCACCGCGCAGCAGGGCCAGCAGCGAGCTTTTGCCGCTGCCGTTGGCACCGATGAGGGCCACGCGCTCACCGGGGTTGATGATGAGCGAGGCGTTGCCGAACAGCGGGCGCCCGGCGCGGGCCAGGCTGAGGTTGTCGAAGCGGATCAAGGCGGGATTCCGGGGACGGCGTTCGTCTGTGGCCCGGGCCGATGCAGGGGCGATTCACCCCTGCGGGAGGCGCGACCCGCAGGGGAGGTGGCATGCGGCCCGGGTACGGGAAAGGAGTCCGATTATCCCAAAATTTCCCGCTGGCGCGGGGTGCATCAAATGTCAGCCAGTTGCAGCGGCCCGGCTGATGAAGAAGAATGGGCTGGATGACGGGCGTGCCAGGACGGATGGTGCCTGCGGGTGCATCCCGAGCGCTGCTCAGATGAACGCGCTGTTCGAAAGCCCTTCCTCGGCAGGCTGCTGGTCACGCCACTGCTTCAGGTCGTCGGCAGTGATCAGCACGATGCGGTCGTCTCCCTGGGCCACGGGGATGGCCGTCCACACGAGACCCGGGAAACGCCGGCGGAAGTTGGGCATCTCGTGCCCGATCTCCAGCGCCAGCACGCCGCAGGGCCAGAGGTGCTCGGGCGCTTCGGCCAGCAGGCGGGCGATCAGGTCCATGCCGTCCTCGCCGGAACCCAGCGCCTTTTCGGGTTCGGCCCGGTACTCGGAGGGCAGGGCCGCCATGGAGCCGGCGTTGACATAGGGCGGGTTGCACAGGATGAGCTTGAACTGCTCGCCTTCCAGGCTTTCGAACAGGTCGCCGCGACGCAGTTCGATGCGGTCTTCGAGCTGGTAGTCGAGCAGGTTTTCGGCGGCGAGCTGCAGGGCATCGGCCGAGATGTCGCTGCCGATGACCTCGGCACCCGGGAAGCAGTGGGCCGCGATGATGGCCAGGCTGCCGCCCCCGGTGCACAGGTCGAGGATGCGGTAGGGCTGGCTGGACGGGGGCGGCTGCGTGCGCACGTCCTGATCCAGTTCATCGGCCAGATCGTGGAAGGGCTGCAGCATGTCCTGGTTCAGCCAGGGGTCGAAGGCGTGGTGCACCAGCGCCTCGCCCAGCAGCGAACGCGGCACGAGTGCCCGGGCATCGGCCCGGAACCGGAAGCCCATCAGCCAGGCCTCGCCGGTCAGGTAGGCCAGCGGCTGGTCGCACTGGCTGCGGGCGTCGATGAGGTTGCGCAGCTTGCGGCGCTCGTCGGGCAGCAGGGTGGCACTGGCCAGATCCTCGTACTGTTCGACGGGCAGGTGCAGGCACCAGCAGACCAGCCAGATGGCTTCGTCGTAGGCGTTGTCGGTGCCGTGACCGAAGGAGGCGCCAGCGGCCTGCAGGCGGCTGACGGCATAGCGGACCCAGTCACGCAGGGTGCGCAGGCTTTCCTGGGCGTCGATCAGGCTGGCGGACTGGGGGCTGTAGTCGGTGCGGTACGGCGAACGTGGCACGACGTGGGCGAAGGCGGGGAAATGGGCTGTCATGCGGGAAGCAGGAAGGAGCGCAGGGCCTCGTCACTGAAGCCCACCTGCAGGGCATCGGGGCGCTGGCTGGTGGTGATGACGGGGCGTTTGATGAGAGCGGGATGGGCCTGCAGCAGGGCAATGGCCGTGGCAGGACTGGCCGCGGCGGCCTGCTGGGCGGCGTCCAGACCGCGCCAGGTGGTGCCCCGGCGGTTGATCAGGGTGTCGAGACCGGCACGGCGAACCCAGTCCTGCAGGGTGGCGGCATCGAGGCCCACCTTTCGGTAGTCGTGGAAGCGGTAATCGATGCCGTGCTGGTCGAGCCAGGCCCGGGTCTTGCGGATCTGGTCGCAGTTGGGAATGCCGTAAACCGTGACTGTCATTCGTCGAGCCTGATCATGAATTCTGCAAAGGAGGCACCCTGGGAAGGTGGTGGCGCCGACGGACCGCCCGCTGCACCGGCATTGCCACCCTGCGGACCTGTACCCGGCTGGCTTGGAGACGTGCTGGGATGACCGCCCGCCGGAACACCCGCCCCACCCGTGCCGGGGGGCAGTGTGCCATGTTTTGCGGTGTTGATGGGGGGTACCGTCGAAAATATCCCGCTGACCGGTGCCTGGCTGGCCACAGCGGAGGCCGGCGACTGCGCAGCAGGGGGCTGGGTGGTGGTTGGCGGGAAGATCTGGCTGGCCGGGCCGCTGGTGCCGTGCTGGGCGGCTGTGCCGGCGGCAGCCGCTGCTGCGGTGGCGGCCGCGCTG
>ERZ773068.1157-NODE-1157-length-13311-cov-2.847314_pt1 | contig 13311 bp, 15 predicted proteins | sample MGYA00580620_ERZ773068 | MGnify/ENA primary metagenome ERZ773068 (study PRJEB29015, sample SAMEA2737983) | human oral metagenome | biome: human oral; feature: human-associated habitat; material: dental | place: China | collected 2101 ... | reverse complement strand
ACCAAAAAAGCGATGGTTTTAGTTGTGATAGAGGGGAATTTGGAGCATCGGATTCGATATTTCGAGAAAATGCAGTCTTTGGAAAATCTTCTAATGGATTACTGGGAGGATGCGGTTTTTTCGGATAGTTTTGAGCTGGAAAACGGAAAGGAAATCTCCTGCGTATTTGTAGAAAAATATGGTGTATCCATCCATAATAAGTCAACTTGGCAAGAGACGATGAATTTCCTTCACGAAAAAATGCTGAAATTGGAAGAATTTTGGCTGGAATATGAGGATTTTTTCAGAGATGAATAATCCTTATCAAAAACAAAATATTTTGTTTGGCGTGTTTATATTTTCTATCTTCGTCCCTTAGATTAAAAAAAGTAAATTATCATACAATGAAATTCTTTATTGATACTGCAAATTTAGAGCAGATTAAAGAGGCAAGAGACCTCGGTATTTTAGATGGCGTTACGACTAATCCGTCCCTTATGGCAAAGGAGGGTATCAGCGGGAAAGATGCTGTAAAAGCCCACTATAAAGCGATTTGTGAGCTTGTAGATGGAGATATCTCCGCAGAGGTTCTTTCCACTACTTACGATGAAATGATTGCAGAAGGGCAGGAGCTTGCAGCAATACACCCGAATATTGTAGTAAAAATCCCAATGACCAAAGACGGAGTAAAGGCTCTGAAATATTTCAGCGAGAAGGGGATTAAGACCAATTGCACACTTATTTTCTCCCCTGGTCAGGCTCTTTTAGCGGCGAAGGCGGGGGCTACTTATGTCTCTCCATTCCTCGGCAGGTTAGATGATATCTCTACCGACGGGCTTGCATTGATTGAAGACATCAGGATTATTTTTGATAACTACGGATACAATACTGAGATCCTAGCGGCATCTATCCGCCATTCTATGCATATTATCAACTGCGCGAAGATAGGTGCAGATGTAATCACTTCGCCTCTTGCACCGATACTCTCGCTCCTTAAACATCCCCTTACGGATAATGGACTGGCACAGTTCATCGCAGATTCTAAAAAATTAGGGTAGCCTATAGCGATTGGCTTCTAGCTTTTAGCTATTAGCCAGAAGCTACTTATTGCCTAAAGCTAAAAACTTTATCTTTGCCCAATAGTTTTCAGGTATGAGTGTAGTTGCGAGGCAGAGTTTTAAATATACTTTAATTGGTTATTTTGGATTTTTGTTGGGGACTTTTTCAGCAGTTTTTGTCTTCAATAGAGATTTTGAGTTCTATGGCAAGCTACGCTTTATAATGAATTCTGCGGAGTTTATCGCACCATTTATCATATTAGGTGTGTCTTATTCTAATGTAAAATTCTTCTACCACGCCCATAAAGACGGCAGGCACCATAATATGCTTTCGCTTTCTTTGGTAGTTGTCTTCATCAATTTTTTTATTTTCCTGCTGGGGGTAGGCTTAGCGCCGATTGCATTTCCAAAAATAAAGCAGCTTGAGTTCTGGAATTACAAATTCTACATTCTCCCCCTCGTGCTGATGCTCTCAATCAGCCCCGTTTTCAATAAGTTTATCTCCAATTACAAAAGAGTCGCCATCAGCAATGTTTTTGATAACCTGTTCCCAAAAATCGCTAATCTTCTGGCGTTTTCACTCTTCTTTTTTTGTGGTTTTTCACAGGTTATTTCATTTACAACCTTCCTTGCGGTTTTCTTTTTTTCTATGATGGGCTATGCGCTCTATACCCAGAGATTAGAGCCGATTCGTCTGGATTTTTCAACCGATTATTTTAGAAAAAACCATCTTTGGAAGGACTTTTCAAGCTATAGTTTTTTTGGTTTCTTGGGAACTTTTGGTAATCAGCTCACGATAAACAATCAAATGGTAGGCGAATTTCTCGGTATGGAAGATATGGGCGTCTATTCCATTCTTTACTCGCTAATTTCCCTTGTTTCAATCCCTCAGCTTGGGCTCTTCAATGTATCCGCACCGATGATCAATCAATATCTTAATGAAAAGAAATACGGAGCACTGGATGCTTTTTATAAAAAATCTTCGCTTTATCTTTTCTTTTTGGGTGCGGTGCTTTTCTCGTGTATCGTTGTGGGGTTTCCCTTCCTCGCTTTGCTGATGAAAAATGGAGCTCTACTGCTTTACTACCAACCGGTGGTTTGGATCTGGGGATTGGCTGTTTTATTTGACCTTGCAACGGGCTTTAATGGCAATATCCTTTCCCTCTCTCAATACTACAAGTTTAATATCGTGGTAATGATTCTTCTCTCAGCGCTTACGGTGAGCCTTAATCTCTATTTCATTCATTACACGGAGCTAAGGCTGGTTGGTGTAGCGATCTCCACAGCGATTTCCCTCACAATATATAATGTCATAAAAGTAGCATTTAATTACTGGAAGTTTAAGGTTCAGCCTTTTGGTATAGAGATGATGTATGGTACGATTATTTGTACAATTTCGATGAGTGTAGTAATGATTTTACCTAATGCAACTCACGATTTCATTAATCTCATCTACAAGCCTAGCCTTGTTCTTATCTTTATCTTCATTGGTAATAAGGTACTTAAACTCATCCCGATGAATGAGCTTCTAAAGAAATTTCAGAGGAAGAATTAAACTTTAAGAAAAAAATAACAGTGAGTATTAAGGTGCATACATTATAATGCTTTATTTTAGCGATTAATAAAACTAATTAACCATAAAACTTAAATACTATGTTTACAAACATTTATCCAGTAACGATTGTTTTCGTTATTTTTTTTGTTTAAGGCTTGTTTCTCTTTTTATTTCCATACGAAATGAGAAGAGAATAATAAGAGAAGGAGGTGTTCAGTATGGGAAGTTTAATTCTTTATTGCTTGCCAGTACTCATATTCTCTTTTATTTTTCGTGCCTTTATGAGGCTTATCAAAAGCAGAATTTACAAATTAATACTACTTCAGAGGTCGGTATTGCTGTTCTTACCTTCGCTTACCTAATGCTTTTTTATGTCATTTATCAGTTGGGCAGTGTATGGACGCTTAAAATCTATATCCTTAAAAATCACAAGATAAATACTTCCTTTCTTTTTAGGTATGTGAAACATCCTAATTATTACCTTAATATCATTCCAGAATTAATTGGTATTGCTCTTTTGTGTAGAGCTAATATCAGTTTTGGCATACTTTTTCCGATTTATTTAATTATTCTGGGGATAAGAATTTACCAGGAGGAAAGAGCAATGAAAAATTTATATTAACTATAATAACTAAACAAATGAAAAATTTAAAAGTTTTTAGCTTGATTTTAATGGCAGTAATGCTGTTTCAGGCGTGTGGAAGTTCAAAGACAAGTGTATATTGGGTAGATGCTTATAGGGCAGACTGCTCAGGAGTGGGTAAAATGCAGTGCTTGAAAGTCTATAAAGGAAATGATTTAGATAAAGCCCAATGGGAGCTCATCTATTCACCTATTGAGGGCTTTAAGTTTGAGGAAGGTTTCTTTAAAAAGATTGAAGTAAAGGAAGAAAAACTCAATCCTAAGGATGTCCCAGCAGATGCTCCTTCTGTACGATATACTCTGGTGAGAGAATTGGAAAAAGTAAGCGATTTTAAAACTCAGTTGGAGGGGCAATGGCTCTTAGAGGCTGTTAATTCTAAAAAATTAGGAGATGACTCTATGTTCCCGATGAATATAGACCCTTCCCAGAACAAAGTTAATGGCTCCGATGGCTGTAATAATTATATGGGAGGCTTTAGCAAGCTCAATTCCCGAGAAATGGTATTCAGTCCGCTGGCTACTACATTCCGACTTTGTGAAGATATGCAGATTCCAGATGCTTTTTTACAGGCTATTACTCAGGTGGCAACCTATAAAGTAGATGGACTCACCCTCCATATGTATAATAAACAAGGCAAAGAGGTTCTCAGATTCGGAAAGGTAACGAGATAAGTACTACAGCAGTGAGATGTACAAAAAAGAGGAATAAACCGTTTATTCCTCTTTTTAATTTTTCAGGCTTGCTTGCCTTCGTTCCAGTAATAGGAGTCTGGATAAATCCTCTGCCCGAAAATCGCAGTGCCTACGCGTACTATCGTTGCGCCTTCTTCTATTGCGGTTTCCAGGTCGCCACTCATTCCCATAGACAGCTCGTTCATCTCTACATTCGGGAGGTTAAGGGCAATGATGTCTTGCTGTATTTTTCTCAGCAGTTGGAAACATTTTCTCACCTCTTCGGTTTCGGCACTGAAGAGCCCTATGGTCATTAGCCCCTTTATTTTAAGGCGAGGGAGTGCTGCTACTTTTTTTACGAGTGCTATGGCTTCGCTTGGGTGCACACCGAATTTACTCTCCTCATCAGAGGTATTTACTTGGATAAAAACCTCTATCGTTTTGTCTTCAAACTCTAATCTTTGCTGGAGTTTCTCTGCAAGGTCCAGCCTGTCCACAGATTCTACGCAGGAGATGCCATAGCGAAGGATTTCCTTGATTTTATTCGTTTGCAAATGCCCGATGAAATGGCTGGTGTGGGGGGTATCTTTCAGGGCTTCGTATTTTTCTTTTACTTCTTGCACTTTATTTTCTGCAATGAGGGTTTGCCCAGCTTGTAGAGCGATTTTTATCCTCTCTGGGTCTACTGTTTTTGTAGCGAGGAGGAGTTTTACTTCGCTTGGGTTTCTTCCTGTTTTCTCACAGGCGTTTTTTATTCGGGTAAGGATAGCTTCGAGGTTGTGTAGTAGGTCTTCTTTCATTGTTTATTTAATTTTTTTCGTTTTCCCATTGGTTGATGAGCAGCCCTTTCACTAAGGTCAGGGTATAATCTTTGGCTTCGGCGTAGGAGATTTTGTATTTCCTCTCGATGTTCTGAAAGTCTTTGGGGAAAGGCTCCAGTAGTGTGTCATAGTACCGATTTAATAGCTCATCCGAAGGCATTTCAAACTTGATTTTTAGCTGAAATCTCCTCAGCAGGGCTATGTCTATAATCTCTGGGTGGTTGGTCGCGCAGATGAGCAGAGCCTCTTTCGGGAAGTAGTCTATGAGCTGGATGATGGTATTTACCAATCGCCTCATTTCCCCTACATCTTTATCATCGCTGCCTCTGGCTTTGCCTATTTGGTCAAATTCATCGAGGAAGAGTATTGCTTTTTCCCTTGCCGCTTTGTCAAAAATCTGCTTAATATTCTGCGAAGTCTCCCCAATCCGCGAGCTCACGATATTGCTCAGGTTCAGGATGAGAATCGGTTTATTTGTAGCGGTGGCTATTGCTTTTGCCGTCATCGTTTTTCCGCAGCCTGAGTGCCCAAACAGGAAGATTTTATTATTAATCGGTATGCCGTATTCGCTCAGTTTATCGGCGTATTGGTGCTCCTTAATCAGTTGGTTTATCGTCTCTTTATTTTTATTGCTAAGGAAGACTTCATCGAGGTCAATCTTCTCCTTATCGTCTATCAGCAGGTTAAAAATATTCATTGTTTTGTTTTACTGCGGGCAATTTACTAAAAAAAGCCCATTAGCCCAATTGAGCTTGATAGCCATCGCTCAAATTTTGACTCTCATCGCATTAAAATAGAGGTCTGAGGCATTAAAATAGATTGTTATCTTATTAACCTTACTAAGAATTATAGTGATTTTGATGAAAATCGGTATTAAATACGCCTTTTATTTATTAAATTGATAATTTAAGAAGGTGGATTACTCAGCTAAGGCATTAAAGTTTTAATCAGGCCGCCCTTTGGAGGATTTTTGATTATTTAATACCTTTGAGGAAAAATTAGATTAATGAAAAAAGCAGCTTTAATATTCTTCGTGGGGGTGTTTTTATCCCTCTCAAATGCACAGACTTACTCCATTCCCGCAGCCAGCCCAAGGCAAGTAATAGATCAGCAGTTCTCCATCTCAAAAATAACGGTAGATTACGGTAGACCAGGCGTAAAGGGGAGGAAAATCTTCGGAGATTTAGTGCCTTACGGCAAAGTTTGGAGGGCAGGAGCCAATTCGTGTACAAAAATCAGCTTCGGGCAGAATGTAATTTTCGGCGGTAAGGAGCTCAAAGCGGGTACTTACGGTCTTTACATCATCCCGCAACCCAATCAGTGGCAGGTGGTTCTCAATAAAGATTTCCAAAGCTGGGGTGCTTTCTCCTTTGATGAAAAACTCAATGTACTGGAGACTGTCATCCCCGTAGAAATCACAAAAACACCCACCGAGTGGTTTACGATAGACTTCCTACCCAATGGAAAAGAAGGAATGCTGATGCTGATGGCTTGGGAGAATGCTAAAATTTCTGTCCCGATAAAAGTTTCAAACCCAGAAGTGGTCTCCAAAATAGAGGAGAAGCTCGGCGAAGCCAGAAAAATTGAAAGAGAAGGCAATAAAAATTAATGAATACACAAAAATACCTCTGAAAATCTCAGAGGTATTTTATTTTTTACTTGGCGAAGAACTCCATTAGGTCTATGTAGTTCTTTTGGTTGATTCCGTGCCCGCTGATGTACTCTCTAAATGTGAAATAGCAGCTGAGGTCGTAGAGCAAATCGGCTCCCTTCCTCGCCCATTCTATGGGGATTACCGCGTCTTCCGTACCGTGAGACACAAAAAACGAAAGGTGGGCGAATTTCTTTTTGTCCTCCTCTATATTCTCCAGAATTTTGGTCTCTGGATAAGTGCTCAGGCAGGCGATTTTGGAGAATTTGCTCGGATGTTTCAGGGCAAGGGCATAAGCGAGTACGCCTCCTTGGCTGAATCCACATAAATGGCTCTTCCCTTCGCCAATTCCGTAGGTATTTTTAATGAGCTGTATACTGCTGAGTATCGCTTCTAATGATTCCTCTGCCTGAGGTATATTGATGAACTTCTCTGCATTGATAAAGTCTATATCATACCACGCAAAGCCATCGTATGGAGTGTTTCTTGGTGCTCGGAAGCTCACCACGAGCCAGTTTTCTGGTAAATCGGGTACGAAGGAGAATAAATCCTGTTCATTGCTCCCGTATCCGTGAATGAGAAAGAGCACAGGCGTCTCAGCGTTTATTTTTTCAGGGGCTCTTACGATATAATTCAGTTCCATAATGGTTGGGATTTATGTGTTTCAGGGGTGTTTTTTTTTATACCGAGAAGAGTGAGCGCCTTTCTATGTTAACCAGCATTAGCCTTGCAATATTTGATGCTCTGGCTCTGGCTTCGTCGGCTACTTCACCCTCGAAAAGCTCGTCTATCGTAGAGAAAAATACTTTTATCCACTCGGTAAATTCTACTTCCGTCATTGGGGCAATCTGTGCGAGGTCAATATGCTTTTTCATTGGGTTTCCACTGAAACTCTTCTCACCAAGAAGTATGCTCGCCCAGAAGGAATACATTACAGGGAGGTGTTTAGACCAATCTATCTTTGCAATATCATCGAAGATATAACCGAGGATTTCGTTTTTCTTCACTTTATCATAGAAAACATCCACTAGCTTGATGATATCCTCCCTTGTTTCAATATCTTTTTTCATAAGTTTCTGAATTAATGGGTAGCAAAGATAAAGATTAATTAATTTATGCTTTAAGCAGCTAATAGCTATTAGCCAATAGCTCATTGCTAATTGCTATATTTGTGCCTTAATCTTTATTATTATGCAAAATTATTTGGATCTCTTGCAGCATATATTGGATAATGGCTCGGATAAAACTGATCGTACAGGTACAGGCACAAGGAGTATCTTCGGATATCAGCTGAGGTATGATTTGTCCAAAGGCTTCCCCCTTGTAACGACGAAAAAAGTACATTTAAAATCCATCATCTACGAGCTGCTTTGGTTTTTAAGGGGGGATACCAATATAAAATATCTAAATGATAACGGCGTAACGATCTGGGATGAGTGGGCAGATGATAATGGCGACCTCGGGCCGGTCTATGGTGCACAGTGGAGAAGCTGGAAAGGCGCCGATGGTAAAATCATTGACCAAATTTCTGAAGTTATTGAGCAGATAAAGACTAATCCTGACAGTAGGAGGCTTATCGTCTCCGCTTGGAATACTGCCGAAATCCCTAATATGGCACTTGCTCCCTGCCACACGATGTTTCAGTTCTATGTAGCCGATGGAAAACTCTCGCTTCAGCTCTATCAGCGCTCTGCAGATGTATTTCTCGGTGTGCCATTTAATATTGCGAGCTATGCCCTCCTCACAATGATGGTAGCACAGGTCTGTGGCTTGGAGGTGGGAGATTATGTGCATTCCTTCGGAGATGTGCATATCTATAATAACCACTTTGAGCAGGTGAAAAAGCAACTCGCACGAGAGCCAAAAGTGCTCCCAACAATGAAACTAAACCCAGAGATAAAAGATCTATTTGATTTCAAATACGAGGATTTCTCTTTGGAGAATTATGAGCCCCATCCTGGCATCAAAGCCCCAGTGGCAGTTTAGTGATTTTTATTTTTGCAACCGAAAATCCATATCTAAATCCTATTAGCATTGACTTTTGCACAAGTTATTCTTCCATTAAATCTGAAAGGAACTTTTACTTACAAGATTCCCGATGCCCTTGCTGATGAAGTTGAGGAAGGAAAACGCGTCTTAATTCCTTTCGGTGGGAAGAAGATTTATACGGGTATTGTGCAGTCATTACACTCAAATGCTCCTGAGGGTTTTATTCCAAAGGAAATCATCAGTGTGCTGGATGAGGTTTCGTTGCTCCCACAGGAGCAGCTCCGCTTTTGGGAATGGCTTTCGGGCTACTACCTCTGCAATATAGGGGAGGTCTACCGCTTTGCCTTCCCCGCATCTCTTAAATTAGAAAGTGAGACCTATCTAAAACTTCGCCCCAATGCAGAGATAGATTATCAGATTTTAGAGGCTAATGAGATTTTCCTCATTCAGGCTTTGGAAGTGAGGCAAGTCATCAACCTGAAAGAAACCGAAGCATTTATCCCCAAAAAGGAAATTATAAAAACAGTAAAATCCCTCATAGACCTGCAATATATAGAGATAGACGAAAAGGTCTCCGAGAGGTATAGAGCTAAGGAAGTAGCCTATATTAAGATAAAGGAAGGAATTCTAAAAGACGACCTCACACAGATATTCACCAATTTAAAACGCTCAGCAAAGCAGAGAGAGCTACTGATGCACCTCCTCTCGCTTTATTCTGCAGCGCCAGAAGCTCCTCTCCGCAAATCTGATGTTTTGGAGAAAGGAACATTTACTCCTACACATCTAAAAGGGCTTATAGAAAAAGGCATCGTAGAAGAGTATTACCTTACCAAAGACAGGCTCACCTTCTACGAAGGGGAAATGGAGAAAGTAGAGCGGCTAAGCCCTACCCAGCAAAGAGCAAAAGATGAAATAGATGATGCCTTTGCAAACCGACAGAATGTACTCTTGCACGGAGTTACTTCCTCTGGGAAGACGCATATTTTCCTCCAAAAGATAGATGAAGTAGTCTCCAAAGGAGGTACAGCGCTCCTCCTCCTCCCCGAAGTCTCCCTTACAAAACAGATGATACTAAGATTAGAAAAGAAATATGGAAAGGCATTGGGGTATTATCACCAAAAACTTACCGACTTTGAGAAAGTAGAGGTCTGGAAAAAGGTAAAGAATAATGAGCTTAGCGTAGTCATTGGAACGCGGGCTGCTCTTTTCCTGCCCTTTCAGAGTTTAGGGCTTATCGTGGTAGATGAGGAGCACGATTCTGCTTTTAAACCGAAAGAAGTCAGCCCCTTTTTTAATGGGAGAGATGCCGCACTTTACCTCTCCTCCCTCTACAATGCTCCAGTTATCCTCAGCTCGGCTACGCCATCGGTAGAGGCGTATTATCTTAGCCAAATCGGTAAGCTCAAATATGTATTCATCGGAGAGCGATATGCAGAAGTGGCACTTCCCAAAATGGAGGTCATTAATTACAAGGAAGCTCAGGATTTGAAAAATGTAAGCGGTAATTTCAGTCATCAGCTTCTCGGTGAGATAAAAAAGGTATTGGATGAAAAGCACCAAGTAATGATACTCCACAACAAGCGAGGCTATTCCAATGTATTGGAATGCGAGGCGTGTGGCTATGTGGCCTACTGCCCAAATTGCGATGTGGTACTCACTTATCACAAGGCATCTCACGAGATGAAGTGCCACTACTGTGGCAACCGAGCAGCTCGCCCTATCGCTTGCCCCAAGTGTAAATCTAAAAACCTTAGCGAGCGTGGCATAGGGGTGGAGAAGATGTATGAAGAAATCCAGAAGCATTTCCCCAATGCGGAAGTAGATAGAATGGATACCGATGCTATGCGGAGGAAATTTGCCTACGAAAAGCTCTACGAAAAGCTCGAGGAAGGCAAGACTGATATTTTAGTCGGTACGCAGATGATTGCTAAGGGGCTGGACTTTGACAATATAGAACTCGTAGCCGTCCCTCGAGCCGACCAGATGCTGCACATACAGGATTTCCGAGCAGAGGAGCGCGCATATCAGCTCATCACCCAAGTATCTGGAAGGGCTGGCAGGAAGTCGGGACAGGGGCGCATCATTCTTCAAACCTTCAATCCTCAGCAGCCTATTTTTAGGTTGATTAATAAATCCCAACCCTCCGAAATCTACCGCTATCTATTGGATGAACGGAAGAAATTCCACTATCCACCTTATACAAAATTGGTTTTAATACAGCTCAAACACCGAAAAGAGGATAAACTCGAGCGAGCAGCAACCTTTATGGGGAATATCCTAAGAAAATACCTCCCTTCAGAATGTGTTTTTGGCCCCGAAAAGCCTCCCATTTCGCGAATTAATACCTATTATCATTACCAAATAATGCTCAAACTTCCTCGTGGCAAAAGCTACAAGCGATATAAACAATTCATAGAGCACAGCCTCCACGAATTCGACCAAGTAAAAGCCTACCACTCCATAAAACAAACCGTCTTTGTAGACCCTTAGTTGGCAGGTAAGTAGGCTTTAAGTATAAATACTTAGTTTATCAATCGAATATCATAAACTTATAAGCCTTCCTAAATCTTTCCCAAATTTGTTTATTTCTTTGCATCAGTAAAATTTTATACAAATGAAGACAAGACAAAGTTTAAAAATGATTTTAGCTGTATTAGCTTTATCAACAGGTGTATTTGCAAAGGCTCAAGATGATGTAGTTATTACTTCCTCTCAGTTGCCAAAGACGGCTCAGGCATTTATTAAAAAGAATTTCAGTAGCCCAATTCTTCAAGCAACGAAGGATTATGACTATGGTATCATCTCTGAGTATCAAGTCTATTTAGAAGACGGTACGAAGTTGGATTTCAATAGAAGTGGCGTTTGGAAGGAGATAGAGAATAAACATATGGGGATTCCTTTCTCAGCAGTGCCAGCAAAGATAGCTGCTTACATTAAACAGAAATTCCCAGGTACAAAAGTCTTAGAAATAGATAAAAAGCGCTATGGTTACAGTGTGAAAATTTCTAATGGTTTGGAATTAGAATTTAGCTCAAGCGGAGCTTTTCTAAGAATTGATGACTAAAACAAGACTTACCAACAAAAGAGTTGAGATACAAAATATCTCAGCTTTTTTATTTTCCCTTTGGCTATATTTTGAGGTATAAATGTTAATTCTTTTAACATCTACCTCCTTGTTTTTCTGACAAAATGGCTGAAACCGCGTTAAAAAGTCTAAAAAGTTTTAGTGAACCTCCTCACAGAGATAGCTTTGCCAGCAAATAATAATGTATGAGACATTTTAAAAATCTTAAAACTGTTGTCATAAGTATTCTTTTGGTTTTGTCTTTCTCCTCAGTAAAGGCACAGAAAAAACACTCGTATATAGAGAAGCATAAAGAGATTGCAGCTCAGCTCTCTCAGGAATATGGAATCCCCAGCACAGTAATATTGGCAGTAGCCTTTGTAGAATCTGGGGGAGGAACGAGTAAAAACTCTCAAATCTTAAACAATCACTTCGGTATTGTGGGAAAAAATACAGTCAATAAATCCAGATACAGAAGTTTTTTATCTACTCAGGATAGTTTCAGGGCGTTTTGTGACCTGCTATCGAGAAAGAAATATTACCAAAGGCTAAAAGGCAACGATGACCATTCCGAATGGGTAAAGGCAATAGCTAAAGCAGGATACTCTACACAGCCACAAGAATGGATGCGAAGGATAAACCTGATGATTAAGAAAATTGAACCACAATTAGACTAATAATTAATCTAAAAAAGAAAAAGAGACAATGTTGATTGTCTCTTTTTTTATAATGTGGGCTTATCCGCCAACTCTTTTGGTTTTATATCCCATATCTTTTAGAATTTGCATTACTTTATCTCGGTTGTCTCCCTGTATAATGATGACGCCATCTTTTTCCGAACCTCCAATTCCCAGCTGGGTTTTGAGTCTTTTTGCAATTGCTTTTAGTTCATCAGTACTACCTTCAAATCCTTCTATAAGGGTTACGGGCTTTCCATTTCTGCCTTTCTTTTCGTACTTACAGATGAGCGGATTGCGCTGTTCAAATACTTCTGTCTCTTCGGGAAGTTCAAAGTCTTCTTCTATATGGTCTGGGAAGAGGTTTTTAAGCTGGTCTCTTAAATCCATTGTTATAATTTCAGGGTTTTCGTATCGTCTTCTATGCTATATCCGAGGACTTGGGCTAAGACAAATATTTGTTCCAAATTCTCTATAAGCTGCTTTTTACTATTGCTAATGAGCCTTTCCTGATTCACGCTTTTGTAGGCTTTGTCTTTAGCACTTTGGGTAATTTTCTTTATTTCCTCTTCGCTGAAACGGCTGAGGAAAGAATCATCCATCGCTTGTATTTCCACACTTGGGAGGATGCGCACCTGTGGCTGTGGGAGCTCGCGAATGATAAGTTGCTTACGGGTAGAATCTACCTCTATATTCATTTTATTGAGGTCGTAGCTTACCTGCACATTGGTTTTGGTAAAGGTGATGATGGATTTCTCCGTACCTGGGATTGTACCTCCGAAGAGCTCTCGGGTGATTTTTGTGCGTTCCATAGAGGAGAAATCCTGCTCTACAACCACCATTTTATTCATCTTTTGAATTTGATTGGTGATGAGGTAGTAATCCGATTTTTCATTTTGACCGCCCTTTATCGTGAAGAAATAAACCGCAAAGGAGACGAGTACCGAGAGCAGAAAGCCCATCAGTAGCCCGTCTTTAAATCTTACTTCTTTCATACTTTATTTATTTTTTGTTGAGTACCTGTACTAAATCCTGCTCCAGCAACCCTGTCTTGGGGTTTCCTACCAGCCTTCCGAGTACCTTGTCATATTTTCTAATGATAATCGTAGGGAGTTGGTGGATGTTATTAGCGGCTTCTTCGCCTGCGGGAGACTCTTTCTTTCGGTTGAGCGCAATGATTTCCAGCTTTGCTTTTGGATATTT
>ERZ773068.1156-NODE-1156-length-13324-cov-13.902479_pt1 | contig 13324 bp, 5 predicted proteins | sample MGYA00580620_ERZ773068 | MGnify/ENA primary metagenome ERZ773068 (study PRJEB29015, sample SAMEA2737983) | human oral metagenome | biome: human oral; feature: human-associated habitat; material: dental | place: China | collected 2101 ... | reverse complement strand
ATTGAGCTTTATTATTTTTCTTAATTTTGCCATACAAAGAATCCCAATAGCTATCCATTAAACCAGCATAAGAAAAACTCGCTCCGTGAATATCTTCTGGTTTATAAGAAATCGATTCAAACTCTTTTATGTTTGTAGGTCGTTTATAATCTTTACGTAAATCCTCTTCCGTGATCGAATTAAATGGCTTTCCCATGTAGTCAGAGCTTTGCCAATTCTGTTTATTTTCAACAATTAAGCCTATCGTCATATCATGTGAGAAAAGTTCATACGCTGTATATTTATCAGTTATATTATTTTTCTGCACTTTATAATAACTTATATAAGGTACAAGGAAACGAATTCCTTTTCCACTATGATCAATAATCTCTGTTTGTCCCTCATATATATTAAGAGGTCCTACATAGCTTTCTCGGATAACTGTTTCAGCCTCTTTTTCAGATAGACCATTATCTATATATAGCTGCTTAGTTTCATCATACAGCTTATTCTTTTGAAAGTCTCTCAAGGCTCCCTCTTGTATGCTTTTAATTGAAGAATCACTATGTATATAACTTTCATAAGCATTTATAGGAATTCTATGATCAGCACCGGGAATATTAACATCAACAGCCCCTACTAAACCAGTAATTAAGCTAATATATACTGAAAGTGCTATTGTTTTACAAATCATGTATCTCTCCAATTTTAAAAGTCCCAACTATAGTACGTTAATTGTAACATAGTCCAATTTTTTATGAAAATTTTCTTCGTCTGTCATATAATAGAATAGTTAATAATTACATTTGGAGGCTCCTATGAAATATACAACCATCGTTTTTGATTGCGACGGCACATTGCTCAATACAGCTACAGATTTAGCCAACGCCGTAAATCATGTACTACGTACACATAACTTCCCTGAAAAATCGCTAGCAGAGGTAAAAGCAGCACTCGGTAATGCAGTAACCTATTTGATGCGTCAATGTTTACCAAGTACAGTAGCTGATCATGAATTAGAGCCATACATTGAGGAGTTCAAAGCTTACTATGGTGAGCATTTAAAAGACACAACAGCTCCCTACCCAGGCATCCTAGATATGCTTGATGAATTGCGTGAGCAAGGTTATAAATTAGCCATCGTATCCAACAAAATCCAAGAAGGTGTAACACCGCTCAATAAAGAGTACTTTGGCGATCGTTTACCTGTTGCCATCGGTGAAAGACCAGGATTACAACGTAAACCTGCTCCAGACATGGTGTTACAAGCCTTGAAGGAATTAAACTCTACCCCAGAAGAATCTATCTATGTAGGTGACTCTGAAGTTGACGTAGCTACTGCAGAAAACTCCGGCCTACTTTGCATTGGTGTTACATGGGGCTTTAGAGAGGAATCTCTTCACCAAGAACTAGGCGTCACACATATTGCCCGTAAAGCAGACGATATTCTAAGTATTGTTGAAAACTTAAATAAATAATAATTTCCTTTAGGTAAAAGCATATTATAATAGTTTGAAAACTATATAAAATCTTACACAACAAAAGAGGTTCCTGATGGGCACAAGTTGACTCATAGGAACCTCTTTTTAATTTACTTTTACTATACCCGTTCAACTAAATATTACAGACTGACTAAATACATTAGGATCAACAAATATGGGAATCTAATCAAATACACCTTATTTATAACTAAACTGCGCATCCATAATCATTTGGCGCAACTGCTCAATGCGAACACCATTTGGTAGCTGGTCTCTATAAAACTGCAACTTATAATAGTAACGAGTGTCTTCATAATCAGTAACTAATACCATATCCGTCCTATTATGTAATGGCCAGCCATACATAAATTCGGCTAGTAAACTACGCACACCATCATTATCAACCTCTGTTACATCATACTTAATAGGCAATACCATCTTTACAGTAGGTTCAGGAATCGTTCTATCTTTAACAATTTTTTCAATCTCTTTATCTAAAGAGATACTTGTATTATCGATAGATCTAGCCTTCACATGCATGAAGACACCATCAGAGGTTCTAAAGGCTCTGCCATCTATATCTTTAGTTTCCCCTTTAGTCTCCACAGAGTCCTTCAATACACGGAACTGATACGGTCCATAAAACTTGGTTGCTGTAATAGCATCTAATTCTTCATCATATTGGCCATTATGTACATTCGTAACATGTATGATAGGTCTTATATCCACTGCTTGTGAAAGCATTGGTGCTACCAAACATAAACCTAGAATTAATAGCATAATATAACGTTTCATATGACTCTCCCTCTCCCTAAAAACTATTATCTTATTTGTATTGTAACATAATTTATCTATCCTATAATAATTACAAAACGAAAGAGGTTCCTATTGGTCACCTAGGTGACTATTAAACGCATGAAAAAAGGCCCGACATAGAAGTCAGACCGTTTCTTCAACATTAAATTCTAGAAGCGAAGTCTGGCGACCAAACCATTTATGCCTCACTTTGATATAAATTATATCATATCTAAACAAGGAAAGAAATCCAAGGATTTTTTTCTTGTTTCAATTATAAATCTTCATAGTGCATACGATAGTGACTTATATCACCGACAAGATATCCTCTCAATTGCTATATTAGTAACATATTCCTACTGGGCTGACGGATACGTAGAATTGACTACATGCACAGTAGCACACATCGTGTGATAGCCGACCGTCTGGGCAAGTTTTTGTTCAGATGGTCTTTTTTATTGCCTTCTCGTAACAAATGCTTCTTTATCTATATTTAAATATCTCACCTATACGAAAGGAGTTTTCTTATGAGAAATCGTTGGTTTATTGCATTAGCAGCCATTGGTCTGCACATATCCATTGGTAGCGTATACGCATGGAGCGTACTCACACGTCCAATCATGGTAGATATGGGTTTTACCTTATCACAAACAACATGGACATTCTCATTAGCCATTTTAATGCTCGGACTATCTGCGGGTTTTCTTGGATCCTTTGCAGAAAAAATAGGTCCTAAAAAAAGTGGCCTTCTCGCTATGTTATTCTGGGTAACCGGATTATTTGGTACGGCCTATGCACTTAGCATACATAATCTTACCTTACTCTACCTCTTCTACGGCATCATTGGTGGTATTGGACTAGGCATCGGTTATATAACACCAGTGTCTACGCTCGTGAAATACTTTCCAAATCGCCCAGGATTTGCTACCGGCTTAGCCATTATGGGTTTTGGATTTGCTTCACTCATTGCAGGACCTCTTATGCAATATCTCGTAGCTCAGGTTGGATTAATAGATAATTTCATTATCCTCGGTGTAATCTATCTCGTAATTATGGGTGCTTCTTCTCTCTACTTGAAAGCACCTCAACAAAAACACCCAACTCGAACTACTAAAGATAAATCTACCATGTACGTTCATAACCATGGCATGCTAGCCAATGATGCCATGAAAACTTGGCAATTTGGTGCCCTTTGGTGGGTATTCTTTATTAATATTACCTGTGGTATAGGTCTCCTATCCTTAGCATCCCCAATGGCGCAAGAAGCCATTGGTATGACACCTGCAGCAGCTGCATCGCTGGTTGGTGTCATCGGTATCTTCAATGGTGGGGGGCGTATTGCATGGTCTACTATTTCCGATTACCTTGGACGAGCACAGACTTACATACTATTCTTTATTATAGAAATCGTCGCATTCTATTTACTCGCCCAAACAAATAGCGCACTAACATTCCAAATTTTAATTCTTCTCATTATCACATGCTATGGCGGTGGATTCGCCTGTATGCCAGCATATCTTGCAGATCTCTACGGTATACGTCAGCTTTCTACCATTCATGGTCGTATTCTAACTGCTTGGGGATTGGCTGGCATTGTGGGCCCTATGCTCGTATCATACTTTCACGAAGCAGGATATGGCTATACTACTGCTTTAGAATGCTTTGCCGCTCTGTTTGTAATAAATACAATTATTGCTATAGCCCTAAAATTATACGGCAAACGAGAATTACACAACTAATAACTCCATTTAAACATGAAGAAACGGCCTGACATATCAATGTCAGACCGTTTCTTCAAATTTTTACTTTAGAAGCGAAATCTGGCGTCAAAACCATTTATGCTTCAATTTGATATAAATTATATCATATCTAAACAAGGAATGAAATCGAATCGTTTCTTTCCTTGTTTTCTTTTATAGACCTTTATTGTACATATAAATTCTTTATAGAAACATCTATAGTAACCCATGCCTTATAATCTAGCAATCTACTATAGTCATTACAATTTATTAACTTAGAAATCCTTTAAAGTATATATAGGCAAGTATCTTTGCGCGAATGAAAGATTTTTATTCAGTTCTGCCCATTTCGGAGCATCACCAATAACATAGACATATTCTTTTGCTCTTGTAAAAGCTACATTTACATTATTTGCATTAACCCATTTAATTGCGCCATTAGCAGAACCATCGCTTTGACAGCCTAACATATAAATAACAACTTTAGCTTCTTTACCTTGGAAGGTATGAACTGTGCCAATATTATTTTCAATCCAGATATCACGACTTTCATCATCAATAAATACTAGTTGATTACTAATATACGTTTTAAAGCCTTCAGCAACAGTTTTAAAAGGAGAAATGACAAATATATCGTCTAGCTTTACATTGTTGTTCTGTAAGACATTAATTAACTTAGCCCCAATTTCACCCTGCGTAGTTATGTAATGATCTTTTTTTGACTTTGAAATGATTTGACTAGCATCATAAGTAATCCAACAACTAGGAAGGGCGATTTCAATCGGTTCTTTTGGCTTCACGGTTTCATTAATCATAAAACCTCCATAAGACAATTCATTGGATACATTAAACATAATTTCACCACAACGACGATGAACAACTAGTGGACAGCCTATCCACGAAATAGAATCATCCTCTTCTCGTATTGTACCAGCAAATGGATTTTGTGCATCTGCCAAACGTTGGACTGATAATTCCTTATGTCTATAACAATCTATGTCATGATTCCCTACATAATTTACAAATAAATCCTGAACAGTTTGAACTGGTTCAATTTGCTTTGGATCACCTACAATAATGGCTTGTTGTGCGCGATATAATGCACCTAATACCATATGTGGTGATGCTTGACCAGCCTCGTCTACAATAATAGTCCCAATAGAACCCTCACCTGTACAATTGCGAAGCATACTTTCAACAGCCGCAAATGTAGAGGATATAACCGGCACCGCTAAGAACAATGTATTAAATACTAACGGAAATACTTGATCTAAGCCAAATTGAGTATCTAGCTCTTGACGTTTCTTATAAGAACCCCAATAAGATGATAAGAGTTGCATGTTTTTTCTAAATGGTTTACTAATAGCTACTGCTTTTTGTACTTGTAAGGCATCGAAAAATAGCTGCTCTCGACATTCATTGATATAATTACAAACATATAAATAGGCCGTATGTGCAGAAATATATGCCGATTCATCTTCATTGCGTGATACGCCATATGAACTTTCAACAGTATCAAAACAAGTAATATTATCCTTATTAGATAATTGTAATTTTTGACATAAGTGATCTTGTATTGACTTTATATCAACTAGATTTTCCTGCAAAGTTTTACACTCAGATTCTAATTCAGTACGTTGTTTTTCTAATACATACTTGAGTTGCAATCTGTCATGTAAAGTAACAAGTTCAATTAATACAGATTTCAATTCTCTATTTTTCTCATTAATGATAGATAGTAGTGCTGTATTACTTAGCCCTTTTAATGATGATATAGATATCTTACCTAATACCTTATCCACTAAAGAACGCTTAGCATTCAACTCAATCAAATCATTTAATAGCTCTAGCTTACGCGATTCAACAGAGGTCAAGTCTCCTTCTATATCCGTATATTGATTAATTTCACAATCTAACGCTTTTTGAGTAGCTTCTAGTTTAGAAATATCCCCTTCTAATTCTTTCAAGCACTGTATATTTTGCTCATAGCTTTCAGTATAAGCAAACAATTGTGTTACTAACTCATATTGTTCCTTAAATTGCTTCTTAGCTGTAACAAATAAATCTTGTGCCGATTTTACATTCATCACAGACTCTAATCGTGTACAAAGAGAATTCAAAATCGGTTTAAATTCAGAAATATTTTTTGAATTACCTAGCCTTGTAGATATGAGTCCCCATTGATTAGTTGTATTATGCAGCTGATTAGCAAGATATGTGAAGTAAATTTCATTAGGAGAGATGGGATCTTCATCATCTTTTTTCTGCAATACACTGATATCTATTTTTATATCAGAATGCCTTGGATCAAATATGTGTGAATCATTAGATCCGGTCTTTACAGCTGATATATTGGGCAACTCCAATGATATATTTTCAACAGCCTTATTATTAGCAGATAGCACTAGCATACCATATTTACTAATAGAACTAGGAATTTCATAACAATATGCGTCCCCATCTGGGCTTTTTACCTTAGTAAATATATCCTCAACATGATTATATTCACAAATTTTACTAGCTCGCTCAACAATATTATTAGCAATAATATCTTTTAACAACGTTGTTTTTCCTGTCCCTGGCGGCCCATTAACAGAAAAAATTTCCTTTGGATTCTCTTTTGCAATATTAACGGCTACTTGTTGCATCAAGGATAAATTAAATGGTGATGGCCATCGTCCTAACGGTAATGCTCTAGGCGTATACCAATGTCGTAGCTGTTCAGTGTCTTGTAATAAATCGTATTGTTCAATTGACGTGTTTAAACTATTAATATAGTGTAATAACTTATTATCTTCAGCTATTTCGTCTATATGTTTAGACAAAAAATACAAATCATTCAAAAAACAACTTGCTTTCAAATCATGGCGATAAGGCTGACTCTGTGTTTTACGATTCACTAGTGTAGATGTTAATCCACAATAGGTGTATACATCACCAGCACGCTTCATCTCTACACCTATAGGCTGTAAAATCTGTTCACATACATAATGATTCACAATCTGTATGGTCTCATCTATTGAAAGCACTCTCTCTTGGGATTGTAATACACGCTCCATATCCTTTTCAATATCTTTCCACTGATGTAGATGTAAGTTCTGCAATGGTTTATCTGGGAATAACACTAGTTCCCGTACGGCCCATATAAATGGTGAAAGTCTAACACTATCAGCAACATAATTTCCATCATTATCTGTCATAAAAGACGAACAATATAATGGTGGAAATAAAGGTGTTTCAGGTACATCTGTAATTCCCATCTTGTTAATAAACTGCTCCAGTACAGACGTTCCATCAACCACACAAGTAAATACGGCACAAGACAGGTCTACCGTATATGTACTAATCCATTTTTTATAATACTCTTCAAAATGTGTTAAATATGATAACAATGATTGACTATGTACTATATCAGGAATAGGTAATACCAATTCAGATACCGTTTTATAATACGAATCACTATCTATAAGAGAAAAATCAATAGCTGATTGTTGATACAACTTGATATGGTCACTAAATATCTCAAATGCCTTTGGCTTATTCTTCTCAATCTTTGTATAATCTGACACTATCTTTGGTTGTAGTGCATCTAATGAATACCAATAATTTATAATCTGTTTTGCTATTTCTTTCATTTGCCTCTGCCCTCTCTTAAGACCAATGGCAGTATTATACAAATAAAAGAAAGAAATTTCATGAAGAAATTAAAAATAGGTCTGCGTCATAAGTACAATATGAGCTAAATAAATATAAAATATCTGACCTTTATTCAGATTTTATTGCACATTTAAGCTTACCATCTATTTTATTATTCTTATACAAATAGTAACCATTCCAATTACTCCATTTAGATTGCCGATCATCTAGAAAGAATATCTTTTCAGCTTGAATATACCAAAATGCACTGTAATTATTTTCTCCCAAAAACTTATCTAATATATCTCGTCTTAACAATAGCTCTATAGTACCTCCATCATTAATACTTTGATTAAATGCTACAATTTCATCTTTATAATAATAAATTCCATCTATATCACGTTGGTATAAGCCCATACTTTGAATAATTTCACCTGCCGGTATATAAAAAGATATAGCGCTTTCTTTTGATGCATCAAATTCTTCTTCCCACAAAAAGTTTATACATGCGGGAATTATATTTAAATCAGTCCCCTTTAAAAAATTCTCATGACTACAAAACTCATCAACATATCCAGGACTCCAACTATATTCTCTATTGAATAAAGAATAACATGATCGTATGCTACTAGTAATAGTACTCATAAATTCTGATGATTCTATTTTATCTAAAGTAACTGGTTCATTTGATTTTGATACCAAATACATAGTTGATGACATCCATATATCTTGATCCCCTTTTATAAATAACACATCATCATCATGAATCCGAAATTGACAATTCTTATAAAACCTTAATGAAAACCATTCCATACCATCAAATGTTTTTTTTATTAATCTATCAGGAAATTCATTAAACATATTGTCAGGAGTTTCAAGCCAACAATCAATTTCATCTTTTGAAACATCATTAATCAAAAAAGAACTATTTTCTAAAGGCTCCTCCTCAAAAACAGGAGTACTAATATGATTCATAGAATATCGTATATTTAAAGTTGGATCAAAGTCTCTTACATATGGGTTCCAAGGTCCATTATATTGAATATCTTTTTTATCATCTGAATAAGGTCCTAGTAATTTATGTGTATCCGAAAGACGAGCCAGTACATTATAGAAAGTGATCCACTGGTATTTTTTCCCTATTCGCTCCGTTCGTCGCATAGAAAATCTGTCCCAATATCCACTTCTACACTTATCATATTCACCAAATAAATCATCAGAATATTCTAATGTATTAAAAATGTAATCCATAGCATAATAATAAATATTATCTTCATCTACATTTTTAAAATATGAAAGAGCAGCTTGAAAAACGTATCTTCCAAAATCCCCGTACATCCCTCCACTTTTTACTTTAGAGTTAAACATCATTGACGAACATATGCAACCACGCCCTCCGGAATAATATTCAGATTTATAATAATCTATCACAGTTCCTCTAGGTATTGGCTGTGAAGTATATGGTGGTTTAAATATTTTATTTTCAAAGTTAGATTCTTTGTGGGGAAACTCATATATAAATCGCTCAATGATTAATCGTGCATAATCACGAAGTAAAATATCAGGATAGACTTCCGCCTTACAAAAAACCTCTTTATAAATGTAAACTGCTAACCCCTCAAAATTACCTTCATCTTTTAATCCCCTCTTCATTACAGCACCAAAAACAATCCCAAACAATCTTTGTATAATATAAGGATCATTTACTGCTTTAAATAAATTAAGTAAATATTTACAAAGAGCAAATCTATGTTTTAAAATTTCAATCATAGCTTTAGAAATTCTATCACGCAATACACGATTAGATGAAGTAAGGAACCAAGAAAACAATATCAATAATAACTTGATTTTTTCTTCAGATACTGATTCTAATGTATTTCCTTTTTCAATATAATAGGCATATTTAATAATTATATCCAATTCATTTAAATCGTTAACAAATATAGTCCATAGATAATCTCTCCTCGTTAACGAATATTTGTTCAACAACCTATTAAGACCTATAGCATTTAATTCATTATTAACTTTAGTAGAATTTTCAACAAAGATTTGCCAAACAATATTAGGGCTGACTTTATACTTATCAAGAGATGCAATAAAAGATTCTAAAGAATCATTATACTCTCGCCAACAAAAGGTCCTGAAATATTCCTCTATAACAAACCTCTTATGCTCATTTTCTGCAAGGTCATCTATAAAACTTATACATTCTTTATTATTTTTAATTGAATATAAAGCGGCAATCATAGAAAAAAGACTTGCATTACCACCATTCTTTATTTGCGCTTCATGATTTATCTCAAATAAATTATGTAAGGCATACTCTTTTAATTCTTCATCACTTTTATTCTGTATAATCCAACTTGCACTTATATAGTCTTCAAGTAAATTATAAGAAATATAATATATCTCTTTTTCATCCAAAATAAATGATGTAATAATCCCTGAACGTTCTAAAGATTTTATATAAGGAATTTTATTGGTTACACCATATAACTGCCAACAATTTAAAGCTAAAAGATCCTCTTTAGAAATTATATTTTTCTTTTGCTTATTCTCAATATATTCATTTAAGAATTTCTTTATAAGTCCTATAGGCTCTGTAAAGTTAGCCGCTTTGGAGGCCTCATTATCAGCCTTATTTAAAACCTCCTTAATTAAAGCTAATAAATCTTGACTTTCACCCTTATAGGTTTGACAAAACCAAGTTAAATATAGAGGATTAAATATTTCTTGTTTTAAATAAATTTCTGGAGATACTGGTATCTTATAATTAGCCAAAAAACCAAATACTCCATCAATATCTTCATGATCTAATCCCCTATGAGTAATTGACGCAATATCCCTTTCACCAATATCATGAATAACTTTTTCACTTAATGTCAATTTCTCGAATCCCGTTCTGAGAGATATAACTAATCGAATTCTAGGATATTTATTAATGACAGATATTAAGTTATTTATACCATATCGCCATATATCCCGATTATTTGATTCATTTATAGCATCAATAAATATAACTGAATAACAATTATTTAAGTAAGCATATTCATCCATATTTTTAAGTATATCTTCAAATGAAATATTAGAAATATCTCCTTTAAGGCTTTTTAAAAATTGCTTTTCAATATTCTCATCAGTTATATATGTTTGACCCAAACTTAAGATTACAAGACTATCATTATCAATAATTTTTTTTGCTGTATTTGCTAAAAGTTGTGATTTTCCGGTCCCCATTTCCCCGCTAACAATTAAAACATTACTATTAATCAATGATTTTACATCTTCAGAAAATTTTAATTGCTCGGAGATTTTTAAAAGCTTTCTTACTTCAGTTAACTTATCATATAAGTTTTCTTTATCATCAGAATTTGATTCTTTATTTTCAAGTTTACTTAAAAGTTTCTTCTCACTAGAACAAAGACTTTTTATAATATCTTTACATTTATCTTTAAATATATTGGACCAATTTAACGCCTCATTCAAATTATAAATTTTTACATCAGGAATAGCTTCAATAATATGAATAAATGCTCTAGCATCTTTTTTATTACTACAATTATAATTACTAGCTATTTTTTTTAAATATTCTGTAACTTGATGTTTTCGTGCATTAATTGATTGTGCCGCATTTGACTCCTTCAAAAATAATAATAAGTTATCTTCTGTCTCAGTACTTATATTAAATCTCGCATTGTATCTATTCCCAAGATTCTCTAAACTAAGTTCAAGATTTTCTCTAAACCACTCTTTAGTAAAAGAATATTTCCCAAAATATGTCGTGAAAATTGTAGGATAATCCATTACTTTATCTAAAACTGTTTGACCTGTAATCAAAACAATAGCAACACCTGAAGCTTCTAACATCCCAACAATATCTTTATAAGATCTACTTGTTGAAGTGATATCTTTATTTGAAAATAGATAAACTTTATCTATTTTTCCCGTATAAACTTCAAGCATTTTATTTAATGAGTCTCTTATTTGTTTATAATTTATATTAGAATCAAAATACTTAGCTTGAAAGCTAATATTGCAATCCCCATATTTTGACCTTACAGGAGCAACCTCTATTCCTGGATGATTAGGATCTGAGTGTAACACTTCAGAATCTAAAACAAATTCTCGGGAAAATAAAGATCGACACATATTTTCAAACGCAATTTGTTTATTAGGATTATTTACTTCAAACTTTGCCCATGATAAATTATCACTACTTGTTACATTCATTGAAATTGTCCTCATGAATTATCTAATATACATTTGTTTCAGAATTAATATCTCAGCAACTATATAACCAGTATATTTTGTATCTATAATAAAATGTTATAATAATATTATTCAACACTCTTCATGAAATTTCCTTCATTTTTAGTTAGGATAAATATATGATTATCTACTCTTCCACAAAACAATCTTTCATCCAAGATTTCGAACAAGGTGTCTTGGTCAAAAAGTTACATCAATCATTAACAGAAAAATATCGCCGTGTTGGCGAATCTGAGATTCATTCATGGCAGACTTCTTTATCTTATATGGCTAATGTCATGCGTGATGTTGCTATACCAAACTTAGCCGGTGTTGCCATTGAATATATCGTTCCAAACACGCAAAAACGGGTGGACTTTATTATTACCGGATTAGATCAACAGAATAAAGAACATGTAGTCATTGTAGAGTTAAAACAATGGGGTGAAGCTTTCAAAGTAACTGATAAAGATAATATTGTATCTACCTATCTCCGTGGTGGACTCCATGAAGTCACACATCCATCCTATCAAGCGTGGTCTTACTGTAGTCTCATTGAAAACTTTAATGAAGATGTGCAAACTAGACCTATTGAACTTCATCCATGTGCCTTTTTACATAACTTTGATGAAAATATTTCACCAGAATTGCGAGATCCAATTTATCATGGAATATTAGATATATCTCCAATGTTTACATTAGGACAAATGGACAGGCTCCGTGATTTTATCAAAACGTATATTCCTAAACCTGACACTACAAACATTATGGAATCAATAGAGCATGGTAAATTAAGACCATCTAAAGCTCTACAAGATTCTATATTAAGTATGCTACAGGGTAATAAAGAGTTTGTACTCATCGATGATCAAAAGGTTGAATTCGAACGCATAAAAAAAGCTGCTCTTGATGCTATTAAAAACAATCAAAAAACGGTATATATTATTCGTGGTGGTCCAGGCACAGGTAAAAGTGTTGTAGCAATAAATTTATTAGCTGAATGTATTCATAGTGGCTATATGGCTCAATACATTACATCTAATGCTGCTCCACGGAATGTATATAGTACTATGCTACAAAAAGGGTTTAAGAAAACAGAGATTAAAGCACTATTTCAAAGTAGTGGTACATTCCATACACGTTCTAAAAATGCACTTCAAATTGCAATCGTTGATGAAGCACATCGATTACGTGAAAAATCTGGAATGTACCAAAATGAAGGTGAAGACCAAATTAAAGAAATTATTAATGCATCTCTATTTAGTGTCTTCTTTATTGATCGAAATCAACGTGTTACCTTCAAAGATGCCGGTACTATCGATAAGATATTAAAGTTTAGCCGTGAACAAAAAGCACTTATCTATGAAGGAGCCCTAGAATCTCAATTCCGGTGTAATGGCTCTGACGGCTATTTAGCTTGGTTAGACAACGTTCTTCAAATTGCAG
>ERZ773068.1153-NODE-1153-length-13331-cov-5.906824_pt1 | contig 13331 bp, 8 predicted proteins | sample MGYA00580620_ERZ773068 | MGnify/ENA primary metagenome ERZ773068 (study PRJEB29015, sample SAMEA2737983) | human oral metagenome | biome: human oral; feature: human-associated habitat; material: dental | place: China | collected 2101 ... | reverse complement strand
TTCACGGCGAGATCGACCCGCACCTGTGGCACGACGCCCACAACGCCGCCGCCTATGTGCGCGTCATCCGCGACGCCCTGACGGAAGCGGACCCGGCCTCCGCCGACGAGTACCAGCGCAACGCGGCGGCCTACCTCGCGCGGCTCGACGGCCTCGACGCCGAGGTCCAGGCCGAGATCGCGCGGATACCGCCCGAGCGCCGGCGCCTCGTCACCACCAACGACGCCTTCGGGTACCTCGCCCGGGCATACGGCCTCGAGGTCTCCGGTTTCGTCGCCCCCAACCCGGGGGTGGAGCCCTCCGTGGCCGACAGGGTGAGGCTCCAGGCGACGCTCACCGACCTGCGCATCCCCGCCGTGTTCCTGGAACCCAACCTGGCGCGGACCCGGTCGACCCTGCGCACGGCCGCCGAGGACGCGGGGGTGCGCGTGTGCCCGCTCTACGGGGACACCCTGGACGCGAACGCCCCGACCTACATCGACATGATGCGCTTCAACGCGCACTCCCTGGCGACGTGCCTGGGGGACACAGAACAGGAGACACCATGAGACTCCGCACACGAGGCGCGGTCGCCTCCCTGGCGGTGGGGATCATCGCACTGGCATTGGGGACCGCCCCCGCCCGGGCCGCGGACGACCCGGCCCTGGACCAGACGGTCGCCGCCGACGAGGAGGCGTCGACCGAGTCCGCAGTTATCGGCACCGGGCACGTGGACATCGGCCCCCGCATGGTGGACGGGCAGTGGAGCGTCGCCCTGCGCGACGACTCCGGCGCCCACCCCGTGTGGCGGGACCCCGACCGGACGGTGCTGCGCGTCAGCGACGCCGCCCTCATGGCGGCCCCCACCGGCTCCGACTACGCCTTCATGGGCGCCCAAGCGGGCGAGCAGTACTACGTCGTGCCGCAGACGCAGAACCCGGACGTCGTGTGGCTCGGCTGGAACACGCAGGACCCCGGGGTCGTCTCCGCCATCGACCGCGGGGCCACCATGCGCATCGGATCCGTCAGCGGCCCCGGGCGGACGTGGATGTTCCTCCAGGACGGCACCTTCGGCAAGCCCCGGCTCCTGGTCGACGGGCAGAGCGGGCAGGCCCAGGACGTGTGGGTCGACGCCTCCACCCACGTCCACGCCAACTGGGTGTTCACCGCGCCCGGCGTCTACACGGCCGCCCTCACCTTCTCCGCCCGGACCACCGACGGGCAGCAGCTCAGCGCTTCGACGACCCTGCGTTTCGCAGTCGGGTCGCAGACCTCCGCCGACGAGGCCTTCGCCGCTGCTCCGGCTGGGGCCGCCGAGGCGGGCGCCACGGGGTCCGCGGGTTCTGCGGATTCTGCGGGTGGAGGGGGCTCAGCGGCCGGCGCCGGCCCCGCAGGGGACAGCGGCCTGGCCGATGACGGAGCCTCGGCGAACGAGGCGCGGGTGCCCACCGGATCATCCGCGGACGGGACCGGGCTCTCCGACCAGGTGATGCTTATCATCGCCCTCGTCGTCGCCGCATCCATCACCGTGGCCCTCGGAGCCGTCCTCATCATGCGGTCGAGGAGCATCGCCGCCGAGCGCCGCAAAGCCATCGCGGAGGCCGACGGGGCCGAGGGGATGAACGGAGCAGCTGGAGCAGACGCAGCCGGGGGGACTGACCGGGCAGCCGGAGCAGCCGGTGCCGATAGAACGGACGGACCTGACGGAGCCGGGGGAGCGGACGGGGGTCCGGCCCCCGCCTCGTCAGCGGGCGGGCGGATGTCGGCCCCCGCCTCGTCGAAGGAGGGAACGCGGTGAAACAGTCGCACAGGGGAGACGCCCGCCCGACAGGGGGCGGGGGCCCGACGGGGGAGGCGGACAGCCCGCTGGTCGTGCGCGGCCTCAGCGTGAACCTGGGCGGGCGGCCCGTGCTGCGTGGCGTCGACCTGACGGTGTCGGCGGGGGAGCTGGTCGGGCTCATCGGCCCCAACGGCGCTGGCAAGACGACCCTCATCCGCGCTGTCCTCGGGCTGGTCCCCGCCGCTGCGGGCAGCATCGAATGTGCCGCCGCCGTCGGGTACGTGCCGCAGCGGCACGAGTTCGCGTGGGACTTCCCCATCAGTGTCCGCGACGCGGTCCTGGGCGCCGTGAGCGTCAGGCTCGGGCTCCTCGCGCGCCCCCGCCTCGCACACCACAGGGCAGTTGAACGCGCGCTGGCGAAAGTCGGGATGAGGGAACTGGCCGACCGGCCGGTCGCGGAGCTCTCCGGCGGGCAACGGCAGAGGGTACTCGTCGCCCGCGCCCTCGCATTGGAGCCCTCCGTCCTGCTGCTCGACGAGCCCTTCACCGGATTGGACATGCCCACGCAGGAACTGCTCATGGACCTCTTCGCCTCCTTGGCGGCATCGGGCTGCGCGGTCCTCATGACCACGCACGACCTGGTGGGGGCGCGCGCCCAGTGCGACCGCCTCTGCCTCATCAACGGCACCGTCATCGGATCGGGCGCGCCCGATCAACTGCGCGACGCCGACGTGTGGGTGCGGACCTTCGAGGTGCGCGAGGACAACCCCCTGCTGAGCGCCCTGGGGGTGGTCGCGTGAACGGGGCGGTGATCGCGCGCGCCGCCGAGTTCCTCAGCCCCGTCGACTTCCTACGGGACCTGACGAATCCGGTTCTGGCGTTCCTGCCGCGCGCGCTCCTCATGGCGGTCCTGGCCGCCGTGGTGTGCGGCGCTGTCGGCGTGCACGTGGTGCTGCGCGGAATGGCGTTCATCGGCGACGCGGTGGCGCACTCCGTGTTCCCCGGACTGGCCATCGCCTTCCTCACGTCGGGGTCCCTGGTGCTCGGCGGCGCGATAGCGGGCGTGGCCACGGCCGTCCTGGTCGCCCTGCTCTCACACAGCCGGCGCCTCAAGGAGGACTCGATCATCGGCGTGCTCTTCGTCGGCGCCTTCGCCCTGGGGGTCGTCATCATCGCGCGCGCCCCGGGTTACGCGGGCAGCCTGCAGGACTTCCTCTTCGGGTCGATCACCGGCGTTCCCGCGTCGGACGTGCCAGTCGCCATCGGCGGGGGAGCGGTGGTGCTCGCACTGCTGTGCGTCTTCCACAGGTGGATCGTGGCCGTCACCCTGGACCGCGAGACCGCGCGCGTGGCGGGGGTGAGGATCCTCGCCACGGACCTGGTGCTGTACACGGCCGTCGCCCTGGCGGTGGTGATCTCCGTGCAGACCATTGGGAATGTGCTCGTGCTCGCCCTGCTGGTCGCGCCCGCCTCGATCGCGCGCCTGCTCACCGACCGCCTCTTCACCATGATGTGGCTGTCGCCCGCCCTGGGGGCGCTGGCCGGGGTCGTCGGCCTCTACCTCTCATGGTCCATCGACGTTCCCACTGGTGCGACGATCGTCCTGGTGCTCATCGGCTTCTTCGCCCTCGCCTGGGTATTCGCCCCCCGCCACGGCGCGCTCGCCCGGGCCCGGGCCGCGAGGCGGGGGCCGTCCCGGAGACTGTCCACTGCCCGCAGTTGACGGGGGCGGTGGCGGGGTGCGCTTGTTGGTGAGTGTCCTTGCTGGTGAGTGTCTTCGGCGGAGGGTTGTCCCTCGCGTTGGTGGGGGCGTTCGACGTAGCCGCAGGTGGGTGGTTCTTTAGGCCCAGGCCGCGAGGCGGGGCAGGCTGGTTGTTGAATGCGCTGTTGGCGGGTGGTGCCTCGCTGGCGAGTGCTCTCGTTGGTGGCGCTCCTTTGAGGGTGAACACCTCTTGTGCCCAGGTCGCGAGGCGGGGCTTGCTGGTTGCTGAGTGCGCTGTTGGCGTTGTGGTGTTGTTGCTGACGAGTGGTCGTGCGAACTCATCGCCCAACGGAAACTCGTGGCACCGACTCGGCGAGCCGTGAAAACGCCCGCTGTTTCACGTGAAACAACGGGTGCTCTGCGGAGACGGGATGTTTCACGTGAAACAATCGGCGGTAGCGGAGCTGGTGACAGCAGCAGTGGCAACGGGAGAAAGTGCGATGATGACGGCAGTGCGGCGGGAATGATGGCCGTGTTTGCGAGTGCGACGTTGATGATCGTAATGTCAGTGGTCGCCGGAGGCGCTGTTGCGGCCCAAGAGGGGTGAGTTTCCACCTATCCTGGAGGTGCGCACATGATCAAGGAGGTTGCTGATGTCCGGTCGAGCGCTTGTCCACCATAGTTCAGACGACTTCCTCGTCTTCACCACAGACGAGGCTCTGGGGATCGAAGTCCGTTACGACGAGCAGACGATTTGGCTGAGTCAGAAACTCATGGCGCAGCTCTTCGGTGTTGACGTGCGTACGGTGAATGAGCATCTCAAAAACATCTATGACACGGGGGAGCTTGTGAAGCGGGCAACTATCCGGAAATTCCGGATAGTTCAGCAAGAGGGCGGCCGCCAGATTTCGCGCAATGTTGACCACTACAATCTTGATGCGATCATCTCTGTTGGCTACCGCGTGAACTCCCTGCGCGCAACACAGTTCCGTCAATGGGCGACGAGGGTCGTTCGTGACTTCACCTTGCGCGGCTACGTTCTTGACAAGGAGCGCATGGAGGCCGGGGGGATCTTCGGTGAGGACTATTTCGAGGAGCTGCTTGAGCAGATCCGTGAAATCAGGCTCTCGGAGAGGCGCTTCTACCAAAAAGTTACCGACATTTACGCGACGGCATCGGACTACTCGCAGGATGCGGTGGTTACCAAACGTTTCTTCGCGACGGTTCAGAACAAACTCCACTATGCGGTTCACGGGCGCACCGCGGCTGAGTTGATCCGCGAACGCGCTGATTCCAGCAAGCCGCACATGGGTCTCACCTCATGGTCCGCAGGTCCTGATGGCAAGGTTCTCAAACGTGATGTCACTGTGGCGAAGAACTACTTGACTGAAAGTGAACTCAAGGATCTGGGAAGGCTCGTCGAAACCTACCTGAATCTCGCGCAATCCCGTGCCGAGCGCCATATTCCGACAACCATGGAACAGTGGGTTCAGTTCCTCGATCAGGTGCTGAACCTCGATGAGAGGGAGACGCTTGAAGGAGCGGGCGGGATGCGCAAATCCCAGGCGGATGCGCATGCAAAACGGGAGTACGAGCAGTTCCGCGTGATCCAAGACCGCACTTTTGTCAGTGACTTCGACCGTTTCAGTGAGGAGGCCGCAGATGCTGAACGGGGGCGTGGGGCGAATCCTGTCTGATGTGGACTGTTCAAGCGTCAGCAGCCACATGCGTCTGTGCTGATGCCGCATACGTCAGGGCATCGGCACCTGACCCCCTACTCCGCCCGTTGCGCGTTGAAGGTGAAGCCCTTGGTCCTGCGCAGCTCCATGAGGTCGTAACGCGGATCGAACCTCGACAGCGCTTGGAACCGCTCGTACACGTCCAGGCCGCGACCCAGGTCGATGACCCAGCCTGTGTCCGTTTTGATGACGCGGTCGTGGATGTCGGCGGCGAACTCGTAGTCGATCTCGACGCCGAAATGGCCCCACGTCTGGCAGAGGTCGTTGAGCAGTTGCGTCTGCTCAGTGGCTTTGTCGGGCTCTGCCCGACCGGTGGTGAGGTGGACGCGAGGGGGTGCCGCCAGGCCGACGGCCTGGACCAGGTGGATCAGGATGTCGTGGATGTTCGCGATCTGGTGGCGCTTCCGCAAGTACGGGTCGATGATGGTGATCTCGTGGGCGTCCACCAGGTAGGGGAGCAGCATCTTGGACAGGGACACCCCTATCCGCGCTTCGACCTCCTCGCGTTTGGGGACTGCGCGAGAACGCAGGGCGCCGAGGCGGTCGGCTGGTCTGGGAGCAGCCCCCTGCGCCGCCCCGCCCACCGGGGGCTGGGGATGAGCCCCTCTCGCGGCGGGCGGCTCGCCTGCGGGGCGGTCGTCGTCCGCGGTGAAGTACTCGGGGTAGTCGATCTCCTCCTGCGTGCGGATAGAGCGCTCGCCACCGGATGCCGACACCGTGTAGAGGAAGTGCGAGCCGGACTCCCGCATGGTCTCATCGAGGCGGATGATCTGGTCCTTCACGCGTTTGCGCCCCTCCATGGCCAGGCGCAGCAGCGACTCCAACTCGGCGGGCGTGCCGTCCCGGTCGGGGTGGATGAGTTTGACGAGGCCGGAGAAGGTCTTGCGGACGGCGTCGCGGTCGCGGGTCGACATGTGGGAGTCCAACTCGAAGTGGCCCGAGAGGTCCCCGGAGAAGTCGAGGGTGCGCAGGTGCCGGAGCGCCTCGGCCAGGTAGTCGACGATGAAGCCGTAGCCGGAGGTGAACAACTCGGGCCGGATCACGTCGACCTCCCATCCGGGCAGGTAGTAGTGGATGCGGTCCATGTACGCCGTGTCGTGGTAGGCGTCGGGCAGCGCCTCGAACAAGTCGGAGGTGGCCAGCATGGCGGGCACGGTGCGCATGGTGTTGCCGACGAAAACCATGGACGCCTGCGCTGTCGTGGGGCTGTCGCCCCTCGAGAAGGACTTGTTCGCCAGGTAGTTCTTCATCGTGTCGACCAGGTTCTGCTCGACGCGCTTGCGTCCGGCGAACTCGTCGAAGGCGACGACGTCCCAGAATCCGACGAGGCCGATGCGGTGGGTCGCGTTGTTGACGAAGAGTTTCGCCAGGGTGACCTCGCCGCCGGACACCAGGATCCCGTGGGGTGAGAACTCGGAGTAGATGTGCGACTTCCCGGTGCCCTTGGGGCCGAGCTCCACCAGGTTGTAGTTGCGCTCCACGTAGGGGACCAGTCGCAGGACTTGGAGCATTTTGGCGCGCTCGGAGAGCTTCGAGGGGTCCAAGCCCACGGATGCGACCAGCAGGTCGATCCACTCCTGCGTCGTGAAGTGGCCCCGGGCGTCGGCGTACTCCTCGAAGGAGAACCGGGGCAGCTGGATCGCCTGCAGGCGCGAGACGTTCCACGGGGCGGTCTTGGCGCCCTCTAGGGCGGGGAAGTACGACATGTCGGCCATGCACCACACACCACCGGTGAGCAGGCGGTCGTTGTCGCGGACAGTCTGGTCGGAGACCAGGGCGTTGGCCACCCCGAGGTTCTCGAAGGACGCCACGTACCGGTCGTTCGCCTCGTCCAGGGAAACGGAGACCTTGTCGATGATCCGGTAGCCGCCCTGCTCGCGTATCCGGGATTTGATGAGTTCTGATTCGCCGCGGTTCACGTAGTGGGCGGCCAGGATCTTACGCACGGATTCGACGCCGGAGCGGATCTCCTCCTCGTTCGTTGTCGCGCAGTACTGCGCGAGCAGGAACTCCAGGACGTACGAGGGGACGACGGCGTTTCCCTTGACCTGGTGCACCAGGTCCTTGCGGACGATGTACCCGGCGAAGGCGTTGGAGGCCTTCGCCTCGACGGGCGTGAGTTCGCGTGTCATATGGTGAATCCTCCTAGTCCGCCGAAACCGGTGTCCCGGACTTCCAACTCCAGTGACGCGACGGGGGCGTCCGATGCGCGCATTCCGTTGACGACCTTGTGTGCGGCCAGCAGCACCGTCTTTCCCGCGTACTCCTGCAGGATCCCGTCCAGCAGGATGAGTTCAACGGTTCTGGCGCGGTCAAGGCGCGTGGCCTCAACTGAGTCCAGGGTGAGGCGCTCCACGTTCGACAGGGGCTTTCCGGTGTCGGCGTCGATGATGCCGACCGTGATCTCAATGGGGCGGATGCGCTCGGCGATGGGGTCCTTCTGGATGACTTTCGGGGTGATGCGGGTCATGCTGATCCGCGATGTGGAGTAGGAGAGCTCGACCTCGACATCACGGGCTTTGAGTCCGGCGGTTGTGTTGACCTCGATGACAGGGACACTGATCTCCTGCAGGCTGGCGCCGCCGTGGACGAACTGGTCGCCCCGTCCCTGAACGCGGCTCCTGCGCATCCCGAAGGGCAGCGCGACATCCGGCCCCGAGGCGAGTCCGACATCGGCGGCGGGGAACACGGCGAAGTCGTCGCTGCTCTCCATGGCGTCGCCCAACTGGTAGCGGCGTTTCTTGAGGAGGATTTTCTCGGCGTGGGGCGCGGTCCCCTGCTTGGCGGTCGTGTCGTCGGGCAGGGGGCGGGCCTGGTAGAGGAAGCCATGGTCGGCGGTGATGAGGATCCGGTGGAAGTCCGCGGAGCGCAGGCGCGTGACCAGCTTAGCGAGATCCGTGAGCGCTTTCTCGACCGCTTCGGGCGTTCTGCTCTCGGAGGCCGCGTGGTCGCCGACGGCGTCGATATGGTCGTGGTAGACGTAGACTGCTGCCATGCCTTTGCCCAGGGCGCGTAGGTCGTCCCTGGTCATTCCTGCGATCGTCTGGTACGTGTGCGCGGTGATCCGGTCGCCGCTGGCGGCCCGCAGCACCGCGTCGCGCGCGGCCAGGCCACCCGTGGGCTCGCCGTCGGCCCGTACCTCCAACGCGTCAGCCCGCACGTTGGTGCTGAGACTGCGGTTGGGCAGCAGTGCGGCCATGCCCAGCGCGGTCACGGACGGCAGCAGCGTGTACCACGGGGTGATTTCGACGGTGGTGCCCCCGAGGGCGATGAGTCTTTCGGCCAGTTCGGCCCCCGCCTCGTACCTGAGCGCGTCGGAGACGATGACCGCGGTTTTCTTCGCGTTGCGGACCATGAGGTCGTAGAAGTCGGATTGTCGGCCCGGGTTCGACGAGGCGTGGGCGGGAATGCGCCATGTGGGGAGCGCGCGGACCGCCGCGTCCCACTGGGCGGACAGGGGCCGCAGGAAGTCGTGGAGGTAGATGGTCTCGACGGCCGCGTCGAGCTCTCCGAAGACGTCGGGGTCCCCGGCGGCGCGCGAGGCGCGGGCGTAGTGGCGGTACGCCTGGTCCACCTGCCACAGGCCGTTCGCAGCGTCGGTGTAGAGGGCGAATCCCTCACCCGCGGTGCGGAACGCGGCGTCCCGGTGGGTGTGGATCAGGTGGAGGAACCGGCCGCCGGCCTCGGCGGCCTCCCAGGCGCTGGCGGATTCCTCCTTCCAGAGCGAGGAGGCGCGTCTGCTCCTCTGCGTGCGCACGTCGGCCGCATTGGCGCGCCCGTCGATCAGGGAGGCGACCGCGCGGCGGATCAGCTGGTCGTCGACGCCCGGGGTGACCAGGTCCCGCTCCAGGTCGGCGGTGTTGAGGCTGGGGAGTTCTTCGGCCAGGCCGAGGTCGTCGCTGATGCGCGTCGCCCAGACTTTGACGGCGTCCTGGTTCTTGACGCCGCCCATCCAGGTGGCGAAGTCGCGTTGCGCCGAGGCGAGGGCGGGGTCCCAGCCCCGGCGCTGTTCGATGAAGAGCCATGTCATGAGGTTGCTGAGCTCTGGGTCCCCCTGGTACTTCCAGATGGAGCGCGTCCCTTCCCAGAAGAAGTCGGCGAGCCCCCATTTGAGTTTGCTGATCTTAGCCTGTTCGCGCGCGTCGGAGTTGGCCAGTTCGACGAAGATCGAGGAGAAGGAGTGGTCACGGATGTCCAGCAGGACGGCGCTCATGACGGCCAGCAGCTTGTTCTTGTCGTTGATCTGGATTTTGCGGTGTTTGATGCGGCGGATGCGCTCACGGGTGAAGAAGCCGTCGTACTCACGAAGGATGGGCGTCAGGTCGTCGTCCAGGGCCAGTTCGCGGGCCAGCATCGACGAGGCGTCGGCGGAGAACGCGGGGTACCCGCAGCGGATGTCGGCCAACAGGTCTGTGTCCAGGGGCGGCAGGTCGCCGGGCCGGTAGAGGATGAACGCGTCTTTCGGTTGGTCGTGGAGGACCCGGAGTTTGGTGGCGAACTCGTTGTGGTCGACGGTGATGAGCTGTGCGTCCGGCACCAGGGCGGCGACCTCGTCGACCTGGTCGGTGTACTCGCGGCCCTGGTCGAGCCAGGTGACCAGGCGCGCGCGCGTCAGTAGTTCGCGCAGGCCGTCGGCCAATGCGGAGGCGTCGATTCCACTCATGGCCTTATTGTCGCACCTCCGGCACGGCATCGGTGCAGAGGCGGGCGCGCAGCTTGGTGCCGTGGTGGCCCGCGTGTGAAGGGAACGCTGATCGGCCCGCGCGCTGGACGGCGCGCGGGGCTGTTCGTGTCACCAGCGGTCCTGATCGCCCCAGACTACTCTCCGCTGGTTCATCGACTGAAACACCTCTGACATGGGGAAACCGCCTTCAATACTCGCGCGGATGCGGGGGTCGGTGGATTCTGAGAGCGGGGTGCCCGTGGATCCGCTTGCTCCTGGTTCCAGGAGTAGGACTTGATCGGGGCGGATGAGTTCGTTGACGAGGAGTTCGGGGGAGTGGGTTGTGAAGACCATTTGCACGCCAGAGTCGGCCGCGACTGCCGCGAAGAAGTCCGGCATCGAGCGGACCACTGAGGCTTGCATGTGCAGTTCGGGTGTTTCGATGAGGACCAGCGATGCGTTTTTCGGCAGAGTCGCCAGTTCGAAGAGGATTCCGAGGAGGCGCAGGGTGCCTTCGGAGAAGCACATGTGGGTGAAAGCGCCCCGTGCCCCAGGGTCGTCGTTGTAGAAGACGATGTCGTCATTCGCACCTATTCGCACATGGCTCAGGCAGGGGACTTCGGGGACTATGGCCGCCAGAACCGGTCGGATGCGCGCGATCGCCCGCTCCAGGACCGTGTTGGGCAGCGAGGCGGCGTGCCGCGTGAAACCAGTGCCGCACTCGTCGTAGGGCCCGTGTTCGAGCATCCTCACCGGGTTCGGATGGATGTAGCGGATGCCCGTGAAGTAGTCGCGGATGTCCTGGGACCCTGCATCCTCGGCGAGATCAGTGGAAAGATCGAGCTCGTAGGTTCTCCGTTCTGGGCCCGCTTCGAAGGAGAACGCGAGGCGGGCCGGACCTGTTCCGTTGGCCCCGTTGGAAAGGGCGTGTATCCTGCCGCGTCGCTCCACTGCTTCGCGCAGACCCGTCTTGGCCACGTCGAAAACGAAGCGCAGGGCGTCGAGCAGGTTGGACTTGCCGGAAGCGTTGGGGCCGACTACGAAGAGGCGTGTGTTCAGGTCGAACTCGATGTGGGCGAAGTTGCGCCAGTTCCACAGCTCCACGTGCGTGAGTTTCATGGGCATCGTCCTTTCCCCGTCTCCGTCCAAGCGTGCGCGGTCCGGTACCCGCAAGCGCGTTTGCTCTGGTCTCCCATACTCAGGCTAATTCTGCGTGGACCACCAGATGTTGCCCTTGCGCTCCTGGTCGGTCATCCATTTCAAATCGTCGGGCATCTGGAGTGCTGGGAAAGCCAGGTCGTCGAGGTCCTCGCGCATCCCGTAGGCCAGCTTGAGGCGATTCACACGCACCCCGTCGTCCAGGTCGAGGACGATGCGGCGCTGCGAGAGCGGGTAGAGCGTGGAGTCGATGTACCCCTGCACGTCGTGCAATTGGGCGATCAGTTTCTCGTGACTGTCCCGGGCGCGGGTCCGCTCGGCGCCGCCCATGTCCGGCAAGCGCCGGTCGATGGCCTGGATCTGGTCGGTGAGTTTCGCGACGACTTCGGAGGCGTACTCGGTGAGCACGTGCCCCACAGTGTCGGGAGTGTAGCGGTGCAGGTACATGAGGGCCTTGAAAGCGCCTTTAGGCGACGAGAACATCCAGTAGACCGGGCGGTTGGAGTAGGTCTGCTCGTGGTCCTTGAGGAAACTGCTCTTCATGTACTTGAGCAGCGCTGCCCGCGAGTCCACCACCAGCCTGGGCGGCTGGAAATCCGCGCCGCTCGACGCTGGTTTCACGGCCAGGCAGCGCGCCAGGAAGTCGAGGTTCTGCCCGAGGCTGTCTGCACCCAGTAGCGTGCTCAGCGCATCAGCGAGGCGCAAGTCCGCATTGTCATGGAAGAGCGAGTCAGTGATCGGGATGATCCCATCGGCGTCGGGCATGAACGAGGCGGTGGGCACCCGCGCCTGGAAATCGTCGAGCGTGGAGCCCTGGTCCGCCAGGACCAAGCCGGGCGCGTCGAGGCTGTAGCGGCCCATAATGACACCGATCAACCAAGATACCAGTTCCTCCGCGCTGCGCTGGTAGTGCAGCCACCGGTACTCCTCCTCGCTGCGCTCGGCGCCTTTCGAGGTAGGGAAGGCAAAACGTGGATTGTAGGTCAGCGATACGCGGGAGAGGGGAACGTCGATCTCGACCTCGTCCTCCAGGCCGTACACCCTGGCCCAGAAACAGTTGTTCTCGCTCTCCAGGCGCTGGGCCTCCCGGGTGGTGCTTACGCTGCGCTCGTACCAGGCGGCGAAAAGTTCCTCTAGCAGCGCCGAGGCACCTGTCAGATAGGGCGGGCGCTGGAAGTCCCACGAGGTCTCGCGGGCGTCCCAGTCGTCCCGGAAGATCTCAATCAAGCGTTCAATGGGTGCGGTGGCAAAACTTTCTTGTTTAACCCAAGGGATCTCTGATACTTGCCCAACTTCAATCATTACTGTCGGAGATAGGAACTGAAGAAAATGGGCAAGCGTAGATGAGTTGAGTAAGCTAAGAAGCTCTAACCTGTCGGAACCGTCGATAGGGACTATAGGACCTTTATCATTCGGTAAGTAGTTTTCGTTGAACATCCTGAATGACGGAGTTTTCGAGTTTACGCGTGACCACGAGACGCACGGTTTGAAGTAGTAGTCAGGGTTACGCACAACGGACCGGGGCCTGAAATCCCGGATCTCTCTGCCGTTATCCTCCCAATTGATGACGTAGTCCTGGTTGCCCCACCACTTGCGGTAGGTTCCTCCTTTGCTTCCCTTGATGTGGGGGAACCACCGCGCGACGGAGGCTTCGGCGTCCTCCCTGCTGGTCGCCGTCAGGTATGAACGGGAGGTGCTGACCTCGAACCACTGGCGGAGGAACCGATCGTTATCAGCGGTAGCGAGTCCCTGCCTGGGCTGCGCGATCTCCGCCAGTGGCGTGCCTAGCTCGAGGGTCGCGAGCGTGTACGCGCTGGCCCAGTACATGAAGGCCTGCCCAGGAATGTGCGTGAAAGTAGATGTTTTGGTCACATAGCGTTTCGGATGATCTATTGTTTCCACCGCTTCGCGCAAATTAGTGCTCTTGGCTACTTCATTCTTTTCGTCAACTAGTCGTATGTAGATTCCTTCGCGCGCTTTATCGTTGTTTGTGTTTATTATCGTGAAAGCGGTTGTTTGCACATTTTCTCCACTTATGGTGTCAAAAGCTCCTGTTCCGAAGTGGGCCATAGATTCCAAGATTACCCCAGAGGAGAACCATGAACGAAATTTCTTATAGTATGTTGTAAACATCCATTGATGTCTTGTAATTAACGCAGCTGAGCCCAGTTTCCGGACTAAAGAAGTCGATCGTTGGATAAAGGCTGTGCACAAATCTGTTTTTGAAACAGTGTAGTTGTCTTTTAAGAACCGTTTAGTGAGGTCGCTGTGTTTTTTTTGATATAGGTACGGCGGGTTCGCCACCATCGT
>ERZ773068.1151-NODE-1151-length-13340-cov-42.726609_pt1 | contig 13340 bp, 10 predicted proteins | sample MGYA00580620_ERZ773068 | MGnify/ENA primary metagenome ERZ773068 (study PRJEB29015, sample SAMEA2737983) | human oral metagenome | biome: human oral; feature: human-associated habitat; material: dental | place: China | collected 2101 ... | reverse complement strand
CCAAGCCCGTGCGCAGCCTGCCTGGAACGCAAGAAGGCGGCCCGGGCAAGGCGGGCGGCATGATTTCGCTCCCCTATCCATAGCATGAGGTCTTGGTGGAGATTGCGCAAACCAGCGTTTCCACCCCCTTTAATTCGCTCCTTTTTTTGAAACTATCTGACGGGCGGGGCCAGCCCGATGGCAGCGCTTGCCAGCGCCAGCGCAGCAGAATGCGGCGCCCGCTCAAACGGAGCCTGCCGCTTTCGCTACGTGGGCCGCCCGCAGAACTTTCCCCAAGCGCCATGCAAGACGATCTTTTCCCCAACGCCTCGCCTGCTTCTCCCTCCCGCCCCTGCCGCGTGCTCATGGTCTGCACGGGCAACATCTGCCGCAGCCCTACGGCGCATGGCGTGCTGCGGAAAATGGCCGATGAGGCTGGGCAGGGCGCGCGCGTTCAGGTTGATTCGGCTGGCACGCATGGCTACCACACGGGTGAGCCGCCGGATGCGCGCTCGCAACGCCATGCCCTCTGGCGCGGCTATGACCTCAGCCAGCAGCGCGCCCGCCAGCTGACGGCGCAGGATTTTGAAAACTTCGATCTCATTTTGGTGATGGATGCCGCCAATGAGCGCGCCGCCCGCGCCCTGTGCCCGCCCGCGCTGCGCCACAAGCTGCGGCGCTTGACGGACTTTTGCACGCGCCACAGATCAGCGCAGGAAGTGCCCGACCCCTACTACGGCGGCGCTGCCGGCTTTGAGAAGGTGCTCGATCTGGCCGAAGACGCCTGCGCGGGCGTGCTTCGCAGCATTTGCCCCTGACTGAATTCACGGCCTGCCCGCGCCGCCTGCCTGCGGGGCGGCTGATGGAGGCAGCCAGCCCGGCGGCCCCTCACCTGTCAGGATGCACAAAAAGAGGAGCAAATTTGAGGGCAGAAAATGCCGCCTTGCGCAATATCCACTAGGACATCCTGCTATGGATAAATGAGCAAATTTCCGCCATGCGGCAACTGCCCCCGCCCCTTGCTCATGCCGGGCGGCCCTGGCTCTCTGGCAGAAGAGCCAGTCTGGCCGCCAGAGGCCGCCGCTTGCGCCTGCCGGCAGGGCGCGGCGGCGGCGGGAAAAGGCAAGCGGGCGCGGCCTGCCTTACTTGGCGTAGCTGTAAACGCCCTGCCCCGTTTTGCGGCCCAGGCGGCCAGCGGCCACGTATTCGCGCAGCAGGGGGCTGGGGCGGTATTTGCCGTCGCCAAACTGCTGATGGAGAACTTCCATGATGGCCAGACACACATCCAGCCCGATCATGTCGGCCAGAGCCAGGGGGCCAATGGGGTGGTTGCAGCCCAGCTTCATGCCCGCATCGATGTCTTCCGCCGAAGCGACGTCCTCGGAGAGGACAAAGAAGGCTTCGTTGATCATGGGCAGCAGGATGCGATTGACGACGAAGCCGGACGAGTTGCGGACGGTGATGGGCGTTTTGCCCAGCGCCGTGGCCAGCTCAGTGACGGCGGCGTGGGTGGCGTCGCTGGTTTGCAGGCCGCGAATGATTTCGACCAGCGCCATCATGGGCACCGGGTTGAAAAAGTGCATGCCTACAAAGCGGTCGGGGCGGCTGGTGGCGGCGGCCAGCTGGGTGATGGAAATGGAAGAGGTGTTGGTCGCCAGCAGGGTTTCGGGCGCGAGCAGGGCATCCAGCTGGGCCAGGATTTTGTTTTTGATTTCGTGGTTTTCTGTGGCGGCTTCGATCACGAGCTGGGCGGGTTTGAGCGCAGCGTAGTCGGTGCTGGTCTGGATGCAGGCCAGGGCGGCGTCTTTCTGGGCGGCGGTGATTTTTTCCTTGGCCAGCAGACGGTCCAGGCTTTTGCTGATGCCGGCCAGCCCTTTGTCCACGGCAGCCTGCGAGATGTCGATGAGGATGACGCGGATGCCCTTGACAGCGCATGCCTGGGCGATGCCGCTGCCCATGGTGCCTGCGCCAACGACGCCAACTGTTTGAATGCTCATTTTGATTTCTCCGTTTTTTGATGAAAAAGAAAGCAGGCCTGATGGTCTGTTTCAGGAAACCTTGTTCAGCCCCGCGCGCGAATGTTTCAAGGCGAACCTCAGACGCTGTGAATGCATGGCGCAGCCTTGCTCTTTCGCTGACGGGCAGGCGGTGAACAAAAGCTTGCAGGGCATGGTAGCGAAGGGCGGCGGCCGCCGCCTTGATCCGGTCGGCTATTTCGCCAAACTGTTCATGCGCCAGCTGGCGCGCATGTGGCTGGCCTGGTTGATCAGGCGCTCCAGATCGTCCGCCTGGCTGTTGGTGACGGCATGCTCCAGCTTGGCCAAGGCATGCTGGAAGTGGTGGAGCTGGGCGATGAGTTCTTCGCGGTTGGCGATGAGCACGTCGCGCCAGACTTGCGGATCGCTGGCGGCGATGCGGCTGAAATCACGAAAGCCCGGGCCGGCCAGCGACAGGAAGACGGCGGCCTGCTCCTGCTGGCTGGCAATGCCGTTCATCATGGCAAAGGCCAGCATGTGCGGCAGGTGGCTGACGGCGGCAAAGGCGGCATCGTGCGCTTCAGCCGACATCTGCGACACGCTGCAACCCAGCGCCTGCCACATTTCAGTGGCTTTTTCGAGCTTGGCCGTCTGCGTGCGCTCCATGGGCGTGATGATGATTTGCTTGCCCGTAAAGAGCATGGGGTCGGCGTTTTCCACGCCGGAGACTTCGCGCCCGGCAATGGGGTGGCAGGGCACGAAGGAGCCGACGTCGTGCTTGAGCACGCGGCGCACGGCATCAATCACGTCGCGCTTGGTGGACCCCATGTCCATCAGCAGCATGGACGGATTGACGAGATGGCGGATGGCCTTGAGCGTGGACTCGGTCGCCGAAACAGGCACGGCCAGCATGACCAGATCGGCGCCCGATACAGCCAGCAGGGCGGAAGGCGCTTCCACGTCGATCACGCCCATTTCGCGCGCTTTTTCGGTGGTGGACGGCGATTTGCTGTAGCCCACGATGCGCTTGACCAGCCCCGCCCTTTTCATCGCCAAGGCAAAGGAGCCGCCCATCAGGCCGCAGCCGATTAATCCCAGTTGTTCAAACATCTTGCCCCAGGGGATAGGCCCCCAGCACTTTGTAAAAGGACGACAGGGCCTGCAGCTCGGCCAGCGCGGCGGCCAGGTGCGGTTGCTCAATGTGGCCCGCGATGTCGATATAAAAATAGTATTCCCACTGGCCGGATTTGGCGGGGCGGGATTCGAAGCGCGTCATGGACACGCCATGCTTTTTCAGCGGCGTGAGCAAGTCATGAACCGACCCTGGACGGTTGGGCACGCTGACGACGATGCTGGTGCAGTCGCGCCCCGTAGGCCGGGGCATGCCCATGGTCTGCGGCAGGCAGATGATGGCAAAGCGTGTGCGGTTGCTGGCCTGGTCTTGCACGGCATGGGCCACGATGTGCAGGCCGAACTGCGCGGCGGCGCGCTCACTGGCCAATGCGGCCCAGGCCGGGTTTTCCGCCGCCAGGCGCGCGCCTTCGGCATTGCTGGAGACGGCGCGGCGCTCGGCCAGCGGCAGGTGTTGCGCAAGCCAGTCCTGGCATTGCATGAGTGCCTGAGGGTGTGCCAGAACGACTTCGATGCCGTCCAAGTCGTTGCGCTGGCGCAGCAGGTTGTGGCGCACGGCCAGGCTGACTTCGCCCACCACATGCACTGGCGAGCGCAAGAACAGATCGAACGAACGGGCCACCACGCCTTCGGTGGAATTTTCCATGCCGACCACGCCGAACTGCGCCGTGCCAGCCGCTGTGGCATGGAAGACTTCATCAAAGCTGTTGCAGTACACCAGATTGACGGCGCTGCCAAAGTATTCAATGGCCGCCTGCTCGCAAAACGTGCCCTGCGGGCCTAGCACGGCCACGCGCGGCGGCACTTCCAGCGCAAGGCAGGCGGACATGATCTCGCGCCAGATGCTGGCGACATGGTCGTTGAGCAGCGGCCCCGTGTTGCTGGCCTGGACTTTGTGAATGACTTGGGCCACCCGGTCGGGCCGGAAGAAGGGGGTGCCTTCCTGGCGCTTGAGCTCTCCCACCTGTTCGGCCACCCGCGCGCGCTGATTGAGCAGCGCAAGCAATTGGGCATCCAACTCGTCAATTTGCGCGCGCAACACACCCAAGGCATCAGACTGAACAGGCTGCGCCAAAGAGGCGGAGTGCGCGGGTGGCGGCAAGGAAGAGCTTGCGCTCATGACTTATTGCTTCTGTTCGACGCGCTCGACTTTGGTCTTGATGCCGCCGGATGCGCCATCAGACGCAGAGGCGGGCGCAGCCTTTGTTTCAGCCTTGGTTTCCGGCTTGGTTGCCGCAGCAGGCTTGGCGCCTGTGGCCGCTTTCACAATCTTGGCTGCGGCTTCATCAAATTTCTTGAGATGCCCTTCCACGGTGGATTCCGTGGCCTTGATGATTTGCGCGGCCCAAGCGTTGGCAGCCTGGCCGCCCGCCTCCTGGAATTTGGCGCTGGCGGGCGACTCCAGATAGGCGACGATGGTTTTCAGCTCGTCGGCTGACAATTTCTCCATATAGACAGGCACAAGAGCGGATTCAGCCGTTTTGGCGGCCTGCGCCTCTACGGTTTTGCCTGTGGCATCCAGCAGCTTTTTCAGTTCGACATCCAGTTTCTCGCGCACATCCTTTTGCTTGTCGGCAGGCACGTTCTGATCAATGTTCTGTGACCAGGTGGCAATGACGGGCTGTGCAACGGCATTCACCAGCTGGTGGGCAAGCTGGACGGAGTCGTTTTTTTGCTGGATTTGGGCCAGTTTCACGGCCAAGGCCTTTTTGGCGTCGTCCGCTTTCGCGTCTTGGGCATGCGCCGCGAAAGGCAGGGCGCAAACGGCCAGAGTGAGGGCGGCCAGGGTTTTGTTGAGCATGGGTTTCACTGATTTACTCCGTGGTGGGGGATGGTTGAGGGGTATCGCCGCTTCCGGCGTTGTCTGCGTTGCCGTCTTCGCCGTCGGCTGGCGCGTCATTGGCATCGTTTTCCACGATGCGTTGCAGGCCGCTCAGGCGGGCGCCGTCGTCTAGCGCGATGAGGGTTACGCCTTGCGTGGCGCGGCCCATCTCGCGGATTTCAGCCACGCGGGTGCGCACGAGCACGCCCTTGTCGGTGATGAGCATGATTTCGTCATCGGCATTGACCAGCGTGGCGGCCACAACCTTGCCGTTGCGCTCGCTTTGCTGGATGGCAATCATGCCTTTGGTGCCGCGTCCGTGCCGCGTGTATTCGCTGATATGAGTGCGTTTGCCGTAGCCGTTTTCAGTAGCGGTGAGCACGCTGTTGCGCGCGCCGGGGGCGGATTCAGCTTCGCTGGCCTCGGCTTCCGCCACGAGCATGGCAATCACGCGCTGGCCTTCTTCCAGGTTCATGCCGCGCACGCCACGGGCCTGGCGGCCCATGTGGCGCACGTCGTTTTCATCAAAGCGCACGGCCTTGCCGCCGTCAGAAAACAGCATGACGTCGTGCTTGCCGTCCGTCAGGGCTGCACCAATGAGGTAGTCGCCCTCATCCAGCCCCACGGCGATGATGCCGGCCTTGCGCGGGTTGCTGAATTCATTCAGCGCGGTTTTCTTCACGGTGCCGCCCGCCGTGGCCATGAACACATAGCGGTCGGCCGGGAAGGCGCGCATTTCGCCCGTGAGCGGCAGCACCACCGTGATTTTTTCGCCTTCTTCCAGCGGGAACATGTTGACGATGGGCCGCCCGCGCGAACCGCGCGAGCCGGATGGCGCTTCCCATACCTTGAGCCAATAAAGCCGCCCGCGATTGGAAAAGCACAGGATGTAGTCGTGCGTGTTGGCAATGAAGATCTGGTCAATCCAGTCATCTTCCTTGGTGGTCGTGGCCTGCTTGCCCCGGCCGCCGCGCTTTTGAGCGCGGTATTCATTCAGCGGCTGGCTCTTGATGTAACCCGTGTGGCTGAGCGTGACCACCATATCGGTGGGGGTGATGAGGTCTTCCGTGGCCAAGTCCTGCGCATTGGGTTCGATGGTGGAGCGGCGCACGCCTTCCGCCGTCTGGCCAAATTCGGCTTTCAGCGCCGCCAGCTCGTCACCAATGATGGCCGTGACGCGCGCCGGGCGGGCCAGGATGTCCAGCAAGTCTTCAATCTGCGCCATGACTTCCTTGTATTCGGCCACGATCTTGTCTTGCTCAAGGCCCGTGAGACGTTGCAGGCGCATTTGCAGAATTTCCTGCGCTTGCGTGTCTGAAAGGCGATACAGGCCATCTTTTTGCAGACCGAATTCGCGTGGAAGAGCTTCCGGGCGGTAGTCATCAGCGCGCACTTCTGTGCCGTCCTCGCGCGTGCGGATCAGCATTTCACGAACCAGATGACTGTCCCAAGTGCGCGCCATCAGCTCGGTCTTGGCCACAGGCGGCGTGGGCGATTCGCGGATGATGCGGATGAATTCGTCGATATTGGCCAGCGCTACAGCCAAGCCTTCCAGCACATGGCCGCGATCACGCGCCTTGCGCAAGTCAAAAATGGTGCGGCGCGTCACCACTTCGCGGCGGTGCTGCAAGAAGACTTCCAGCAGGTCTTTCAGGTTGCACAGGCGCGGCTGACCATCTACCAGCGCCACCATGTTGATGCCGAAAGTGTCTTGTAGCTGCGTTTGCTTGTAGAGGTTGTTGAGCACCACCTCCGGCACTTCGCCGCGCTTGAGTTCAATGACCAGACGCATGCCGGACTTGTCCGACTCGTCTTGAATGTGGCTGATGCCTTCGAGCTTCTTCTCATGCACCAGCTCGGCCATGCGCTCCTGCAAGGTCTTTTTGTTGACCTGATAAGGCAGCTCGTCCACCACGATGGCCTGGCGCTGGCCCTTGTCAATATCCTCAAAATGACACTTGGCCCGCATGACCACGCGGCCGCGCCCCGTGCGGTAGCCTTCCCGCACGCCCTGAATGCCATAGATGATGCCCGCCGTCGGAAAATCGGGCGCGGGCACGATTTCCATTAAGTCTTCGACTGTGGATTCCGGGTTGTGCAGCAGGTGCAGGCAGGCATCCACCACTTCATTGAGGTTGTGCGGCGGAATGTTGGTGGCCATGCCCACGGCAATACCGCCGGAGCCATTGACAAGCAGATTGGGCAGCCGCGTGGGCAGCACCGTCGGCTCCATTTCCTTGCCGTCATAGTTGGGCGCCATATCGACAGTCTGCTTGTCGATTTCGCCCAGGATTTCGCCAGAAATGCGCTCCAGCCGGCATTCCGTGTACCGGTAGGCAGCTGCCGGATCGCCATCCACCGAACCGAAGTTGCCCTGCCCGTCAATCAGCGGATAGCGCATGGAAAAATCCTGCGCCATGCGCACCAGCGCCTCATAAGTGGCCAAGTCGCCGTGCGGGTGGAAACGTCCCAGCACATCGCCCACCACGCGCGCGCATTTCACATAAGGCCGGTTCCAGACGTTGTTGGCTTCGTGCATGGAATACAGCACACGCCGGTGCACGGGCTTGAGACCGTCGCGCGCATCCGGCAAGGCGCGGCCTACGATCACGCTCATGGCGTAATCCAGATAGCTGCGCCGCATTTCCTCTTCCAGGCTAATCGGCAGGGTTTCCTTGGCAAATTCAGTCATATATATGGAGGCAGCAACAAGCCTTCGCCGGGACGGGAAAAGGGGTCAATTTTAGAGGCACAGCCATCATGAACGCCCGTTGCCTGTAAGCAACAAATTCTGCCGTTTCAGGAACATATCAGCTTTGTTCAACGGGGGAAACGCCCATTCTTTGCAAGGCATATGGCACAATGAAAAAAGCGTTTTGGTGGTGGTCACTCGAAGCGTTTGATTCTGTCGCAGCCGTTTGCTGCGGATTTTTTCCCCAAGAGGAGAACCATGAAGAAACTGAACAAATTTGCACTTGCACTGGCTGCTTTGACCGTGGCTGGCTCTGCCTTTGCCGCTGCTGGCGACATTGACAACTGGCGTAATGCCAACAATGAACTGGTCTGGAAAAACGGCACGAACGAACTGTGCTGGCGTGATGCCTACTGGACGCCTGCGACAGCCGCAGCCACCTGCGATGGCGCTCTGGCTCCCGCCGCTCCTGCAGCTGAACCGGCTTCTCCGGCTGAACCAGTTCCCACGCCTGAACCCACTCCGGCGCCTGTGGCTGTCGAGAAAATCACTTATTCCGCCGAAGCTCTGTTTGACTTTGACAAATCTGTCCTGAAACCTGAAGGCCGCCGCATTCTGGACGAGCTGGTTGAAAAGGTGCAAGGCATCAACCTTGAAGTAATGGTTGCCATCGGTCACACCGACTCCATCGGCACCGAAGCCTATAACCAACGCCTGTCTGAGCGCCGCGCCAATGCCGTGAAGGCTTATCTGGTGTCCAAGGGCATCGAAAGCGATCGCGTTGCTACTGAAGGCAAGGGTGAGTTGCAGCCCGTGGCCAGCAACAAGACCAAAGCGGGCCGTGCGCAGAACCGCCGCGTGGAAATCGAAGTGGTGGGCACTCGCAACGCTCCCCAGCAGTAATTGCTAATCGCAGCGTAAGTGACGCCAAAAGCCCCGGATTTATTCCGGGGCTTTTTTATTGCCCAAGTTAAAATATTAACCGCCGTTTTGATTCATCTGCAACAGCTGCCATCAACCATCTAAACGTTCTATATCTTCCATAGAACATAAACAATACATACAAAACCGATCGATTCACAGCCGCATCGCTTACAATAAGGTGCCTTTATCAATATTGCCTATTCTCCTAATTTGGACGGGGCAGAAGGCGAGGTTTTCTGTCATGCGGCAATGACCAGATAACAAGCCATTGTGTTTTTTGAAACGCTGAATATTCAGATCCATTTAGACATCTGCCATGTCTCGCTGACCGGTTGGTGATTCCAGATTCGCTACAGGCATAAAAAAGCCGGACAGGCATGAAAGCCTGTCCGGCACTGTGTCGCGGCCGTTTCAGCGCTGCATCTGCTGCCGCGCTTGCAAGGCGGCAATGCGCTCCTCAATAGGCGGGTGTGAAGAAAACAGCTTTCCAATCTGACCCGTAATCCCCATGGCCTGCATGTTTTCTGGCAAAGCGCCAGCGTGCATGCCGCCCAGGCGCTGCAAGGCGCGAGTCATGGATTGCGACTGGCCCATGAGTTCGGCGGAACCGGCATCGGCGCGGAATTCACGCTGCCGGGAAAACCAGGCAACAATAATGCCTGCCAGAAAACCGAAAAGAATATCAAGCACCACTGTGCTGACGTAATAGCCAATGCCGGGAGCGTTGCTGCTGTCGTCATTGCGGCGCAGCGCGCTATCGATCAGGGTTCCGATCAGGCGGCTGAGAAACACCACAAAGGTATTCATCACGCCTTGAATCAGTGTCATGGTCACCATGTCGCCATTGGCCACGTGAGCAATTTCGTGGCCAATGACGGCCTCGATTTCTTCGCGCGTCATGCCCTGCAAAAGACCTGTGGAAACGGCCACCAGCGCGCTGTTTTTGAAGGCCCCCGTGGCAAACGCGTTAGGCTCGCCTTGGTAAATGCCCACTTCTGGCATATCAATGCCTGCTTTATCAGCAAACCGGCGCACGGTTTCCACAATCCAGGCTTCGTCTGCATTTTGCGGCTGGTTGATGATTTTCACGCCCATGCTGGTTTTCGCCACTGTCTTGCTGATCAGCAGCGAAATCGTGGCTCCAGCAAATCCCACCACCAGCGAATATCCCATCAGAGTGGCGACATCGACCCCGTTGGGGCCTATGAAACGGTTCAGACCAAATATGCTCGTGATCAGGCCGATTACTACCATGACTGCAATATTGGTAGCCAGAAAGAGGGCAATGCGTTTCATGAGTTCCTTTTCAAAAAATATGCGACGCCTGATGATGATGGCCAAAGAGCCGATTTCAAGCGACGCTCACAATTCTTCATATTCCCTTTCAGAGGAGTTCTCATGGATACCCATTCCTGGCTGCGCACGCTGATTTCGCTGGACACCACCAGCCGCCTCTCCAATCTGGGGCTGATTGAAACCGTGCGCGATGCGCTACGCCGCCTCGGCATTGACCCTTGGCTCAACGCCAGCGCCACTCAGCCCAAAGCCAACCTTTTCGCCACGCTGCCCGCGCGAGATGGCAGCACCCAGGGCGGCATCATTCTGTCGGGCCATACCGACGTTGTCCCCGTTGATGGCCAGCCGTGGCGCAGCGATCCTTTCACCCTCACCGAACGCGAGGGCCGCCTGTACGGCCGGGGCAGCGCGGACATGAAAGGCTTTATCGCCGCCGTCCTCGCCTGGGCGCCCAGCTACGTGGCCAACCCGGGCTGCAAACCCGTGCATCTGGCCCTTTCATACGATGAAGAAGTGGGCTGTTTGGGCGCGCGCGCCTTGCTGCATGAAGTGGTCCAGCGCGGCATTCGGGCCGATGGCTGCATCGTGGGCGAACCCACTTCCATGCAGCCCGTCATCGCGCACAAGGGCATCAGCCTGTATCACTGCCGCGTGCATGGCCGCGCTGCCCACTCTTCGCTCACGCCACAGGGCTGCAACGCCATTGAATACGCCGCCCGTCTCATCAGCCATATTCGCGATGTGGCTGATGCCTGCAAAGCCCACGGCCCGTTTGACGAGGGCTATGACGTTCCCTTTTCCACCCTCTCCACCAACCTTGCCAGCGGCGGCATGGCGCTCAACGTCATCCCCGCCGAATGCGAATTCAGCTACGAAATCCGCAACCTGCCCGGCTCGCCTGCCGCTGGCATTCAGGCCCGGGTCAGCCGCTATGTGGAAAGCACGCTGCTGCCCCGCATGCGGGCCGAATGCCCTGATGCCCGCATCGATATCACGCCCGGCGTCAGCGTTCCTGCGCTGGATGGCTGCGCGCAAACAGACATTGCCAGGCTCGTGCTCTCCCTGGCCGCACGCCAGCCGCGCAAGGTGGCCTACGTAACGGAAGCAGGGCTGTTCCAGCAAGCAGGCATCCCGACCATCGTTTGCGGCCCCGGCAGCATCGAGCAGGCTCACAAGGCTGATGAGTACATCGCCCTTGAGCAACTAGAACAGTGCGACCGCTTTCTGCAACGCCTGGGCCTGGCTCTGGGGCAAAGGCGGCTTTGAATAGGTCTTCAAGCCGCATCAGGCCGCAGGCAGGTTCCTGTAGCCCTCCGGCAAGGCTTCAGCCCTCATCCGCCACGGCGGGCACGCGCGGAGCCAGGGCGCTCATCAGCACGTAGCCCACGGTGCCAGCGGCGTGGGCCACTTCATCAATGGACAGCCCCGGCCCCCAAAGGGTGACAGGCGAGCCGAAAGCGGCCTGCGGCACGGGAGCGAGATCAACGGCCAGCATGTCCATGCTCACACGGCCCAGGGTGCGGGTGCGCACGCCCTCCACCAGCACGGGGGTGCCGGTGGGCGCTTCGCGCGGGTAGCCATCGGCGTAGCCGCAGGCCACCACGCCAACGCGCATGGGGCCTTGTGCCGTGAACAGGCCGCCGTAGCCCACGCGCTCCCCGGCCTGCACGTGAGTCACGCCGATCAGGCGCGAGGTCAGCGACATGGCGGGCTGCAGGCCCCAATCGCTGGCGCTGTGCGCAGGGTAGTCGGGCGAGCTGCCGTAAAGGGCAATGCCCGGGCGCACCCAGTCAGAAGGCGCATCGCCCGCGTGGCGCAACAAGGCGGCGCTGTTGCACAGCGTGCGCTCGCCGGGCAGGCCCTGCGTGGCTTGCGTGAACACGGCCTGCTGCAGCGCAATGCCGCGCGCGCCATCGGCATCGGCAAAGTGGGTGGCGTGCGAAATTTCCTCCACCTGGGGCAGCGCCGCCAGCCGGGCGTAGGCGGCGCGGTAGCGGCCAGGCGCGAAGCCCAGGCGGTTCATGCCGCTGTTGAGCTTGAGAAAAACGCGATGCGGCTGGTGCGTCTTGTGCATGGCCAGCCAGTCGATCTGCTCGTCGCAGTGCACGGCGTGCCACAAATTCAGGCGCGAGCAGGTTTCCAGATCGCGCGGCTCAAACACGCCTTCCAGCAGCAAGATGGGGCCGCGCCAGCCCAAGGCGCGCAGGCGCTCGGCTTCATCCAGCTCCAGCAGCGCAAAGCCATCGGCGCCACGCAATGCCTCGAACACGCGCTCAATGCCATGCCCGTAGGCGTTGGCCTTGACCACGGCCCACACCCGCGCCTCCGGCGCCGCCTGCCGCACGCGCGCCAGGTTGTGCCGCAGCGCGGCGTGATGAACGGTAGCCAAAAGAGGGCGGGGCATGGCGAAGCGGCAGGGGGGGCGGAAAGGCGAAGGCGGCGATTGTGTCACCGGGGTTCGCGGCGGCTTGGCGCGCGCCAGCCCCGCCCCGCAGCCCTGCCAAGCGCCCAGACGGCCTGAAGCCCGTTTTCTCATTAAAAAAAGGAGCAAATTGGCACCCATGAAAACACCCTCTTGCGCCCGTCCATGCGGACATCACGCTATTGATACAAGAGCAAATCAACACCTGTGCGGCTGGCCGCTCCAATGCCTGCCCGCGCCCAGACAAAGACAATCACCCGCTTCTTCCACCCCCTTGCCGCCCATGCAACTGCCCCTCACGCAACTGCCCGCCCACCTGACCCAAGGGCTGCGCCCGCTGTATGTGCTGCACGGCGATGAACCGCTGCTGGCGCAGGAAGCGCAAGACGCCATCCGCGCCGCCGCACGCGCCGCCGGGCATGCCGAGCGCAGCGTGCACACCGTGATGGGCGCGCACTTCGACTGGAGCGCTCCGCTGGCCGCCGGGCAGTCGCTCAGCCTCTTTGCGCAAAAGCAGATCGTGGAAATCCGCATCCCGTCCGGCAAGCCCGGCAAGGAAGGCAGCGCGGCCTTGCAGCAACTGGCCGCGCAGATTGCCGGGCAGGCCGCACAAGCCACTCCCAACGCGCCAGGCCCGGGCGTGCTCACCCTCATCACCCTGCCCCGGCTGGACAAAGCCGCCAAAACCAGCCCGTGGTTCACGGCGCTGGAAGCGGCGGGCGTGTGCGTGCAGACCGACCCCATCGACCGCGCCCGCCTGCCCGCGTGGATAGCCGAACGCATGGCGCGCCAGGGCCAGCGCGTGCCCGCAGGCGAAGAAGGCCAGCAGGCCCTGCGCTTTTTCGCTGACCGCGTGGAAGGCAACCTGCTGGCCGCGCATCAGGAAATCAGCAAGCTCGCCCTGCTCTACCCGCCAGGCGAAGTCAGCCGCGCGCAAATTGAAGCCGCCGTGCTCAACGTGGCCCGCTACGACGTCTTCAAACTCTCCGAAGCCATGCTGGCCGGCCAGCGCGCCCGCACGCAAAAAATGCTCGACGGCCTGCGAGCCGAAGGCGAAGCCGAAGTGCTGGTGCACTACGCCATTGCCGAAGACATCCG
>ERZ773068.1150-NODE-1150-length-13351-cov-3.919901_pt1 | contig 13351 bp, 7 predicted proteins | sample MGYA00580620_ERZ773068 | MGnify/ENA primary metagenome ERZ773068 (study PRJEB29015, sample SAMEA2737983) | human oral metagenome | biome: human oral; feature: human-associated habitat; material: dental | place: China | collected 2101 ... | reverse complement strand
AGCGGTACTTCAGGCGGGTTTCCTCGCCCACGTTGCCGGAATCTTCAGCATTGGAAGACACCTGGAAAGGCAGGGGCGCACTGGTGTTGAAAATCTCGATATCGTCGCCCATGACCTCGATGGCGCCGGTCGCCAGGTGGGGATTCTCGTTTCCCTCGGGGCGAGCCGCGACCTCGCCGGTGACCTTGAGAACAAACTCGCTGCGAAGCTCGTGGGCGACCCTCTCGTCACGAACGACTACCTGAGCGATGCCGGAAGCGTCGCGCAGGTCAATAAACGCGACGCCACCGTGGTCGCGTCTGCGGTCAACCCACCCGGTGAGCGTCACCGTCTGACCGATCAGGTCAGTCCCAAGCGTTCCAATGTTGTGAGTGCGAAGCACTGTTATTCCTTTCGTTGGTACCATCCGCGAGACAGGCGGCGGCGAGGCCATTGTACGCTCGCAGTCCGCCCGCCAGCGATTGCCGCGAGTAGGATAGGCCTCATGCCCGAGCAATCCTCGTCCCTTTCGTCTACGGCATGGAGCCGCATCGAGATTGGCCTGGCGCTCGGCTCGATCCTGCTCATCACCCTTGTCGCCTTCGAGGAGCTGGCCGCCACGACGATCATGCCGAGCGTCGTCGCGTCGTATCGGGCATCCGCCTGGTACCCGCTCGCCTCGGGCGCGGCCCTGGCAACCCAGCTGAGCGCAACGGTCGTCGCCGGGGTACTGGCCGACTGGAAGGGCCCGCGTTTCGTTCTTGTTGCGGGCATCGCCCTGTTCGTCGCGGGCCTGGTCGTCAGCGCGCTCGCGCCTACTATCGTTGTCTTCGTCGCGGGGCGCGCCCTCCAGGGCCTCGGCGGCGGTCTCCTTGTCGTCCCGCTCTACGTCCTCGTGGGAAGACTCGTCGCTCCCGCTCGCCGCCCTTCGTTCTTCGCGTGGTTCTCCCTCGCGTGGGTCCTCCCCTCCCTGATCGGTCCCGCGATCGCGGGGTACGTCACGCAATTGTGGGGCTGGCGCTACATCTTCGGCGTTGTTCCCATCCTCATTGCGGCCGGGTCCATCCCCGTTGCCTTCGTGCTGCGCGACCTTGCCCCCCAGGAGGAACGCCAGGCCTCCCATCTGGCGTCCCTGTCACGCAATGCGCTCTTGGCGGGCGTTGGCGTCATGGCTCTCCAGCTCGCGGGAGCGCTTCCCTCTCTCGCTGCGCGCGCCCTCGTTCTGCTCACGGGCGCCGTCCTTGCCGCCTGGGCGCTTCCCCGGCTGCTGCCTGGCGGAACCTTCCTCGCGCGCACGGGCATACCCTCGGCGGTTCTTGCACGCCTCAGCGCCATGGCGGCGCTCATCGGTCTTGAGGTGATGATCCCCCTGGTCATCCAGCGCGTGCACGGCTGGGACGAGGCCTTTGCAGGGTGGTGGGTGACGGTTGGGTCACTCACCTGGGCCGTGGGTTCGCTCGGCCAGGCGCGCGTGCACGACCCGAGGCGTCGGCGCTCCCTGCCCGTCGTCGGAGGGGCGCTCATGGCAGTCGGCTCCCTCCCGCTCGGACTTATTCTTGTCGACGCCGTTCCCCTGTGGATTCCCTTTATCGGATGGCTCGCCATGGGACTGGGCATCGGCCTGCTCCACGCGCCCCTGTCAGTCATGGCCCTGGAGGTCACGCCCGAGCATCAGCATGGGCGCGTCTCGTCGTGGCTGCAGGTCGGGGACTCGGCCGGACCGGCCCTCGAGCTTGCCGCCGTGTCCGTCATGATGAGCGCGTGGACGGCGACCGGAGTCTCCGGCGGGGCGGCTTACGTACCCTACTGGGTGATCGCCACCGCCCTCGCCTTCGTCACCGTGTTTGCGGTGCTCCGGCTTCGTCCTTCTTCTACGGAAGGCGACGCTCAGTCGTCGTAGCGGCGCTTGCCGAAGTGGCGGCGTCCTCCCTCGCGGTCCCAGCCTCCCTCGCGGTCGCGCCGAGCGCGCTTGATGTCCTTCTCCCAGCGCTCGGAGCGCACGCTGCGACGCGGGCGAGATCCGTCTCCCTTCTCAAAGCGGTGCGGGCGTTTGTCCCCGCGGTCGCCGGGCCGCTCCTCGCGTTGCCCCCCAGAGCCCCCTCGCGTCCGCGCGTCGCGGTCGAAGCCATCGCGGTCGCCGCGCGGATACCTGCCAGGTCCCTCGTCGACGCGGATGCGCAGCTGGCGTCCTGAGACGTAGCCCTTCGAGATGCGCGACAGCTGCTCACCGGAGAGGTCGGCCGTGATATCGACCAACGAGAACGTCGGGTAGATTTCGATGTGGCCGATATCGCGCCCGTCGATACCTCCCTCACCCGCGATGGCACCGACGATGGAACCCGGCTTGACTCGATCCTTCTTACCGACCTCCACGCGGTAGCGGGTGCCCGACCCGGGCGCGGGGCGTCCCCCCGCCCGCCTGCGAGCTCCGTCGGCGCCGCCCTTGATCGGGCGGTCCTTGTCCCGTCCGGCTTCGAAAGACGCTCCGACGAACTCACCGGACTCGTCCAAACGCTCTTCGCGACGGACCTTGCCCGCGCCGCGGCGGTCCTTCTCGACCCGCGGGGCGGGTCCCTCGTCACCGACGGCGCTCGCCACGAGGGCAGCGGCGATGTCCTCGACGCTCGTCTCCTGGCCGAGCTCCGCCAGGAGCCCCCTGTACATGTCCAGGCGCCCGCGCTCGATGCGCGCCCCGATGCCCTCCAGGAGACGCCGCGCGCGAAACTCTGAGACGGCGGCGGGCGACGGAATCGCAACCTCCTCCATGTCCGTGCCCGTCAGCTTCTCGATCCGGCGCAAACGGCCGTGCTCGCGCGGCGTGAAGAACGTCAAGGCTCGTCCCTGTCGGCCGGCCCGACCGGTCCGTCCGATGCGATGCACGTACGCCTCGGGTTCGCGAGGCACGTCGAAGTTCACGACAAGCGAGATGCGTTCCACGTCGAGGCCACGAGCGGCAACGTCAGTGGCCACGAGTACATCAAGGGCCCCGGTCTTGAGGCGTTCGACCATGCGCTCGCGCTCGGTTTGGGCAACGTCACCGGAAATGCCCGCGGCGCGGAAACCCCGAGCCGACAGCTCCAGGGACACCTCCTCGACGTCCGCCCTCGTTCGCACGAAGACGATGGCGGCGTCGGCTTCCTCCTGGCCGCGGGCGATATGCTGCGCGCGGGTGGCCAGGACTCGGCACAGGGCACCGATCTTGTGCTTGTAGGGGACGACCGCGTAGGTCTGGTGAATGGTATCCACCGTCGAGGACTCCGTCGAGACGGCGACCTTGACCGGATCCTTCAGGTGCTCGCGGGCCACCTTCTCGATGGCCGCGGGCATCGTTGCGCTGAACAGCGCGGTCAGGCGCTGTGCGGGGACGGCCGAGGCGATGGTCTCCACGTCCTCCGCGAAACCCATGCGGAGCATCTCGTCGGCCTCGTCCAACACGAGCATCCGCACGTTCGACAGGTCCAGCGCGCCTTTCTCGATCAGGTCGATCACGCGCCCGGGAGTACCCACGACGACCTGCGCGCCCCGCTTGAGGGCTCCGATCTGAGGACCGTAGGGGGAACCACCGTAGACGGGCACGACGTCGAGGCGGGCGGTGCGTGCGGCAAAGTCCTCGATCGCCTGTGCGCTTTGCATGGCGAGCTCACGCGTCGGCGCCAGGACGAGGGCCTGCACGTCGCGCTCGTCGGCATCGACGATGGCCAGGAGCGGAAGGCCGAATGCTGCGGTCTTGCCGGTGCCGGTCTGGGCGATGCCGACGACGTCGCGAAGCTCCAGCAGGGGCGGGATCGCGGCGGCCTGAATGGGCGTTGGGACTCGGAAGCCCATGTCGGTGATTGCCGCGAGAATCTCGTCGGGCAATCCGAGGCTGGCGAAGGTCACACCCTCCTCGGCCTGGTCGCTGTCTGTATGTTCCTCGTCGACCTGCGCGGTGTCGCGCTCGTTCTCGGCGTCACGGGGCTCGATGTAGTCGTCGGAAGGCATAGTCATCCTTGTGTGTTGGGTGTCGGGGTAGCAAAACCATGGGGGCGGGCCGTCTCGGCTCCTCGGCGCGGCCTCACCCATAACAACAACTCCCGCATCCCGCGGGCACCATAACAAGGGGCAGCGCCTTATCGCTACGCCTAGCTTACCCGCACGGCGCCTCCGACGGCGCGCGTCGTCAGCCACGTCACTCTCGCCGCCACGCGGCGCGCCTGCCTGTACTCAGCGCGACAGGCGCGCGATGAAGGAAGCGATCCTCACCTGCCGGTTGTCCTCCTCACGCACGGGTCCCACGACGAGGCGTTCGACTTCCTCGCGGCACAGGCTCGTCAGGTCCCTGGCGACAATGCGACGACGGCGAGAGGCCACCCACCTGCACGCGAGCGAGTTCATCCACGCGCACGCGAGGGTCAGGGCACATCCACCCAGCGCCAGCGCCGTGGGAACGGGAACCCACCCGATGAACGGAACCCCGATCTCCACGAGGGCGGCTCGCCCCGCATGGACCACGCCAATCCACGCAATCCCCGCCACGCACGCGACCCATGCGAGAAGCTGCAGCGCACCGAAAGCCCGGGCAGCCCGCGGCGCCCCGGTCGAGACGTGAACGTGGCCGGCGACTTGCCCGTGGGCGGCGGCGGGAACCCCGCGAGCTCCCTCGACGGCGCGATCGATGAGGTGGCTACGCCAGCGCGAGGGGCGTCCCCGCCCGCGGCGCCCGACCTCGTGGCGTACCGCGTTGACGAATGACGCCTCATCGGAGGGTGAGCGCGTCGGCAGGCTCGGCGTGGTTCCCTCCAGCGAGCGTGATTCATCGTCCAGGTGCAGGCGGCGCAGCGGATCGGCGCCCAGACGGGCCACCCATCGCAGGGGAAGCCATCCGCCCGCTCGACGCCCAGCCCTCCGGGTCGAAGCGGCAACGGCATCGGCGATGAGCGGCGCACCGGTCAGCTGTGCGGCGGAAGCGGCCAGTTCCTCAGACATTCCCTCGGTGTCGAGGCCTCGAATGCGGCCGGTAAGGCCCACCGAGTCGTTGATGAGCGCGACTGCCTCGCGCAGGGCGGCCTGTGCTCGCACGGCCTGGCGAGTGACCCGCTGTGACTCCCGCGACAGGTGCGCGGCGAGAGCGTCGACTCCTTGCCCATTCGTCGCGCACACCGGGACGATCGGCGCGCCGTCCAGGCCGCGCTCGTCGAGAATTCGTCGCAGATCCGCCACGATCGCGTCCCTGGAGGAGGCGTCGAGCGTGTCGACGTGGGTGAGAGCAACGGTGACCGAGGCGTGCGACCTGCGCAGACGTTCCAGCCACTCCTCATGCAGTCGCGCGTCGGCATACTTTTGCGGGTTGACAACCACCACGAGGCAATCCACGCGCGCCGCCAGCCGTGCCGCCACCTGGGCGTGCTCGTCCCTGATCGAATCGATGTCCGGCAGGTCGAGGACGACCACGTCGCCGGGCAGCGCGCCCGGGGCCTCGACGCGCACGGAGACGCCGAGCCACTGCAGGAGCTGGCCGGGAGCACGCCCGCGCGGCAGGACCGCGCACGCCTCGTTCGTCGTGGGGCGCAGGACGCCGACACGGACCACCTCTCCCCCGCACAGCGCGTTGACGAGAGTGGACTTTCCCGCGCCGGTACCTCCCAGCATGCCGATCACGCACCACTGCGGATCGCACTCGGCGCGCTCGGAGGTCACGTTGATGAGCTCGCGGACCCGCGCAAGCGTCGCGTCATCCATGTCACGCGCGGCAAGGGAGCAGACCTCATCAAGCTGGGAGGCCGCCGTCGCGACCGCGTTGTCGTGCCGCTTCACGCCAGTTCCTCTCCGGCTCTGTCGAGGGCAGCCTCCAGGCGTTCCAGGACGACGGCGTCACCCGATCGATCGACGCGCTCCACGAGGACCGCCACGACTCCTTCGATGGAGGTCCTCGCCAGGCGCTCCAGGAGCTGGCGCGCCTGGAGCGCGAGGGAACGCACGTTTCGTTCCCCGAAGTAGGACTCCAAGACGGTCTGCGACAGGGCGGCCGACGCACCCGCGACGCCAACCTCGAGCCCTGTGATGCCTCCCGTCATCGCGAAGACGCTGACCATCAGGGAGAGCGTCACGACGTTGATTCCTCCGGCCAGTAGGCGACCCGTCACACGCGAGGACTCCGCTTGCGCCCTGACGATCTGCGTGACCTCCCCGGCCCATTCCTGCGCGATCGCGCGCCCGAGGGCATCGGCCTCGCCGGGATCAAGGTCAGGGTCGGGCAGGGAGGAATTCACCAGGGGCTCGGTGAGACGGTAGGCTTCGCGCCACGCCCGGTGATACTGGTCCGCAAGGTGCTGCGCCAAGCCGCCCGTGAGGTCGCGGCGCACCTGTTCTTCGGGAGCGGCCCGCCCCCGCACGGCGTCCACGACGCGCGAGCGAACGCCCGCAACAAAACGGGACAGCGACCTGCTCACGTCCCACGAGCCGAGCACGTCCGCGATGCGCGCGCTGATCTCTCCACGCAACAGATCGTCACTGGAGGATGCGGCGACGTCTCGCACGCACGAGGCCACGGCTCTCTCGATGCCCTCCAGCGCGCCCGCGTAGGCCGCAAGCTCCTCGCGGGAGCGCGCCAGCGCACCACGAGCCTCCTCGAGGCAGGAGGACACAGCCCCGGCGAGCGAACGGCGCACGATCCGGGCGCGCTCGTCCGCGTCCGTGCCAATCGACTCGAGGAAGGCACCCACCGGAACCACGGCTTCGATGGGCAGACGCCCATCCGTCAGCTCCTGCTCGTCAATCGTCATGATGTGAACACCGGCCAGCCCCCGACGCTCGGCGAGCGCCGCCAGATCGGCACTGATCTCGCCGCGCGCACCGGCAGGCACGCGGTTGAGGACGATCGCAACGCGCAGGCCGCGGCGGGCGGCCTCCTCCAGGTGAGTCCAGGCGACCGCATCGGCATAGCGGGCGGCGCTGGTGACGAAGATCCACAGGTCCGCGCCGTCGAGGAGCTCGGCCGCGAGGCGACGATTGGACTCCTCCACCGAGTCGATGTCGGGAGCGTCGAGGATGGCGATGCCCGGACGCCAGAAGTCATCCACCGCGATCGTAACGGCACCCGGACTCTCCCCCTCGCCGACATGCTTGGCCAGGCGCGGCAGGACCCGCTCCGAGGTAAACCAGGCGCGTGCCTGAGGCGAGCACACGAGGACCGGGTGGCGCGTCGTTGGGCGAACCGCCCCCGCACGGCTCACGTTTCGCCCCACCAGGGAGTTCACGAGCGTCGACTTGCCCGAGCCCGTCGATCCTCCGACGACAATGAGGATCGGCGCATTCGCGTCCTCCAGGCGCGGCAGGACCACGTCCTGGAGGCGCCGGAGCGCTCGCTCGGCGCTCGCCCGGGCATGAGGGTCCATGACCAGGACCGCGCCTGTCAAAGCATCCGCGAGGGCGCGGGCTGCGTCAACCGCCGTCCCCGGCACTCAGTCCGTCACCTTCTCAATCGCGGGTCGCGCATCGGCGGCGGCGATCGTCCAGGTCGAGGGATCCGCCTCCACCTGCTCGCCGCTGCGGATGTCCTTGACCGTGTCGGGTGCCCCCTCCTCGCCGGGAAACCACACGTAGGGAATGCCGCGCCTATCGGCAAACTTAATCTGCTTGCCGAACTTGGCAGCACTGGGAGCCACGTCGGTCGAGATGCCGCGCGAACGCAGCGACGCGGCGATTGCCTCCGAGCGCTCGCGCTGGGCCTCGTTGGTCACCGCGACGACGACCGCGGTCGGGACCTTGCGCGAGGAACGCACCATGGGGGCTGAGATCATGCGGGAGACCAGCCTGGACACGCCGATGGACAGGCCGACACCCGGGTAGGTGCGCTTGCCATCCTTGGCGAGCGAATCATAGCGCCCGCCCGAGCAAATCGAGCCGAGATCCTCGTGCCCCTCGATTTCCGACTCGTACACGCTGCCCGTGTAGTAGTCGAGGCCTCGGGCGATCTTGAGGTCGGCGAGGACCGTTCCGGGCATGCGGGCATTGGCGGTGTCCAGAAGTCGGATCAGCTCGCCCAGTCCCTCCTCGAGGAGGTCACCGCGAACACCGAGTTCACCGAGCCTGGAGCGCACCTCCTCGGAGTCAGCGCTGCGGATCTGAGCCATCCGCAGAAGCACGGACGCCTGCTCGCCCGCAATACCGGAGTCCGCGAGCTCGCTCGCCACCCCCTCCGGGCCGATCTTGTCGATCTTATCCAGCCCCCGCAGGGCGGCCTCCACGTCGGTGACGCCGAGAGACTCACACACGCCCTGAACGACCTTGCGGTTATTGACGAGCACCCGCACGGGCGGAATCGGCAAGTTGTTGAGTGCCTCGGCCATCACCAGCGGCAGGTCCACCTCGAAGTGGAACGGTAGCTCACCGTTTCCCACGACGTCGATGTCGGCCTGGGTGAATTCGCGGAAGCGTCCCTCCTGTGGGCGTTCTCCACGCCAGACCTTCTGAATCTGGTAGCGCTTAAAGGGAAAATCGAGATCGTTCGCGTTCTCCACGACGTAGCGCGCGAAGGGGACGGTGAGGTCGAAGTGCAGGCCCATGCCTCGTTCCTTGGAGGCCTTGGCGCCCGGGTTGCGGCTCGCCTGAAGGCGATCCAGCACGTAGATCTCCTTGGAGGTCTCACCCTTGGCTTGAAGCTGCTCGAGGGTCTCGACCGCCCGCGTCTCGATCCCCGCAAAGCCGTGGAGTTCGAACACGCGTCGCAGCTCATCCAGAACGTGCGTCTCAATGATGCGTCCGGCGGGAAGCCACTCGGGGAAACCGGACAGTGAGGTGCGAGCCATGAAAGCGTCCTTCTGTGATGCGGTGAGCGCGCTAGCCGATGCGGCGGGCGCGAATCAGATACTGGTTGGAGCGAATCTCATCCGCCAGCGTCGTGGCCGGTCCGTGCCCCGGTATGAGAATCGTCCGCGGGTCAAGCACGTTGGAAATCGTGCGCAGCGAGTGCCGCATCTGGGTTTCATCTCCACCCGGCAGATCGGTGCGCCCGACGCTGCCCTTGAACAGGACATCGGCGCTGAGCGCCCACGGGACCGGGCCGTGCGAGGAATAGAAGGACTGGTCGCTCACGCGAATGTCCAGTTCTCCGTGTCCGAGGAAAAGCGCTGATCCTTCCGTGTGGCCGGGGGCGGGAAGCATCCGCAGCGTCAGCCCCGGACATATCTCGAAGGAGTCGGCAGGCATCTCACGCAGGTCGCTCGGCTTAACCCACGGCCCCGCGAAGTCAGGAGTGGGCATGGGCAGGTGGGATGCGGGGTCGTCCATGCGGTACATGTCGGGGCCGGGAAGGTAGACGGGAACGTGCCCATCGCGGCCCCAGGTGGCAACCTCCGCGGCATCCCAGACGTGATCGGGGTGCGCATGCGTGAGCACAAGCGCGCCGACTCCCACGCCCTCGTGCTCGAGAACCTCGCGAATGAGATGACGGATGCCGGCGGAAGGATCAACAACAAGGGCAGTGCCCGCCCCAGACGGGACGAGCACAAGCCCATTCGCCGAGTAGAACGGCGACGGAATCACGTGCAGTCGCATGTCACTCCATGGACGACGAGATCTGCGTGAGCCAGGCGCGCTTTGTCTCCAGGGCCTCGCGCACGCTCGACGCGTTCTTCGTATCCCCGGCGACCTCTGCCTCTGCCAGCGAGCGCTCCAGCTGGGCGATCTGTTCCTCGAGCTGGCCGACCATGCCAGCGGCGCGTGCTCGGGTCTCCGGGTTCGTACGCCGCCATTCCTTTTCCTCGGCCTCACGCACGGCTGCCTCGACAGCGCGCAGACGCCCCTCGACGCGGTGCAGGTCCGAGGAGGGAACGCGCCCAACCTCCTCCCAGCGGTCCTGAATCTGACGGAGCTGTGCCTTGGCTCGCTCGACGTCAGTCACCGGCAGGATCGCCTCGGCGTCGACAAGGATCTTCTCCTTGGCGGCAAGGTTCTCGCGGTACTCGGCGTCGGTGGCCTCGTCCTTGGCGCGGCGCGCGTCAAAGAACACCTGCTGCGCCGCACGGAAGCGAGCCCACAGGGCGTCGTCCTCCTTGCGGGACGCGCGCGGGGCTGCCTTCCATCGGGTCATTAGCTCGCGGTAAGCGCCGGACGTGCGCGCCCAGTCCACCGACGAGGACAGGGCCTCGGCCTCGGCGATCAGGGCTTCCTTGACCCTCTTGGCCTCGGACTGCGCCTGGTCCAGCTGCGAGAAGAACTGGCGGCGGTGGCGATCAAATTGCGTCCTGGCCGAGGAGAAGCGCTTCCACAGCTCGTCCTCCACCGACTTTTCCAGACGCGGACCGCGACGCTGCAGGGTCTTCCACTCTTCGAGCAGGTCGCGCATGGTTTGCCCCGACTGCTTCCAGTGTGTCTTGGCGGGATCCTGGGCAACGATGACCTCCGCCCGCTCGACAACGGACGTGCGTTCGGCCAGCGCCTGAGCCTTGGCGGCCTTGCGTTCCTCGCGCGCCACCTCCTTGCGTTCCTCCGCGGCCTTGGCCACGGCCTCGACCCGGTTGCGCAGCGCCGGAATGTCACCGATGACATTCGGGGAAACGACCTGCTCGCGCAGCGTCGCCAGCGTTTGGTCGATGTCCCTGGGACTCAGGGTCGCCAGGCGATCCTCGAAGAGCTTGATGGTGGCCTCAAGGTCGGCGTAGCGACGCTCGTACAGGGCGTAGGGCGACGCCGGTATGCCCTCCGGAAAACCGCCGACAACACGTTCCTCGTCTCCGTCCTTGACGTAGACCGTCCCATCCTCGCCGATACGCGCGAAGGGATGCGCGGGCACCTCGGACGCGGGAATCGTTGGCGAAGCAATGACGGCCTCGGCGGGCACCCCAGCTTCGGGAGTGGTTTCGTTGCTCGGAATCGGCGTCGTGGTCACGATATTCCTTCTAGGACGAGGGCTTCCGCCCGGCGCGGTGGTGTGCCGATGTGACACACACAGCTAGTGTGTCACATCTAACGAGACGGTGTGAAGTAATGGCCAAAAAAGGGGATGGATGTAACACACTCCCCATTGTCCACATCCTGTACCACCTGTTTCATCGAGGCGTTGCGCCGATGCGCACTGCCTCAAAAACGCCGTCAACCCGCCGCAGCGCAGACAGCACGGCGTTGAGATGCCCGAGGTCGGCAAGTTCAAAGGAGAACCTACCGCCGGCAACCTGGTCACCGTTGGTGTGAAGCGAGGCCGACAGGATGTTGACGCGATAGTCCGAGAGCACCCGCGTGAGATCGGAGAGCAGTCCGCCACGATCGAGCGCGCGTATCTCGATCTGCACCCTGAACGGCGTCCCCGTGCTTTGCGCGTTCCACGACACGTCCACAAAACGCTGGGGCTGCAGCTGCCCGAGGCGCACCGCATTCGCGCACGTGCTGCGGTGAACCGATACCCCCTGCCCGCGCGTGATGAATCCGACGATGTCGTCGCCCGGCACCGGCGTGCAGCACTTGGCCAGTTTCACCCAGATGTCGTTCGGGCTCAATCCCGCAACGATGATCGCATCGTCGCCCGAGATACCCGAGCGGGATTTGACAGATCCCGGCGTGACGCCCTCGGAGAGCGTCTCCTCCGTGCCGTCTCCCCCTCCCAGGTTGTCCACGAGCTTCGACACGACGTTCTGCGGCGAAATGTGGCCCTCGCCGACGGCGGCGTAGAGACCGGACACGTCGGGATAGCCGAAGGAGGTCGCCACCGACAGGATCGATTCGTGGTTCATGAGGCGCTGCAGGGGCAGGTTTTGCTTGCGCATGGCGCGGGCGAGCGCTTCCTTGCCCGCCTCGACGGCCTCCTCCCGGCGTTCCTTGGAAAACCACGCCTTGATCTTCGACCGAGCGCGCGGGGAGGCGACGAAAGCCAGCCAGTCGCGCGACGGCCCCGCCTTGTCCGACTTTGCCGTCACGACCTCCACGGTCTCGCCGGACTCGAGCCTCGTGTCCAAGGAGACGAGGCGTCCGTTGACCTTCGCTCCGACGGTGCGATGCCCGACCTCCGTGTGAACGGCGTAGGCGAAGTCGACGGGCGTGGCGCGCGCGGGAAGGACAATGACCTCTCCCTTAGGCGTGAACACATACACCTCGTCGCCGGCGATCTCGTAACGCAGGGAGTCGAGGAACTCCTCCGGATCGCCCGTCTCGCGCTCCATCTCGACCAGAGCGCGCAGCCAGTTCGCCTGCTCGTCCGAGCTCATGCGATCCGAATCGCCGCTGGATGCCTTCGGATTCTGCTTGTACTTCCAGTGCGCCGCGACCCCGTGCTCGGCCCTCTCGTGCATGTCGAAGGTGCGGATCTGGATCTCAACGGGCTTGCCACCCGGACCGACGACCGTCGTGTGCAGAGACTGGTACAGATTGAACTTGGGCATCGCAATGTAGTCCTTGAAGCGCCCCGGAATCGGGTTCCAGCGCCCGTGCAACGAACCCAATACCCCGTAGCAGTCCTTGATGGACTCCACCAGCACGCGCACCGCGACCAGATCGAAGACCTCATCAAAGGCCTTCCCGCGCACGATCATCTTCTGATAGATCGAATAGTGACTCTTCGGTCGTCCGCTCACCGTGCCTTTCGTTCCCGAGCGGCGCAAATCCTCCTCGATCTGATCAATGACGTCGCGCAGGTATTCCTCGCGCTGGGGCGCCCTCTCGGCCACCAGGCGATCGATCTCATCGTAGATCTCGGGATAGAGGGTTTTGAAGGAGAGTTCTTCGAGCTCCCACTTCACCATGTTCATGCCGAGGCGGTGGGCCAGGGGGGCGTAGATCTCCAGCGTCTCCTGGGCCTTCTTTTGCGCGGAGGCGGCGGGGACAAAACGCCAGGTACGGGCGTTGTGCAGGCGGTCGGCCAGCTTGATGAGGAGAACGCGGATGTCGCGGCTCATGGCGACGAGCATCTTGCGCAGCGTCTCCGACTGTGCGGCTGCGCCGTAGTGCACCTTGTCCAGCTTCGTCACGCCGTCAACGAGGTTGGCGATGGGCTCGCCATACTCGGCTGCCAGCTCCTCGAGCGTGTAGTCGGTGTCCTCAACCGTATCGTGCAGCAGCGCCGCGACGAGCGTCGGAATCGTCATCCCCATCTCGGCCAGGATCGTTGCCACCGCGACGGGATGGGTGATGTAGGGTTCACCCGACTTTCGCATCTGGCCGCGATGATGGGACTCAGCGGTGCGATAGGCGCGCTCAACGACGCTAATGTCCGCCTTCGGGTGGTTCGCTCGCAGGGCACGTACGAGCGGCTCGATCTCGGGAATCGTGGCACGTCCGCGGGAACCAAACCACACGAGGCCGGATCGTACCCGGGAACCAGCCGCCGGTAGGGCGGACCCTGAAGTCGTGTCGTCGCTGCTCATTCCCCCATGATAGCCACGAAAGAGCGGGTCCGGGGATCGTC
>ERZ773068.1139-NODE-1139-length-13409-cov-3.644077_pt1 | contig 13409 bp, 7 predicted proteins | sample MGYA00580620_ERZ773068 | MGnify/ENA primary metagenome ERZ773068 (study PRJEB29015, sample SAMEA2737983) | human oral metagenome | biome: human oral; feature: human-associated habitat; material: dental | place: China | collected 2101 ... | reverse complement strand
GACGGTCAGGAAAACATGTACGCCACCAACCGTGACCACAAGTTCTGGGAAATCCAGAAATACATGACCGAAATCCATTACATGCTCTGGACTGGTGCCATTCTTGCGAGTGACCGCTGGTTCAGTAAGCTCGATGCCGACACCAAGGCGCTGGTGCTTCGCGCCGCCAAGGAAGCGCAGAAGGCAGACTGGCAGTTTGCCGCCGCCTATGAAGAAGAATGCAAAAAGGAAAGCATTGCCAACGGCATGAAGGTCGATTACCTGACGGACGAAGACAAGTGGAAGGAAAAAGCCCGCGCCATCTGGCCGGAGTTCATCAAAACGCCGGAAATGAAAGCGCTCACGGACAAAGCGCTTGCCATCATCGGCTCACTGCCCAAGAAATAAGCGCCTGAACCCCCTTCTCCCCGGCTCATGGCGGCCGGGGAGCCATGGAACCATTGACCGGAAATTCTGCCGCGAACAGGAGATCTGCCATGCGCTTCATGCGGAAACTGTACGACAATTTCGAGGCCTATATTTGCGTCATCCTGCTGGCCGTCATGATTCTTTGCCTGACCTTGCAAGTGGTCATCCGCATCGTTTCCGGCGGTTCCCTGGCCTGGGCCGAAGAAATGAGCCGTTTCTGCTTCATTGGCACGGTGTATCTGGGCACGGCAGTGGCGGCACAACGGCTGGCGCATGTGCGTGTCACCGCACAGTTCATGCTGATGCCGGTCAAAGCACGGCTGGCTTTCCGCATCTTTGCAGACCTCATCCTGATCGGATTTAACCTCTCGCTCGCCTACCTGTCCGCGGGCTTCGTCGCCGAAGCCGTCGAGTTCGGCGAAATTTCGGCAACGCTGGGTATCAACATCGCTTATGTGGAAGCGGTCATCCCCATTGGCGCCTTGCTCATGTCGTGGCGCATCGTGGAAAGCTACCTCATCCGTATGAAAAACGGGCGGCTCTATGAACTGGTGGCGCTGGAAACGGAAATGGGCATTCCCGCCGAGGAGAACGCATCATGAGTATCCTCTCCATTGCCCTCATTGCCATGTTTGTCCTCTTCCTGCTCGGACTGCCCATCTACGCAGCGCTGACTATTGCGGCATCCATCGCATTGCTGACGAGCGACATATTGCCTCTCTCGGTCATCCACTCCTCGCTGTTCGACGGCCTGAATATCTTTCCGCTCCTGGCGATTCCCTGTTTCATCGTTGCCGGCGGCCTGATGGAACGCGGCAACATCACCAATCAGATCATCAATGTTGTGCGCGCCCTGGTCGGACGCCTGTACGGCGGGATCGGCATCACCACCATCCTGGCGTGCGCCGTATTTGCCTCGATTACCGGCTCGGCGACCAGTACGGTAGCCGCCGTGGGCGCCATCATGGTGCCCGCCATGATGCGCAACAATTACAGCCCGCGTTACGCCGGCGCCGCCGCGGCGACGGGCGGCACCATCGGCATCCTGATTCCGCCGAGCAACCCGATGATTCTGTACGCGATCATCGCCAACGTCTCCATCACCGGCATGTTCTCCGCCGGCTTCCTGCCGGGCGCCATCATGGCGGCCGCGCTTTCGTTCACGGCCTGGCTGCTGGCCAAACGCAACGGTTTCAAGGCGGACGAATCGGTAGAGAGTTTTTCCCTGAAGGCTTTTCTCGGCATCTGCCGCCAGTCCTTTTTCTCGCTCGCCACCGTGGTCATTGTGCTCGGCTCCATCTATTCCGGCCTGGCCACGCCTGTCGAAGCCTCCATCGTCGCCGTGCTCTGGGCGCTATTCGTCGGCTTTGTGGTCAACCGCAGCCTGACGTTGCGGGATATTTACGATTCATTGATGGAAGGCGTCATGCTCTGCGGCGCCATTACCATCATCGTCGGCGCTTCCACGCTGTTCGGCAAAATCCTGACCTACGAAGAAGCGCCCACGCGGCTCGCCGCCTTCATGGTCTCGATCACCGACAACAAGCACTTCATCATGCTGCTCATCGTCGCCCTGCTGTACGTACTCGGTATGTTCATGGAAACGCTGGCGACGGTCATCCTGGTCACGCCGGTGCTGGTGCCCGTGCTGGCGCAGCTCGACATCAACCCGATCCACTTCGGCGTCGTCATGGTCATGGCAAACGAGGTCGGCCTGCTGACGCCGCCCATGGGCGTCAACCTGTTTGTTGCCTCGCGGCTCAGCGGCGTGTCGGTCGAACGGCTCTCCATCTCCGTGCTGCCGTACATCCTCGCCATGACGCTGGTCATTTTGCTGACCGTATTCTGCGAACCGATTTCGACGATTATCCCAACCTGGCTCGGCTTCAACTGACCGGCTGATGCGGGCAGGCCTGCATGCCCCTAAATACGCGGGCTTGCGCGGCCCTCTAGCCCAATAAACACGGGGCATTGAGGGCAGCACGCTCAAACCCACATCAAAGCCCATTCAGCCGATTTCGCCCATTCCCAAACCATTCCTCAATAAACCAAAGGCGCACCACCGGATCACCGGCAGTGCGCCTTTCATTTTTTTCCGCACTCCTGCACGACCCATACGCCGTACATTGGTGGTGCGCTCAGGCAGGCGGCTGCAACCCTTGGTCTGGCCTGCCCGCCGCATGCCAGAACGTTTAACTGCGCGTCAGCGTGCCGTCCCAGGTGGACACCGCCTTCTGGGCATCTTCCTCAGTAAACCAGACGGAAGTGACCGTTTTCGTTTCGGTATAAAAGGCCACGCCGTCCTTGCCCATCGCGTGCAGGTCGCCAAAAAACGATTTTTTATGGCCGGCAAACGGGAAAATCGAATACGGCACCGGAATCCCGACGTTGACGCCGACCATGCCGCCATGCGTGCGTCTGGCAAATTCCCGCGCATAACGCCCGGAACGGGTATAGATGCAGGAACCGTTGGCAAAAGGATTGGCGTTCATGATCGCCAGTCCTTCCTCGAAGTCCCGGATACGCTTAACGCAAGTCACAGGGCCGAAGATTTCCTCGTTGCCGACGGCGTGCTCCGGCTTGACATGGTCAAAGATGGTGGGGCCGACGAAATAGCCGTTCTCGCAGCCCGGCACCTTGACGCCGCGGCCGTCGAGCACCAGCTTCGCGCCTTCCTCGACGCCACGGGCAATCCAGTTTTCTACCGACTGCTTCTGCGCCGCCGAAACCAAAGGCCCCAGCTGCGAATCCGGCAGGTAGGCCGCACCCAGTTTGAGTTCCAGAGCTTTCTTTTTAAGCAGCGCCACAAAATCATCGGCAATCGATTCCTGCACGCAGACGACAGGCAACGCCATGCAGCGCTGGCCGGCGCAGCCGTAGGTCGAATTGATCACGCCGGCGACCGTGCGTTCCAGCACGCAGTCTTCAAGCACCAGTGCATGATTTTTGGCTTCGCACAAAGCCTGTACGCGCTTGCCGGCGGCGGCGGCCGTCCCGTAGATATGCTGGCCGACCGACGTCGAGCCGACGAAGGAGATGCCTTTGACCAGCGGGTTGGCGAGCAGCGAATCGGCCTCGACGCGTGAACAGGTCACGAGATTGACAACGCCCTTCGGTAAACCGGCCTCAATCAGCAATTCCAGCATGCGCATCGAGGTTTGCGGCACCATGGACGCCGCCTTGAGCACGAATGTGTTGCCGGTCGTGATGCAGAAAGGCAGCATCCAGCCCATCGGAATCATGGCCGGGAAATTGTACGGCGCGATGCCGACAAAAACGCCCAGCGGCTCACGGTAGGAAACGGTGTCGTAACCGCTGGCGACGTTCATGCAGGTATCGCCCTGCATCAGGTAGTGCGTCGCGCAGGCACATTCGACGACTTCGATCGCCTTGAGCACGTCGCCGCGCGCTTCGCTGACGACCTTGCCCATTTCTGTGGCCAGCAGCTCCGTCAGTTCATCGAGATGCCTGTCAAGCAGGGATTTGAAGCGGAACATCAACTGAATCCGCTGCGGAATCGGCGTCTCCGCCCAGGCCGGGAACGCGGCGGCGGCGGCGCTGACCGCCGCATCGACCTCGGCCTGCGTGCAGCAGGGCGCTTCGGCAATCTGCACGCCGGTACTCGGATTCATCACGGGCATGTATTTTCCCGTTGCGGACGCCAGCCATTCGTTATTGATGCAATATTTGAGTCGCTTGATTTCGGCCATGTTGATATTCCTCGCTTGAAAAATCACGGTGGGATAAGTCTCGAAAGAGAGGCGGTTTTTTCAAACATAGCGCCCTTCACGTTGGATTGCAACTTTTTTTCTTTTTATACACACAAAATAAAATATTTTTTCTATTTCGCTGCTGTTCCGATGCATCGACAATGCCTGAGCCGCATCTCAGCGCCCTTCTCTTCCGCTTTTTCTCGCTTTTTCTGTTTGACAGACGCGCCCGGCTTCCTTAGATTGACCGCATGAGCAGCCGGCATTCCATCGCCCCATTACCGCATTGCTCCGCCGTTCCATCCTTGGCATGAGACGCGCACACGCGCATAAATACGCTTATGGCACAACAAGAAAACAGCATCGAAGACCTGATCCAGCACATTGCGCAGACCTATGAGAGCCTTCCCAAGCAATTGAAATCGATTGCTCAATACGTCACGCAGCATCGCCAGAATATGGTCGTCGCCCGCATTCTCGACGTCGCCCATGCCTGCGACGTACAGCCGTCGGCTGTCGTGCGCTTCGCCCAGCGCTTCGGATTTTCCGGATTCTCCGAATTGCAGGCGGTATTCCGCGACGCCTACGCCAGCGGTGCTGCGGAAGCGGGATACCGGCAGCGCATTCAGGCCGTCATCAGCGAACATACGGCGCAGATGCGCAGCGCCGAACTGGCGCGCGGTTTCATGCAAAGCTGCCAAAACGGCATCGCCGCGCTCAGCCAGGAACTTGACGAAGCCGCCTTTGAACGCGCGGTCAGCATTCTTCAGGAAGCGCATCACATTTACATCATGGGGGTGCGCCGGATGTACCCCGTCGCCGCCTACCTGAGCTATACGCTGTCGCACACAAACAAGCGCGTCGCCCTGATCGACGGCATGGGCGGCATGTTTCGGGAACAGATAGGCGCATTGGCCGCGGGGGATGCGTTGATTGCCATCAGCGTCGCGCCCTATGGCGCAGAAACCCGCCATTGCACCGAACTGGCCGCAGAACGCGGCGCCGACATTATCGCCATTACCGACAGCTCGCTCTCGCCGATTGCTCGGCTCGCCACCGCGACGCTCAGGGTGGAAGAACCAGAAACCTACTTCTTCCGGGCACTGTCCAGCATGATGTGCCTGGCGCAATCATTGTTCATCGCCCTCGCCTACCGGCTCGAACTCGACCTGGACGCACCGCCCGCCATGCCGGCAAAAACCGGCGCCTAGTCCGGCGCATCCCAAGGCAGGAGGGCTGCGATGAAAAACAAAACACAATTTGCCGCGGGACGCCGCTTTGAGATTGCCTCGATCGGCCGTCTTGCGGTCGATCTGTACGCCAACCAGTACGGCTGCGACCTTGAAAACGTCTCCACCTTCGCCAAATACCTGGGCGGCTCGTCAGGCAATGTCGCTTTTGGCTGCGCGCGCTTTGGTTTACGTAGCGCGATGATTACCCGCGTCGGCAACGAGCAGATGGGGCGCTTTCTCGTCAAAACGCTGGCTGACGAAGGCTGTGACGTTTCGCAGATCAAGGTCGATCCGGAACGGATGACGGCGCTCGCCATCCTCGGCATTAAGGATCGGCAGACCTTTCCCCTGCTCTTTTACCGCGATAACTGCGCCGACATGGCTTTTGATCCGGAAGATGTCAACGAAGCCTTCATCGCCGACTGCATGGCGCTGCATATCACCGGCACACATTTTTCGACGCCGCGCGTGCGCTCCGGCAGCCTGCTGGCGCTGGAATACGCTCGCCGGCACAATGTCCGCACCTTGCTCGACATTGACTTCCGCCCCGTTTTATGGGGGCTGACAACACCGGGCGACGGCGAAACGCGCTATATCCCGAGCCTAGCGGTCACGCGCCATTTTCAGGAAATTCTGCCGCATTTCGACCTCATCGTCGGCACGGAAGAAGAATTCAACATTGCCGGCGGCGCCCAGGATCTGCGCGCATCCCTGCAAGCCGTGCGCAAGCTGACGCCGGCCACCCTCGTCATCAAACTGGGGGCGCGGGGCTGTGCGGTCATCGAAGACGAGATTCCGGCATGTCTTGACCAGGTTTTCTCCGTCCCCAGCCCGCGCGTCGAAGTGCTCAACCTGCTCGGCGCTGGCGATGCCTTTCTCGCCGGCTTCCTCTCCGGCTGGCTGCGCGGGGCGGACTACGGCGTCTGCTGCCGGCGCGGCAACGCCAGCGGCGCGTTGGTCGTCGCGCGTCATGCCTGCGCGCCCGCCATGCCGACCGAAGCCGAATTGGACTATTTTCTCGCGCATGCCGACCGCCTGACCGAGCCGACGCACGACCTCACCCTGAACTGGCTGCACCACGTCACGCCCAAACGGCGCATCTGGAACGAGGTTTTCATCTTCGCTTTTGACCATCGCAGCCAGCTTTATGAACTGGCGCGCCAGGCGGGCGTTTCAGAAAAGCGGCTGCCGCATCTGAAAAAACTGCTGGTCGATACCGTCGCGCTGACGGAAGAAGGGCTTGGCCTGGCAGGCCGCATCGGCGCGCTGATCGACGACCTGTACGGCGAAGACGCACTGCATGCCGCCACGGGCCGTGGCTGGTGGATCGGCCGGCCGGTCGAACGGCCGGAATCGAACCCGGTCGTTTTCGAGGCCGTCGGCCCCATCGCCGCCGTACTCGAACACTGGCCCAAAGAACAGATCGTCAAATGCCTGGTGTTTTACCATCCTGACGACCCTGCCCCGCGCCGGCAGGCGCAGGAAAATCAAATGCGCACCTTGAGCGAGGCCGCCACCAGCAGCGGTCATGAACTTCTGCTCGAACTGATCCCGGCCATCCCCGGCGATCCCAGTCACCAGGCGCCTGGCAACGACGATAGCGTCATCCGCGCCATGACCCGTTTTTACGATCTCGGCATCCGCCCCGACTGGTGGAAGCTGCCGCCGCAAAGCGCTGAGAACTGGCAACGCATCGACACGCTGATTGCGCAGCGCGACCCCTACAGCCGGGGCGTCGTCATGCTCGGCCTCAACGCACCGATCGAACGGCTGATCACGGCCTTCGCCGAAGCGCGCCACAGCCGCAGTTGCCGCGGTTTTGCCGTCGGCCGCAGCATCTTCCACGCGCCCGCGCAGGACTGGTTGCACGGCCGCATCGATGATGCCGAACTCATCCGGCGCTGCTGTACGAGTTTTGAGCGCTTAATCCGCGCCTGGCAGACCATTCACGCCGATTACTGAACCGGTTTGGCACATGCCAATCATGCCGGGCGCGATGACGTTCAACGCCAAAAATAGAATTTAATTTCTATTGACATTTAGTTTTAGAATATCTATTGTCTAATCGACATCTCGGTGCGCACCCGGCGCATCGGCCGCCATCGATCATGGAAGCGCATGCCGGATGCCTGTTCTCCAGCCCTCAACTCCTCCTGAAAGGCAAGACGATGAACGCTACCGCAAAACCGCAGGAATACGACACCTCTAGCCCGCTGTACCGCACCGTCAGCACCACGCCGACCGATTACTGGAACGACTCCTGCTCGCGTGAAGAACTGGTGTACGCCATTCGCAACGGCGCAGTCGGCGCAACGACCAACCCCAGCATCGTACTCAACGTACTCAAAAAAGAATTCGCCAACTGGAAAAAGACGCTGCTTGACATCATCGCCGCCCACCCGAGCGAAGCGGAAGACAAAATCGCCTGGCATTTGATCGAAGCGATCGGGCTGGAAGGCGCGGCCATGCTCCTGCCGATCTTCGAGCGCGAAAAAGGCCGCAAAGGGCGGCTCTCGATGCAGACCAGCCCGACCTTCTACCGCGACACGCAGGCGCTCGTCGAACAGGCTGTCCATTTTGACGGACTGGCGCCGAACATCCAGGTCAAAATACCGGTGACGGCGGCGGGGGTCAAAGCGTTCGAGGAAGCGACCTACCGCGGCGTCACCATCAACGCCACCGTCTCTTTCACCGTACCGCAGGCGATCGCCGTTGCCGAAGCCGTCGAACGCGGCCTGCGCCGCCGCGAACAGGAAGGTAAGCCCGTCGATCATCTCTTCCCGGCCTGCACGATCATGGTCGGCCGCCTTGACGACTGGATCAAGATCGCCGCCAGCCACGACGGCGTTCTGCTGACGCCCGGCGTAGCCGATTGGGCCGGCGTCGCCACATTCAAAAAAGCCTACGGCATCTACCAGGCGCGCGGCTACCGCACCCGCCTGCTTTCCGCCGCTTACCGCAACCACCTGCACTGGTCGCAATTCATCGGCGGCGATGTCATCCTGACGATTCCCTACGAATGGCAAAAACTCTTCAACACCTCATCGGTGGAAGTCAAGCCGCGCATGCAGGATCCCGTCGCCCCGCACATCATCGACGAGCTATACACCATGGTTCCGGATTTCCGCCGCGCTTACGACGAGGACGGCATGCGCATCGAAGAATTCGACACCTTCGGCGCCACCGCCCGCACGCTGCGCGTTTTCTGCGAGCACTACCACGAACTGCAAGGCATCGTGCGCGATGTCATGATTCCGAATCCGGACAAAAAACACTGAAGCATCGCCCCGGCACCCGCCGGGGCCGACGCGTAGCTTTTATCACCCGTCACAAGTCGGCATATAAACCGGCCCGGAAAAACCGGCCACCAGCAGCCTCAGTGTTCATGCGCCCTGCCCGGAAAGCCCCGTTTTACCTGGGCTGGCGCGCCGCTGAAGCCCACTGTTTACGGGGCTTTCAGCGATGTGCCCAGTACACCGGCTTTTCCGGCCGGCTTCGGCAGTCAGGCAGCCCAGCGCAGATCGCGCGCCAATTCATCGTTTGACGCATCAATGCTGAGCCGACGCATCAATCCCCGATTCGACGCGCTCAATACACGTCACGCTGGTAGCGGCCGGCTTCGCGCAGCATCTCCAGCCAGGCCTCGGCCGCTTCTTCATCCATGCCGCCTTCCTGACGGGCGATCTCGCGCAGCGCGGCTTCGACGCCTTTGGCCATGCGCGAGGCGTCCCCGCACACATAGACGTGCGCGCCGCGCTGGAGATAGGCCCAGACATCAGAGGCCGCTTCCAGCAGTTTATGCTGCACGTAAACTTTTTCGGCGCGGTCGCGCGACCAGGCCAGGTCGGCGCGCGTAATCAACCCGTCGCCACGCCATTTGAGCCAGTCGGCGTGGTAGAGGAAGTCCTGGGTAAATCGGGTATTGCCGAAGACGAGCCAGTTTTCGCCGCGCGCGCCGTCGGCCTCGCGCTGTTGCATGAAGGCGCGGAAAGGCGCTACGCCGACGCCAGCGCCAATCATCAGTATCGGCGTGTTGCCGTCCACCGGCAGACGGAAGTGCGGATTATCCTGAATGAAGATGCGCACTGCCTCGCCTTCCACCAGGCGTTCGCCGAGAAAGCCGGAAGCGCCGCCGACATAAGCCGCCTGACCGAGGCGGTGGCGCACGACGCCGACGCACAGATGCGCCGCTTCGCCGACCTTGGCCTGCGCTGAGGCGATCGAGTACAGGCGCGGGGTCAGCGGGCGAAATAGGCGGGCCAGCGTGGGCGCGTCGAGTGGGTGCGGATAATCGCGAAACAGGGTCATCGGCGGGTTGGCGCGCAAAAATGCCATTTGGGCAGCCTCATCCGCCGAGGCTGCCGCCAGGGCGGCCTGTAAGTCGCTGTTCTGGCTGAGCTGGGCGTAATACTGGGCCAGCACGGGCGTCGATGTCGTGATGTCAAGCCGGCGGATCAGCGCTTCGGCAACGGGGATTTCCTGCCCGTCGATCTGCACGCGTTCTTCACCGCGCAATTGGTGGCAGACAAGCATGTCGGCGACCAGTTGCGGCGCATTTTCGTACCAGACGCCGAGCGTATCGCCCGGTTGATAGCGCAGCCCGGAATCCCCCAGGTCGATTTCGAGGTGTTCGACATCTTTTTCGGCCGTACGCGCGGTCAGCCGCCGCCGCGTCAGGAGGCAAGCGGCGTAAGGATTGAATTTATCGTAGGCAGCCGGCGTGGCGGCGGCCGCGTTGACCGCATCGGAAGCCGCCGGCCGCCTTTCTCCGCTGTTCTCCCCGCTTTTATCTCCGCTCCGCGCCGGCATCGTTTGCAGGCGTTCGGCAATGTCTTTCGACCAGCTTTCCGCCGCCGCGCGGTAATCCTGATCGCAATATCCGCAATCGCGCAGCCGCCGGGCGCCGAGCAAGGCCAGGCTTTCATCAAAGTCCTTGCCGGCCTGGCAGAATTTGGGGAAGAGGCTATCGCCCAGCGCCAGTACGGCAAAATCCACGCCATCCAAGCGCGGCGGATTTTTTCCGCGCAGCAGCTTGTACAACGGCAAAGCCTCTTCCGGCGGTTCGCCATCGCCATAGGTCGAGGTGATCAGCAGCACGATGTCTTCGTCGCTGATTTGCCGGGCGTTGTAATCGCCCATTGGGCTGTGATGCGCCTCCAGGTCGGAAGCCGTCAGGCGCTCGTGCAGGGCTTTTGCCACACGCCGTGCATTGCCGGTTTGCGAGGCGGAAAGAATCTGCACGCGGCGCGGCGCAGAAATTGTTAAGGCGGCTGCCGGATCTTTTTCCGCTGCGGCCGATGCGGCAGCAGGAACTGCCGTTGCGCCAGCGGCCTGGCTTTTCGCCCAGGCATAACCGGCGACGAGCGCCAATTCGGCGGATGAAAGCGCATCCAGACGTGCCTTCAGATCAGGCGGTATAGGTAAATCGCTCATCTTCTTTTTCCTCGTAGACCATGCATATCGTACATATTACATACCGTGCATATCCATAATATCGATAGACTCATCGCGCTCGCCGGCCTACTTTGCCGCGCTATTCAAAATCTCCGCGGTACGAATCGCTGACGCGGCGCCATACCCTGCCGCATAGCGGATTATCGAGCCTGCGCCGCCTCCCATGCAAATCATGCCGGATCGGCGTGGACGGCCTCATGCAAGGCGTCGCTTGCATCGCTATACGAAGAGCGGCGCCATCGGTACTTTTTCCTGCCTATTTCATGCGTAAAAGCAGCGCTTTCACCACCAGGTAGGAATGGCGCCAAGGAATAGCATCAAACGAATCCCACAGGCCGCACCCCCATCGTGCCTATACGAATACTTGCAAAGATGCGCCAAACCGGCGCGCCGATGATCGCCCAATACGCCGATGACCGCGTTTTTTACCTGAAACAACAGCCATCATCGGGCGCGGCCATCGCGCAGACATTGAGCACGTATCGGACGGGCATTGGACGAGCATCGGGCATAAACAAGGCCATGCAGCAGCCAAGGTCTTCTGATGTTTTTTGTCAACGCCAGCGCTTATTCGCTCCCAAAGACACATCTGGCAAATGTGAATAATTATTACAAATGCTACGCTTCGCCCATAAAAATAAACGAGAGTAATTATTTTTTATCCAATCATTTTTATACCGATTTTATATTTGTTTGAGGAGCGCGCGAATGCTTTTACGCAAAAACAACGCATTGTTTAGATTGAGTATTTTATCCACGTCGATATTGTCTGGTTTCTCTGGCCCTGCCTGGGCGGCCGATGAGAAAACAGCGGATACGCAGGAAATGGATACGGTCTACGTCAGCGGCCAGATGGTGACGGCCAAACCCATTGAAGACTGGCGTGCGCTTCAGCGCGACACGGCCACCGACCTCAAGGAGGCGCTACAGGACCAGGTCGCAGTCAATTTTGGCGGCGGCAACGGCGTTTCCCAGTGGGTCACGATTCGCGGCATGGGGCAAGACCAGATCGATTATGTCGTGGATGATACGGCGACGACATCGCAAATTTTTCACCATCAGGGTCGCTTCATGATGGATCCGGCGCTGGTGAAAGTCGTCGGCGTCGAGAAAGGCACAGGTTCGGCCAGTTCCGGCATTGGCGCGACCAGCGGCAAAATCGAGGCAACCACCGTGGATGCGGCCGATCTGCTGCTCGACGGTAAAAATGTCGGCTTTCGCGTCAATGGCGGGGTGAGCAGCAACGACGGCTATAACGGCGGATTTGCCGCTTACAGCCGGGGCGGCGGATTTGACGGCATCGTCATCACCAATTGGGTCAGAGACAACAATTACAAGGATGGGCATGGCCGGGAACTCGGCAACAGCGCGCTGGGCAACCGCAGTCTTCTGGCAAAAGGCGCTTACAACTTTAATGAAAACAATCGTCTCGTGCTCAGTCACCGACGCGAGGAGCAATACGGCATGCGCAATCTGCGCGAAGAATTCTTTTTTGATACGGCCAACGACAGCCCGACCTACCGCCACCGCACCGTGGATACGACCAATCTGGCCTATCAGGGACGCAAACTGGGGGCCTTGGGGTCGCTGGACGCCAATGTATACCGCGTAGACTCCGAGCAAAAAAGCAATGGCGTAGCCACCGCCATTGAGGCAACGGGAACAAATGTGCGCTTTACCACACCGTTGCCCAATACCAGGCATCTGGTCAAATACGGCCTGAACTGGCGCGCCGAAAAAGGAACGCCGCCTTCTCTGTCGGCCGGTTTGCAGGGGCAGAAAAAAGAAGACGCCGGCCTGTACGTCGAAGGCATCTGGAGCTGGCATCCGATAACCCTGACGACCGGGCTGCGCTACGACAAGTTTAAATTCACCAACACCCGGGGTGGCACAATCTCCGATCATTACGTCAATCCCAGCGCCGGCATTATTTGGGACGCCACCGAAAATCTCTCATTCAACGCCAGCTACAACACCGCCACACGCAGCCCGCGCTTGTACGAAGTCATGCTGTCGAACGTGGACATTCGGTTCAGTAACAACGTCAAGGCGGAACGTTCCCGCAATGCGGAAATCGGCTTCAACTGGGATTACGGCGACTTTTCTCTGGAAGGCGCCTATTTCCATCAGACCATCAAGGATCTGCAAAGCTTTGTCGGACAGAACTGCCGAAGGCGCTCCTGCCAGTATTACAACATCGTTAGCTCTGGGGAACTGAAAAACAAAGGCTACGAACTGACCGCCGCCTATCACTGGAAAGGTCTGCTGGCGCGCGTCGGCGTGGCCGAAAGCAAACCGAAGCTGAACGGCACGACAGCCGACACCATCATCACCGCCATCCCGATGGGGCGGCAGTGGATGACCGGGTTAAGCTATCAGTTCGACAATCCCAAACTACAGGTTGGCTGGCGCGGGCGCTATGCCGAAAAGGCCTCCTACATGAGCGCGGAAGCGCTGCGCGGGGGCGGCGAAGCAACCGTGCGTTCCGGCTACGGCGTGCATGATATTTATATGAACTGGCAACCGACCGGCAAGGACAACTTCAACGTCAACTTCTCGGTCAATAACGTCGGCGACAAGTACTACCGCAGCCATAGCCAGCGCG
>ERZ773068.1138-NODE-1138-length-13409-cov-6.646323_pt1 | contig 13409 bp, 10 predicted proteins | sample MGYA00580620_ERZ773068 | MGnify/ENA primary metagenome ERZ773068 (study PRJEB29015, sample SAMEA2737983) | human oral metagenome | biome: human oral; feature: human-associated habitat; material: dental | place: China | collected 2101 ... | reverse complement strand
CCGGTTCAGCCGCCGGCACCTGTGCCGTCTGTGAGTGCTCAGCCTACGGGTGCGCCGGTTCAGCCGCCGGCACCTGTGCCGTCTGTGAGTGCTCAGCCTACGGGTGCGCCGGTTCAGCCGCCGGCACCTGTGCCTAGTGCTAATCCGGTTCCGTCGGTGGTTCCGGTGAGTCCGGTGCCGGTTTCGCCTGTGGAGCCGTCTGGTTCTTCTTCGTCTGAGCCGCGGCAGGATGGGCCGCAGGTTGAGAGCAAGCCGGTTTCACCTGTGGGTAGTGTGAATGCTGATCCTGAGTCTCGGAAGAAGGATGAGGCTCAGGTGGAGAAGGTGGATCCGCGTATTGAGGTGGTGCGTCCGTCTTCGAGTGCTTCGGCGTCTTCTGGTGCGCGGGATGCTGCTGCGGTTGCTGCTGAGCGTGAGGTTTCGGCGGCTGCGCGGCAGGCTCCGGCGGTGGAGCCGGGGGATTCTTCGGTGTTGGCGGCGGCGCCTATTTCGCGTGCGTCTGTGGCTGTTGCGGATTCGGAGAGGGTTTCGGGTACTTCGGTGGTGGCTGCGCCTATTTCGCGTGGGGGTGGTGGTAAGGATCAGGATGCGGGTAAGGGTGCGCCGGTGGTTGGTGCGCCGTCTCGTGATGTGTCTTCGTCGCCGGAGGCTTCTGCTGGTTCGGTGGGGTCTGAGGGGCGGGTGGAGTCTGCTTCGGGTGCGTCGTGGGGTTGGGTTGGTCCTGCGGGGTTGTCTGTTGTGTTGGTTGTTGTGGGCTGTGTGGGTTATTGGTTCTTGGTGGGGCGTCGTCGTGGGGGCGCTTCGGGTGAGGACGGGTCGTAGAGTTCTGGTGTTTGTTGTGTGAGGGGTCCCCTCTTTTCCTGTTAATTCCTTGTGGAGTATGGGAAAGGAGGGGGCTTTTGTATATACTGGTAGTGACTTGAGGCTTGTTTTGAAGGGGCTGTTTTGTTAGCTCTGTCCAGTAGAAGGCCTTTTATATTTCATGGTTTCGAATACCAATTCTAGTAAGCCGTTTACGGCTCGTCAGCAGCAGGATTTTGTGCAGAAGGTTCTGAAGTATGCAGAGTTACGGGCTCAGGATCTTCAGTATGAGGAGAAGGGGGAGGTGCCGACGGGGCAGATTGTGACTCGGACGCATAAGGGTATGCGGGATCTTTTTATGAAGCGTACTCGGGAGAATGGGACGAGTGCTTCGGCGGTGCTTCAGGCTTTTATTGAGTTGTATGTGCTTGCGCCGCGGGGTGTGCAGGCGGAGCTGACTAGGTATATTGAGCGGCGGACGCTGACGGGGGCGCTTGCGCGGCGGCCGCGGTTGAAGGTGCGTCGCAAGAAGTAGTATTTGCTCATGGGACATTACCGGTAGTATTAGGGGTTTATGCCTGCTAATCTAGCCTTTAGAAAGGCATTACAGAATAATCTCTGCGGGAACTACTTTAGGAAGAAGGATTCATGGGCAAGCGTCCCCCCTCCTCTGACGAACGACTGCGCGAGGTGTACACCTCCGCTGTCCTCACCACTGACCCTACCCTCACCGGACGAGCATGGACGACCGCCGTAACCGAGCGCGCATACTCCATCCTCACCACCGAGGACGAAATCATCGACAAGCTGCGTACCCTCGATGCCTGCTACAGCGACAACCCCGCCGGCAAGGCCTACTATGGAGTCATCGTCGCCGCCTACATCGACCCCAAGATCGCCTACCGCGGCTTTATCCGCTTCCTCGCGCCTAACCCCGAGGACCGTACCGGCCCCTGGCTCGAAGAGGAAGTCCGCACCGCACCCCTACGCGGGAACCTTGACGCGCAGCACCTCTACAAGAAAGCCGTAAGCCTCATCGGCCACCGCGTCCTCATCGCTAAGAACAAGGACGCCAACGCCCCCAAGACCCGCGCCCCCTGGGTCCTTACCCACCTCGAAGACGGCGGTTACGATACCACCAAACCCAACTGGGGAGCCGAATGGAGCCAAGCAACCACCACCGACCTTAACCCCGTACCCTCCAACGCCCACATCATCCCCGGCGGCGCACCCGCCAACGGATTTAGCGCACCCATCACCGACACCGTAGCGCTCGCCCTCCACGGCCACGGAGAGCCCTCCCCTGAAGCGAGCGCCCCGGAACCTTCCGCACCCCATCCTTCTCCCGCGGCCGCCCCTGAAGCCCGTGCGGAAGAACCCCCCGCCGAGGCCCAGCCGGCGGACGGTGCCGGTCAGCAGCAGCTGAGTGTATCTACCGGTTCGGTGCCCGTATCGGTGCCCCCCAACCAGGCGTTCTTGCACCAGGACAATAACCCTGCCCCTGAGCAGGCCCCGACGGATTACACCTCTATCGAGGCGAAGAACGCCATCATCTCCGGGGCGAAGGCCCTCGGGTTAGGGGAAGAGGAAGCAATCCGGGCCGCTAAGGCCGCGTGGTCTACCGCGCTCGCGGCCCCGGCTTCCGAGACGGTCTCTGCTCAGCAGGTGGAGCAGGCGGTTGTATGGATTTCAGAGCAGCTGGCCCGTCAAGCCTCACCTGCACAGCCCTAGCGTGATCGAGTGCGTGTGTAGCCGGCCCGCTCGTAAGCTTCTCTCGACGCAGAGAGGCCCGAGCGGGCCGGCTACCCCTTTACCCCTGCCCCTACTGACCTGAACCTAACCATGACTCTACCTACCCAACTCACCGACCCTTTCGGCGATCCTCTACGCCCGCACCAGTCCCGCACTAACGCAACCCCTCTATGGGCTTGCCTACCCGAAGAGACCGCTTCAGCCTTTGAATCCCACCTTGGGATACGCACCCTAGGGGATTTGCGGGACTACTACCCGCGCCGGTACACCACCAATGGCCCTCTCGTAAACCCTGCCCCCCACCACCTGAACCAGCCCGTCACCTGCTACTTCACCATCACCTCAAAACGACTCAAGGCCACCCGCACCGGCCGCAAGATGCTGCTGGTCACCGGCACCACTGACGACGGACACACCACCGGCCACACACCCATCACCGTCACCTTCTTCAACGGCTACGAAGCAGCCAAGGACATCACCGCAGGCGAGCGCATCCTCATCTCCGGGACCCTCACCACCGGGTACTCTGGAAGCGGGTACACCATCGACAAGCCGACCTACGAGAAGTCACCACTGCTTCTTCTGCAGCCAGTCACCGTTACCTACCCGGCAACCAAGAAGGTACCTGCCCCCACTATCGCAGCGGCAGCGGCTCACCTGATCCCTACCCTTACCCCCGCGCCTGACCACCTCCCGGAGTACCTCCGCGCTCGCCACCACCTCCTGCCCCTGAGCGAGGCTCATCAGAAGATTCACCTCCCCGCCACCGAAGCCCACGCGGCCGCCGCGCGTACCCGCCTCACCTACGACGAAGCATTCGCCATGCAGCTCACCCTCGCTCAAAACCGCCACCGCAACGCCAACACCAGCGCATACCCTCTCACCAACACCACCGGCGGGGTCCTCGACGAATACACGCGCTCGCTACCGTATGCCCTCACTGAAGGGCAGAAAGCCGCTATCCTTGAGATTCTTTCCGGGCAGGCGAACGCTCACCCGCTCAACGCGCTGCTCCTTGGAGATGTCGGGGCCGGTAAGACTACCGTCGCCGCCTACGCCCTCCTGCACGCCATCCATAATGGATACACTGCTGCGCTCATCGCCCCGACCGAGGTCCTGGCCGAGCAGCACTACGAGTCTTTCCGCAAGACTCTTCCGCAGGGTCTGAGGGTTCATTTACTTACCGGCTCTACCGACCCTGAGGAAGCGCACGCCATCCGAGAGCGCATCAAATCGGGTGCACCGTCCATCGTGATCGGCACCCACGCCCTCTTCTCACGACGCATCAATTGGCCCAACCTGGCTGTTGTCGTGATTGACGAACAGCACCGCTTTGGCGTCACCCAGCGAGATACTTTCAACAAGCTACCGACCCGCCCGCACACCCTGAACATGACGGCAACACCCATTCCTCGCTCTATCGCCATGACCACCTACGGCGATTTGAAAATCATCAAGCTCCCTGGCCTGCCCGCAGGCCGCCAGCCGATTAAGACTCACGTCATTTCACCCCAGGCAACCCCGGCCCAGTACCAGCACATGTGGCAACACATTGCCCATGAAGCAGCACAGGGGCATCAGGCCTTCATCGTTGGGGCAAAGATTGACCCCAAAGACCCGAACCCCGAGACCGACCCAAATACCGCCTCCACAACCCCACACACCGTGTGGGAGATTGCCCAAGAACTCACCAAGCAATGCCCGGCACTGACCTACAGCGTCCTCCACGGAAAGATGACCTCCGAAGAGAAGCAAGCCATCATGGACGACTTCGCCGCCAATAAGACTCACGTGCTCATCTCCACCACCGTTATTGAGGTTGGTGTGAACGTCCCCAACGCTACGGTTATGACCATCATCAACGCCGAACGCTTCGGAGCTGCCCAGCTTCACCAGCTCCGTGGCCGCGTAGGCCGCGGCCAACACCACGGATACTGCTACCTCATCACCTACGCCAACCCAGAAACCGACACCACCTCCCAAACCCGCCTCCACGCCATAGCCTCCACCCTCGATGGAACCCGCATCGCAGAAATCGACCTGCAAACCCGCGGCGAAGGCCAAATCATCGGAACCCGCCAGGCCGGCAACAACGGCCTGAAGCTCCTCACCCTCAACAACACCCCACTCATTCGCAAGGCACGTCACGACGCCACCGAACTCGTCACCCAGGACCCCCACCTCACCCAATACCCTGCGCTCGCTGCATGGCTACACGGGCATCCAATTTACCAGGGTGGAGGTGCGCTTGCCCGAACGTAAGGGGTGGGCATGTCCTTTTCTGCAAGGCGGCATATAATGGGTAATGTCCCATTCGTAAACATTGGAGGAGAGCCGCATTCATGTGTGACTGGAAGCCGGGGCCGCGGTGCTTTACCCACTATGCACCCCATTACAAGAAGGCCCAAGAGGAGTATCAGGCCGCGCTTTATATAGCTATGGCCGAAGCATCTAATGGGGGGAAGATCTCAGCGGCAACTCGCCGGTTGCTTGATGAGAAGTTCCTCGCTTACATGCGTGCTCAGCAGGAGTTTTACACTTCGCCGAAGGCTCGAGCACGTTACCTGGGAAGCGCTATCGAGCAGCGGCTGAAGATGATGGACGCGGAGCTGCCCGTGGACAACGAAGAGCTACGCGCAATCATTCAGGACCATCAGCGCAAAGACCTGGACATGCTGGAGAAGCAGGCCATCGACGGGCACCACCGGTGGGGGCAGGCTAAGCTCATGTCCAAAATGGCCAATGACCGCAACGAAAATGCACTTGAACGCGGCATCTTCAGTGAAGCGGCGTACACCCCAGAAGAGCTGGCCCAGGTGGACATCCGGCAGTGGGATCGTGCATGCCCTGAAGGTGAAGCCATCCTTTCCGGGATTGACGACAATCTGCATCCTTCAGACGCCTCTGGTGTGTATCGAGAGATGTCCGTCGTACGCAAAGTCCGAATCGAGACTCCTACGGGTGAACGAGTCCATGTGGATCTTGAGGCCCGTATCGTCCAGAAGACCAAGGGGTCATCCAGCTACACGGTCGAGTACACCATCAAGCAGGACGGGGAGAACCTGGGGATTCTGATTCCCAATTCCTCTACCCAGGACAGCTACTACAACGTTGGTGCCGTGTATGAGAATCGGCCCCTCACCCGAGAGCCCGGGATGGATTACCATAAGGGAATCCGCCTGCGCAAGAGCGACTGGGACAAGTACGCGCAGGATAATGGCCTAAGCCCGGAAGAGCTTGAGGAAATCAAGGCGGCGAGTGAGCAAAATCAGCAAATCCTAAAAGGTGCTGCTGAGGCGGGGGAAACCGGTATGTTTTCCCGACACAACGCTTTCCACCACCAGATCAACGTAAAACACAAGGGCCACAAGCACAATAACACCACTGAACAATTCATTGATGAACATGGTGCGCGCACGAGCTTTAACAGCATCAAGGGAGCCAAAGAGAACGTAGCCCGGACCTTGAACTCCCTCGATAGCACGCTTCTTGATATCGCCGTTAAGGGACGCAATAAAGGCATTGAGGTTTACGGGAAGGAGCAGTTCAACGTCTCTAACAAGCGTGCCCGGGCCAAGGTAGAGAAAGAGTCTCGGGAAATCATGGCCAATGAGCCTAAGTATCTTCAGCCTAAGAGCCGGAGCGAAAAGCGCAACAAGGGCGGTGGCCGAAATCGTGTTGAGCGAAACCTCGCCCGTGAGGGGCGGCGGGCTGCTCACCTTGCTGATAGCTCTGTTGTTGTGTCCCGCAGGGAGGAAGCTATTAAGCGAAATAACAGCAATATGGAGGTTCTTCAGAAGCGTCACGGCTTTCTCTACAGCGCCCGGGTCGAGTCTAATCGTAAGCCTACCAATCCCGATAAGCCCCGTGAAGGGTATACCTACCGTGTATCCACCACCCAGAAAGGCGGGAATAAAAAGTGGGCATCGATTAACTTCACCAATGACGGGCGCCTTGCAGACGGCCTGACGGTGCACAGGCACCCGCGGGACCCCAATCTGGCAGCCATCTGTAAGGGTAATGAGACTCTTGCCGTTGTCAGCTTTAGTCAGCTTGAGGCCATGGGCGACGTCAGCCGCTAACTAAAACATTTGTGGTTGGGACATGGCGTGCCGTAAATGGGGGTCGGAGTTCCCCTGAAACAGTAGGAACCCGACCCCCCACACGCCGCGATAAATGCCCCTCACCCGGGCCTGCCCCCAAATTTCATCCGCTATCGTTGAGGCAGATGAACCAAACAACACGACCGAAAGGAACCCCCAATGACCGCCCCCGCATCCAACGCCTACCAGAAGCAGTACCAGCAAGACCGCCTGGCCCGCCAGCACTACAGCTATGAATCCCTCGAAAAGAAGTACCGCGTCACCGCCGGCGGCAAGGATCTCTCCGCCGAACTCATGGCCACCCGCGCCCCCGGCGTGACCGGCACGACTCCCTGGATCAAGGACCTTACCGTACACCCCCTGAAGTGGCGACGTGAAGGCATCCCGGCCGACCTTCCGCACTTCATCCCCGATGCATTCGCCACCGAGGCGCCCGGCCGCTTCTTCATCGACCCGCGCATGGTCTTCGATGCCTCTCTCTTCGAAAGCATGACCGAAGAAGAGATCACCTACTTCAACGACAAGAAGCACTGGGCGGTAGAATACCCCTCGGCAGGTGACGATATTTCCCTGGCCACCGAGCTTGAGAACGAACCGGGCTGCTACGGCTACCTGGTCCACGCCAACTACGGACGGAAGAAGCTCAACGACCCTCCGGTAGGCCGCCCCCACTACAAGCGCAAGGACGGGATGATCCTGACCTGGGGCGACCCCCGCCTGGAAGCACCCTACTGGCAGGAATGCGGCGACTTCCTCTACGCCTTCCTGGACGAGGAATCCGCACGAAAGAAGTACGCCGCCCTGCGCAGCACCCTTTCTTCGCTGAACCAGGAGGTACGCCTGTACCGACTGACCAAGCCGATTACCATGGGAGAGGCCCGCACCTGGCTCAACTCCGACCACTCGCTACGGGAGGAGCGCCACGGGGCAATCACCCTGGACGCAGCCGGTACGGGGCAGCTGGGCACCCCCGGCGCGCTACGCGCACCGCAGCAGCCGGCCCCCGATGAGGACGAACTGGACGCGGCCGCGGAGAAGACCTGGTGGGATTCCATGAGCCCCGAGGAACGGCAGGCCTTCGACGCGAACCACGAAACTGAGCTGCGCCTGGTCGAGGAACGTGAGGCCATCAACGATGAGCGTCAGGACTTCTACGACCGCATCTATAAGGACCTGTACAACGTGGACGCGCTGTTGCAGCAGTTGCTTGAATGGGCAGAAGAAACTGGAAACGAAGAGGACGCCCAGTTTTACCGTGAAAACAACTCGACGATGACCCTGGACGAAAAGCTCGAGTTCCTGGATGAGCAGTACCAGCGACGCCCCCATGATTACGAAGCTGAAATTCGATCTGCAAACCTTGTTTCGCCCTACGAAACCCTGACCCACCTGGCACCGGTGGCACCCCTGACCGAAGAGATGATTGCTGCCGCGGCAAGCCACCATCGGAGCGCACTCAAGCTCGGCACCGAGCACAAGCGCCTGAACTTCAGGCGCCGCCGCGGTGGGGACGGGTACGCCCTGACCAAGGAACAGGAGACGTACACTCGTGAGCACCTGTTGAAGGGGTACACTCGTGCCGGCGTGGAAGGCTCAAAGCAGCTGCTGATTGAGATGTACGAGAATACCGGCATGAGGCTCCTTGACCCGAGCAGCAATGGAGACGGTAACGGGCTCACTTGGGATGGTATCAACCTGGATGACTACCGGGCCGGGTTCCTGTTCCCGCTGGGCCAGGATATGCCCACCGGCGGATTCGCCCCGCGTCGAGACCGCGTCGAGTACCTGTGCCTGCTGCTGAAGCAGGGGGTCATCACCCTGGAAGCATTCTGGGAGCGCCTTCGTCACGGCTCCTACGTGGGCGATCGTGAGGAGCTCTTCGAAGACGGCGACAATGCGCTGGTGATGACGAAGAAGAACTGGCGTAACCAGGTGTATCGGAACCAGCCGGATAGCACGGAGGAAGACCCGCTGATGCTTCCTAATGACTGGGCGTTCGTTAAGTGGGATAAGGAGCGCCTGGGGATTTGGACTCTTTCGGAGTGGGAGGAGTACATGGCTGACAAGCCGGACGACTGGTTCGTCGTTGGACATAATGTGGCTAAGTCGATTGGTGAGGAAGTGGAGCCGGAGCTACTACTGCCCGAGATGCTCGAATGGCACCAGCGCAGCCTGGAGGCCAAGGGCGCCTAACCACACGCAAGGAAGTCGCACGGCAGAAGGCGGGTGGGAGGCCTGTGGGCCTTTCGCCCATCTTCTGTTTGACCCGCAAAGTTCCTGCAGAGGGCGCTCGCTTATCGCCCCGGAATAGGCCCCTGGCCCCGAGCCGGCGCCCGGTAATGATTGAGAGGAGTAACTATGCCCCTGCTGGGAGAGACCAGCGCCTATGCTCGCGCTCAAGGCTACTTTCTGAAGCACCCGCGCCAGAACTCGCGCGAGATCAATCAAGCTGCTTATGCCGAGTTTTTGGGTTTCCTGGCCTATCTCGCACCCGCAGATGTCCCCCTGAAGATCCCCGTAGGTGAGTTCTGGGGGATGATTCGCAGGAGCACGCCCCTAGCCCATGTGATCTCTTCAGGACTTCGTGAGCGAACCGTGCCCTACTATCATTGGTGCACGTTCTTCGGGGTTCCAGATATCGAGGATCTTGAGCGAATGGTAGCGGAGAACCCAGGGGCTCTCCGAGAGACCTACAGGAGCACGTGGGCAGCCTACCGGCACGCAGTCGAGCAAGCGCGGGCACAGGTGAATACTAGAGCTGCTACTCGCCGGACGAAGAATGTGCTGTACCGGCAGCTGGGGGAAGCACCGCATAAGCTCATTCCTGCTGGCGCGGCCGTTTATATCAGCGAGGAGCGAGCGTTGGCCATGTTGGGGTGTTCACCGAAGATGTGGGCTCGGTTGCAGGCTCATCTTCCTGTGTCCTTCCGGGTCGGCGCTGTACTGGGGGAAGGCCGGGTCCCTCTGTTCGTATGGGGCTCGGTGCAGTCGTTTGCTGCTTTGTGGGGTGAGGGTGATGAGGCGGCCGAGCGGGCCCTGGGGTTCTTGATGCAGGAGCGGTTACGACCCGAGGACCAGGAGGTGGGCTGTTGGTACACCTATGCCCAGGCATGTGAGCTTTTGGGGGTCTCGGACCGCGCATTCCGCTTGGGCCGTGTTGAGGTGGGGGATCAGCTGGAGGCGGTGTTCGTCCCTGACCGGGGGAGTCGGCCTCGACGTCTTGTATCTAAGGAAAAAATTTTAGAAATTTCGCGTAAATACTTGGATGCGTCGCCGGTTTAGTATATATTAGTGGTGGGGCTTGGAGTCTCAGACCTTGAAAGCGTATGTGTGTGGCGCAAGTGCCCTCGCTGTACTGTTTGCCAGATACAGAGAGGGCACTTGCGCGTACCTGGCCCCAGAAACAACACGACCAAGTATGGAATAAGGGAGGTCTCTATGGCAGGCCGTAAGAAGCAGCAGGTTACGCCTGAGCGCGCAGCTTATAACGCAGAGGATCGAGCCCGCTGGGAAGAGCGTCAGGCTCAGTTTCGGGCTGCACGTCAGAAGTCGGGGAATTGGGCTGTTCGGCTGCCTTCTGCTCCGGGTACCCTGTTCGTAGGATATGTGGATGCGGCTGGCGTGTATCACCCTGTGCAGGGCAGGATTGAGGTGGATTCGGATAAGCAGACGATGCGCCTGGGCCTGGCTGTGCTATCTGCTCGCCTGACGAACCACCTAGAGGAACAGGGGCTATGTGGATTGCAATAATGGGAAGGTGTACTCATGCGAGTCTTTCGGAAGAAGAGTGAAGCTTCACCGAATTGGTGGCTGCGAGGCTCGAAGATTAGTCGTGCGTTCGTTACCGTGCTTGCTCTCGTGGGGACGCCGGTGTTGATGCTGATTTTTCGGCCCACGCTGGTCCCCTTCGTCCTGGCTGGATGGTGGGGGCTGTGGTGGTGGTGGTGGCAGTTCTCGGTGAAGTTCGATGACTTCGAGAAGGAACGAATTGATGCTTCCAAAGATGCCCAGGAGTAGCGTGCCTATTGGAGAAACGGGGCGTTTAAGTATATACTTGTGACGTTAGATGTGCATGTCTTGAGGTGCTGAAGTCCCTTCATAGCCTAGGTCCACACCTTAGATTTTGTACTCTGCAACTATTAGACTCGCAGCGCGGTTTTAAGATCGTGAGTGAATATGTAGTGGGTGTACCTCCAAGTGCGGAGGAACACCCACTACTCTTTTAATCTCGGGTGCACCCGGGAAGGAAGAGGGGGAGCGATGCAGGTTTTCGAAGTTGCTGTGATGGGCACCCCGGTTACTCAGGGGTCGATGCGGAAGAGTAAAACTGGGCATATCGTGCACGAGAAGGCAGATCAGCTTTATGCCTGGAGACAGGCGATTGAGGATGCTTTCTACGAGAAGTATGGGGCAGATGGGCGGTGGGTGCCAATCAATAAGGCGGTTCGGGTGGAGGTTATTCTGACGGTTCCGCGGACGCGCAGCATGGCCCCCGGTTGCCCCGAGTTTGCAGACACGAAGCCTGATGTGGATAAGCTTGCCCGAGCAGTGGGGGACGCGTTGTCTCCGGGGTCTTCGGGGAAGGTGAAGACCGGACCGAGAGCCGGGCAGAAGCATTTCCGCATGTTGGCCGAGGACGGGCGGATCGTGTCGTGGGGTGCGCAGAAGACGTACCCGTGGGGTAACCACACGCACCGTGCTGCTCTGACTGAACCCGGAGCGCAGATTCGGGTGGTGGTCTTATCCGGGGTGTCACGAGCGGATATGAGGGCTTGGGGTTACCGCGTTTAGAGCATCATGGGGTATATTTGGGGGAGACAGGCGAGCTCGTTTCTTACGTTCCCGTGGGGATAGAGCATACTTGTCGTGTTGTTTATGTGGACCTGGGATGCAAAGTTCCCCAGGTCCACATTTTTTACAAGGTTTATGAGAAGGACATGCTGATTTGTAAGCGGCCTGTTCTCAGCCTTTGTCGTTACCGTAGAGTCATAGCCAAGCGCTGACCCGGGTGCACCTCCCACACGGTGACCCCATCGAATAGCAGGCACGCACTGGCATATACTATGAAGTAAAAGTTTAGCCTTAAGTATGTATTCAATCAGGAGGAAACCCGCATGGACGCCCCGGTCTTCGAACGGACACGCTTGTCCTTTGCTCGCAATCTAGAAGGGATGAACAAGAGCGATTTGGCCCGCCACGCTGGTGTGTCTCCAGCAGCGGTAACGCAGTGGGAATCAGGGGTAAAGACCCCGTCCTCAGAGAACGTTAAACGAATTACCCAGATCCTAAATGTCCCACCAACTTTCTTCACCCCGGGAGAGCATGGAGACCCCGTAACCCCACAAACGATGCACTACACCAGCAACACCGCAGGTGGCATCTTGGAGCTCGAACGGCAAGAGGCAATGGCCTACGTCAAGGCAATCCAATACATCGACGCTACGTTGCGCACCTACGTAGATTTCCCGGCCCGAAACCTACCCGATATCCCCGCAGACCCAGAGGTGAAGGACAGCACGATCCCGGAGCTGGCAGCAGAGCTAGTCCGAAAGGCCTGGAACGTCCCAACAAATGAACCAATTCCTCACCTTGCACGCCTAGCAGAGAACAACGGCGTCTACATCATCTGGTCAAGCGAGCGCGCGGCCGGGTACGTACCGTATAGCGTAGATACTGGGTCGTTTCCTCTCGTGGTTCTCAATTCTTGGTCGGCAGATTACTACCGGCAGCGGGTTGAATTGGCGCGGCAGTTAGGGCATCTCGTGATGCATGCCGATGCGGAGCCTCGCAATAGGATCTATCGGGATCAGGCCGAGAGGTTCGTGGATGATTTGCTTCTTCCTGCTGAGCCGTTTGAAACGGAGTTCCCGAAGCGGTTCACTCAGGATGGGTGGATGCGTTTGTTTGAGATGAAGGAGAAGTGGGGTGTGCCGGTTCAGCAGGTTCTCTCTTGTGCCCATCGTCGGGGGTTGATGAAGACTCGCCGGTATCATGAGCAGCTGCAGAAGCTGTCGGCGTATGGGTGGAAGGTGAGGGAGCCGGGGAGGAGTCCTGCTGTGGAGGATGTGTCTTTATTCCCGGCTGCGGTACGTCTTACTTCGGAGCAGAGGTGTGCTTCTGTGGAGGAGTTGTTGGAGCAGAGCCGTGTGCCTTGGTGGTGTTTTGAGTTCATCACGAGTCGTGTTCTTCAGGTTCGGCCTTCGGCTGGTTAGTTTCTTGTGCGCATAAGGGGGGCCGGCGCGTTCGCTCTATTGGTGAAGTGAGCGCGCCGGCCCTTTTTGTGTGGGGTGGGTTTATGCGGGGGTGCAGGTGATGACGATGTTGGTGGTGTAGTGGCCTTGTCCGTCTGATCCTCCGCAGGTGATGAGTCGGAGGAGGCGGGGGCCGGTGTAGCTGAAGGTGTCTTCGGGGAGGTCTTTGTAGGCGTAGGAGCGGCGGTTGGTGACGGTCCAGGTGGTGGTTTGACCTTGGGGGGTGGAGGCGTAGATGGGGTCTCCGGGGTTGAGGAGTGCGATAAGTGACATGGGGGCGAGGGTTTCGCCGTAGTAGTTTACGTGGCCGGCGATGACGCTGTGGCCTTCTGTGGCGTCGAGGGCGGCGGAGAAGTTGGCGAGCGCGGCTTGGTTGGGGTGGGGGAGGATCATTTGGGGGCGGGAGTATTCTTTGGTTTGGGTGAGTCCGGTGGTAGTGTAGGGGATGTTGAGTCCGGTGGTGGGTGCGGAGAGGTAGGAGGCGTAGAGGAGGGCTAGTGGG
>ERZ773068.1137-NODE-1137-length-13410-cov-13.754174_pt1 | contig 13410 bp, 17 predicted proteins | sample MGYA00580620_ERZ773068 | MGnify/ENA primary metagenome ERZ773068 (study PRJEB29015, sample SAMEA2737983) | human oral metagenome | biome: human oral; feature: human-associated habitat; material: dental | place: China | collected 2101 ... | reverse complement strand
GCCACAAGGCTACCGCAGAATTGCTGCAAAACACCCAGGTGGGGTGGGGGAGAGGCGGCGGTGAGCGCCGGGCAGACCGTCGTTGTGTGCGGCGGGGTGACGTCGACAAGCTGGGGCGGGCAGGTCAAGTGGGCTGCACAGGGGAGTACACCTAAAGATGTGGTTGGGTCCGCAACCAAGGTATGGTATTACCCATGCATATTGCCGTCTTTACCGATTATTATCTTCCTACCCTCGGTGGGGTACAAACCAGCATTAAAGCGCAAAAAGACACGTTGGAAGCGGCCGGACATCGGGTGACCGTTTTTTGCCCTCTGCACGAGCCGAGCGGCGATCCAACGGTGGTGCAATTACCAACCAGCAAGGTGATTAAACCCGACAATTATCCCTATACGTGGCCGCCGAAGCGAGCGAAGTGGTTTGCACAAAATTATATGGATAGTATCGAGCCGGTGGATGTGGTGCATGTGCACAGCGAAATGGCGGCTGCGGCGGCCGGCGTGCATGTGGCACGTAGCCGGGGGTTACCGTTGGTGCAGACCATGCACGGGCGTGTTGATGTGTATACCCAATGCGTGTTGCCGTTTCCCGCGGCGACCAGTGTGCTGCTTTCCTGGTTGTATAACCGCAATAATCCGGTGCGGCCGGTGACGCTTCGGGATGCGCCGTACACGCGCACCGCCTTGGCGCGTCGCATGTGGAAACTCATGGTCAACCAGGCAAATTATGCGGATCATGTTATAGTCCCCTCCCACCATTTCGCCCACAAGTTGCAGTATCAAGGGGTGAATAAGCCCTTGACAGTGCTGTCCAATGGGCTGGAATCCACCCTGTTATCTCAATTGCGCGCGATTAAACCGCGGGAGTATGCCGGTGGTGACACGGAATTCCGCATCATGTGGTGTGGGCGGGTGAGCCAGGAGAAGCGCCCCATTGATTTTCTGCGGGCCATCCGGCAGCTGCCGGAAAACGTTGTGGTGAACATGTATGGTTCCGGGCCAGCCATGAAATCCGTGCGCCGCTACATTACCCGCCACAGGCTTTCCGGTCGGGTGACGCTTCACGGGCCGGTGCCGCAGCAAACCGTGCTGACCGCCATGCAGGAGCATCACCTGTTTGCGTCCACCAGCTATGATTTCGATAATCAGCCCATGGTGCTTTTGGAGGCGCACGCGGCCGGCACCCCGGTACTACTGTGCGACCCTGACCTGACCGAGGTGGTGCCGACCGAGGGCACCGTGTTGACGGCCACCCCGGATTCGCAATCCATTGCGGCCACGGTGCGGGAGCTCATGGCGCATCCAGCCCGGGTGCGGGAAATGAGCGATTACCTGCTGAAATCCTGCGATAGTACCTTGCAGCAGCCGCTTACCGAGCAGCTATTAGGTGTGTACGAAAGCGTGCTGCAGCCCTCCGCGTAGTGTCCTAGCCGTCGGATTGAGGGTGTTGGCGGGTTCCCGTGAGTGCGTTCTTGCCGTCGGGTCGGTCGGTGTGGGGTGGGGGCTTGGGGCCGGCATTCTTGGGGCTGAGCTTGCTTTACGACGACCGAGGGTGGGGTGGGGGATAGTTGGGAGACGCGGGTGATCGTTATATAGTCTGCGCGTGAGAAGCTATGCCTGGGGTCTGGTTTGCCTCATACCATCAGTAGATGGATTGCATGATGCATCGGTAGAGTGCTGGTATCTTATAGTTTGAGCATAGAAAATCGACCTTCGGTTTTGTGAAGGTCGGTGCTAACTTTATGTGGTCACCAGAGTGGAAAGTCTGGAAGCTGAATAGGCTTCCTTGTTGACTAAATTTTTCAGAAGAATCTTCCTCATTGCAGGCCTTGCCTCTGGAATATCCCCGCGTATGCGGGGAAAACGGCTTCGGCAGACAGGGGGTGGGATTTCGGGAACATCCCCGCGTGCGCGGGAAAACCACCCGTCCCCCCACACACGTCCCTCCCCCCAGGCCAACATCCCCGCGTGCGCGGGAAAACCACAGGTATGGATATTGCTTGTAACCTCGGATCGGAACATCCCCGCATACGCGGAGAAAACGCCGACGCATGTCCCAACTGGCGCTGCACAACCGGAACATCCCCGCATACGCGGGGAAAACAATTCGAGTACCAATATTTGAGAACAGGCCCTAGGAACATCCCCGCATACGCGGGGAAACCCCCGCGGCCCCGGATACGACGAACTCAGCAACCGGAACATCCCCGCATACGCGGGGAAAACGCTTATCGACACCCTGGTGAAAACGGGCATGCGGGAACATCCCCGCATACGCGGGGAAAACTATCACCCAAACCGCCCATGCGCGGCACCTTGAGGAACATCCCCGCGTATGCGGGGAAAACGCGCCCTCAAGCGGCCGGGAAGCCTGAAAACCCGGAACATCCCCGCATACGCGGGGAAAACTCAAAGGCGGCTTCTCGGGCAGCGAATGCCACCGGAACATCCCCGCATACGCGGGGAAAACAGGGTGCCGGCGTCGGAGCCGGTGATGCCGGCGGGAACATCCCCGCGTATGCGGGGAAAACAAGCTAACCTTGCTGACGTGGCAACGTTCTACAGGAACATCCCCGCGTATGCGGGGAAAACGGTATGGGGTTGGGGGCGCTTGATGCGGTGTTGGGAACATCCCCGCGTATGCGGGGAAAACAGGTACTTGTCCAACCAGGCGACCACGCTGGCGGGAACATCCCCGCGTATGCGGGGAAAACGTACTACCAGTGATGCTGTCGCCGCCACAAGGCGGAACATCCCCGCGTATGCGGGGAAAACAAAAACATGCCCTGACCTGGTGTTTTACGCCCAGGAACATCCCCGCGTGCGCGGGGAAAACACCCAGCACGGGTACACCAGCGAGGATCACGCCGGAACATCCTCGCGTATGCGGGGAAAATGATGCTGCACATGCTCGCCCGTATCGACACCGCGGAACATCCCCGCGTGCGCGGGGAAAACTTCGGGTTCCATCCTAGGGTGCGCAGGAGCATCGGAACATCCCCGCGTGCGCGGGGAAAACATCTGCAACGCACGCGAATGCAGCTCACCAAGCTGGAACATCCCCGCGCACGCGGGGAAAACAAAGCCTTTTCCGAAATCATCGGTCCACAAAACGGAACATCCCCGCGCACGCGGGGAAAACAGATACCGTATCTCTCGATAGGGTCAGTCTCGCCGGAACATCCCCGCGCACGCGGGGAAAACCGGCCAAGGCAGCTTGAATCTCATCATCGGGGAGGAACATCCCCGCGCACGCGGGGAAAACTGGAAGCCTTGGACAACATCGCCCCACATTTGCGGAACATCCCCGCGCACGCGGGGAAAACCGGGGGCCGTCCATGGTGGCGAACCCGGTGGTGAGGAACATCCCCGCGCACGCGGGGAAAACCTTGAGCGGATTCCATATCGCCTTTTTCCGCCAGGAACATCCCCGCGCACGCGGGGAAAACTTGGGGAACAACCGCAGCAAATCCGCCATTTCCGGAACATCCCCGCGCACGCGGGGAAAACGAGAAAATCGGAATCCCCCTTGGTGGGGTATGCGGAACATCCCCGCGCACGCGGGGAAAACATGGTCTCCTCCAGACGCAGCAGTGCTTGTTTCGGAACATCCCCGCGCACGCGGGGAAAACCCCTAAGCCCCGAACAGCACCACCTGAATATGAGGAACATCCCCGCGCACGCGGGGAAAACCCTATGCCGAAATGTAATTCTTGGTGGCCTTCCGGAACATCCCCGCGCACGCGGGGAAAACAACCAATCCAACGATTCGCCGAACTCAATATGCGGAACATCCCCGCGCACGCGGGGAAAACATGCTGTTCACCCGGTATTTTCCCGTCTTGGCAGGAACATCCCCGCGCACGCGGGGAAAACCGGCGGTATTAGCGGCAAGCAAGCCTCGACTAAGGAACATCCCCGCGCACGCGGGGAAAACCTAGCGTGGTCGTCCCGGGTCAGAGCCGGATCAGGAACATCCCCGCGCACGCGGGGAAAACGACCGGTTCCCGCTACCGGAAAAGTGGTTTGACGGAACATCCCCGCGCACGCGGGGAAAACTTCTAGCAGGCCTAGGCCTTGGGCGGTGAGGTCGGAACATCCCCGCGCACGCGGGGAAAACCCTGACCGAGGTCGACACCACCACCCTAGCAGCGGAACATCCCCGCGCACGCGGGGAAAACTTGATGGAATTCCGCGGAAGCAATGTTCAATCAGGAACATCCCCGCGCACGCGGGGAAAACCCACGGAGCAGTTGGAGGCTGCGGAGCGTAAACGGAACATCCCCGCGCACGCGGGGAAAACGGGTCACTCCCAACACGATCGAAGGGTACTACCGGAACATCCCCGCGCACGCGGGGAAAACCGCCTGGGTCGGTGGCTTCCACCCTGAAAGTCCGGAACATCCCCGCGCACGCGGGGAAAACCATGGCGGCGGCTAGGGGGTCTTTGCCGCTGCCGGAACATCCCCGCGCACGCGGGGAAAACCAGCCTGGCTTTCCTTACCATTCTCGCCACCACTGGAACATCCCCGCGCACGCGGGGAAAACCGTGTCGGCACCTGCGCTGGAAAAAGAGTCCACGGAACATCCCCGCGCACGCGGGGAAAACATTAATATTAATTATTAACGGTTCCTCAGTGGCGGAACATCCCCGCGCACGCGGGGAAAACTCGCCCCGATCCTAGGTGACATTGGTGCTTTGAGGAACATCCCCGCGCACGCGGGGAAAACTGACCAACACCACCATCGAGGAAATTCAGGGTCGGAACATCCCCGCGCACGCGGGGAAAACTAGTCCTGGTAAAAGCCCTTTACCGTATCAATACGGAACATCCCCGCGCACGCGGGGAAAACTGGTGTCCAGGGCGGGAATGTTCGGACAGGAACATCCCCGCGCACGCGGGGAAAACCATGGTTGCGCACGTTCGTCAACCTCTTCAAACGGAACATCCCCGCGCACGCGGGGAAAACTCGAAAAGTGCCTCTTGGCCCTCGCGGGGGCGCGGAACATCCCCGCGCACGCGGGGAAAACGCACCGCCAGCCCCATCGACGATTTCCCGCAGCGGAACATCCCCGCGCACGCGGGGAAAACGCAATGGTCTTTCACCCAGAAGCAAGGTAAAGAGGAACATCCCCGCGCACGCGGGGAAAACGGTGTGATGGCGAACATGCTACAAATTTCGATCGGAACATCCCCGCGCACGCGGGGAAAACGCCCATCAATCATGCAATAGCGCGCGCCAAGACGGAACATCCCCGCGCACGCGGGGAAAACCACTCTTCCAGCGGCATATCTTGGCGCGAGCTGGGAACATCCCCGCGCACGCGGGGAAAACGTGGCTGGTTTTGCCGTAATAATGAGTTCGGAAGGAACATCCCCGCGCACGCGGGGAAAACAGATAGTCGATACTGTGACCCTCAAGGGCAGTCGGAACATCCCCGCGCACGCGGGGAAAACTCGACGGCGTGGGCGGCGGTGATGACTTCCTGCGGAACATCCCCGCGCACGCGGGGAAAACTCGCCACCAAAGCCCTAACCGGCCGGAAGGCGGGGAACATCCCCGCGCACGCGGGGAAAACCAGACAGGCAAAGGATCGTGGCGGCCTCATTGCGGAACATCCCCGCGCACGCGGGGAAAACGCAGCCACCCGAACCGGCAAATTCGAAGGCACAGGAACATCCCCGCGCACGCGGGGAAAACCTTGGCCCTTGGCAATGTCGAGGGCCTCAGCACGGAACATCCCCGCGCACGCGGGGAAAACCTTGGCCCTTGGCAATGTCGAGGGCCTCAGCACGGAACATCCCCGCGCACGCGGGGAAAACGGGCCCAGCGGTAACCAGGCCTGACGTCGACGAGGAACATCCCCGCGCACGCGGGGAAAACAAGCCTTACGGCATCCTCATACATTGCCTGCAAGGAACATCCCCGCGCACGCGGGGAAAACGGGCATAGGGCACCTCCCCAGCTACCTGAACATCGGAACATCCCCGCGCACGCGGGGAAAACCTGAATGCGGAAATTCTTAGCGCTCAGGAGGTCGGAACATCCCCGCGCACGCGGGGAAAACAATCTCTTGTAGTCGCAGCTTGGCGGCACGGGCGGAACATCCCCGCGCACGCGGGGAAAACGTAACCTAGGGGCACCAACGCTTTTGGTTGGCCGGAACATCCCCGCGCACGCGGGGAAAACTACCAGCATCGAGTGGGTCATGCCCCTGGATGAGGAACATCCCCGCGCACGCGGGGAAAACCAGAGTGGGGCAATGTCAGGGAGCCGGCTATCAGGAACATCCCCGCGCACGCGGGGAAAACAGCGGTTTGAGCGATGGTGGATAGAGTTAGCCCGGAACATCCCCGCGCACGCGGGGAAAACAAGTTATACCGTTGGTGCTGGTTCTGCCCCCACGGAACATCCCCGCGCACGCGGGGAAAACCCCCCGCTTGGGGCTTATCGAACCACAAATCCAGGAACATCCCCGCGCACGCGGGGAAAACCAGTGTCCGACTATGTGGACGAACCGGAGCTGAGGAACATCCCCGCGCACGCGGGGAAAACGCGCTGTATAAATTGCACCGGCCAAAGAGTAAAGGAACATCCCCGCGCACGCGGGGAAAACGGCGCCGTGCTACCGCCCCCCACGAAATGCGATAGGAACATCCCCGCGCACGCGGGGAAAACTCGGCGATGTCTTTGGACTCGTCAGCAATGGCCGGAACATCCCCGCGCACGCGGGGAAAACGGCTAGGGCTCGCCACTGACGCCCAAAAACTCCGGAACATCCCCGCGCACGCGGGGAAAACTTCAACGATTGATGCCACGTATCAATCAGGATAGGAACATCCCCGCGCACGCGGGGAAAACTGGCATAGTGGCACCGAACCGTGTCACCAAACCGGAACATCCCCGCGCACGCGGGGAAAACAGCTCGGTATACTTAGCGATTTTACGCTTGTCCGGAACATCCCCGCGCACGCGGGGAAAACGCGAATGGGGGAAAACGTTGTTGAACCATACGGGGAACATCCCCGCGCACGCGGGGAAAACCACCTTGGCCCCGCAGCCAGCGACGAAGTGGCAGGAACATCCCCGCGCACGCGGGGAAAACGTGCCTGGTGGCTGCTAGTGCTACTAGGGCGGAGGAACATCCCCGCGCACGCGGGGAAAACTCCATTGCACACACCACGTGCCGTCATCGTCCCGGAACATCCCCGCGCACGCGGGGAAAACCCGCCGCTTGGGGGGAGCGGGCGCAAAATCCGAGGAACATCCCCGCGCACGCGGGGAAAACATCATCAGAATATGGCTCCCGGTTATCGGTGTAGGAACATCCCCGCGCACGCGGGGAAAACCCGGCACCTACTGGATCGACCACCAGGCCTACAGGAACATCCCCGCGCACGCGGGGAAAACCATGGCTTGCCAGTAGGCAAGTAGCGACTCGGAGGAACATCCCCGCGTACGCGGGGAAAACGCCTGGGGGTCAGTACGATGCTGACATATCAGAGGAACATCCCCGCGCACGCGGGGAAAACCTTTTAGGGCTTCCACCCCCCAGTAGCCACTGCGGAACATCCCCGCGCACGCGGGGAAAACAAACTTTTCGGTGGCTTCGATACCAAAAAGGGCGGAACATCCCCGCGCACGCGGGGAAAACCAACTGGGACGGCTGTTTCTAACCCGCTACACAGGAACATCCCCGCGCACGCGGGGAAAACTAGAATCGCCTTGATCTGGTGTTTTGCTAGTTCGGAACATCCCCGCGCACGCGGGGAAAACGCCTCTCTGCCCCCGCAGGGGCGTTGTGATAGAGGAACATCCCCGCGCACGCGGGGAAAACTGTTTGTGTGCAAAAAGATGTACAACAACACCCGGAACATCCCCGCGCACGCGGGGAAAACCACCGGCAGCAGTGGCGCCATGGCGGTAATGCCGGAACATCCCCGCGCACGCGGGGAAAACCCAAATTCACCGGCACTGTGAAGGTGAGGCCTAGGAACATCCCCGCGCACGCGGGGAAAACCTCTCATCGTAATAGTCGAGAATCTCCCTCAGCGGAACATCCCCGCGCACGCGGGGAAAACTGCTTGCTTTCATCACCTTTGCTATCACCCTCAGGAACATCCCCGCGCACGCGGGGAAAACCCACCATGACGGTGCCGCGTGACGATAAGCTTAGGAACATCCCCGCGCACGCGGGGAAAACGTACCCGCGAACTTTCCGCAGCATGCGGAAATCGGAACATCCCCGCGCACGCGGAGAAAACGTCGAGGGCTTCGGCGCGGATAGGGGAACCTGGGGAACATCCCCGCGCACGCGGGGAAAACTGCATGCTCACAGTGGAATTTAAAACGCCGCAAGGAACATCCCCGCGCACGCGGGGAAAACGTGAACGGTGATGCTACGTCGTTGACCATGGCCGGAACATCCCCGCGCACGCGGGGAAAACCGGAAGCGTGCAAGCAGGGTATGCCATTGATACGGAACATCCCCGCGCACGCGGGGAAAACGAGGTCCCGGGTGATGCAGTAGAGATGCGGATCGGAACATCCCCGCGCACGCGGGGAAAACAAAGAACAAAGCGTTCATCCTATTATGCTGGAAGGAACATCCCCGCGCACGCGGGGAAAACGTCCACGTTGCTGGTTCGGACACCGGGGTCAGGGGAACATCCCCGCGCACGCGGGGAAAACTCTAAAATGTGGCACAGACCACAACAGCGGAATGGAACATCCCCGCGCACGCGGGGAAAACTGCAGCCCGAGCGGTTTCTTGTCCAAGCAGCAAGGAACATCCCCGCGCACGCGGGGAAAACCGTGTGAGTTCTGAGAATTTCATGATGGCTTCCGGAACATCCCCGCGCACGCGGGGAAAACAACCTCATCGAAAAAGCACCCGTCGACCCAGCCGGAACATCCCCGCGCACGCGGGGAAAACATCGTGTGAGCGGGTGTCGATGATGTAGCTAAAGGAACATCCCCGCGCACGCGGGGAAAACTTAAGTGACAAAAGCTTCGAAGCCCGCACCGCAGGAACATCCCCGCGCACGCGGGGAAAACTTCGAGCAAGCGCTTTGTGTGCCGATTGCCCCCGGAACATCCCCGCGCACGCGGGGAAAACGGTGGGCGTCGATGGTGGGCATAAAATTTTTCCGGAACATCCCCGCGCACGCGGGGAAAACGCCGAAGGTCCCGCTTTGTAGCTGGTCTGCTACGGAACATCCCCGCGCACGCGGGGAAAACCTGAGTGGATTACCCGCCAAAATTGGATTGATCGGAACATCCCCGCGCACGCGGGGAAAACGCCAAGTTGGGCTTTCGCCAGTTCAGCGTGATCGGAACATCCCCGCGCACGCGGGGAAAACTGCGATGCCCTGGGCGAATGCGCTACCGACTGCGGAACATCCCCGCGCACGCGGGGAAAACGCAAACTCGCTGTTGCGTTGGCTAAGGGCCTGGGGAACATCCCCGCGCACGCGGGGAAAACGATAATGCCGCTGAAAAAGCTGCTCACGACACCGGAACATCCCCGCGCACGCGGGGAAAACGACCACCCCACGACTAATGGCCCCTGTACCTCAGGAACATCCCCGCGCACGCGGGGAAAACAAACTGGTCTCTGGGGTGTCCTCGATGATGTGCGGAACATCCCCGCGCACGCGGGGAAAACAATTCGCTACGCATGCAAACGCTTGCGCAACGCGGAACATCCCCGCGCACGCGGGGAAAACGTGTCAAAACCATCACATTGATTGATCCTATGCGGAACATCCCCGCGCACGCGGGGAAAACGAACATTGGGAAGTATTTTCTCAACTTGAACTAAGGAACATCCCCGCGCACGCGGGGAAAACCTAGCCAAAGCAAGTTTACGCTCACGCTCAGCCGGAACATCCCCGCGCACGCGGGGAAAACTCCGACCTTCCACCAGCAGGTGAGCCTCGAAACGGAACATCCCCGCGCACGCGGGGAAAACAGACTGTCGTGATTATCAGCATTGAAAATGCTAGGAACATCCCCGCGCACGCGGGGAAAACCGGAGGTGGCCGAGTATTTCACCCGGGCCGAGTGGGAACATCCCCGCGCACGCGGGGAAAACCCGTGGCCACGCTCCCGGAGCGGCTAGACCGGAGGAACATCCCCGCGCACGCGGGGAAAACAAACATAAACAGCGCCGTATCATCGGCGCTGCAGGAACATCCCCGCGCACGCGGGGAAAACCATATCGTGAGCGAAGCCCTTTGATGCGCCAAAGGAACATCCCCGCGCACGCGGGGAAAACATCGTGGCTGCGTGTGTCGATGAGGTAGCCGAAGGAACATCCCCGCGCACGCGGGGAAAACACTATGACGACGATAACGACTTGGTAACGGAAAGGAACATCCCCGCGCACGCGGGGAAAACTCACGCCTATCTCGATGCTATCGAGGCAGATAAGGAACATCCCCGCGCACGCGGGGAAAACTCCAAGGGCACCCGATGGGCGTCACAATGAATAGGAACATCCCCGCGCACGCGGGGAAAACCTTTTCAATCTTGCAAAACTGCTTTGGCGAAGCGGAACATCCCCGCGCACGCGGGGAAAACAATTGATGCTACCGACTACACTATTTTGGTCACGGAACATCCCCGCGCACGCGGGGAAAACTTTCTCCCGGTAGCCCCCTGTTGTTGTTTATGCGGAACATCCCCGCGCACGCGGGGAAAACTCACATTTTAGGGACGGGGGACAGCCAACACCAGGAACATCCCCGCGCACGCGGGGAAAACTGTTCAGCTTGGATAAGAACAAGACCGCCAACAGGAACATCCCCGCGCACGCGGGGAAAACTGTTCAGCTTGGATAAGAACAAGACCGCCAACAGGAACATCCCCGCGCACGCGGGGAAAACACCAAGGTTGTTTTCGCGGAAAGTCCCGAGGGAGGAACATCCCCGCGCACGCGGGGAAAACGCCTGCGAATCCTTAATAAGCATTTCCGCAACCGGAACATCCCCGCGCACGCGGGGAAAACTGGAATTGGATTCATGGAATGACCGTGACCAGAGGAACATCCCCGCGCACGCGGGGAAAACTAGCGTCGATGATGGTGTCGTGTACCCGTCGAAGGAACATCCCCGCGCACGCGGGGAAAACCGAACAATCCGGCTATCACGCGCCTGCTTGGCCGGAACATCCCCGCGCACGCGGGGAAAACATGGTTTTTGTCGGCCTGTCCCCAGCAGCAAGAGGAACATCCCCGCGCACGCGGGGAAAACATGGTGGAGTAGATAATTGAGCGTATAGGGGTCGGAACATCCCCGCGCACGCGGGGAAAACTTTTTGAAAGTTTTTTGTGTGATGTGTGTCACAGGAACATCCCCGCGCACGCGGGGAAAACTTATCGGCAGCATCACTAGCCCTCCCCCTGGCAGGAACATCCCCGCGCACGCGGGGAAAACAATCCTTCAGGTGGTGGCCCCGCTGCTCCCTGAGGAACATCCCCGCGCACGCGGGGAAAACCGTACTTTGACTGTGCCGGTGAACTTTGCGGACGGAACATCCCCGCGCACGCGGGGAAAACGTGGTGGCGCCATTAGCTGCATATTCCTGAAACGGAACATCCCCGCGCACGCGGGGAAAACGTATACTCTTCCATATTTCCTCCTCAAAAATGCGGAACATCCCCGCGCACGCGGGGAAAACGTGTCGCCAAATGGTCCGGCAATAAAACCGAAAGGAACATCCCCGCGCACGCGGGGAAAACGCCCCAGTGAACGGGGTTTGCGTAGGGTATTAAGGAACATCCCCGCGCACGCGGGGAAAACATGTGCGCTCAAAGAACACGCGCCAGAAGGCCAGGAACATCCCCGCGCACGCGGGGAAAACCCACGATTCGTAAAGCACCAGTCCCAAATGCCAGGAACATCCCCGCGCACGCGGGGAAAACTTGCCGAATGGTGCGGCGAAGGTTTTTCAGGCCGGAACATCCCCGCGCACGCGGGGAAAACTTCGCAACGTTTTGCCAGCTCACCGGATTGTTAGGAACATCCCCGCGCACGCGGGGAAAACCACCCCACTGACCGCGGGTGCTATCTACGACGCGGAACATCCCCGCGCACGCGGGGAAAACGAAGCTTCTTGGCCCTTGCTCAGATTCTCGCCCGGAACATCCCCGCGCACGCGGGGAAAACATTTCCCCCGACTGCACCAGCTTCGCCCCGTACGGAACATCCCCGCGCACGCGGGGAAAACCCACCCACCACCTAGCCCCTATCCTCTACCTTCGGAACATCCCCGCGCACGCGGGGAAAACGTATAGGGCTTTAATTTCTTCAATATTTTGTTCGGAACATCCCCGCGCACGCGGGGAAAACACTTATTGACGTGCGGTTCCTCGTTCCTGAGGGTCATTTTACATTCGGTTTTGTTTTTCTGCACCGTGGGGGTTCCGTGGAATCCCCCTGCAGCTCCCTCTTTTCTGAGTGTTTTAGTGCCCGAATCGTCGTTTACGACCGGCCCGGGACCAGCCTGCTTTCGGCTTACGGCTGCGCTTTTTGGTGGGACGGTGGATGACTTTTAATCCTTCGCAGTCAATGACTTCCCAGTTATGGTTGTGAACTCGGAAATCATAGCCTTGCTCCAGCTTGCGGCTTGTGAAAGTCATGATTGCCCTACCAGATTTGCATTCCTCAACGACCAGTTCCCAGAGCTTATCGCGGATACGGGAGTTGACCTTGCCGACGAACGTTCCGGGGGCCACCTCGGTGAGCCACCTGGTGAGGTGGCCCCGGAGTGATTCGGGGCAGGCTGCGAGCACTATGGTAATCATGACGCATCAGTGGCATAGTTATGGCCTCCCGGAACTGGACCATCTTCTGTGGGATCCCATAGTGCAAGCAGTCCCTCTTCATACCAATTGTCGTCATCGGCATCGGGGGTTTGTTGCAGCAGAATGGTTTTGATGTCTCGGACGATCCGATTACCCAGTTTTTCCTGCTTGAATTTGTCACGGCATGCTCGGCGAACATAGCTTGGTAATTCATCTTGCGGAAAATCGTTGTCTCGCATGGCAGCTGCGGCTTCGAAAGCGATCGGGATTGTTATGTCGGCTTTGTATAGATCTGCAATGTCATAAACAAATGCGCGATCGTGGCCGCAGTGGAAAACCCCTAACCCTGGGGCGCATCCCAGTGCAACAATAGCCGCATGGGTGAGACCATAGAGGCTTGTGTGAGCAGCTGATAATGCCGTATTGATGGGGTCACTACCAGTGAAATCATCCATGTCGTACTGTCGCTTGTCCCAGATGATGCCGTACTTTTTCGACATTTGGGCATAGATGCGCTTGACTCGTGCCCCTTCCCGGCCACGCAATTGCTGCATGGTGAGTTTGGAGGTGTCTTCACCAGGCCACCGCATGCCATACATG
>ERZ773068.1127-NODE-1127-length-13472-cov-6.229038_pt1 | contig 13472 bp, 6 predicted proteins | sample MGYA00580620_ERZ773068 | MGnify/ENA primary metagenome ERZ773068 (study PRJEB29015, sample SAMEA2737983) | human oral metagenome | biome: human oral; feature: human-associated habitat; material: dental | place: China | collected 2101 ... | reverse complement strand
CGCTGATGCTTACCAACCTGCGCGAGCTGGGCGCGCCCATCAAGGGCATCGAGAATCAGTCTTCCGGCGTTGTTCCCGTGATGAAGCTGCTGGAAGATTCCTTCTCGTATGCCAACCAGCTGGGCGCGCGGCAAGGCGCCGGCGCGGTGTACCTGAATGCCCACCATCCGGACATCCTGCGCTTCCTGGACACCAAGCGCGAGAATGCTGACGAGAAGATCCGCATCAAGACGCTGTCGCTGGGTGTGGTGATTCCGGACGTGACCTTCGAGCTGGCCAAGCGCAATGCCGACATGTACCTGTTCTCACCGCACGATGTGGAAAAGGTCTACGGCAAGGCCTTCTCGGAGATTTCCGTCACCGAGAAATACGACGAGATGGTGGGTGACAAGCGCATCCGCAAGAAGAAGATCAACGCCCGCGAGTTCTTCCAGACGCTGGCCGAGATCCAGTTCGAGAGCGGCTATCCCTACATCATGTTCGAGGACACGGTGAACGCGGCCAACCCCATCGAGGGGCGCATCACCATGTCCAACCTGTGTTCGGAAATCCTGCAGGTCAACGAGGCATCCACCTTCAACGACGATCTGAGCTATCGCCATCTGGGCACCGACATTTCCTGCAACCTGGGGTCGCTCAACATTGCGGCTGCCATGGATGGTCCGGATCTGGGCGCAACGGTGGAAGCCGCGGTGCGCGCACTGACCGCCGTCTCGGAAATGTCGGCCATCGACAGCGTGCCTTCGGTGCGGCGTGGCAACGACGAGGCCCATGCGGTGGGGCTGGGGCAGATGAACCTGCACGGCTTCCTGGCGCGTGAGCGCATTCATTACGGCAGCCCGGAAGGCATCGATTTCACCCGCGTGTACTTTGCCACGGTGGCCTACCACGCGCTGCGTGCTTCCAACCTGCTGGCCCAGGAAAAAGGCAGCACCTTCGTGGGATTCGATCGGTCGAAGTACGCCGACGGCAGCTTCTTCGAGAAATACGTGACGCGCGACTGGCTGCCCGAGACCGAGACGGTACGCGCGCTGTTTGTACGGATGGACGTGACGCTGCCCACCCGTGAGGACTGGGCGGTGCTGCGTGAGGCGGTGATGCAGCACGGTCTTTACAACCGCAACCTGCAGGCCGTGCCGCCCACGGGCTCCATCAGCTACATCAACCATTCCACGTCCTCCATCCATCCGATCGTCTCGAAGGTGGAGATCCGCAAGGAAAGCAAGATCGGGCGCGTGTACTACCCGGCACCGTTCATGACGAACGACAACCTGGAGTACTACCGGGATGCCTACGAGATCGGCCCGGAACCGCTGATCGACACCTATGCCGCGGCCACTGAACACGTGGACCAGGGTCTGTCGCTCACGCTCTTCTTCCCGTCGGATGCCACCACGCGCGACATCAACCGGGCACAGATCTACGCCTGGAAGAAGGGCATCAAGACCATCTATTACGTGCGGCTGCGCCAGGCGGTGCTGGAAGGGACTGAGGTGCAGGGGTGCGTGTCCTGCGCATTGTGAGCGCCGCCGTGCGCCGCGAAGGGAAACCTTCGCGGTGACGGAGAGTGGACGGAACAGGAACAGGGGCCATGGCCCGACAAGAACAGGTGATTGACATGTCGAACAAGGAACAGGTGCGGAAGGTGCCGCTGGCCATCAACTGGAACCGGCTGCAGGACGAGAAGGATCTGGAGGTGTGGAACCGGCTGACGGCGAATTTCTGGCTGCCGGAAAAGGTGCCCCTGTCCAACGATGTGCAGAGCTGGGCCACGCTGCGCGAGGAAGAGCAGACGCTGACGATCCGGGTGTTCACCGGGCTGACGCTGCTGGACACCATCCAGAACACGGTGGGGGCGCCCTCGATGATGGTGGACGCACAGACACCGCACGAAGAGGCGGTGCTGACCAACATTGCCTTCATGGAGGCGGTGCATGCACGTAGCTATTCGTCGATCTTCTCGACCCTGTGTTCCACCAAGGAAGTGGACGAGGCTTTCCGCTGGTCGGAAGAGAATCCGCAGCTGCAGGCCAAGGCGCGGCTGATCCTGGAAGAGTACGACGCCGCGTCCGATCCCCTGCAGCGCAAGATCGCCAGCGTGTTCCTGGAGAGCTTCCTGTTCTATTCGGGCTTCTATCTGCCCATGTACTGGTCAAGCCGCGGCAAGCTTACCAACACGGCAGACCTCATCCGTCTCATCATCCGCGATGAGGCCGTGCATGGCTATTACATCGGCTACAAGTTCCAGCGTGCGCTGGCCCGGCTGCCGGAAGCCGACCAGGCGCGCCTGAAGGACTTCGCGTTCTCGCTGCTCTTCGAGCTGTATGAAGTCGAGGCGCTGTATACCGAGGAACTCTACGACCGCATCGGACTGACCGAGGACGTGAAGGCCTTCCTGCACTACAACGCCAACAAGGCGCTGCAGAATCTGGGTTACGAGGCGCTCTTCCCACCCGCGGCGTGCGAGGTCAACCCGGCCATCCTGTCGGCACTGTCGCCGGACAGCGAGAACCACGACTTCTTCTCGGGCAGTGGTTCCTCCTATGTCATCGGCAAGGCGGTGGCCACCGAGGACGAGGACTGGGATTTCTGAACGTCGCTGTCGGTCCGGTTCTTGCGTCGGTGCGGTGCCTGCGCCTGAGAACCGGACCCTGCCGGAATCCCGTCCGCTGTTCCAGACCGGGATTCCGTTTGCCACGCGTGCGTGGACTGTTGCTGGTGCGGGCCAGGTGGCTCCGCCAGTCCGGTCATGGTCGACACTCTCTTCTTGAGTTAGGTATAGTTGTCAAGGGAGTGAGAGGAGCACGCCATGACCACCAATTTCTTCACCCATGCGCGTCTGGCGCATGGCTACTGGCGGGCGCATGAATGGGGGCTGGATGACCAGGGCTTCCTGCGCCTGATCCAGCAGGCGCTGGCGCTGGGCATCCGGGTCTTCGACCATGCTGCCTGTTATGGGGGCTTCACCACCGAGGAGATGTTCGGGCGCGGGCTGGCGCTGGAGCCTTCACTGCGTGAACAGATGTGCATCGTCAGCAAGTGCGGCATCCTGTTTCCCAACAAGGCGCTGCCGTGGATGAAGGCCAAGCATTACGACAATTCCAGAAAGCACATCGTCTGGTCGGCCGAGCGTTCGGTGCGAAGCCTGCAGTGCGGCTATCTGGATCTGCTGCTCATCCACCGTCCCTCGCCGTGCGCCAATCCGGAAGAGATCGCAGGGGCGTTCGATGAGTTGCGTCGGCGCGGGCTGGTGCGGCGGTTCGGGGTGTCCAATTTCCCGGTGCCCAAGTTCCGGATGCTGCAATCGTATCTGGCCGAGCCGTTGCTGACGAACCAGGTCGAGGCATCGCCGTTGCATCTGAACGCCTTCGACGACGGGACGATCGATCTGGCCTTGCGGATGCGCATCCGGCCGATGGTGTGGTCACCGCTGGCGGGCGGGCGGCTCTTCGATACGCAGGATGCCCGCAGTGTGCGGGTGGCCGAGGCCCTGCGGGCGGTGGGCGCACCGCAGGGCGAGGAACGGCTGGACGTGCTGGCGCTGGCCTGGCTGATGGCCCACCCGGCGTCCATCATGCCGGTGGTGGGCTCGGGCAACCCGGCACGGTTGCGGGCTGCTGCCGAGGCGGTGCGGGTGAAGTTCTCCGAGGCGGACTGGATCAGTGTCTATGCCGCCTCGCAGGGGCACGAGGTGCCGTAGTCACTGCGCCGCCTGATCCTTGCGGTTCAGCAGCTTGCGGCGGCGGGTCTTGATGCCCAGGCGCTTGGTGCCGATCCAGACGCCGGTGGCTGAAAGGGCCAGGCCGCCCACGGCCAGCACGAGCATGATGATGTCCCAGAGCGGACGGCGGTTCAGAAGCGGCACCAGATCCCAGCTGTGCATGAGGAAGAACAGCCATCGTTCGACGCGCTTATGCTGGTTGAACGTGCTCAGGACGGTGCCCGTGGCGGGATCAAGCTGAACCCAGGTCTGGTCAGGGTCGTCGAACTGCACGCGCCAGAACGGCAGGGGCTGCGGAGTGTCGCCGCCCATCATGGTGTGGTCGGCGCGCGTGTAGTAGTAGAAGTCGTATTCCTTCAGCTGCTCGATCCGGGGAGGATGATCCGGCGTCAGGGCGTTGAGCGCGGCCGTCAGGTCCTGTGCTTCCACCCGGGTCGGCTTGCCGGTGACGGCATCCAGAACATGTGGGGCGCCGGTGGCACCCAGAGCCAGGACCGTCGGCTTGCCCAGGACGGTTCGCCACTGCAGTTCGCGGACATCGCCCAGACCGTCGCGGTGGGCAGATTCCAGAAGCACGTGGGGAATCATGGGGGCCTGTGCCGGGTCCAGCTGCAGGCTGCTGATGCTCTCGGTTTCCAAAGCTGTGTGGGGGCTCTTGAACAGGCCCCACGGGCGCATGGACATGAGCCCGCTGAAGATCCAGGTGAGGGTTGTCAGCGCAAAGAAGAGGCCCACAAGGTGGTGCCAGCGCATGACGCCGGGCTGGAACGGTGAGCGTGAGCCGCTGCGGTAGGGGCGTGAGAAACGCCAGCGCAGGATGCCGACGATGCTGCCGGTGAGTGCGACCAGAACCCCGATGGTGGCCAGCCAGATGATGATGGTGGGCCACCAGGCGTCAAAGCTGCCGCCCCGGAACATGTACAGCCAGTGCAGCCAGGTGCCCACGTAGTCCAGGGTGCGTTCGGTGTGGGGGGCATCGCGCACCACTTCACCGGTGGTGTTGGCGATGTAGAGCAGCGTCCGGTCGGCGTCGGACAGCTGCACCTTGTGCAACGGACGGTAGGGATCCAGGCTGCGGCTGTGGGTGTGGGGGTCTTCGTCGATGGTGCCTTCGTAGGTGAGTGCTGGCTCAGCCTGGCCCGGCTTTGGCGCCGGGGCACTTTCGGATGGCGGATGGCCATCGTGCTGCAGGTAGGTCCGTGCGCTGGCCAGGACCACGTCCTGAGTGGCCGGTGGCAGCCGACGTCCGGTGCGGGCATCCACGGCGACGGCGGTTTCGGCATCATCCGGTCCGCTCTGCAGCAGGGCGGTGTAGATGGGCTGGCCTGCGCGGCTGGCGGTCAGCCGAAGATCGGACACGGAGCCGTCGATGCCGGCCATGCCGAAGGCCTGACGCGGGGACAGCAGCGGCGCGTCGGCATCCAGCGTGGGCAGGTGCTGCAGCCGTTCGGCATGGGTGAGCTTGGGATAGCCCACGTACATCATCACCATGCCGGAGACGAACCAGCTCAGAAAGAACAGACAGAGGCCGATGCCCAGCCAGCGGTGGGTAAGCAGCAGCCAGCGTTTGATGGGAATGTTCATGGGGGTAAATCAGAACCGATGGTCGATGGTGAACAGCACGCGACGTGATTCGCCGACGAACCACTGTTTCTCGTTGTAGTAGACGGTGCTGTAGTAGTGGCGGTTGAAGATGTTGTGCCCATGCAGCGCCAGGGTGGTGGCGTCGGAGGGCTGCCATTTCAGGGCCAGATCCGCCGTGGTGTAGGCGGGCAGCGTCAGGTCGTTGGCGCGGTTGGCGTGGCGCTTGCCGACGTGGCGGGCGCCGCCGGACAGCGTCCATTGCGGGTGCATCTGCCAGCTCAGCCACAGGTTGGCCAGTCGCTCGGGCACGTCGGGCGGGGTGTTGCCGCTGCGTGAGACGATGGCGCCATCGACAGCGTCGTTGAAGTCGTCATAACGGGCGCGCAGAACGGTGGCGTCCGCATCCAGCCTCAGGGTGGAAGACAGTGCCAGCGACAGGGTACCTTCGATGCCGCGGGAGCTCTGCTTGCCGACCTGGATGCTGTTGTCCGGGTTGGCCGGGTCACGGCTTTGCAGGTTGTGCTTGGTGATGTTGTAGGCGGCCAGGGTCCATTCGCCACGCTGCTGGGGCAGCGACTGCTTGATGCCCACTTCGATCTGGCGGCCGATCGTCATGTCGGCCTTGGCGCCGCTGGCGCTCATCATCAGCGGGGCGGTGGAGGGGTCGGCGGCCCGGCTGTGCTGCGCGTAGACGGACAGGGTCGGAGTCAGCGCATAGACAGCGCCCAGGCGGTGGCCGGTGCTGTTCCAGGTGCGGCTGAAGGCGCGACTTCCGGTGATCAGGTCGTCACGGCGGATGCGGACGAGGTCATGGCGCAGGCCGGCCACGAGGGACAGCTGCTCGGTGACGGCCAGCCGATCCTCGACGAACAGGGCGTACTGGTCGGCGGTGTTCCGGTAACGGGGAATGAAGGGGAGATCGCTGTCGAAGAAGCCTGTCTCGGGAGACAGCAGGCTCACGTAGCGCGGGTTGCCGGTGTAGGTGTTGTTGTCGTGCTGCAGGCTGCTGTGATTGAGGTCGAAGCCGGCCGAGATGGTGTTGTCCATGCCCAGTAGCTTGCCGTCGAGGGTCACGTCGGTGGTGTTGCCGGTCTGTTTCTGGTGGTGGCGGATGGCAGTGTCACCGGCCAGGCGGATCTGCTGGCGGGCCGCATCCCAGGTGTAGTTCTCGGCGTCGAACCACAGGCGATTGCTGCGGATGTGATAGAGGCGGCTGCGCACGGCGACGTTGTCGCTGGGGGAGCCCTGCAGCGTCAGTTCGCTCCAGTGGTCGCGGAAGGTGATGCGGGCGTCCTGGACGTTGTAGTTGGTGCGGCGCAGGGCTTCCAGCGGCTTTCCGTCGATCAGCGGGACACCGAAGTAGCGCATGGGCTTGCGGCGGCCTTCGGCGTGGTTCAGCTGCAGTTGCCAGCGGGGCAGGAACTGCCATTGCAGGGCGCCGGTCAGGCCCTGGCTGCTGTGCTTGCCGCGGTCCACCCAGCCGTCACCGCGTTCGGTGCTGGCATCGAGCCGGTAGGCCAGGCGTTCGCTGATCGAGCCGCTGCTGTCGAAGTCCAGCGACCGTTGGCCCCGGTTGCCGATGCCTGCCCGGATTTCATGGCGGATCGCGCCCTGGCGTGGCTTGCGCGGAACGACATTGACGACGCCGCCAATGGCGCCATCACCGTCGATGACGGAGGCCGGGCCCCGGAGGACTTCGATCCGTTCGACGGCCCAGGCGTGGAAGGGATAGCTGACGCCGAGGCCGCCGTACTGGCGAACGCCATCGTAGAGGTGCATGACGGAGCTGCTTCCGGTGAAACCCCGCACCGAGAGGTCGCTGCCGCTGTTGCCCGGATGGGCCAGGCTGCTGAAGCCAGTGGCGCGCGAGGTGGCTTCGTTGACGGTGGTGTCGCCGCGCGCGTCGATCCGCTCGCGGGAGATCACGTCGACGCTGGCCGGGGTGTTCTGGATGGACAATCCCAGGCGCGATCCGGCAGATGGGGCTTGTTGAAGCCCTTCCTGTTCGGCCGGGCGCACGGTGACGGGATCCAGGGACTGGATGGCGTGCGCTGGCAGGACGGGCAGCAACAGCAGCGCGGGCATGACGAAGGGTTTGAAGGGAAGACGCGGAATGCTCATGATGGACTCTGCCGGAAGGCAAGGTACCGGCATGCGGACAGGGTGCTGCCGGTGAGGGCAAGGATGACTGCGCGAAGGGGGATCCGTCGCTGTTGGGGATCGCTTCGTGCAGCGATCAGGCAGGCATCAATGCGGCAGGGGGGCCGCGTGAGTCGTAATGGAGGGTGAGACCGGCCGTGTGGCCATGCGTGGCGACGGCATGCAGGACGTGCCGCCCTGCGGCCGATGAAGGAAGCGCCTGCGCCGACGACAGGGCCGGCATGGGCGTGGACAGGCAGAACGGGCAGCAGCGTGCGTCTGCTGGCGGGGCGGAAGGGTCATCGGAATCGTCGGTCGAGAGGACGATTCGTGTGAAGCCGCCATTGCCGTGACAGAGGATGACGGTTTCAACATCGCCGGCCGGGATGCGCTGCACCAGCGGCGACAGCAGGGAAGACGCGAGGGCCACGAGCAGCCACGCCAGGATGGCGATATGGAATCTCGATGGGCGCCTTCTGAAGTCCATGGGCGGCTTGTGGTTGGCCGTGCGTGTCTCGGAGCGTGATTATGTATCAATATGCCAACGATACGCCGTAGGAGCCGAAAATTCTTGCAACTGAATTGTTCTGGCTCAAATTCGAAGGATCTTGATGCGGTCACCGGGGCTTTCGGCGCAGCAGCCGCCAGCGGCGGGTCTTGATGTGCAGGCGATGGCCGGCGATCCAGATGCCGGTGGCGGATAGCGCCAGGCCGCCGGCAGCCAGCACGAGCATCACGATGTCCCAGAGGGGCCGGTTTTGCAGCAGTGGCAGCCAGTCCCAGCTGTGCAGCAGGGCAAAGAGCCAGCGTTCGGTGCGCTGGTAGCTGTCCAGTTCGCTCAGGACCTGGCCGGTGGCGGGGTCGATGTGCAGCCAGGTCTGGTTGGGATCATCGTAGCGCACGCGCCAGATGGGCAGCGGGTGCGGCTTGCGCCCGCCGGTCATGGTGTGTTCGGTGCGGCTGTAGTAGTAGAAGTCGTCCTGCCGGAGAATGTCGATGCGTGGCGGGTAGCCGGCCAGCAGGGCGAAGAGGGCGCTTCGCAGGCGCTCTGGTTCCAGGGTGTAGGGTTTGCCGGAGCGGGCCGACAGCAGGAGGGGCTGGTCCGCATTCCCAGGGGGCACTTCGTGTGTCCGGGTGGCCTTCACCCGCGCCTTGTCCAGAAGGGTGTGCCATTGCAGTTCTCGCACGGGGGTGGTGGTGCTGGCGAGTAGGGCCTGCGGGGTGGCGATGGCGCGCGAAGGCTGGATGTCCGGGTTGCTGATTCTCCGGGCGTCGATGATGCTCTCGTCGGCCTCGAAGATGTCCCAGGGGTTCATCGACATCAGGCCGCTGAAGATCCAGGTGAAGGTGGTCAGCGCAAAGACCAGGCCCAGGATGTGGTGCCAGCGCAGGGCGCCGGGCGCGAAGGGAGAGCGGGAGCCACTGCGGTAGGGGCGGGAGAAGCGCCAGCGGATGATGCCGGACAGGAAACCGCTGATAGTGGCCACGGTACCGATGACGGACAGCCAGATGATCAGATCGGTCCAGTCGATGGCCGTGTCGCGGAACAGGTAGAGCCAGTGCAGCCAGGCGCCCAGGTAGTTGAAGCCCCGTTCCAGGCGCGGGGCGTCGCGCACCACTTCGCCGGTGGTGCCGGAGATGTAGAGCAGCGTCTGCTCGGCGTCGGGCAGCAGCACCTTGTGCAGTGGCCGGTGCAGGTCCATGGCCTTGCTGTGGGTGTGGGCATCTTCGACCGTGATGCCCTGATACAGGGGCTTGCCCGGGGCGCCTGGTGCTGTGGATGGCTGCCGGGGGCCGCTTGCGGGCAGGGCACTGGATGATGAAGGCTGCGACAGGCCACCCTGTTCCAGATAGACCTGCGCGCTGGCCAGGGCCGTGGCGGGGTCGGTGGGGGGCAGCAGGGCGCCGGTGCGGGCATCGAGGGCCAGCAGGCGAGGCTCGGGCCGGGGGGCGTCTGGTGCAGGTCGGGCGTCAGGGCGGATCTGAGCGATGTAGACGGGCTGTCCGGCGCGGGCGTTGGCCAGCCGGAGGTCGGTGACGGTGCCGTGGATGCCGGCCTGCCGGAAGGCGTCGGCGGGCGAAAGCAGGGGCTGGCTGGCTTCCAGCGGCGGAAGGTGATCAAGCCGTTCCTGCCAGGTGAGCTTGGGATGGCCCACGTACATCATCACCACGCCCGACAGGAACCACAGGAAGAACAGCAGGCATGTGCCGATGCCCAGCCAGCGGTGGCCGAGCAGGATCCAGCGTTTGATGCGGGAGAGGTTCATCGTCATCCATGGCCTGGTAGCCGGTGATGGATGGCGTGCTGGCCGGCGGCGGCGATGCCGTTCAGCGCCGCTTGCGACGCCCCTTGCCGGATCCCTGCTTGCGGCGGGGGCTTCGGTTCTCGGAGGCCTCGGAGGCCTGTCCACCGCGCGGGGAGGTGGCTGATACGTCGGCGGCAGGCGTATCAGCGTCCGGCTTTGGGGGGGCGGATGCTCCGTCGTCGGCAGGTGCCTGGGCCTTGTCGGAGGCTGCGCCCGTGTCCGTGGCAGCGGGTGCATCTGCTGCCTTGTCGTTGCGGGGAGCCGCCGGGGCATCCGCGGTCACGTTGTTGCCGGATTCGGCGGGGTCGTCCGGAGTCGTGCTGCTGCTGGCCGCGGCGGAGGTGTCTGCAGGCACGCTGTCATTGGCTTTTGCCGGTGCAGCCGGTCCATCCGTTGCCGTGTCACTGCCGGTGGCTGCCGTCTCGGTATCGGTTTTCGCCGTGCTGGAGCCGGCCGGTCTGGTGCTGTTGCCGGCTTTTTCCGTGTTGTTGTCCGTGGCCGGAGCACTGTCCGGCTGGCGGGCAGGGGATGGCGCTGCCTCGGGCGACACGGCCCGGGGAGCGGGCTTCCTGTCTTCCGGGGTTGGAGACGCGTCGGGCACAGCTGCGGGGGCAGCGGCATCCGCAGGGGATGAACGCTGCGGGCTCCCGTTTGTGGCAGACCCTTCATGGGCCGAGCGCGGGAGGGCGCCGGCGGGCCTCCGGTCGCTGGCAGCCTGCAGGCTACCGGAACCATCGGTCAAGGATCTGCCTTTGCCAAAAGGGCGGGTGTCGGGTTCCTGGACGGGCTCATCCCCTTCCGGCGTGGCCGGAGCGTCCTCGTGTGATGGAGTGCGAGAGGACGCTGCAGGGCGTGGCGGTGACACCGGACCGCGGGCGGCGGCAAAGCCGGCGCGCAGGTGGGCGGCGTACTCGGGCTCGTCGGCGGCTTGCTGAGAGGGCTGGGGCTGATCCCCCCGGGCTTCGGCCAGATCGGCGGCCAGGGCGATGTTCAGGCGTCGGGCGCCACTGCCCAGGGCGGCCATCGACAGGGCGTTGGGGTAGAGGCGGATCAGGATCCGCTCCATGGCCAGGGTCAGCTCGGTCTGCAGGGCGCTGGCCAGGGCATCCGGGCCATAGTTCTGACGCTTGCGCCAGAACTGGGTGAACTGATCGTGCTGCTGTGTCAGCACGTCGGTGACGGTCTTTTCCCAGTGGGCGGGGTGTTCGGACTGTGCCCATTCACCCCGGCCCCGGCCGTAGTGGGCCACGGCCAGATAGGTCAGCAGGGCAGACTGGATCAGCCGGTTCATCACGGCGTCGGTCCAGGTGACGGTGATGGCGTCGATGCCGCGCACCATGTTGTAGCCCCGGGCCAGGCCGGCACCGCCCAGGGCACCCAGGACGCCACCGGCGATCATGCCGCCCCCCAGGGTGAGGCCTCCGGCCAGCAGGTCGGCTTTCAGGCCCGCCAGTGCGCCGGTGACGAGACCGCCCACGACGGCTGCATGGCCTTCATTGAGGTTCTCGGTCACGTCGTAGTGATCGGCCATGCGGCTGAGCACCTCGTCGGTGGCGTGACCCACCAGCCCGTTGGCTTCGATCAGCTCGTCGGTGGACTGGCGGATGGCGGTGTTGAGACGCTCGGCCAGCTTGGCCATGGCCTGCTGCTTGGCATCGTCATGCGGCGAGCGCGAGACCCCCAGCACCTTGCCCACCTCGCGCAGCTGGTCCTTCAGACTGCTGTTGGGGATGCGTTCACGGTCCAGTGCGGTGGCGGCCAATCGGGTGGCCAGGATGTGCATCGAGCGGTCGAAGGTCTGGCGGCGCTGGTTCTGCCACAGGCGGTTGAGCCGGCCGAAGGCGGGCTTCTTGGCCTCAAGCAGCAGCGGCTCGACAGCCTGCAGCAAGGCGCCTTCCTGGACCCAGCAGCGGGCAAAGGCGTCCAGCGCCAGCACCTGATGGACGTTGCCGAAGCGGGTGAGGTAGGAGCGCCAGCGGTCGATCTCGGCTTCTTCGGCCTGGTGGCCGGCCGGAGGGCCCATCTGGTTCAGCAGCACGATGATGGGCTTGCCGATCCAGGCCAGGATCTTCATCTCGGGTTCGACGTAGCCGGCATCCTCGGGGTTCTCGGCTGCGTTGACCAGGTACAGCACCACATCGGCTTCTTCGCGGACGTTGTGCACGGCCTGCTGGCTGGACCACAGGGCGCGGTCAGCTAAGCGGTCCCAGACCTGGCTGACAAACCAGCCGATGGGGCGGTCGGACTGCAGCAGGCGCCGCGCCAGTCGGGCGCTGTCGCCGAAACCGGGGGTGTCCCACAGGACCAGCTGGTCGCCCTGCGGGGTCTGGGCCAGCTCGAAGCGGTCGTTGGTGTCGGTGACGTGCGGCTCGTCGCGCACCTCGCCCACGCTCTGCGAGAGCAGGGTGCGGGCAAGGGTGGTCTTGCCGACGTTGGTGTGGGAGACCAGGCTGAGGGAGATGATGTTGGCGGCGTCGGGCACGGCGATGAGAAAAGCAGAGGTGGATCAGGCGCTGGCGGGCATGGTCCGGGTTGAGGCAGTCAGGAGGGCGTCGAGGCCGTCCAGGACGTCACGCGCGGGTTCGGCGGCCAGGTCGACAAACAGGGGCTGGACATCGCTGCGGCTGGCCAGGATGCGACGCCAGGCGTTGCGACGGCTTTCCAGGCGGTCCGAGTCGGCGCCGAAACGGGCGCGGAAACCGCTTTCGTCGACCAGGGCCACCAGGGGCATGCCGGCCGGCACGTGCCGGGCCAGCGTGGCCAGGAAGGCAGCGTGGTTCTCGGCTTCGGGTGTGGCCGACAGTGAATAGACGGCAGCCGCCAGGCTGGCGCCGTCAAGGCCGGGCAGCGGTGACTGCAGGTCGTCCTCACCACCCAAAGGCAGCGGCGGCTGCAGGCGCAGGGACACGGAACCGCCCAGTGCCTGTTGCAGCAGCTGGGACAGACCGGTCTGGGCCGCATCGCTCAGGTGGTAGCTGTAGGGCAGCGCCCAGGCGATGGCGGCTTCGCCGCGCTGGCTACGAAGCAGGTCGCGGAAGTAGCTTTCATCGAGCGACAGCGGAAAGTGAGTGCTCAGTTTCCGGGACTGCTCGCGGGCCCAGAGTGCCAGCAGCAGGCGGGGGATGACCACGATCAGCAGCACGGTCAGCGTCTGCAGGTGGATCCACTGGGCCGCGTTCTCACCGGGGTTGTGCGGAAAGCGGATGGCAGCCAGGCCGTTGGCGTCAGGCAGGGCGATGCCGCTGACCAGACTGGCCGGTCCCCAGAGCAGGTGCGTGAGGGTCTCGACCTGCTGCGGGTTCAGGAAGGTGCTTTCCCAGCCGGCACGGTATTCCAGCACCAGGCCGTGCAGATAGAGGCTGATCAGGGCGCCCAGGGCGAACATCATGGCGCCGCCGTGCAGAAATGTGAGTGCTCGCTGACCGTAGAGGGGGGCTGCGGCGTGGAACCAGCTGGTGCGGAAGGCGTTGGCCACGCTGCCCTCGCGTGAGCGGCCGATGCGCTTCCAGCCCTGCCCGGTGGCCAGGCGAATGACGTGGCGGCGCAGCCAGCCGCCGGTGCCGGTCGGTTCCTGATCCTGGGAGGCTGTGTGCCGGGCGTTCTTTCCGGACTTGCCGGCGGCAGCCCCTGTGTGACCATGGCCCAGTTTTGCGCGGATGGCGCCAATGGCCAGCACCAGATAGGTGAACAGGTTCCAGGCGATGATCAGCAGCAGCGGCGGG
>ERZ773068.1126-NODE-1126-length-13474-cov-4.105224_pt1 | contig 13474 bp, 9 predicted proteins | sample MGYA00580620_ERZ773068 | MGnify/ENA primary metagenome ERZ773068 (study PRJEB29015, sample SAMEA2737983) | human oral metagenome | biome: human oral; feature: human-associated habitat; material: dental | place: China | collected 2101 ... | reverse complement strand
CAAGACCAATGCCTCGATCGCCGGGGCGGAGGTGGGCTGCCAGGGGGAGGTGGGGTCGGCGTCGTCCATGGCGGCGGCCGGACTGGCTGAGGCGCTGGGAGGAACCCCCGCCCAGGTGGAGAACGCCGCCGAGATCGCCATGGAGCACAACCTGGGGCTGACCTGCGACCCAGTGGGCGGCCTGGTGCAGATCCCCTGTATTGAGCGCAATGCGGTGGCGGCCGTCAAGGCCATTAACGCGGCGCGCATGGCCCTGTGGGGGGAGGGGCGGCACGCGGTGTCCCTGGACACCGTCATTGAGACCATGCGCCAGACCGGTGAGGACATGCTCGCCAAGTACAAGGAGACCTCCCTGGGAGGCCTGGCCGTCAACGTGGTGGAGTGCTGAGACGGGCCCGGGCGGAACCCCGCCCCGCCGGACGGCCCCGGGCGGCAGGACCGGGTCAGGACCGAGTAGCGGGCAACCCGCACCCGAAAGGACGCGCGGGGTCGGCTCGCACCGCCCCACGCACTACCGGGCCACCTGCGCCCGAAAGGACGTAGTCTGCCTGGCATAATCGGCCTATGGACAAGGCGCAGGCGATCTCGAAGGCGGAGCACTACACCATCCGTGAGCTGCACGCCCTGGTGGTCTCCGGGCGCATCCGACTACCGGAGTTCCAGCGCTCCTTCCGCTGGGAGGCCAAGGACGTCCGCGCTCTCTTTGACTCCCTCCTGCGGGGCTTCCCCGTGGGCAGCCTCCTGCTGTGGAAACGGCCCGCACCGGCCGGGCGCCTACGGATCGGGGTGCTCAACGTCGAGGCCCCGGAGGTTCCCGACGCCCTGTGGGTGGTGGACGGCCAGCAACGTATTACGAGCCTGGTGAACGCCGTGGATCCAAAGGGCGTGAAGGACCGGCGTTTTGCGCTGGGGTACTCGCTCACGGAGGGCACGGTGGTCCCGCTGCGGGACCCAGATGACCTGGTGGTCCCGCTGCCGAGCCTCTTCGACCTCGGGAAGGCGCTCGCCTGGCTGAACGAGCACCCGGAGGCGGGAAAGGAGGCGGCACGGCTTCAGGAGGCCGTCGCCCGGCTGAGTAATGCGGAGATCCCCGCCACCACCATGGAGGACGCCGACGAGTCCGTGCTGCGTGAGATATTTGATCGCATTAACAACCGCGGCAGGAGACTCAATGCCGCCGAGGTCTTTGACGCGCTCCACGGTGGTCCCGGTAAGGGACTGACAATCGAGGGTATCCGAGCCTCTATCGCCTCTCAGACGAGCTTCGGCCTGCTGCCCGACGTCGTCGTCGTCCAGGCGCTCCTGGTGCGTCGGCACACGGATATTACCCGGGACATCCACGGCGAGTTCTCGGATTCTCGACGCCGGGTGAGCGACTTCCCGTCCGAGAGCAGGGAGGAGGCCTACCTGGCCACGGAGCGCGCGCTCCTGGAGGCGGTGCGGTTCCTTCAGGAAGAGGTCGGCGTCCCGCACTGGACATTTCTCCCCTTCCGTTTTCAGCTCCTTGTCCTCACCCGGTTCTTCGCGCTCTTCCCCAGTCCTTACGACCGTAATCTCGACCTGCTGGCCCGATGGTTCTGGCGGACGAGCGTGGCGGCCGATGAGCTCGGGATCAGCGGCTCGCAGACCGACCTACGGGATATGGCCAAGTGCGTCGTCGTGGGAGAGGAGTCCTCCTCCGTGCAGCGTCTCCTCGCCTCCGCCAGGCTGAGCGGCGACCCGACGCCACCGGACCTCAGCACGTTCCGGGCGACCCGCTCGGATAGCAAGGTGGTGCTCATAGCCATGTGGAACCGAGAGCCTGTTGACCTGCAGACTGGTGAGCCCATGACCGTGGAGACGCTGGCGGATATTCTTGAAGGTGAGAGCACGCCGAGTGCGGTCCTCTCTGATCTCGTACCCGTCACGACACTGGGCGAGGGTGCCCGCGCGGCCGCCAACCGTATAGTCTCCGGACTGGACCGCAGGACGGTGATGGAGTACCTGGCAAACGGCGTCAGGGACCTAGGGTCCCTGCTCCTTACGGAGGAGATTGTCGCCTGCCTGCAGAATAATGAGCACGAACGGGCCATTGCGCTCCGGGCGCAGCTCCTGGACACCTACCTGCGCGACTTCGTCACCGTGCGTACCGCCTACCAGTTCGAGGACAGCCCGCCGCTGGAGGATCTTCTCCGTGCCGTTAGCTCCAGCCCCGGAGAGAAGAGCGCACCGTGAGAGAGGAGACCTACGACGTCGCCCTTCATGGGGAGCACGTCGGATCCATACAGAGAAGGGACGACTTCACGAAGTTCGTCCTGGACCGCGGCTACTGGCAGCGTCCCAGACGGAGCGTCCTCGGCCTGTGGTTTGAGAACCACAGGCGCGAACGACCGCATGCCGTCAACCGCGTTCCCGCCTGGTTCTCCAACCTGCTGCCTGAGGGACGCCTGAGAGAGCTTATCGCCCGCGAGCAGGGCGTGAGCACCTTTGCTGAGATCGACCTGCTCGCCCGGATTGGTGACGACCTGCCCGGTGCTGTCACCGTCACCCGGGCAGGGAAGGAGGGTGGTGCTGAGGGCCCCGGGGACACGGCCCCAGGAACTCCTCCCCACGTACGCCCCCGAGACCCGCGTCCTGTTGACACCGGACTCTGGCCCGCGTCACTGGCCGGCATGACGCTGAAGTTCTCTATGAGCCGTCACGGAGACCGGCTCGTCGTCCCTGCCCACGGGGAGGACGGTGACTGGATCCTCAAGACGCCGGACCGCGCTTTTCCCGGGCTGCAGGTCAATGAGCTCGCTGTTATGAGGCTTGCCGGGCAGGTCGGCATTGACGTGCCTGAGGTGGCTCTGTGGGACCGCGCCTCTATTGACGATCTCGGCCCCGGTGCCTGGCCCTCGGAGGAGACCCAGGCCTACGCCGTTCGCCGATTTGACCGCTCTGACCGGGGACGTATTCACAGTGAGGACTTTGCCCAGGCGCTGGGACGCTTTGGTGCTGGGGACGGAAAGTACAACTCCTCCGTGGAGAAGGTGGCTGCCACCGCATACCGCGGGCAAGACCTTGACTCCCTACGCGAGATGGTGCGGCGTACCGTGTTCAACCTCCTGGTCGGCAATGGGGACGCCCACCTGAAGAACTGGTCCCTCATCTACCCCGATCGGCGCACCGCCCGTCTCTCACCCGCATACGACCTCGTGTGCACCGCCGTCTACCCGGGTCATGCCGAGCTCGGGCTGCCATTCTTCGGGGCCAGGACCCTGGCCGAGGTCGGTCGTGCTCACTTTACCCGTCTCCAGCAGGCTCTACAGGTCGGTCCCGAGGACGTCCTCCACGTGGTTGACGAGACCGTGGAACGGTTCTACGACGTATGGGGCACCGACCTGACCGCGCCGGTGCCGCCCGACGTGAGGCAATGGGTTGGGGGTCACCGGGACGACACCCGGAGAAGACTGGAGCAGGACTAATCGGCAGTACCTCCCATCGGCAGGATCTCGCGGAGAACATAGTCGTCAAAATCAACGGAGAGAGTATCCAGGGGCTCATTGTGGAGGCTGACCTGCTGTCCCGCTAAATAGCCTGACGATGCGGGCAGCCAGGACGTGCGCGTCAGTTTTCTGTCAAGTTTCTTGACGCCTCGGTCCTCGGTCTCGACCCAGGTGTCGTCACAGAGTATCCAGGCAGTACCTGAGGGTGTTACCTTCTCCTGGAGCGAGAAACCCGTGATATCAGCACGCACCCCTGAGGCCATGTCTACCAGCTCACGGGAGGAAGCGTACCACTGCTGGCTGTATGGTCTCAGGTCGGCAGCCCAGTCCCCGGTGACCCGTTCCACCCAGCCGTTGGGGTAGATCCTGTAGACGTGGTCAAGGCTGCTACGGGTCTCGCCACTGGCAGGATCAGTGAGGGTGACGGTCGTCGTCAAGCACGTCGTATAATTGTGGCAAAGATCTGTGTCCGAGTACGGGGAGATCATGACACTGTCAGCTATAGCCCCCATGAGCCAGCCGGTGGCCTTCCAGGAGGAGGGAGAGGCCTGGGGGTCGGACAGGGGGTAGGAGGTAATGGTGGCGGAGTCGGCGTGAAAGGTCGGCGAGGTCTCTACCACGAGCTCCTCATTGGTGAGCACCTGCCCCAGCACATTCTGGCTGGCGCTCATGCTGCGGACCACCTCACCACTCTCCGCCGAGAGCACCACAATAGTCTGGGACTGCTGGGGCGGGGCGTCATCCTCCCTGTCCCACAGTGGTCTGCGATCAGGCTCCCCCTGCGTGTAGACCGGTACCAGACGAATAGCCAGATAGCGTCCGTCAGGACTGGTCAAAGCGTACGTGGTATAAAAGCTACTCAGATTGGCCTCGTGAGCACGCCAGGACGAGTAGAACCCACAGACGTCCACCCCCTTGATTGAGTGGTACCAGCGCACCGACCCGTCTGCCGGGTCCAGGCTGACCACCGCAGTGGCGTAACTGGTGACGTAGGGACCCCGGGGGCCGTTCTCCACGTCATTGTCACTGACAATGACCACAGCCCCCGAGGCGGTGGGGAGCGGGGGCTCGAGGCCGCACGCTCCCCCGTGTGTGTCAACCTTCCACACTGCCTTTGACCCCCCGGACTCAGGCCGCTCTACTACGCCCGCGCTGTAGGCGTCGTAGGCGTTGCCGGAGGTACCGAGGTCAATAGCAGGCCTGTTTACGTAGGCACTCACGAGGTCCCATACCAGGACCCCCTCCAGAACCAGGGTGACGGTGACGACAAGCACCACTGTCCTGGCCACCCAGGAGGCCTTCTTCCTAATATCCATGCTATTCTTACCTCACGCCATAGACTCGAATAGTGTGCGGCACGTATCTGCTGATACTGTAGTCAGTGTCGAGGACCACCACAGTGGCTCCTGGCGTAACGACGAATTTGACAATATCAGAGAATTCTAGTGCGCTGCGACGCAGCTGCCGGGGAGCACAGGCGCTATCGAGATGCGTCAGGCTGCTAAAGACCGACGTCGGCTCTGCCGCGCGGGCGACCAGCCCCGGGGAGCCGTCGCCAGGAATCATCTCAATCGAGAGGACGCCTTCCCCTGACTCGTTGGGCTTAAGGGTGCACCCCATCCTGGCGGCAGCCAGGGCGTCCGACTCCCCCGTGCTGACCGTCATGGTAGCCGGATTGAATACGGCACCGACCCACGGACCGTCCTTACGATCAATGTCATTACGGCTCACCATCTCTGGGTAGGGAGGGTAGGTCACGAGCGTACCCGTGGCCAGTGAGGCGTACTGGTTCACCCCGACAGACGCCCCCAGGGGGACGCTACGGGCACCCTCCACGGATCCAGACGCCGCCACCTCGTCAATGTTAATGGCCCGGGTCTCCCACGGGTAGATGTAACGCCGATTCCCGCCCTTACCGGCAGTACCATCAGGGGTAACGAGCTCGGTGCGCACGACCATCCACCCGTCCACTATGGTGCAATAGTTGTCGTTGTGATCATTCCAGAGGTCGTAGGCGACATTACTGAGGACCGTACCGGAGGAGGCGCCACCGAGGCCGTCCTGCGGGAAGAGACGAATATCGGCAGAATACCCCCCGCGAGAGAGCGGCGTCGTTCCCGCGTCAACGATAAAGGTGGAGTGCCCGGCAGTCCCACTGCAGTCTCCCTCTCCGTCAGGTACCTGCCCCAGCACGGAGCCGTCCCTCAGGAGAATGGCGTCGTTACCCACGAGAATGGCGGAGTCGGTCAGCTGGACACGGTCGGAGTTGTCCGAGGGCCACTCGCCCACCGTCTCCCCGGTCACCGTGTCCAGGACGGTAGTGAGCGCGTCAGGCCCATGACCTCCCAGGGCAGGCGCCTCGATACAGAACGCCACATAGTGCCGGTCAGGACTCACTACCAGGTAGACCTTGTGAGAGATCCCGAGATCCACGTACCTGGCACGGTCCCGGTGGTAGCGCCACAGGGTGGTACCGTCCTCAGGTCTCAGGGCCTCCAGGCCGTCCTTGGTGAGAACGAGCGGGCCGCGTGCCCCGGCGGCGACGTCGAGCACCGCGGGCCCGGTCTCCCGCGTCCACGCCACAGCCTTGCCCACCGTCGTGGGCATGGCAGGCCGGGCGTCCTCAGGCACACGGGAGGCGAGCTGCTGGGTGACGGGCTGGGGCACGCCGGGCAGGACGAGGACGGAACCCACCAGGAGCAGCGGCGGCAGGAGGACGAGGGGGAGGATGGTGAGACGGTGCCAAGGCGGTAGCGGCGCCGTCCCGATAGTGATCCTCCTGACCACCGCGTACGTACCGGAGCGCAGTCCTGCCCCCTGAAGGTTCAGAGGCGCCGCCGGGTAGCGGGTTCGTACCAGGTAGTGGCTGGTGAGAAACAAGCCGAGAGCGAGCAGCGACGCCGCAATGTACAGGGAACGGTTCGACGTGACACCCCATCGTCGGTAGGTGCTCCACCAGTCCCAGACCGCCCGGACGACGCTGTGCAGGGTGACCTCGTCAGCCATGACCAGGACGACCACGGACAGCACCCGGGACATGGGTCCCTCACGCGACAGGGGGAAGAGGAGCCACGCCCCACCCAGGAAGAGCAGGGGCCAGACGATCAGGGACGCAGAGGTCTTCTGACCGAACGGGAGCATGGACATCCAGGGGGTGCACCACAGGACGGGCAGGGTCAGGACGGCCCCGAGCCGCAGCATGCGCAGGACCAGGCCAGCACGTCCTACCCGCTCCGGCTCCCGGTCCTGAGGCTCCCGGCGGTACGCCCGGACCTCTGAGTCCGGGCCCCGGGCGCTGTCTGGAGACGCCGTCTCGGGGGTGGTCTCAGGGTCGGGGGTGACGTCAGAGGTGGTGCCGGGCCGGGCGTCGCCAGCGGGCTGCACGTCACCGGCAGGCCGGGCGTCGCCAGCAGGCTGTGCGTCGTCTGCGTCTCCAGATGTGACCATGGCCTCGATTGTGCCTGAGTCACGGAATGATGTCGACAGGAAACGGTGGGGTACCCCACACCGAGGTACCCCACCGTCTGCTACCGCCTTCTACCGGGTCTGAGTCCCTTCCTGGCCGGACTGACCACCGCCGGGGCCGCCATCCCCGTTCTGCCCGGGTGCCGGAGGCTGGCCCTGCCCCTGACCGGGCCCACCAGGCGCGCCCTGGCCCGCTCCCCCCTGACCGGGCCCACCAGGTCCACCAGGCCCACCGGCACCCGCGGCCAGCGCCGAGGCGGTCAGCGTGCGGGAGCCGCCCGAGCTCGTGGACACGGTGTAGCTCTCACCCTCGACCAGTCCCAGGACGGTGGTGGTGGAGGCGGAGATCGTGCTGGTCAGCGTCTGGGAGCCGGAGCCCCCGGTCACGGTGACGGTGTCCCCGACGGCCACACCCGGGGCGTCGGTGACCCCGACGGTCGTGGACTCGCCGTTGACGTCCACGGAGCCGTCCATGGACCCGGCCGTCCCGGAGATGAGGACAGTGCCGCCGGTAATAAAGGCCGAGCCGTTGGAGTCGATCCCGTCCGACCCCGCGTAGGAGATCTGGGTGGTGCCACCGGTGATCGTCAGGACCGCGCCGTCGTCGGACTCGGAGTCGGCGTTCTCGTAGCCCTCGATCACGTGGTCGCCGTTGGTGGCGTTCACGCCGTCGTCACCCGAGGTGACGGTCAGCTCGCCGCCGCTGATATTGATAAAGGCGGACTGAAGGCCCTCGTCAGCGGCGTCGAGCACCACGGTGCCGGAGTCCTGGGTGTAGCTCACCCCGGCGTTCACCCCCTTGGGCTTCTCGGTGCCCTGGTCGGCAGCGGACTGCTGGGCCCGGGCACCGGAGGGAGGCTGGGCCTCCTGGCCGGGACCGCCGGAGGTGGGGGACGCGGCGGCCTGACCGCCGCCCGCGGTCACGCTCAGGGTGGTGCCGCTGACGGTCACGTCGGTGGTGGCCGAGACACCGTCGTCGCCCGCGGTCACGGTGACCGCCGCCGCACCCAGGGCCACGAAGCCCTGGGTCTGGTCGGAGTCCTCGGAGGACTTAATGCCGTCCCCGCCCGCGGTCACGCTCAGGGTGCCGCCGGTGACGGCCACGTAGTCCTTGCCGCGGATGCCGTCGTCAAAGGCGTTGACGGTGACGGTGGGGCTGCCGGAGATGACCACGCCGTTCTTGGAGGAGATGCCGTCCCTGGCCAGGCCGGTCACGCTCAGGGAGCCGGTACCGGTAATGGTGAGGTCGTCACTGGAGTACAGGGTGGCGGTAGGGGCGTTATCGGAGGTGTCGGCGTAGCTGGCACCGTCGGACAGGGAGTTGGCTGACCCCGCGGCCAGGACCACGACCACGGATCCGGCGTCCACCACGTTGACGGCGGGACCGTCGGCGTTGGTAATGGTGGCCCCGTCCAGGACGAGGTGGACGTCGGCGTCGTCCGCGTTGACCACGATCTGGCCGTCGGACAGGCTGCCGGAGACCACGTAGGTGCCCGAGGAGGTAATGGTGACGGTACTGCCGTCCACGGTGGCGCCGGAGCCGGAGACCGTGGCGGAGTCCCCCGAGAGCGCAATGGTCGTGGCCCCCGAGTCGTAGGTGCCGGCCTCGTCAGCCGGTGTGGTGACGGCGGCGACGGCGTCGTTGGCGGCCAGGACGTCAGTCACGCTGGCCCCGGTGGAGGCCGTGCGCACCGAGGTCGAGATAGTGGTCCAGGCGTCCTTGGACGCAGCGCCCGCGCCGGAGCCGGTAGAGGTGCTGCTGGCTGTCGCGGAGCAGCCTGCCAGGAGGGCGGCGGCCGCCAGGCTCGCGGTCACGGCCCTGATCAGGCGGCGCGTGGGGGTGGGTGAGATCATGAATGGTCCCTTCATGGGCTGTGTAGTATCTGTTGCGTGCGCATTAGGCTGGACGCAGGTGGAGTGAGTCTGTGGGAGCGCCCGGCGCAGCTCTCATGCAGGTACTGTGTCCACGTGAGAACCTGGGGCGCGTCAGTGCCCCCGGTGGGCGACCCGGTGCCTCGGCCCGGCGGCGGGCCCCGACCAGCTCCAGCAGCCCTACCGCGGGGGCGGACGTAGGCGGGCGGGCCCCGGCCTGGGCCAGCTCCCGGTGCTCTCCTCCTGCCAGCTCCCGGTGCATGACCCGGTGCCACTTGTTGGCGGGCAGGCCGGGGTGGAGCAGGGCCATACCGGTGGCGTACTTGGAGACCCGGGTCGGCCGGTACCCCGCCGCCCACAGGAGCCGGTCGGCGGGGGAGGGCGTGGCGGGGTTCTTCGTCTCGACGACGGCGTAGCCGCACGCCTGGTAGGTCTCCCCCGCCTCACCGGTGGCGGCGCTGGGGTGCGACCAGGTCAGGGTGGTGTCAATGGTGACGCGGGCGCCGTCGGCGGGCAGGTGGAGGGTGGTGCGCTCGTAGGTGGTAGACAGCGCGGGCATGAGGGTGTCGGCGACCTCGTCGGCCCGGGCCTGCGGGCAGGCGCCCGAGGTGGCCAGGCACTCGGCGACAAAGCGCCGCCCCGGCTCGGTGAGGAGGTCCGTACGGTCGTACTCGGTACGCGACTTCAAGGTGGTGTGTCGCCCGCCCCGGGTCTTGACCTCCAGGAAGGTGAGGCCGGAGTCCAGGTAGGAGCGGGTGCGTACCTTGAACCGACGCCGTCGCCCGCGGGCTGCGAGGTAGTAGGAGTCCAGGTCGGGGGTGTCGAAGTAGGTCGAGGCGTAGGCGAAGGAACGACGCCGGCCGATCTGGAGGACCTGGGCGTCCCCCAGGGCGTGGACCAGGTCCTGGGCCGCGTGGACAGGCAGGAGGTACTTGCGGTCCACCCGGGTCAGGAGGCTGGCGGCGGCGTTGAGCTCGGCCAGGGTGAGGGCGGCCAGGCTGTCAGTGCTTATGGTGGTCATGTGCGTCCTGCCTCCTATGGGGCTGGTGGGGGCCTGCGGGGTGACCGTGGGGTGGTGGAGCAAACCCTGGCCTGCGGGGTGACCGTGGGCTGGCGGGAGCTGGTGGGGCGGCCCTGGGCCAGGGGGCTAGCCCGGGGCTAGCGGGGCGACCCTGGGCTGGTGGAGCGACCCTGGGTTGGTAGGAGCCAGTGGGGCAGACCCTGGGCCAGTGGGGCAGACCCTGGGCCAGCAGAGCAAAACCTGGGTCAGCGGGTGGCACCAGTGAGGACGGCGGCGCGGGCGGCGGGGTCTGTTCCGCTCCCGCCGAGCCGCTGTCCCCCGGCGGTGCGGGCGGTGCGGGCGGCAGACGTACGCGGCACCAGGTAGCTGACGTCCACGAGGGTGGTGTCGTTGACCAGGTCGAGGCGCTGGACCTCGACGGAGCGCACCCGGCCACCCAGGAGGGACTCCAGGTGGGCGGTCAGCGCGGTCTCGTCGGTGACGGCGCGGTCGAGCACAATGACCTGGCGACGGTTGCGCCGGGCCAGCCGGGGGTGGTCCCCGACCCACAGCGCGGCCACCACCAGGGCCATGAGCGGGACGATGAGGCTCAGGGGGGCGGTCTGGATGCCGCCCATGAGGCCCAGGGCGAGGGCGGCGAAGAAGTAGGCGATCTCGCCCTGGGATATCTCGGCAGAGCGCAGGCGGATGATTGACAGCACGCCGAACAGGCCCAGCCCCAGGCCCGCCGCAATGGAGGCGGTGGACATGAGGAGGGTGACGGCCAGGACGCCCACGTTAATGCCCAGGTAGGCGGCTATGAGGTCCTTGCGTCCATGGCGTCGGGCGTAGAGGGCGCCGACCAGGACGGCCAGGGCGGTCAGGTCGGCAAGGATGTAGGTGAGTGACGTCACGGTCATGAGCTCCTCCTGCTCCGGGTCTGCGGGCGACGCCGTCGCGTCGTCGGGGTTGGCCGTAAGTCAACGCAGGAGGTCTATGGGGAGCCTGTGAGGCCCGTGTCCCCAGGGTATGAGATCAGCGGCCCCGGTCCGGCCTGGCGCAGTCGGCGCCCGCGTCCCCGTGGCTACGAGCAGGTCAGGCCGCTGCTGGCCCTCCCTCCAGGCCCCCGCCCATGCCCTTGTGGCTATGAGCCGCGCGAGCGGGGATGCCTCTTGGTGGCGGCAATTCCCGCGTGGCCACGTTCCCTACGAGCCGCGTGAGCGGGGATGCCTCGACGTGGGGCCCCTCATCCCCTCACCCGTGGTCCCCATGGCTATGAGATTGACGGCCTTCACCCATGCCCACCATTCTCTAGCTAAGCCGTCACCATTCTCACATATAAGTAGTGGTGTTCCAATAGTTTTTGATAGTTAAAGCTGGCCTTACACTGTCATTACCATTTACTCAGCATTTTGCATTGTCAACCTTTGTCGCCGTTCTTGAGAGTGATTTCAGTCACTTTCTGCTTGTGCGCCGAGGCCCCGACACCTCCTTCACGTCGCTGCTCCCTCGCAGACCGAGGGGCCACCCTCTCCCCTCTGTCCACAGCTGTGGACAAAAGCTGGGGACAGGCTGGGGAAAAGTTATCCACAGGCTTGTCCCCAGGTGGGGAGAAACGGCGGGAGAACGGTCTTTCCCCCACCGGGGCGGCCGTCCCCGGACTCCACACCCTCCCCTCCGCAGTTGTCCACCCCCTGTGGCCCCACGGTTTCAGGGGGTACCCACAGGCCTCATAGGACAGGTGTCAGGAGCACGGGAAGGCCCTGACCGCTCAGTGGGGCGCGCTGACCCGTCCCCTTGGCATCCCACGCCCTCGCACATCCCCCACACCTGTGGACAGGGCTGTGGAAACACATCCGTGTAATTTTCCACAGGTCTGTCCCCAGGTGGGGAGAAAAGGGCCAGGCTGCTGTGGATCCCTCTCCCTGGCACTGAATCCACACAATCCACAGCCCCGCCTCCGCCGTCGTCCTCATGCTGTGGACAGCCGCCTCTCAAGCCGGACCCGCACCCCTCGAACCCGACACGACATGACCTCGGTCACACCAAGGCCGCCTACAGCTAGACCCAGGCACCGGCTCCAAGCAATGTCACCGGCGTCTAGCCACCTCATCGTGACCTTCTGTCCACGTTTAAGGAACTGTCCCGGTCTCCAGCTGGTTGCGGACAGCCCAGGAGGACCCGTCCGCCACGGCCACAGGGCCCTGGTGGCCGCCCCAAAACCCGCCGCCACATCCACAGCCCGTCCGCGGCCCTGGTGGGTAAGTGCCTGGATCGTCCGCCCAAGTCGGGACCCCGTCCGCGATCCTGAGGCCGCAGGACCTGCCGCCCAGCCCGGACCCCCTGGTCGACCTGAGCGCGCTCGTCGTGCGTATGCACACCCTCCTGGCTAACCCGGCCCTGGGCTCCGCCGTCCCCTACCCGGCCCTGGAGCTCCTCGCCCGCCCCCAGTCCGAGCGCGTCTACCGCGAGAAGGTCGTGGCGCCCCTGCGGAACGGGGAAATCGACGCCGTCTCCCGGGCCGGCACCGGGGTCTGGCAGGGGACCGACAAGCGCCCTATGAGCCTGAGAAGGTGGCTGAGAATCGGCACCGGAGTCTGGCGGGACCCGACGCCGTCACGAGCGCGGACATGATGATCGGCACGAGCCTGTACCGGCTCGTCTACCTCGGGACGACGCCGAGCCTTGAAAAGGTCTTCACAGTGGCCGAGGCCGTGGCGGGCCACCCCTGCCACGACCCACCTCGCAGTGAGGACAAGGGCTCGGGGCCGCACCCGGGCACGTGTGAGCGGCATGACGAGCACATAATGCGTGATGCATGTCATACTCAACGGCATGACCAATCCTCTTCAGTCAGAGCCCGGACCCCAGGGCAGGCACGTGCAGACCCCTCAGCCGGACCAGCCACCAGCGGCTCAGCCACCGCCAGCTCCTCACCCGGACCAGCTACCAGCGGCTCAGCCACCGCCAGCTCCTCAGCCGGACCAGCTACCAGCGGCTCCTCACCTGGACCAGCCACCACCAGCGCCATTGCCCCGGCAGTACGCGCGAGCCGTCCCCACCGAGGAACAAGGGATCCCGGCGGCTCGCCAGCCTTCTCCCGGACCCGGCGCGGCCCCTGCTGAGGAGCAGGAGAACCCGCCCCCGCACGAGCTGGCCAGTCCGGGCGCACCCCCTTCTCCGGGCGCAGCCTCTCCAGGCACGCCACCTTCTCCGGATGCACCCCCTTCTCCGGGCGCAGCCTCCTCTCCGGATGCACCCCCCTCCCAGGGATCGCCTGACAGCGGGAGCCACCCGAGCGGTGACACCGTCAGCCACGAACCCACCACGACCACCGGGCGGCACCTGGAACCAGTCGCCACCACCCAGATCCTCCCCGTCGTCGCCAGCGGCCTGGTACGCCCCGCCCTGCCGGGCGGCAGGGAGCCAGCCGCCACCACCCAGATCCTCCCCGTGGTCACAGCCGCCCCCACGCGCAGGAGACGGCGGGCCAGCTCCGGGACCACTGGCTCGGGAACCACTGGCTCTAGGACCGCCCGCTCCGGGACCGCCAGCCCCCTCGACGGGACTGCCGTCCCCACGCGCAGGGGACGGATGACCCTGGTGGTAAGCCTGCTCGTGGCCGCGCTCGTCCTGGTGGCCGGGACTGCCGCCGTCACCGCCATGCTCC
>ERZ773068.1125-NODE-1125-length-13482-cov-4.633574_pt1 | contig 13482 bp, 9 predicted proteins | sample MGYA00580620_ERZ773068 | MGnify/ENA primary metagenome ERZ773068 (study PRJEB29015, sample SAMEA2737983) | human oral metagenome | biome: human oral; feature: human-associated habitat; material: dental | place: China | collected 2101 ... | reverse complement strand
CGATCAGCCAAGCCAGGCGCCCGAGGAGCTGAAGTGGAACCAGGATCCGTTGATGCGGACCCATCCGGTGGCCATCTTCCCGGACGCGGTGTCCAGGTAGTACCAGGTGTCCCCGTCCTTGAACCAGCCGGTGGTCATCTGGCCGTCGTCGCCCAGGTGGTACCAGCCGCCGACGTAGGTCCAGCCGGTGGCGGCCTGGCCGTTGGCCTTCAGGTAGTACCAGGAGCCGCCGTCCTTGACCCATCCGGTCACGATGTGGCCGGAGTCATCCAGGTAGTAGCGGGCGGTGCCGTCGTTGACCCAGCCGGTGGCCATGACGCCGCCGGCGTTGAGGTAGTACCAGGTGCCGCGGTCGTTGAGCCAGCCGCTTCCGGCGCGGCCGGAGGCGCTCATCCAGTGCCAGGCTCCGTCGTAGTGGACCCAACCGGTGACCATGATGCCGGCCTCGTTGAAGTAGTAGTCGGCGTCGCCGATGGTGGCGTGGCCGCTGTGCTCGCAGTAGCCGTCGGCGTAGCAGTAGCTCCAGCCGTTGGCTCCGTTGGACCAGGCGCCGCCCTCGCGCACGTACTCGTCAACGTGGAAGTGGACGGGTGAGGTGACGTCGTCGTCGGCGCGCGGATCCTTGTTGCGGCCTTCGGCGGTGAGGGTGGCACTCTCCTGGGCGGAGGCCCCGGCCAGGGAGGAGACGTTGACGGGGCCGGTCGCGACGGTGACGGCGCCGTTGAAGGAGCCGTCGGCGCTGCCCTGCGCGGTGGCCAGGCCGGCCACGTCGAGGGTCACGTTGGTGACGGGTCCGGTGACGGTGGCACGCACGTAGATGGTGCCGGACACGCGCGCGTCGGCCAGGGGCTTCCAGTCGGTGGCGCCGTCGCGCGAGTACTCAATCGCTCCGAGGGTCGGCTTGGGCTGGTCCTTGAGGACGGCTGCCAGCGCGTTCACGAGGCCCGCACCGCGGTATTCCTTGCCGTCCGTGGGGGCGGCGAGGCGGTCGTAGGTGTAGCCGGCCTGCTTCTTGAGCAGGTCGATGGTTTCGTCGGCCGTGTAGTCCGGGTGGATCTCCTTGATCAGCGCGGCGACACCGGCGGCATGCGGGGAGGCCATCGAGGTTCCCGACAGGTAGGCGAAGGGGGGTTCCCTCTTCCACGTGGGAATGGTCGACCAGATGCGCGAGCCCGGGGCTGCCACGTCGACGGAGTTCTTGCCGTAGTTGGAGAAGTTGGAGCGCTCCAGGGGGTCGGTCGCCGGGTTGGTGCCGGTGGGCAGTGCGAGGGCGGCGACGGAGACGACCGAGTCGTTGAGCATGGCGGGAACGTCGATGCCACCGTGGACGTCGCGCTCCTGGGCGGCTCCCTCAACGTCGTTGGGGGATGCCGCGTCGATGGTCGGGTTGTCGTGGTCGTCGTTGTCGTTACCTTCGGCGGCGACGTTCACTACGCCGTGGTTCTTCGCGTAGCGGATGGCGCGCGAGGCGGCCTCGAGTCCCGCGGCCTGGGAGCCCTCGCTGGGCATCCAGAAGGCGTAGGGGTCCATGTAGTAGCTGGAGTTGGTGACGTCGATGCCGTGATCGGCCGCCCAGTCGAAGCCGCAGGCCACGTACTCGGGGTAGAAGGAGCCGGCGAGGTTGGAGACCTTGATGCCGACCAGGGTGGCGTCGGGTGCGACGCCGTCCACGCCGTAGGCGTTGTGGGAGGCGGCGATGGTTCCGGCGACGTGGGTGCCGTGGTAGTGGTCATCCTTCCAGGCCGAGGGGTCCTGGTTGGGGATGCCGTTGACCTGGCAGCCCACCGACAGGGACGCGTCGATGCGGTCCTTGAGGTCCTTGTGGTCGGGGTCGAGGCCGGTGTCCATGACGGCGACGGTGACCTTCTCGCGGGGCACGTCGACCTGCTGGGCCTCGATGGAGCCGATGGCGGTCAGGCCCCAGGCGTTGGCGTCGCCCTCGTCGGGAGTGAAGTCGGCGAGCTGGGAGTCGGCGGAGAGGCCGGTCGTGCGAGTGCTGGCGGCCTCGGAGACGGCTGCGACCTCAGCGGGGGTGTTCTGCGGCTGTTCGGTACGGACCTCGTCGCCGGTGACGGTCTTGTATCGGGTGGGGCCGATGGAGTGGTAGGAGATGCCGGCGTCGACCAGGCTCTTGCCGAGGTCGGGGGCGAAGGATGCCTTCACGGATTGGACGAAGAAGGCGTTGAATTCGGGGTACTGGGCCAGGACCACGCCGTTTTCCGAGGCCTTGGAGACGGCCGCGTTGAAGGTGTAGCGCGAGGCGTCGGCGGGCAGGTTGACCGCGTAGTTCATGACCTCGTCGCGGGCGCGCGCCTCGGAGGTGATGCCGGGGACGCCGGCCGCATGGGCGGGGGCGCCGAGCGCGGTCATCGTCAGGCCTGCCGCGAGGGCAGCTCCCCCTGCAATGAGGGTCTTCCATGAGCGTTGATGCATTATCAATCCTCGTTTCTGTACTGATAGGGGCGCGCCGTTGGGCCGATCCGCACAGTGCGCCGTCTGCCTATCGTGTCAAGGATTGCGACAAACCTGCCAGAGGGTTTCACATTTTAAGAAATCTTGACCCGCGGGTCGAAACTGCTTGACCGTCAACCGCGGCCAGGCGGCGCCACGGCGACGCGAACTCGCGGGGCACCCCGACAGCGTCGGTCGAAACGCTGTCATGGCGGGGCTTCGCTGGCGGTGGCGCCGGGTGCCGGAACCTACCGACCAGATCATTAGACACTAATCCAAAACTGAAAAGTCACTGAGAGCAGTCACGCTATCCAACGTTGCAACCATGGGCATTCCTCCCTTCGTCACACCGGATGCAGAGCTTGACATTTGCGGATGAAACAACGAATCATGTGTGCTACGGTCAGTAACGTCAGTCACACGCCAGTGGTGGGAGGCATCGATGCCATCATCCATTTTCCTGAGCTTCGACGCGCCGGATGGGGTGCCAGCGACGCCGCGCCGCCTGCATGCCGCCCTGGCGTCCGTGCTGGACCTTCCGCCGGGGGTGAGCCCCGAGCGCGCGGCGCGCTTCGCGAACCTGGCGTGCCGCCCGGCGCACGAGGCTGGGATGCCTAAGCCCTATTCGCTGGGAGAGCTGAGCATCTCGGAGTCGAAGTTCGGCGTGGAGGTGCGCCTGTTGGACGATCGCCTTCTTGACACGCTGGACGCGTGGCTGTCGTGGGGTGGTGTCATGCGGATCGGAGCGGGCACGCATGAGGACGCGACACTGATCGCGACAGACGGGCAGATCGTCACCCAGGCCTCGTGGGAGGAGCTGGCCAGGCATGATGAGGACACGGCGTGGGAGGTGCGCCTAGTGACGCCGACGACGTTCTCGTCGAGGGGTCAGCACGTGCCAGGCCTGACTCCGGCCACGATTGCGACGAGCCTGCAGCAGCGGTGGTGGGCGTGGAATAGGAGGCTCGCTCCCCCACGGATTGACCGGGACGAGATGGCGAGCGTGCTGGCGACGCAGGACTTTACGCGCAGTTCGATGGTCGCCCTGGGGATGCCTCGCAGCGCCGAGCAGGGGCGCCTGTCCTCCCGCAGGATCCCGGCCCACGAGGGACGCCTGCGCATCAGCGGCGTCAAGGGGGCCGAGGCCACCCGCGTCTTCTCGCGCCTCATGGCCCTCTCGGCCTACACGAACGTCGGCTCACACACCAGCTACGGCATGGGCGTCATAGACGCGGTCGCGGCGTAAGACCATTCGGAGATTTCTATGACTAATCAACGCATACACTCAATTACCACCAGTATTGTTGTCGCTTTTTTCACAGCGATCACTATTATCGAGTTCATCCAATTTGATAACCAAACTTGGCGCGGCATAGCATGCTTCTTTCTGTTTCCCCTGCTAGCCCTGCTGATTACAGTTTCTGTCGCCGGCTTCATCTTCTCGCCATGCATGTGCACACACAGCAAAGCGTCAACGACGTACACTTTCCTCATCATGGAAACTCCTCATCAAGACGCAAACGAAGCAACTGAAGATACAGAACAAAGCGATAAGGAAGAGCAAACGTCATGAACAAAGAACGGCACATCTACATCGGGATCATCATCACCCTAACGATGACCCTCGTCATGACATTAGTTCTATTCACTCAATTCAACGATCCAACCTGGCATGACGTGGCAACGACATTCATCTTTCCGTTCATCTATACAATAATCGGAGCTATCGTCGTTGCACTGGTCGGAACAACAATTGCAGACAGGGTACTCGAAAACTACAATGACCGCCTCTCCCAAGGCCTTTCAAGCAGGAAGATACAGTTAATCGGCGACCATTCCCTAACCGCCAAGCTACAAGAAGACATAAAGAAGTCCGCTCTTATCAAAAGCACGGTTGATGCGAACAAAAACTCCGTTTCAAGCGATTCGGATCTAGTTGTTCTCTCACTCGATCTTGATTGGTATTCCGGACCACGCCCAGAAAATGGTCCTGTCGCAGATAAACTTGTCGCAGGCGAGAGAGAATTGCACAGAATCGTCAACGAATTGACAGAATCACAAGCGCTCATTGTTCTCACCCTTGGGACGCTTGATCGAACAGCGGAGATCACGAAGACCTGCTTCAAGCGACGCTTCAGCACAGTAGTGAATGCGCAGGGACGCATTCTCAGCGATATTCATTCACTCCTGACGACTCTACCTCCACGAAATGATGGCTAGGAGACAATGCGCCATGTCCGACATTCTCGTCATGCTGCAAACGAACAGCAATCAGCCATTCATTTTCTCCTCGCCTCGTCTGCGCGAGCAGATCGGTGCCTCCTTCGAGATCACGCTCGTGTCCCGCTGGGTCGAGGAGGAAGCAAAGTGCCTCCTCAAGGCTGAGGACCTACCAAACACCTTCTGGGTCTCCGATTCCTCGGGGAAGGTGATCGTCCGGTTCACTCTGCGCGACTGCGCAGAGAGTGACGATTCCCCCGAGTCTCTTGCGAGGGCTCTCATCAGGGAGGTGACTCTCCGAGCGCTCACCGACGCACCGGGCCTCGATGTGACGGGAGTGTTCATTACAACGAATACGAATGAGGTGCAGCCAGAAGACTTGGAGAAGTTGGATCGCGAGTTCAGCACCTACTCGCTCAACCGACGCCCAGCCGCCGCACGCTTCCCGCAATTCCCTTACCTGATCCGGGCCGATGAATCGGCACTTCCAGCATCGACATCACTCCACGATCTGAATCTCGTTCAAGACCCACTGGACCCAAACAGCTTCGATGAGACGTCGTCTCTTTCCCTGCCGTCACGAGTAAAACGCGCGTTCGCGTCGACATCGCGACGGCAGCAAGTCGAGGATGTCAAGCGACGCCTTGCGTCGTACGATAAGAAGCTCACCAACGAGCCACCGCTAGATCCAACAGAGCTGGCAGCCGCATTCCAGGATGGTGAAGAGTCCGAGGTCACCAAAGACATGTTGTCGTCAGTTGGTGTCGTCCATATCGACGGCAATGGCGTGGGTGCGATCATGCGTGACCTCGGCAGTGCCCATCGTGCTGTACAGAAAATTGGAGTCAGCACGATCTCCGATGAAGTAACAACTGAGCAAAACAGTGGTTTGCAATCATTCATTATGGAGGTGAACCGCAGACTCGACGATGTCGTGAAGAAAGCCATCGCGCTGTCGTGGTATGACGTTCAGGAACTGACCCCAGATACACCAGATACAGTCGTTCCCATCGCGCCCGTTCTCGTGGGCGGCGATGACGTCACGGTCTACACGGACGGGCGCTATGCGATTCCCTTCGCTGAGGCCTATATTCGCCATTACGAGGAGCTCACGAAGGACGATAGTCTCTTGTCGGTTCTCGCCATCGTTGCAGGCGGGAAAAAGACCGATGCACCTGAGCGGGACTGCTTCAGGCTTGAAGACTACATCGTTCAAGAACCTGGTCCCCTCACGGCCTCGGCGGGGGCGGCCATCGTGGGCCGTAACTTCCCCTTCCACATCGCCTACGACCTGGCGGAGGGCCTGGTGTCGCGAGGGAAGAAGCTCGGCAAGAAGCCGGGGGCCTCCCCCTGTTCGACGATCGACTTTCACGTGCTGCGCGACACGACGGTCCTCGACCCGGAGGAGACGCTGGACGAGTACGAGGGCCGCACGCAGCGCCCCTTCCTGGTCGGCCACTACGCGCCGGAGCGGATCGGGGACGCAACCACGGCCTCGGCTTCCGACGGGGTGCCACAGTCGCAGGACCAGTGGAAGCGGATCCTCCAGGCGGTCGCGGCCTTCAACGGCAGGGATCCAGACTCCCCCGACGTGGCGCGCTCAGACCCGTTCCCGCGCGCACGCGCGAACCGCATCGTCAAGCTCCTCGCCGAAGGCAATAGCGAGCAGGCAGTCAGCGAATGGGAACTCGCGCTCGATACCACCCCGGCTGCGCGAAAGCTCCAGTCTGCACTGATTGACCTGAGCGCGAAGGAGAACGCGGAGCAGGTGCGGTGGCTCCTGGATCTGATCGACCTGTCCGAAAACCTCCCCGACAGATACATCGCCTCGTCCATCGAGTCCGTCCCCGAAGACAACGCCCCGAAGGAAGCCGGGCGCGGGCACGACGAGGCGGTCGGCAGCTCCAGCGAAGGAGGAGACAAGTGAGCGCCACATCCCACTCTAAGGCGGGTTCGCGCGGCTCCAGCGGCCACGTCACCATCGTGTTCACGTCCGACTGGGGCGTGTCCACGGGCGTCGGCCGGGCGGTCCGCACCCACTCGACGATTGAGCGGGGCAGCGACGGCCAGCCGGTCGTACGCGGCACCGTCATCACGGGTGTTCTGCGCGAGCAGGCCTTCATCGCTGCCCGCGCACTCGACACTGCGGCGGGAAAGCCCGGCACGTCCGGCTCGTCCGACGCTTCTGGGACTCCGAAGGGGCCGTGGGAGAGCTTCGCCGAGTGGCTGTTCGGCCAACGCCCCGACCTCTCGCCGAGGGAACGCCCCAGTCCCCGCCACGTGGTGTTCACGGATGCCTCGCCCGTCGCGTACCTCCCCGTCCACGACACCGTGTCCCTGTCTATCGACCCCACCACGGGGACCGCGCGCGACCAGTTCCTGCGTTTCACGGAGCGGGCCGCGCCGGGAGTCCTCACCGGCGGCTTCCAACTCATTGACGAGGCCGGGGCACCTCTCGACGACGAGGCGATCAACGCGGCGCGCTTCCTCCTGGGGGTCGCTGGCCTCATGGTCCGAGGCATCGGCTCGGGGCGCTCTGGGGGCGACGGCGAGTGTACGGTCGCGGTCGTCGAAAGAGACAATCTGGCGGGTGGCCAGCTTGATGGCGAAGCTACTAAAGCACTCGCGAGGATCAAGGAGAGTGTTGCGCGCGAGGGCGACGATTCCTCGCAGAAGTTCACGTACACGACGGCGGATGTCAAGGCAGTCGCCACGGCCCTGCGAGACCTCGTTCGAGGACAGCTGTCGGAGGTCCCTCAACCGCCACATAAGTCGCAGGAGCACAAACGCCTAGACGTCACGATGCCCTCGTCCGACCGTGCGGAGGCAGGCGACACGACCTGGTATGAGGCAATCCTCGACATCGTGCTCGACTCCCCCATCGTCTCCTACGAGGTCCCCTTCTCCAACGAGGTCCGATCCCTGGACTTCCTGCGCGGGACGGTGCTGCTCCCTTGGCTGCACCGGACGCTGACCGCGAGTGTCAGCGATCAGGACAGGGCTCTCCTCGCCGAGGCGGTGACGGGCGGGCACCTGCTCGTCTCCGACGCGCTGCCCGTCATTGACGGCGTTGAGGGGCTCCCGGTTCCCCTGACGCTCACGAGGGACAAGACGCCGACCTCCGACTCGACCATTACCCTCTACGGTGTTTCCCGCGCGGATACAGGGAAGATTCCCGTTCGCGGGGGGTACATTTTCCTCGCCCCGCGAACGGCGGTAGATGCGGGCCCCAGCACCCAAACGGATGACTGGTACGGCAAACCCCCCTTGCGCGGTCGGCAGACGACCGCAATCAACTCGGAGACGGGCGCGGCCAGCCAAGGCCAGCTGGTCCTGGTCGAGGCACTACCCGAAGGCATACGGATGCGTGCTCACGTCTGGATGTCCTCTCATCTCTGGGAGGCCTGCCGGGTCGACGACCTGCTCGACAATGAGCTGGAAGCCCGACTAGGGTCACGCAAGCTGACGGGCACTTTCGGGTCCGTGCGGTGCACTCTTCACAAGGGCAATGAGGGCGAGCGTCCCAGGCCCGTTCCACCAGCCAAGTCGGACGCTGGAGTGAGTGCAACCATTTCGTTCACCTCCGACGTGATCGCACGATCCGCTGGACTCGGGCCCGGCGGGACCATCGAAGATCTCGTTCGGGCGTTCGAGCGCGAGGGTATCGTCCTCAAAGACGTAGAGGCGGCATCAATCCGCCATCGTCGCGTCGATTCATGGTCTCCCGTGGACAACGGCCCACGCGCGACTCGCCTGGCTATTCAGGCTGGCTCCGTCTTGCGGGTGAGCGTGAGCGCCGAGAATCACGTCAAACTCATAGAGCTTGCCCCCTTTGGAGTCGGCGAGTTGACGGCGCAGGGCTACGGCCGCTTCGTCATCGATCATCCTCTACTCAGCTCCGGCTCTGTCACAGTCACGAAAGCAAAGCGTGAGCACTTCGTGCCCGCAAAGAACCTCAAAGGAGGCGAGGAGAAGTGACATTCACACGCTACAAGCTCACGCTTGATCTTGAGCTGACGTCGGAGCTGCACATCGGCGGAGTTGACGAGGTCCCCGAACGCGACGGGGAGGGAACTCTCATCAGGTTCTGCCGCAACGGCCTCGGCGAGCCGACAATCCCCGGCAGATCCATCAGGGGTGCCGTGCGCGCCGCATGCGATGCGACACGGAAGAACCTGAAGGCTGCGGGCGACTCGAGAACTAACGAGGGCGGCGTCTTCAGCGACGCGGCATGGGAGTCCCTGTGGGGTGACGATTCAGCCCACACCGGGAAGAGCCACGGCGAGATCGGCCTACCCCAGGATGCCGTCCTACCTATTCGACGAAGCGCGTTGACCTTCCAGGCAGTGTCTTTTGCTGACCTTTGCAATACAGAGCTGCCAAAGCGCCACGGTGTCGGAATCGACCGGGCGACGGGAGCCGCGTCAAAGGGTGCCCTCTACGAGCACGAGTTCGTTCCCCGAGGAACCAGGTTCACGGCGGTTATCACCGCGGAGGGCCGCGACAACGAGGAGATGACCCGCGAGCAATCGAAGGGGATACCCGGCCCGGCGTCCACCGATGCGGTCAAGAAGCTCCTTGGTTTGATCGTCTCCATCCTGGATTCCAGCACGGTCACGCTGGGCGGACGCACCGGATCCGGACAGGGGACCGTGAGGCTCCGTAGCTCCGATCTTCGGGTTGTCGCCAGGACGACGGACGACAAGGGAAAGAACCTCTCCAAAGTGGTTGATGCCCTTGTCGGCAAGGAAGAAGGTCCACTCGAAGAAGACACGGGAAACGAGGAGGACAAGGGGCGTAAGCAGAAGGAGACAGACGACGAAGACGAGTCCTGGCCTGTCGACAATCCCATGCTTGTCACGATCAAGTGGTGGTCTCCGACCGGCATTTTCGTCGCAGAGGACGAGGAGCTGACGAAGCAGCGTCAGGCGAAAGCACGAGCAGAGGGAAACCCTGAAGCCCCCGAGGTCACAGAACCACTTCGAGATCCCTCTGTTGATTGGGACAACGCTCAGCTCCTCATCCCGGGCACATCGATCCGCGGCGCTTTACGATCGAGGGTCTCGCGCATCGCGCGCACAGTGCTTGCTGCACGCGGCGACCTGGAGCCCCTTGCCTCGCATGACGTCCACGAGCAGATCGCCAACGAGCCGAACCTCGTGCGATACATGTTTGGTTGCACCGAGTATCGGGGTGCGGTCACCGTCCACGACTGCCTGTCGACGGAGCTCGGCACGCGCATCGAGGTCACGCACAACGCGATCGATCGTTGGACGGGCGGGGTGATCGACGGCGGGCTCTTCACCGAGGCCGTTTATCTGGGCACGGCGTGGGAGCCGATCCGGATCGATATTGACCTGCGGCGCCTGTTGAAGAACATCGAGACGGAGAAGCGCCCGGAAGCCAAACGCAACCCTGCCAATGCCAACGAGGCGGAGAATGGTTCGGGCAACGGCAAGCAGTCGAAGGCTACTGATGCCGACTACGCTCACGCCGCCTTCGTACTGCTTGGGTTGGCGCTCGCCGAGTTGGCGGCGGGCACGCTGCCCTTGGGTAGCCGTTCGACGCGAGGCCTGGGCCAAGTCGTTGTTTCGTCGTTCGACATTCGCGGCCACGCCCACGATCATGTCAAGATTCCAACAAAGAAGCTCTTTGGCGACCAGGTGCTCGAGCACCCGGGCACCGCAGCAAGTCCCCCGCCGCAAGATCGATGCGATGCGCAACGCAGGCTCGCTGGAGCTGTCCTTGGCTTCTTGAAGACGATTGAAGGCGCGGAACAGTGGTCCGAGCGATTTGATGAAGCCCCTGCAAACGGCGGCGCACGATCGAAGGGCGAGGAGAATACTCATGAGTGAACAAGTTCAGACGGCAACGCTGACGTGCACGCCGATCCGGACGGTCTCCGGAGGCGCGCTTATCCTGGGTGATTTCCTGACGCGCGTTTGCTCATGTTGGAGCGGTGATCTACAGGGCCTGGCGTTCGCGACGAACGGGACGTGGCCGGTGCTGGGATTCGATCGGAAGTCCTCCAAGGATTCACAGGAGCTGTCAGTAGCTCCAGTCGAAGGCCGTTCCTTCGACGACAATATGGTCTTCGAGCTGCGCCTGTGGGTGCCGGTTGCACATACTGACGATCCCGAAGACGACACCTTGTTGGCTCGTGAGTTCCGTTGGGTCAACGGCGTGGGTGCCGTGGACTTGACGCTTGAAGCTGGCACAAAATGCAATGGAATTAACTCTGTCAGCGGATGGGTGCACAACATGAGCTATCTGAAGCACATGCCCGCCAACTCTGACACTGGGAGAGTCGACAACAGCCAAATGATGGCAGCCGAGTTCATCCAAGAAGAAGAGCAATACGGAAACATGGTAGTCACCGATCAACTATTCACGGGAGAATGGACAAAATGAGCACATTCCATCACACGTACAACGGAATCCCGACAGTTGACAACAGCCAAGCCGTTTGTTTTGATGCCGACGCATTCGGATACAGATCTCTTGACCATATCGCTCGAGACAGACTATCCGGCTTTATCGACATCGAAATCACAACGATGACACCAACTCTTCCTGGCTTCAAGACACGAGATGGCACTATCGCGGTTCCTTCCGGATCAGGAAATCCCGACGGAGCCACAAGTATTCAGGATGCACTCATTCCTGCGACAGCCCTTAAGGGGATGCTATCCAGCGCATATGAAGCCGTGACCATGTCGCGCCTCCGAATCTTTGACAAGCAGCACACACGAACACTCTCACACCGTCCTCCGGCGAGAAAGGCGCAATCAACCTACCCAGCATTCCTCACAAGCGAAGGCGACAGTTGGGAATTGGTCTTCACATTCAAGAAAAAGGTCTTTGACGCCCAGTTCTGGACGGGAAACAAGCGTCCTCAGACCGTTGGACTCATCGACTCAACAGCTGGTGAGGACGGATACTCCGACGTGGCACAACTTCGTCGCGATTTGCCACACCTCACCGCTGTCCAGTACCGATCCAGGAAAGTCAAGATCCAGAAGGACACTACTCGTGAGATTGCAACAGAGGTTCGTTTCCGCGATCGCGCCGATCGACAAGTTGACTTATATCTGAAAGGAGCCAAAGAGAAGCGACAGTACTTCCCGAATCGCGGTTTTGTCGTTCGAACACGCAGCGATGACCATACTATTAGCGAGTCTGAGCGTAAACGCTATGAGTTCATATTCCCGTTTGTAGAAAAGGGTAGCGAGAAGGAAGCCTATAGACTCCAAGTAGACCGAACGATAATGGAGCAATTCCTATCCACCCTTCACGACTACGCACGGAATACACTCGACGAGGCGCAGCGACTCGGGTACTCCGCTCGAATGAATACCCGCGATGGCAGGGACGCAGCCGCACACGCCGCACTATCCAGCACACCACGCCTCGTTCACAACTATCTCAATCCTCAGTTATTGGCAGGTGAACCATTCGAACGGATCGACATCACGGACGGAGCGATTGAATCATATCTCAAAGAGCACCTCAAGGAAGTTCGCGATAAGAATGCGCCAGGAATTCCTGTCTTTGTTTCAATTGATATTAATAAGGACGATGGAACATGGAAGCTGGCGTCGATCAAGATATCACCAGTAGGAAGAATGATTGGAAAGGACTCTGTTTCTGCCTACAAGCTGGCGAAGGATCAGAACATTGATCCCGCTAGTTCGCTCGACACAACAAGTCCAGGCGATTCCCTCTGGGGGTTCGTGCCACAGCCGCCCAGCGGAGACACCTCTCCTACTGGAGGCCTTCAAGGCAGAATAGCAATCGAGTCTGCTTATTTCATTGATTCTCAATCGACTTCGTCGGACTCGCACACTGCCTTCCTGCGGGTTCATGAGCCAGCATATTTCCTCACTTTGGCCAGCCCAAAGCCACGCACCGGCGTTCCCTACCTACGAGATTCTAGCGGCCGCAACCTCGAACGGAAGAATCCAGAAAGCAGCCGAAAGACCCCTATTCCTCGCGATCACACTTTCATTGCGGGACAAACGCTCACTCATAAGGTCTATCCAACTCACCAACAGCTCATCAAGAAGCAGGTTGACCTACCTACATCCACAGCGGAAACACCCATGACGTCGAAGATTACTTCTTGGATTGAACCAGGTGCCGTGTTTCACAGCAGAATCCATTTTACCAACCTATCAAATCAAGAGCTTTCCATTCTTCTTTGGCTACTGAGGCCAGCAATGCTCGCAGAAGGTATTAAGAAGATTGAAGAGGGATACCATCATATCGGATTTGGCAAACCCATAGGAATGGGCTCAGTAAGAATCAATGCGACTTCATGTCATGTTCTTACCGGAAAGGAACTGGCTGCACAGTACGAAGCACTGGATAGCGTCTGCGGTCTCTTCAATCCAATTCGCCTCATCAACGGTGACCTCAAGAAAGTAAAGCCAATTAATATTCAGGGCCATATCAACACGTTCCTTCCAGAAGGTTTCAAAGAGTCGCTTACTGTCAAATGCTTCCGTAGACAGGCCTGTGGCTGGAATGACAACGTCCCCGTCTCCTACCCAACGATCGAGCAAGAAGGACGACAATCGGAGGATGTTTCCGACAATCCGACGCTTCTCTGGTTCCGAAAGCGTGAAGACAACCGAGTGAAGCTAGCCTCACTCTACGAGGACGGTGCGAAGCAAGAGGACATTCACAAGGCGGAGTCCAATTTTGGAACGTACCAGCTCCCTTGCCTAGACGAATAGCCCCTCACCACACTCCCCGACACAACCCCACGTCGTCGAGCGCTACGGCCGCGCCGAGTATGTCGGCGCGGTC
>ERZ773068.1123-NODE-1123-length-13519-cov-8.834076_pt1 | contig 13519 bp, 11 predicted proteins | sample MGYA00580620_ERZ773068 | MGnify/ENA primary metagenome ERZ773068 (study PRJEB29015, sample SAMEA2737983) | human oral metagenome | biome: human oral; feature: human-associated habitat; material: dental | place: China | collected 2101 ... | reverse complement strand
ATCCTCATCCACCCCGCGCGCCCCAGGCCAGCAATCAGGCGATCACTTCGATGCGAGACGAGCGCCCTCGGTAAGAGCCTCCAGCTTCGCCCACGCGATCGACGGGTAGATACGGCCGCCCAGGCCACAGTCCGTCGACGCCACGACGCGCTCGTCGCCCACAATGTCCGCGAACTGGCGGATACGCTGAGCCACCAGCTCCGGATGCTCCACAACGTTCGTCGAATGCGACACCACACCGGGGATCAGGTACTTGCCCTCAGGCAGTTCGATGTCGCGCCAGATCGTCCACTCGTGCGCGTGGCGAGCATTCGCCGCCTCGAAGGTCAGGCCATTCGCGTTCACCAGCAGGGCCAGATCCACGATGTCCTTGAACGCAATATCCGTCGTGTGCGGGCCGTGCCACGAACCCCAGCACACGTGGAAACGCACCAGAGACGGGTCAATGCCCTCCAGCGCGTGGTTCAGCGCGTCGATACGCACGCGAGAGAACGCGCGGTAATCCTCGACGGACGGCTCCGGGTTCATCTGGTCCCAGCCCTCCGCGATATCCGGCGCGTCAATCTGCACCGTCAGGCCCGCGTCCGTAATGCGCTTGTACTCCTCGCGCAGCACATCCGCGCACGCCCACACCACGGCCTCGTCATCCTCGTAGAACGCGTTAGCCACGCGAGCCGCCGAACCCGGCGAAATCGCCGCCACGAAACCATCCGACACGGGCTTGCCCGCCGCCTCCAGCGCGTGCTTCGTGCCCGCGATATCGCGCTCCACGGCCTCGGCGCCGATGTAGGTCAGCTCACCCGTGATCGTCGGGAACGCGATCGGGTTGCGGTTCGCAATGTGAATACCCGAATCCGGATCCGCGTACGCGTCCGCGAAACGCTGCCAGTCGCGGCGCTCAGCAAACGATGAGAAAGAAAGTCGACCGGCACGGCCTGCCGGGGGACGCACATCAAAACGCTGCACGTCCTCAAAGGACAGTCCGGCGAAACGCGAGAAGGAATACGTCCACCACGCGCCGTAATCAACCGTGTCGATCATCGCGTGACCGTACTCGCCGTCGTTGACGATATCCAGGCCAATCTCGGCCTGACGCTTCACAACGCCGTCAACCTGATCCTGCAGCAGCGACGTGAAGTCAGCCTCGCCGAGCGAACCCTCACGGCGCGCACGATTCGCCTCGAGCAGCTCGGGGGTACGGGGCAGGGAACCAACATGAGTGGTGCGAATGGTCATCGCAGTCCTTTCTCTAATCTGTGCACCCAGCCTACGTTTCGCGTGTCGAGAACGAGGCCGAATGTCCGAAGCGTGACCAATGCGATCAACCACTCAACTGGCAAGACGCTAATTCACGCACGCACCCCTTGCGTTTTCCTTGCAATCACGCCCACAAGCGTCCACTCACTGACACGGCGACCCGCTCACCACAGCCCCCGAAATACCGCGCGAAAACCACCCCACCCAGCCCCGGCCTCGTCCATGAGACGAAACCCGCACGGAAACGCGGCGCTCACGCTCCTAGTGTTGACTCATTACAAGCAATCGAAAGGCACACTCATGAGTCGCCCGCTGCGCTCGGCAACATCCACCCAAGGCCGCAACATGGCCGGAGCACGCGCCCTGTGGCGCGCCACCGGCATGACGGACGGCGACTTCGGCAAGCCGATCATCGCCATCGCCAACTCCTTCACCCAGTTCGTTCCCGGCCACGTGCATCTGAAGAACATGGGCGACCTCGTCGCCGGAGCCATCGAAGCAGCTGGCGGCGTCGCCAAGGAATTCAACACGATCGCCGTCGACGACGGCATCGCCATGGGCCACGACGGCATGCTCTACTCCCTGCCCAGCCGCGACCTCATCGCCGACTCCGTGGAGTACATGGTCAGCGCCCACTGCGCCGACGCCCTCGTGTGCATCTCCAACTGCGACAAGATCACCCCCGGCATGCTCCTGGCCGCCATGCGCCTGAACATCCCCACCATCTTCGTCTCCGGCGGCCCCATGGAATCCGGCGCCGCCGTCGACGGCGTCGTCGAACACCGCCTCGACCTCATCGACGCCATGGTCATGGCCGTCGACGACTCCGTCAGCGACAACCAGCTGGCCAGCATCGAAGCCAACGCGTGCCCCACCTGCGGCTCCTGCGCCGGCATGTTCACCGCGAACTCCATGAACTGCCTCAACGAGGCCATCGGCCTGGCCCTGCCCGGCAACGGCACCACCCTGGCCACCCAGATCGAACGCAAGAAGCTCTTCACCGAGGCCGGCACGCGTATCGTCGACATGTGCCGCGCCTACTACGACAACGAGGACGACTCCGTCCTGCCGCGCTCCATCGCCACCAAGGCCGCCTTCGAGAATGCCATGAGCCTGGACGTGGCCATGGGCGGCTCCACCAACACCGTCCTGCACATCCTCGCCATCGCCAACGAGGCCGGCGTCGACTTCACGCTCGACGACATCGACGCAATCTCGCGCCGCGTGCCCTGCCTGTGCAAGGTCGCCCCCAACTCCACGACCTACCACATCGAGCACGTCCACCGCGCCGGCGGCATCCCCGCCCTGCTCGGCGAGCTCGACCGCGCCGGCCTGCTCAACCGCGACGTGCACTCCGTCCACTCCGACAACCTGGCCGACTGGCTGGGCGCGTGGGACGTGCGCAGCGGGAGCGCCACCGACGAGGCCAAGCACCGCTTCCTCGCCGCCCCCGGCGGCGTGCGCACCACCCAGGCATTCTCGACCGCCAACCTGTTCGAGTCCCTCGACACCGACTCCGAGGCCGGCTGCATCCGCTCCGTCGAGCACGCCTACACGAAGGACGGCGGCCTGGCCGTCCTCTACGGCAACATCGCCGCAAACGGCGCGATCATCAAGTCCGCCGGCATCGACGAGTCCCTCTTCCACTTCATCGGCAAGGCCTTCGTCGTCGAATCCCAGGAGGAAGCCGTCGAGGCCATCCTGAGCAAGCAAGTCAAGGAAGGCGACGTCGTCGTCATTCAGTACGAGGGCCCCAAGGGCGGCCCCGGCATGCAGGAAATGCTCTACCCGACCTCCTACCTCAAGGGCCTGGGCCTGGGCAAGAAGTGCGCCCTCATCACCGACGGCCGCTTCTCCGGCGGCACGTCCGGCATCTCCATCGGTCACATCTCGCCCGAGGCCGCGGCCGGCGGCGCGATCGGCCTCGTGCGCACCGGCGATGAGATCGAAATCGACGTCAACAACCGCGTCCTGCGCGCGAACGTGAGCGACGAGGAACTTGAGCGCCGCCGCGCCGAAAAGGGCGCCGCGCCGTGGAAGCCCTCCAAGCCTCGTCCCCGCCAGGTCTCCGACGCCCTGCGCGTCTACGGCATGCTCGCCGCGTCCGCGGACAAGGGCGGCGTGCGCGTCCTGCCCGACTGGGCGTGAGCGGAGCGCCTACGCACCCTAAGTCGGCGGAGCTTGGGGGCAAGTGTGCATCTTCCTGGAATGAGTGTTGTCTCGGAGCGGTATCGGTGTGTCGGAGCGATGGCTTGGATGTGCAACCGGGCTTCGTCCTGCCCCCACCGCGCACCGTAGCCAACACGAGTGCCCAGCGCGGCCGGCAACGTTATCTGCAATGGTGATGCGAGTCCTGTGGCATGGGCCTGGCGCGGGACAGCAGCGGGCGTCACGTGTCGTAGCGCATCGACGGGTACTGCGCTCGCCCTCCTGCATGTCAGTACGCAGGAATGCCTCGCTGTCCTCCTGCGCTATGACCCGGGTGTCGGCCACCGCGTATTCCCGGGGTGTCTTGGTAGGGGGTATCTCAGCGGGTCGTCGCCTCGGGAGCAGAGAAGGTAGGATTGTTCCAGTCGTAGTTTCCTCAAGCGGGCACCCGTGGTGTCGCTCAGTATGGCCCGCTTCCACACAGCATGTGGTCTCGTCACATGCACTCATAAGTCACAGAGCCCTTTGAGGAGAGTTGATATGGTCCTGATTTCTGTCCTGAGTATGGTGGTTGCAGTCATCGGCCTTGTTATTTCCATTCCGAGCTATTCCCTCAATCGGCGTGCAACTCGGGAGGCAAATCTTCGCTCCGCGTGGATGACGTTCGCCAGAGATTCGTCAACTCTTGATCATCTGTATGCAAATGGCGAGTCGGGGGGACTTCCTGCATTGTCGGAGAGCCATCGTGAATTCGGTGGGCTTCTAGGATATCCAGAATGGTGCTATTCGGGAGGTCCTCTCCGAAAATTGAACGAAGGTATTCGCCATATATCTGTTCTTTCGGAGAATGAAAAATGTGAAGACTGGGTGACGCCGAGGCTTAAGAAGTCCGGTTTGCTTCCCTATCACAAATGGAATCTTATCTCTAATCTCCGGGTGGTTTCGGGTGATGGACCTCAATGGTCTTCACGCGTTTTTGCAACGCGTTCCCTCCGTGGCTCTTACAACGACGGCTTTGAGTGTGACCTCTATGAAGGCGAGTTCTACGACTTCTTCAATACGAGTGTCGGCCTCGGTGTGCTGGCGGCATTTCGCCATGCGTCGGATCGTCCTATCGATCCCTCTCTGCGTCGGCTTCGGGACAAGCTTTGGAGCAAGAGCGTCGACTCTGGTTGCCTTCAAGTGGACGTCCAAGGTTTCTTTTCACTCGCGACGCTGGCTTGTCTCACGATCGTCGTGAATGACAAGGGCGCGTCCATGTTGATTCATCGCCGAGGTGCTGAGGTCGCCGACAATAAGATGATGGTCGGCCCGGTCCCCTCAGGGTCACATTCCAAGTTCCTTGACACGGACGAATCGGTGACATTCCTCGATACGCTCAAACGGGAATTCGCTGAGGAATTGCTCGCTGTCGATGAAAGTGGCGAATCCCCTCATCGAAATTTCGTGGAAGAGGCCGTCCGGGGCATCGTCGGTGAGGATAATACTTATCTTCTGGGCGTAGGTTTCTACCCCGTTCAAGGGTACCTGTCGGTTGTGACTATGTGCGTCATCGATGAACGTACCGAATCCGTGCAGTCGTGGTTGGCTCGGCACGACGCAGAATCCGTCCTGGATGTCTTTACTGCCAACTACGAGGGCGGGCTACTGGTCGTTCCCTTCGAGCGCAAGGAAATCGACGTGATTCGAGGGATCCGTCGACGCACGCCGTGCCTTGGAGAGATCGCGCGCATCGTCAGTGAGCACTTCGATGAAATCGCCGAGAGAATCCTCAAACCCTCAGACCAGTAGCGTAATCGTGCGCGAGTACGCCCAGGTGCCGCGGACCCACCATTTGGCCAAACACTGACGAAGCAAGCGCAACGCCCGCGCCGAGGCCTGGGCCTGTGCGCAAGTTGTTGACGTTTTGTTTATGCGGCTCTTCATAGTTGGGTGTGGGGGGAGGCGTCTAGGCCTCCTGCGATGAGGAGCATTCGGAGTTGGTAGTTGGTGGGGTTGCGGTAGCCTCTGGCGGTGCGTCTGCCTAGTTCGATGGTTCCGTTGATGGCTTTGGTGCGGTGCGTTGCTGGCTCCGGCTGTGTCGAAGTAGGCTTCGAGTGCGTCCTTCCATGTGCGTAGGGTCCAGCCTAGTCGGGCGATTTTGGGGATGGGACACGTTGGTAGGCGCTCAATGAGGTGTGTGGTCAGGCGTCGGCCTTGGGCGGGTGTGGCTTGGTGGAAGACGTCTCGGACTTGCTGGGCGCAGTGGTAGGCGACTTTGACACGGATGTGTGCCTGATCTTCCGTGAAGGCCTCACGGAGTCGTTCTTGTTGACGCTTCGTGTGCCGATCACGCGGGGCGCGCAGGAGAAGCCGGATGTGGTCGAGGGGGTCACCCTTGCGCCCGCGGTGACCGGTCGTGTCTTGCTGGACGCGACGGCGTACCTCACCTGGGGCATCACCGGCGAGCTTGACGACATGGAAGGCATCGAGGACGCTGGTGGCGTCTTGGAGCTGGTCGCCAATGGCGTTCTTGCTGTCCCTGGAAAAGATCCAGTGTCGCGATTCGCACTCCCGCGCGAAAGTCTTTTCCGCGCTCGGCCAGCCAGTTCTTGTACACGGTGCTAGACCTTCCCGGGACCAGGTCCATTCAACCTTGCCGTGGGATGATCCTTCCCGCGAGTGGTCCACGATGCCGGTGAGTTCACGTGGGCCACGGCGGCGTCGGTCCTGGTGGTGCCACACGTGCTCATCAACTCCCAGCACCTGCACCCCTGCGAAACGGGTGGGGTTCAGAGGCGGCTTGCAGGCGCGGCTTGATATGGGACCACACGGTATTCCACGTAGTTGCCAGTTGTCGAGCCAATCCTGCAATGGTCGCTCCCTCGAAGCGCAACTGCCGGATCGCCCAGCGGATCGCCCGCACACCCAAAAGCGCCCCGGGAGAGCACACCCGCTCGTCATGTTCCAGGAATGTCACCGTCCGGCAGGTGCGTTCTCGGCATATCCATCGGCGTTTATGCCACCGGATACGCGCCGGAACCCCGGCCCAGGGCGCGTCGGTCACCTCCACCACCACACGCCCGTGACCTTGAGCGATTCAGCCCACAACCCGGGCAGCCAGCACAGCGATCACAGGATTCTATGTCGAGCATCAAAGCATCTGGGGTGCGAACCGCACTCATCACATGGAAGCCCTCCAACACGATCAGCAGATCACGCCGATCACAACGATCAAGCGACAAAGAGCAGCAGCAGGTAGGGTGAGACACCGCCCGAGGTCCTTGACGACAGCGGGGGTAGAAGTCCGCTCATCACCTGGGACCTCGACCTCTACCCGCAACCCCCGACCAACACCCGGTCACCCACACTCAACTCGAAAGAGCCGGTTGACCCGTGCTCCAGTATCCTCTCTCGTCCTGTCGATGCCATCCAACGGCATGCTCGCCGCGTCCGCCGACAAGGGCGGCGTGCGCGTCCTGCCCGACTGGGCGTGAGCGGAGCGCCTACAATCGTGGGCATGCATGGAGAGTATAAAGTTCCCGGAGGCAAGCTCGTCGTCGTCGATACCGACGTGGAGGAGGACCGCCTGACGCGCGTGAGCGTATCCGGCGACTTCTTCCTCGACCCCGACGACGCCCTCACCCGGATCACCGCGTCCCTCGAAGGGGCCCCGGCCTCGTCGAGCGCGAAGGATCTGGCCGCGCGCGTGGAGGCCGCCCTCCACGAAGGTGACACGCTCATGGGCGTGACCCCCGAGGCCGTCGGCATCGCCGTACGCCGCGCGCTGGGCGCCGCCCTGTCGTGGGACGACATCGACTTCGACGTCATCCACGGCCCCGTCGTCGACCCGATGATCAACGTCGCCATGGACGAAACCCTGGTCGAAGACGTGGCCGCGGGCCGCCGCAAGCCCTTCATGCGCCTGTGGGAGTGGAACGGCCCCCAGGTCGTCATCGGCTCCTTCCAGTCCTACCAGAACGAAATCCAGCAGGACGGCGTCGACCGTTACGGCATCACCGTGTCGCGGCGCGTCACCGGCGGCGGCGCCATGTTCATGGAGCCCGGCAACTGCATCACCTACTCGCTCGTCATCCCCACGGCCCTCGTGGAGGGAATGAGCTTCGAGCAGGCCTACCCGTACCTCGATCAGTGGGTCATGGAGGTCCTCGAAAAGCTCGGCATCAAGGCCAAGTACGTGCCGCTCAACGACATCGCCTCCGAGGCGGGCAAGATCGGCGGCGCCGCGCAGAAACGCTGGGCCAACGGCTACATGGTCCACCACGTGACCATGGCCTACGACATCGACGCCATCAAGATGAACGAAGTCCTGCGCATCGGCATGGAGAAGATCCGAGACAAGGGCACCCGCAGCGCCGTCAAGCGCGTGGACCCCATGCGCTCCCAGACCGGGCTTCCCCGCGAAGAGATCCTGAAGGTGTTCTTCGACCACTTCAAGGAGAAGTACAACGCGAGCGTCGGCACCATCAGCGAGGCGGATCTCGAGGTCGCACGGAAGCGCTGCGAGACGAAGTTCGCGCGCGAAGAGTGGGTGCACCGCATCCCCTGAGCGACAACCGCCCGCCGCGGGCGCGCCCGCTCCGGTGTCGTTGATCCACGAGGCCGGGGAGGGCTTTCGCGTCCCCGAGCGGCTGCGTGTTTGACAGCGTCCACGAATCGGTGTCGGAGTAACATGGACACATGTCGAGCGAAGCAATGCAGCCGAAACACGAAACCTACCGGCTCTCCGAACTGCGTAACCTGGTGGCGACGGGGCACGTGCGAATCCCCGACTTTCAGCGTTCCTTCCGATGGACGAACCAAGACGTCGTCGCGCTCTTTGATTCCCTGCACCAGGGGTATCCGATCGGCAATCTGCTCATGTGGAAACGTGAGGCCCCGGCGCAGCGGGTCTCCGTTGGTTCCATCGATATCGACGCCCCTCAGCGCTCGGACGCGCTGTGGCTCGTCGACGGCCAGCAACGCGTGACGAGTATCGTCAATGCGATGGATGCTCGCAGCGAACGAGATGGTCGCTTTGCGGTCGGGTTCGACCTTGAAAATGCCTGTGTTGTTTCAACACTGGGGCGGCGGTCTCGTGCCGTCATGCCGCTCTTTCGTTTCTTCGACTTTGTGAGCGCCTGGCAGTGGTTCGAGGAAAATGTCGAATTGCAGGCGTTGCGTGGTCGCTACCAGGAGGCCTTCAACACATTTAACGCCGTGAGTGTTCCGGCGACCGTGCTGGAGGGGGCTGATGAGGAAAAGCTCCGTGTCATCTTTGATCGCATTAACCAGAGCGGCAAGAAACTCAAATCTTCCGAGGTGTTTGATGCGCTAAATAGCTCCGCATCAGACGGACGCACACTCGGTTCAATTGCCGACGCCGTTGCACGCGCAACGAACTTTGGAGTGTTACCGGATGGATACGTCCTTAATGCACTGAAGGCTCGGAGGCATCCCGATTACACGCGAGATGTGCGTTCGGAGTTCGGGGATGAGCGGCGACGTACGTCCGATTTTCCGGAAGAAGATCTGGATTCGGCGTATGCGGAGACGGAACAAGCGCTTGTCCGAGCAGTGCGATTCCTCCAAGAAGCTTGCTTCATTCCGCATGTTACGGTGCTGCCGTATGGGGCAATTCTGGTGGTACTGTCGCGCTTCTTTGCTTTGTTCCCTGAGCCGAAACGCCGCAACAAAGAGCTGCTCAAGCGCTGGGTGTGGCGGACGATCATTAGAATTATTGAGGGTACCATCAGCAGTGGGAATGTCCAGACGAGAGCTTTCCTGAAGAACGTGCGTCGTGGAGACGAATCGGGCTCCGTTCAGAGCCTACTGGAGAGTGTCGGAGAACAGGGGTCGTCAAAGCGCGTCGCGATTCCAAATGCACGGATGAATCGCTCGGACACTAAGGCATGCGTGTGTGCCATGTGGTCCTCTTACGTGCGGTCAGAGGACTATGCGGGTCAGGCATCGATCGCTGTGCTTGATTCGCTTGTCGATGAGTATGGGGGTGCGGCTGATCTCCTCGTGGAATACGTGGAGCGTCGTCGCTTTGATGAGGAAGATAGTGGCCGATACTCGTCCCTTGCAAATCGAGTGTTGCTGGTCAATGAGGAGACTCAGCAGGACGAGGATATGGTCCGTGCCTTCATGGAAGCCCATCGGGACATGCTCCTGCTGCCCGAAGGGACAGTGGGCAGTGAGTCTTCTGCCAATCCGGTGGAATTGGTCAATCGGCGTGAGGAACTGTTGTCCGCACGTGTGAACGAGTTTTTCGAACTGATGATGGCGTGGGAGTATGTGTCGTTCGCCCCGGTTGAATTGGCGTGAAAGGAACACAGATGTCGCTCTATTCGCCCGATGTTGAGTTTTGTGTTTGCCTCCATGGTATCGATATCGGGACAATCTCATGCTATTCATCCAAGAGTTTGTTTCGCTTTTCTGGCGAGTACTACTGGTATGCAGATCGGCCGGTTCTCGGCTTCTGGTTCGAAAATGGGATACGCCGTGAGGCGGGCGTGAAGGGGCGCTCTGTTCTTCCGCTGTGGTTTTCTAACCTTCTGCCCGAAGGGCTGCTTCGAACGATTGTGTGCAATCAGCATAGACTGCGTGAAGAAAATGAGCCAGGTATTCTCGGCGCGCTCGGCGACGATTTGCCGGGAGCTGTCACGGTGTCACGTATCGGGGATCCCGTGCCGGGGCCGGCAGATGATGCCATGCAATCCGGTGATTCCACCTCGGTCTCAACGGATTCACTGATTCGTGCATCCATTGCCGGCAACGTTCTGAAGTTTTCGATGAAGTCTAGCGATCAGCGCCTGACGTTGCCAGGCAGCGGCGAGTACGGAGACCGTATCGTTAAGCTACCCCCGCCTGGTGAGTACGACGCGCTCGTCCACAATGAGTTCTACGTGATGTCGTTGGCCAAGGCGTGTGGCATTGAGGTTCCTGACTTTGATGTTGTGCATCGGGAGAACGTCGACATTACGGATTCAGATTGGGTAGCAACCGAGGAGCAAGCGTTCAGTATTGCACGCTTCGACAGGAGTGATCAGGGCCCTGTACACATCGAAGATTTCTGTCAGGCGGGTAATCTACCGGGGTTTGGTCAAAAAAAATATCAGAGCTCGGTCGAGTATGTTATGAAGGTCGCGTACCGGAATTACGACCTGCAGTCGCTGGTTGAGTGTGTCCGGCGGACGGTGTTCAACATCCTTTGTGGCAATGATGACGCCCACTTGAAAAACTGGAGCCTGGTGTATCCGGACCAGCGTAACGGTGTCCTTTCTCCCGCCTATGACTTGGTGTGTACAGCCGTTTATTATGATCGTCCTCAGGATATGGCGCTCGAGCTATGCAACAAGGTGATCTCTGCGGATATCTGTCTGGGAGATTTCCTTAGCATCGCCGATATGTGTCATGTCGAGCGAGGGATCATCGAGGAAGCTGTTCGCTCCATGATCACGGCGTACGGCGAGGCTTTGGAGAATGTCGAGATGCCAGTTCGCCTCACACGCATCAACGTTAGGGGAAGGAACCTCGACCTGGGTCCGTGGCTCCGTGAGCGCTATCAACGACTATCGGTGTCTTTGCTGTCCTAGCTTGGTTGGTGTGTGTTCTCCCTGCGAATCGCACACGGTATGTTCGGCCGGGGGCTCAGACACGGCGGGCCCCGAAAACGGAAGTTCCCAGGCGCACGATCGTCGCGCCCTCGGCTATGGCCCACTGTAGGTCGCGGCTCATGCCCATTGACAGCGCCAGGTCGGACTCGTTGATGCCCAGGCGCGCTGCGGCCTCGTCCCTGATGCCGCGCAGCTGCGCGTAGGCCGCGCGCACGTCGGCCTCGACGGGGGAGTTCAGGCCCACCGTCATGAATCCCGCGAGCTGCAGGTGGGCCGAGGCCTCGACCGCGTCGATCAGCGCGGCGACGTCGGAGGGGGCGCAGCCGTGCTTCGTGGCCTCGCCCGAGACGTTCACCTCGACGAACACCGGGAGCGTGCCGGTCGCGCGTGCATCGATTTTCGAGGCCAGGGCGGAGGAGTCCAGCGACTCGATCGCGTCCACGCAGGCCAGCGCGTGGTTGATCTTGTTGGACTGCAGAGGCCCAATCAGGTGGATGCGCGCGCCGGGCACCTCGCGGATCGCCTCCGCCGTCGCGCGCGCCTCCTGCACCCGGTTGTGGCCCAGCAGGATCGGCAGGCCCGCCTCGCGTAGGGCCGCGGCGGCGGCCCGGCACTCTTCGGGCGTGCGCGTCTTGACCGCCAGCTCCAGGTGCACCGAATCGGTGCGGCCGCACGCGGACGTCGCGCGGTCGATGCGGTCGCGGGCAGCGGCGATGGCCTCGGGAATGCTCATGCCCTCATGGTACGCGCGGTGTTACTTTCAGGGGCTAATCAGGGGCCACTCAGGGGAACCTGAGACGCGCGGTGTGGCAGACTAGAATGTTTACAGATCAAGGAAAGGACACGCCATGCGTACCCTGCTCAACATCATCTGGTTCCTCTTCGGAGGGCTCCCGCTCTTCCTGGGATACCTCCTCGCGGGACTCTTCTCCTGCATCTTCATCGTCACGATCCCCGCGGGCGTTGCCTGCTTCCGCATCGCCGGTTACGTGCTGTGGCCGTTTGGCAGACGCGTCATCGACAAGCCGGGCGTGGGAGCGGGCTCTGGCATCATGAACATCGCGTGGTTCCTGGTCGCGGGCCTGTGGCTCGCCATCGGCCACATCACTACCGCCGCCGCGCAGGCCGTCACGATCGTTGGCATCCCGCTGGCCATCGCCAACCTCAAGATGATCCCGATCACCTGCTTCCCCTTCGGCAAGGCCGTCATCGACGACCCGACCGCGTCCATCCTCTGACGCGTCCTACACTGGGGTCATGGCTCGTAAACACAGCAAAGACCACGGCGGCGGCCCCACCCGCGCCATCGAGGCGCTCACGGCGGCCGGCGTTGCTTTTACCGTTCACGAGTACGAGCACGACCCGGCCGCCCGCTCATTTGGCGAGGAGACCGTCGAGAAGCTGGGCATCGACCCCACCCAGGCTTTCAAGACCCTCATGGTGCGCCTAGAGCCCACCGGCGAGTTCGTCGTCGGTTGTGTGCCCGCCCGGGCTCACCTGTCCATGAAGCTGATCGCCAAGGCCGCCGGCGCCAAGAGCGCCGCCATGGCCGACCCTGCCGTCGCACAGCGTCGCACCGGCTACGTCGTGGGCGGCATCAGCCCGCTCGGGCAGACCACCTGGCACCGTGTGTTCATCGACTCGGCGTGCCTGGACCACGAGACCATGATCGTCTCGGGCGGGCGCCGAGGCCTCAGCGTCGAACTGAGCCCCCTCGACCTCGTCGAGCTGACGGATGCTGAGGTCACGGACCTGGCGCAGGTCTGACCCGGCCTCGTCCCAGCCGCTGATACTCCCGCGTCCCCACAATTTCGCATGCAATTCCCTCAGCCCTCCTTCAGGTTTTGAAGATTGGTCGTTGAAATCATGCGGTTTCTGAGCTCTTAGCGCCGATCCGAATAATGAACTACGTGCGGAAATGAGGGGGTGGAAGCGGGATGCTCGGGAGCAAACGGGATGCCCGGGTCGTGGGATACTTGCGCCCTTGCCGTGACTAGGTTTTCCCGCTGTGTCATCATCAAACACGATGACTATGACTGAACTGAGCCCTCGCGGGCGCGCCGCCTACTGGGTGGTTGCTGCCCTCGCCTGGGCGGGCGTTGCCGCCACCCTCATCATTACGGCCTTTGATGGCTACGCTGCGCCGACCTACGTCGAGGAGGGCCTCTTCGCGGGTGTCGCCCACGGCTGGGCGGGCGCGCCCGAGCGCCTCATCAATTGCCTGTCCTACTTCACCGAGCTGTCCAACATCATGGTTGCGATCATCTCGACCCGCCTCGCGCGCCGAGGCCGCGTCGGGGCGTGGGGGAGGGCCACGCACCTGTGTGCGCTCATGATGATCACCGTGACCGCGATCGTCTACGCGACGCTGATTGGCCCCTACGAGGTCCTCTCCGGCTTCGCGCTCGTCACCAACCCGCTCCAGCATACTCTCGTCCCCGGCGCCTTCGTGGGCACGGCCGCGCTCGCGGGGCCGCGCGGCGGCATCACGTGGGGGACGCTGGGACGCGCCC
>ERZ773068.1114-NODE-1114-length-13549-cov-4.855343_pt1 | contig 13549 bp, 8 predicted proteins | sample MGYA00580620_ERZ773068 | MGnify/ENA primary metagenome ERZ773068 (study PRJEB29015, sample SAMEA2737983) | human oral metagenome | biome: human oral; feature: human-associated habitat; material: dental | place: China | collected 2101 ... | reverse complement strand
GGATTAAATGATGTAGGAAAAACGAATTTTCTATATGCATTTAGATATATTTTAGACAAGAATATTAGGAAATTAAATCTTCAAGATTCAGATTTCTATCAAAAAAATTTAGAAGTTCCTATAGAAATAACTCTAAAAATAAATTTAGGTAAAGAAAACAATTCTGATACTCAAAAATTAAGAGCAAAAATAAAAGGAAATATTTTAAGTACGGATGAGGCTGTTTATATTAAATTAATAGCTCAATATGATAAAAATGAAATGATAGCAATTCCAAAATTATATTGGGGAGGAAATATTAAAAATTTAAAAGAAATGAATATGAAAAGCTATTTTTATGAGATAGATAACGTAGTAAATTTGTTTTATATAGATTCATATATTGATTTGTATACTTTATTTAAAAAAAATATAAATAAACTAATCAGAAATAATCAAGAAGAAAATGATAATGAAAAAATAAAAACAATAGATAGTTTATTAAATGAATTAAATTCAAAAATTTCAAGTCTATCTGGAGTTAAAGGCTTTGAAGAAAAAATAACTCCAGAATTTTCTAAATTTAAAAATGAAAAGGAATTATCAATTTCTATAAAGTCAGAAATTGCAATAAAAGGATTATATTCTAATATGATACCTTATATAAAATATGAAAATGAAGATCAGTTATATCCAACGTCAGGTGAAGGAAGGAAAAAATTATTAGGATATACAATTTATGATATTTTAGCAGATGATTCAAAAGATGAAAAAATAAACATATTTTTAATTGAAGAACCTGAAAATCATCTTCATAAATCATTACAAATGATGTTATCCAAACTTTTATTTACTGAAAAAAAGTACAATTATTTATTTTTAACGACACATTCTCCATATATTTTATATGAGATGGATGATATTAATTTAGTTAGAATATACAATGATAATAAGATAAATAGCAAAAGCATGTTTTATGAAATTCCAAAAGAATATAAAACTAAAAAAGAACTTTTAAATAAAGATATCTCCGAAGCAATTTTTATGGATAGAGTATTATTGGTTGAAGGAATTTCTGAATTAAAATTATTTCAAAGAATATTGTCTGAAATAAAGCCTTACTATGAAATAAAAGGAGGCTATGTATTATTAGTAAAAGGAACAGGTTTTGAAATGTACTATGACATATTAAAAGGATTATCCATAAAAGTAATTATAAAAACAGATAATGATTTAAGAAAAAATACAAAAGGTGATGAGAAATTTTCTGTTTTAGGCTTTAATCGAGTTAATAAGTATTCCCAAAAAAATAATTCTATTTTAAAATTACCTATAAATAGAATAAATGAAAATAGTGTAGAAAGTAGAAAAAATTTATATAATGAAAATAAAGAATTATTAGATAAAATACAAAAAGAAAGTAGTATTTATCTATCAAAAGTAGATTTAGAAAATGATTTAGATGAAGTCATTCATAATAAATTAGTTGAATATTTAGAATGTAAAGATCCTGTAGAGTATTTACAAAAATCTAAAGATTTTAATATGGTAGAATTAATAGAAAAATTAACAGAAAAAGATTGTAAATTGATATATGAACATTCAAATTTTTCTTGTTTAAAGGAAGTATAAATATGAAATTAACAGATGAGCAAAAAGAAATAATAAATTATAAAGGAAATTTAATAGTTCAAGCTAATGCAGGAACAGGAAAAACATTTACAATGGTTAATAAAATAGAAAAAGAAATTTCTGAAAATAAAACATATAAGTCAATTGCGGCAATAACATTTACAATAAAAGCTGCTAATGAAATAAAAGACAGGATAACTAGTGATATTTCAAAACACTTTATAGGTACAAATAATAGTTTTGCAATAGGAGAAATAATAAAACCATTTATGAAAGATGTTTTTGGATTAGAATTTGATATAGATATGGATACAAACTATATTCAAAAATTTGATTCTTTTGAAAAGGGACTTGAAAAATTAAAAACTTCAAAAACTTTAGGTGCGTATACAAAAACAGAGAAAAATTTTATTTTTGAATTAGCTTTAAAAATTTTAAAAAAATCGGAAGTCTGTCAATTATACTTAAAATCTAAATATTTTAAAATTTATATAGATGAATATCAGGATTGTGATGAAGATATGAGTAATTTTTTTATGTACATATGTGATAAATTAAAAATAGAAACATTTATAATCGGTGATAGTAAGCAGTCAATTTATATTTGGAGAGGAGCTTATCCTGAGGCATTTAATAAAATAAGAAATAAAGAAAATTTTCATTCATTGGAATTAAATGAGAATTTTCGTTCATGTCAACAGATTCAGAATTATTCAAATTTACTATCTGCTGAAACATCACACTTATATAAAGCGATTACTGAAAAAAATAGTATCATTCTATTGAATTCAGATAGAGTTTCATTGAAAGATAAAATTTTCAGATATTTGGATGTAAATAAAAAAATAGCATTATTAAGGTTTAAGCATGAAAATGTTAAAGAAAATGCTAAAGATATATCAAATGATAAATTAGAATTTGTATACATACCTAAAATTCCAATTTCTGATATAAGTACAAGTTCTTCATGGTTATATTTAGCAGTTGCATGTTATATTATTACAGACAATTATTCGGTATATGATTTTAATAATGAAATTCCATCAAATGATGAAACAAAGTCAATAAAAATAATAGAAACAAAATTACAAGATATAAAAAAATCATTACAAAATAAAGAAAAATTCTTTTCGAATGTAGAAAATATAGCAACATATTTGGGTTATACAATTGAAAAAGAAAATTTAGAAAAACTTTATATAACAATATCAAATAAAGAGTACTATTATCCAGCATTTAATGTTGAAAAATATGATTATGTAGCAATGACATTTCATTCTTCTAAAGGATTGGAATATGATCAGGTAATTATTTTTGGTGAAGACTATAGTGATATTGAATCTAAAATTTATAATCATTATGTTGCTGTAACAAGAGCTAAAGAAAAATTAATAATTGTTAATGATACTGAAAATTTTAATGCTAACAAATTTTTAGAAAGTATAAAAAAGATATTTAATAAATCAAATATATCTTTTAATGAAATAGTGACAATTATAGAATAAACGCTCACTTGCAATTTTGTCCCAAAAGTTATACAGTAATTAGGACAAGGAGATGGAAGTATGAAAATAAATTTTACTAAAAAAATAAAGGAGAGAATGGATAATTTTAATAATGACAAAGTATTTATTTCCAGTGATTTTCTTGACATTGCTGACTATGAAACTGTAAGAAAAACATTGAACAGGCTTACAAATTCAGAAAAAATAAAGAAAATTTTAAAAGGAATATATTATAATCCTAAATACAATGAACTGATTGAAGAGTATGAAGCTCCATCAGTTCATGAAGTTGCTAAGGCAATAGCCAGAAAATATAACTGGACAATAGCACCTTCTGGAAATACAGCATTAAATTTATTAGGACTCTCGACACAGGTACCTTCCAAATGTACATATATATCAGACGGAAGATATGCAGACTTTTCATTTGGAAATACAGTAATAGAGTTTAAACATAGAAATAATAAGGAAAATTTCAATATATCTATTGAAACAGCTATAGTTATTCAGGCATTAAAAACTATTGGAAAAGATAAAGTGACAGAAGATCATATAGAAATTTAAAAAAATAGACTAAAAGAAGAACAAAAAGAAAGATTAATTGAGGAAGGAAAAGTGGCATCAGCTTGGATTTATAAAATTATAAAAAACTATATAGGGAGAAAATGTTGTAACTAATATTGCAGCTTATGAATAGTAAAAATATAAAAGAAATATTATTTGTAGACTGTCCTAAAAATTATACAAAATTTAGGACAAAAGGACAATAACAATTGAATAAAAGAGACTAATAAATATAATATTTTCAAAGAAATCTAATTGACACTCTAAAATAGATATGGTATTATAAAAATGAAAATAAAGTTAAAAAAGGGGAAAGTGGTAAAAATGTTTAGTAACAGAGTTGAAGCTGAAAAAATTTTTGAAAAAATGGATTTTGAAAGTATAAAGGATTTTGATGATATTGGTTTCTATGTATTACCTAGAGAAACAGAGGTTTATTACGATATTCGTAAAGCTAACGAATATATTAAAGAAAATCATATTGAGAATGGTTTGAGTGAAAAAGAATTGGAAATGTTTAAAGTAAAATAAAAATGGGTGAGTTAAATTGAGGTATAAAAAATTAATAGAAGTAGATATAGATTTATTAACTCAGTGTCTGATTAGAACAAAAGATAATAAAATTGTAAAAATTGAAGTAAAAGAAATTAATACATAGTATTATAATTTCAAAGATTAGATAATTTTTAGAAATAATGATTTTAAATGTCTCTTTTATTTAAAAAGGAATAAATGAGGCTTTTTTATTTAAAAATATAAAAAATCATGGAGTGAGAAAATTGAATTTAGAACAAATTACAGATACACTTAATAGTGAATTTAAGAAAGAAGGAAGAAGACTTGTTTTCTGGTATGATGAAAAACAGGAATTTCTGTCAGAAATTGAAGAATTACAACTGGAAAATGCAAAACTACTTGTATTGTATCAGGATGAGCTTTTTAAAACAAAAATACTTCTTGAAAGACAGGAAAAGGAAACAAATTATTTAATATATGCTCCATTTAAACGAAGTGAAAACAGGGAAAATCATCTTGCTGATACAATAATGTATTCAAAGGTGTTTTTAACAGACTGGATTTCCATAATGGTTCAGAATTTGAAAATAGACGATGAACTCAAAGAAGTAATGGAAGAGCATAGAAAGTTTTTTGAGGCAAAAGATAGAAGGGAAAAGTTTGAAAAGCTGGTAAATGAAAGTAAACCTTCAAAAAAAGAAGATATGGAAATCATTTTAATGAGGGCAATTACAGGTTCAAAAGCTGAAATATTTGACGATTTTGAAGATGTTACAAGAATTTTAATTACAGATGTCAACAGAAAGGAAAGTAGATATCTTGCAGAATTTAAAAAATATAATCTTGAAGAAAAATTCTGGGATTTGTGCAGATTGAAGTTTGGATATGTTGATGAAGAACCTAATCTGACTAAATTGCTACTTGGAATATTTTTGACTTATGTATCTGAAAAAATAACAAAAGAAATTCCAAAAAAATATAATAAATTAAATGTAAAAAGTACAGTTATAATATTTTTGAACAAGTTACGAAAAATTTCTGAATATAGAAATGATTTTGAAAATCTTGTTTCAGAAGTATATTTACACATAAAGCAGGATAAATATTTTAAAAATATTTTGCCTGAACATATTCTGGAACTTGATATTTTTGATTTTCCTGATGAAAAGATAACAGAATGGATAGCTGAAAGAATATGTGATGAAAATTTTTCAGCAAAATTGCAGGATAAATCCATCATGGATATAATAAAATTACGACAGGAAAATAATAATGACAATGACAGGCTGAAAATAGAATATAAAGTATTAAAATATGCATATAAAAGTATAAAAAATACAGGATTTAATTTTTCTGGGAATCTACACGAACAAACATATGACAATGAATATTATTGGATTGATACATACTATAGAAAGTTTTATTATTACTATGATAAGCTGGTGGAAAAAAGTGAAAAATACGAAAAACTGGCAAAAATAATTGAACTGAGATATACAGATGATTTTCTGAATCCATTAAATATAAAGTTTAATGAACTTCTGGATTATAATAATCTTCCAGAAGAAATAAAATTACAGAAAAATTTTTATAAAAATTATGTGGAAATAAATAAAAATAGAATTGTAGTCATAATTTCAGATGCTTTTAGATATGAAGTGGCAAAAGAATTAGTCGGAAAAATGAATAAAGATGAAAAAATGAATGCTGAAATGGAAAGTCAGATGAGTATACTTCCTACTATTACAAAGTTAGGTATGGCTTCTCTGCTTCCTCATGAAAAAATTGAAATAAAAACATCTGAAAAGGATTTTACAGTACTTGCAGATGGAAAAGCATGTAACGATAGAGTAAAAAGGGAAAAAATATTGAAGGAATATGATGAAGATTCGGTAGCACTTGATTTTGATAAAGTTTTTAAAGCTACAAAAGATGAAGTAAGGGAAATGTTCAGGAATAAAAAGAAAGTATATATATATCATAATCAGATAGATGCCAGAGGTGACAAGGCAAATACTGAAGATGAAGTGTTTGATGCCTGTCACGAGGCTTTGGATGAAATTATGAACCTCATAAAAAAATTGAGAGTAGAATCAATTAACAATATAATAGTTACTTCAGATCATGGATTTATTTACAAAAGAAGAAAAATAGAAGAATTTGATAAAATAGAAAATTCTTTCGATGAAAATGACATTATAAATAAGAGATATGTAATTACTGAAAAGGATTATAATATTATAGGAGTAAATGAAATTGGTCTTTCCAAAATTTTAAACGATGAAAAAGAAACTCTGAAAGTGCTTTCTCCTAATACTTCAAATATATTTAAAGTAAGTGGTGGTGGGCAGAATTACTATCATGGAGGAATTTCATTACATGAAATGCTAGTTCCTGTTGTAAAAGTTAGAACTGCAAAAGGAGCGGTAGATACTGAAAAGGTGAAGATAAATCTAATATCTGAAGTAAGAAAAATAACAAGTCTTGCGATTTCATTGGAATTTTTACAGAAAGAAGCAGTTACAGATATTATAAAATCTGCAGAATTTGAAATTTTCTTTACTGATGGCAATGATAATATAATTTCAAATATAGAAAACTACAAGGCAGACAGTGAAGAAGGAGAGACTAAAAAAAGAATAAGAAAGTTTAAATTTACACTAAAAAATCAGAAATACAGTAAAAATGAAGACTATTATTTAATTGTAAAGGATAAAGAATCTGAAATTGAAGAAATCAGGGAAAATATGATAATAGATGTATTATTTGCAGATGATTTTGGCTTTTAGCATATAATTTTCTGAGAATTTTTATAAGGAGAAAAATAAAAGATGGAAGATGTAAATAATAGAAAAGTGACAGATGAAAAACAAAATGAAAACATAGAGGAAATAAATACAAAATTATATAAATATTTTTCTGGGAAAATTGTCAGAAAGGATTTGACAAAGAAAATAAAAGAAGGAGCAAATGTTCCGGTTTATGTATTAGAATATCTGCTAGGGATGTACTGTTCTTCTACAAATGATGAAGATATAGAAGAGAGATTGAAGACAGTTAAAAAAATACTGGCTGAAAATTATGTCAGACCAGATGAATCAGAAAAAATAAAGTCAAAATTAAGAGAAAATGCATCTTATACTGTAATAGATAAAGTTACAGTAAAACTTAACTTAAGAGAAAATAGATACGAAGCAGAATTTTCAAATCTGGCATTAAAAGGAATACCAATATCTGATGTCTATCCATCTAAATATGAAAGACTACTTGGAGGAGGTATCTGGAGTATAGTCCAGCTGGAATATTTTTATGATGAAGGAGAGAAGAATAGAAATCCAGTCACAATAAGAAAATTAACACCAGTACAGATGCCTGAAATTGACTTTGAAGAATTTAAGCAGATGAGGGTAAACTTTACTGATGAGGAATGGATAGACATTATTTTAAGAAGTACAGGAATGGAACCTGATAAATTCAATGAAAGGGTGAAATGGCTTCACTTGGCAAGATTGCTTCCATTAGTAGAAAATAATTATAATTTTTGTGAATTAGGGCCTCGTGGGACAGGAAAATCGCATGTCTATAAGGAAATAAGTCCTAACAGTATACTTGTATCAGGAGGACAGACAACGGTGGCAAATTTATTTTATAATATGGGAAAAGGGACGATGGGTCTGGTAGGATTATGGGATTGTGTTGCATTTGATGAAGTTGCCGGAATAAAATTCAAGGATCAGGATGGAGTTCAGATAATGAAGGATTATATGGCTTCAGGTTCATTTGCCAGAGGAAAGGAAGAAAAGAACGCTACCGCAGGAATGGTTTTTGTTGGAAATATAAATCAGAGTGTGGATATTCTTTTAAAAACTTCCCATTTATTTGATCCTTTTCCAGATGTAATGGGACAGGATACGGCATTTTTAGACAGAATCCACTGCTACTTACCAGGATGGGAAATTCCAAAATACCGGCCTGAATTTTTTACTGACAATTATGGTTTTATAACAGACTACTATGCTGAGATAATGCGGGAATTACGTAAAATTTCATATTCGGATGCTCATGATAAATATTTTAGACTTGGAAATCAGTTAAATCAGAGGGATGTTATAGCTGTAAAAAGAACAGTTTCAGGAATGATAAAATTAATTTATCCTCATGGAAAATTTGAAAAGAAGGATGTTGAGAAAATTTTAAGATTTTCACTTGAAATGAGAAGGAGAGTAAAAGAGCAGCTTAAGAAAATAGGAGGAATGGAATTTTATGATGTGAATTTCTCCTATATAAGCAATGATGATTTTAATGAAGAATATGTATCTGTTCCTGAACAGAGCAGCGGAAGCCTTATTCCAGAAGGAGTTGGGAAGGCAGGACATCTATATACTGTTTCTCATGGTAAAAATGGAATGATAGGATTGTTTAAAATTGAAACACAGATAACAAAAGGAACAGGAAAATTTGAAAAAACAGGGCTGGGAAATAATCGGGATGCCAAAGAAGCTGCTGAAACAGCCTTTAAATATTTAAAAGCTAATGGGAAGTCCATAAGTGGAAGTATAAGCACAGTGAATAATGACTATGTGGTTAATTATCAAGATATGAAAGGGATAGGAATGACTTCAGATTTAACATTAGCTACTTTAGTTGCCATCTGTTCGGCTGCACTGAATAAACCTGTTGTTTCAAGTGCAGTAATTTTAGGAAATTTAAGTATAGGTGGAACAATAATAAAAGTACCTGAACTTGCAAATATACTACAGGTGTGTCTGGATTCAGGAGCAAAAAAAATATTGTTGCCAATAACTTCAGCATCAGATTTGGCGTCTGTACCATCAGATTTAATCGGAGCTTTCAACCTGATATTCTATTCAACGGCGGAAGATGCTGTATTTAAAGCTTTAGGAGTAGAATAATAAGTATGTTTTTAAAGTTTATTTTAAAGGAGTCCCAACATGAAATGGAGAAATGAAGAATTAAGTAAGAATGGAAAAATTAGATTGGTTTTTATTTCAGTATCTGTGGCTATACTTATAGCCGTATCTATATGTGTATCGGTGATTTATCTTGCTCCCTTATATAAAAAATATAAAATTGAAAAAACAAGAAAAGAAAAAATTTTAGCAGAAAAAGAAAAAGATGAGTGGATTAAACAGCAAGTAAAAGATTTAGATGAAAAGTTCAAAAATTTAAAAGTAACGATAGAAAAAAATGATAATCCTGAAAATCCTGTTGAAATCAAGGCTGAAAAATATTATATTATAAATTCAAAAAAATTTACATTTGCTACAAATGTAATATATTCAGATAAATTTATCTACCTTAAAGCTTATGAAATGGTAAAATACAAAATTTCCAAAAATGAATGGCTATACTTTTTTAGGGGATTTGAAATAAGAAGTAAAAATGGACTTTACTCAACAAAAGATTATAATCCTTATGGAATACATCTTATTAATGGTAGACTTTTCAGTAATCATTCCAGTCATTATAATGAAATTTTACTTTACAATGAAAAAAAATCTGAATATGAAGAATACAGGAATTTTATAACAACTGATTATACAGATTTAGCATCTTCAAAAGAAATGACTTTAGAAGAAATTAAAGCTGCAGAAAAAATAATGGAAAACCTTCAAAAAAGTGAAGCGAATACTTATGACAATTTGAGATCACAAATGAAAAAAGAGGAAGAAAAGAAAAAGGAAAGCGGCAAAAAAGATGATCCAGATGCAACAAATATTTATTATTATCAAAAAAATAATTATAGGGCTGTTTTTTCAAAAGAAGAACTGGAAAAATTAGGAGAAATTAAGGAATACGAATACGGGAGAAGAAATTCAGGAAATAGTTATGGAAGCTCTTATTCAAATGGGAAATCAGAATCCTACAGTAAAGAAGAATATAATGAAATGCTGAGAAATGAAGGTGAAATAACAGATGACTGGGAATGGGAGTCTGGAGAAGATAATGGAGAAATAAGTAAATGGGAAGATTAAAATACAACTAATAGTAACATTTGGAATTTACTCCTTTTGAGTACATATTAAATTGGAACAGTGAAAAGTAAAAAATACTACTTTTTTAAATTAAATTACTAAAAAACGTTGCAATTTTTGTCAAATAATTGTAAAATATAACACAGTAAATACAATTGAAAATAATAAAAGTTAGAAATAACAGGATGTTTGGGAGATTCCATCCATAAAAAAAACCTTTAACAGGATAACAGATTTAAGAATGTATCATTGTCAAAAGGGATGATACATTTTTTTGTGAAAAATAAATATAAAATGGAGGTAAAATGTTAGATTTTTTTAAGAATTTTCAATTTGGAACAAATGAGATGCTCTGGCTGGGGTATATGCTATTTAATTATACTGCAGTTTTAATAGCTTACAAATTTTGGGGTAAAGTAGGATTGCTTATATTTGTTCCTCTGTCAGTAGTACTGGCAAATATACAGGTTTTAAAAATGATGAACTTATTTGGAGTTGAAACAACAATGGGGAATATAGCCTTTGGAGGAGTATTTCTTGTCTCGGATATTCTATCTGAGGTTGAAGGGAAAAAATATGCAAGAAAGTTAGTTACAATCGGATTTATTACAATGGTATTTACTACAATAGTTATGAACTGGGCATTAGCAATAAAGCCTGCATCTATTGACCAGTTTCAGGAACATCTGAAACCTATTTTTGGGCTTGCCGTAAATGAGCTGTCTGTTATAAGAATAACAGCGGCAAGTATGACTGCATTTATAATATCACAGTTATTTGATGTATGGGCCTACCAGGCTATAAGAAAATGGCGTCCAAGCTACAAGGACATATGGATTAGAAATAACCTGAGCACTGTAGTTGGACAGATAATTGATAATTCATTATTTACAGTTCTTGCATTTGCAGGAGTATACAAAATCAGTGAATTATTTGTAATCGCTTTTTCTACATATTTCCTGGAACTGTTTATTTCAGTGATGGATACACCTTTTGTATATATCGCTGCACTATGGAAAAAGCAAGGTAAAATAAGGGAACTGGAAGATCAGATATAGAATAAATATAAAAAACTTAAAATAATTTTATCCTTAAATTTTTAAAAGGATTCAAAATATTTTAAGTTTTTGTTTTTTTACATTATAATTTTTAAAATAATTTTTTTACAGCTTAAACAGCAAATCAGTATAAGTAGGCAATGTCCAGATTTCATTGTCAACTATTTTTTCAAGATTGTCACAAGGAACTCTTAAATTTTCAAGTCCCTCAACTAAAAATTCCTTGGCTAGGTCTGTCTGTTTTTCCAGATTTTCCTCTTTTTTTACTTCTTCTATCTTTGCTTCAAGTAGCTTTGTTTCTTTACGTATATTGGAAATATCAGCCAGTACACTTTCTAAAAGCAATCTCTGTTCTTCTGTACCTTCAGGATATAATTTTTCAACCCTTTCAATATTTTCAGCCAGAAGATTCGAATATTTTAATCCAAAAGGAATAATATACTTATTAGCCATGTCTATCAATGTTCTGGCTTCAATGCATAAATGTGTGATATATCTTTCAGCATAGGCATTGTATCTTGATGCAGATTCCTGCAGAGTAAGCATTCCAGTTTCTTCAGTGACTCTAAGAATTTCAGGATCCAGATATTTTCTTAATGCTGTGTTTGCAGATATTTCATTAGTCAATCCTCTTCTTTTAGCTTCTTCCTGCCATTCTTCACTGTATCCGTTACCGTTGAATATAATTCTTCCATGTTTCTTATATGCATCTGTTATGATTTCAACAATGGTTTTATCTAAATCTTCCTTGTCACTTTTTTCCAGTCTGTCAGCATATTCGCTTAAAACCTTTCCAACAATTGCATTTATTGCAGTTGCAGTCGTAGATGGAGTGGAACTTGATCCAGGCATTCTGAACTCAAATTTATTCCCTGTAAAGGCAAATGGAGATGTTCTGTTTCTGTCTCCCGCATCGATTCTTAATGATGGAATAACATCCACATCAAGGTTCAGCCTTGAACTTGCGGCTACAGGAAGGTTTTTACCTAACGCAATATTTTCAAGTATTGTTGTCAGCTCATCGCCTAAAAATATTGAAATAATTGCCGGTGGAGCTTCATGCCCTCCAAGACGGTGATCGTTTGTTGCAGTTGCAGTTGTAGCTCTTAGCAGAGGATAATACCTGTCTACAGCTTCAATTACAGCAGATACAAACAGAAGAAATCTTTTATTTGTTTGGGGATCTTTTCCGGGACTGAAAAGATTTTTACCATCATCAGTACTTAGTGACCAGTTGTTATGCTTTCCGGAACCGTTTACACCTTCAAAAGGTTTTTCATGGAGCAATGCAACCATATTATGTCTAAGCGCAGTTTTTTCAATAGTCTGCATTATAATCTGATTCTGGTCGGAAGCCAGATTGGCTACTGAAAATAGCGGTGCTATTTCAAACTGGTTGGGAGCTACTTCGTTATGTCTTGTTTTTGAAGGCACACCCAATTTCCATAGTTCCACATCTACATCACTCATGAAGTTTATAACTTTTTCTTTTATTTTTCCGTAATAATGGTCACTTAATTCCTGTCCCTTAGGAGCAGGTGCTCCAAATAAGGTTCTTCCTGTCAGCAGAAGGTCTTCCCTTGCTTCAAATAAATCCTTGTTTACCAGAAAATATTCCTGTTCCACTCCCAGAGTGTTAAATACATGATGTGAAGTAGTATTTCCTAAGGCCTTTACAACTCTCAATGCCTGCTTGCCAATATATTTCATTGTTCTAAGCAGGGGAACTTTTTTATCAAGCGCTTCACCTGTAAATGAAATAAAGGCTGTAGGTATATATAATGTGACACCGTTTTTGTTTTCCCTTATAAATGGATATGAACTTGTATCCCAGACTGTGTATCCTCTTGCCTCAAAAGTGCTTCTTAAACCTCCGTTAGGAAAAGATGAAGCATCTGATTCACCTTTTATAAGGCTGCTTCCTGAAAACTTATAGATGATTTCCTTATCTCCGGTAGGCTCTAAAAATGAATCATGTTTTTCTGCAGTTAAGTCATTCAAAGGTTGAAACCAGTGACAATAATGTGTTGCCCCTCTTTTTGTCGCCCAGTCCTTCATTGCATTTGCAATAACTTCAGCAGATTCTTTTGATAATTCAGTTAATCCTAACTGAGATAATCTGAATTCTTCGAATACCGACTTTGGAACTCTTTTTTTTAAGTTACTTTCGGTAAATACATTTTCTCCGAATACTTTCATTATATTTTCCATTTTTTAAGCTCCTCACTTTTTTAAATTTATTTTTATATAATATATTAAAGTCTTCAATATGTCAATATTATTTTAATCAAAACATTAT
>ERZ773068.1113-NODE-1113-length-13558-cov-5.045990_pt1 | contig 13558 bp, 14 predicted proteins | sample MGYA00580620_ERZ773068 | MGnify/ENA primary metagenome ERZ773068 (study PRJEB29015, sample SAMEA2737983) | human oral metagenome | biome: human oral; feature: human-associated habitat; material: dental | place: China | collected 2101 ... | reverse complement strand
CTCCTGTCCGATGGCGGGTGGGTAAGGCTGAGCGGGGGCCGCGCGCAGGGCCGCCCCCGCCCAGTCTACTCCGCCTACCTGCCGCTGAAGCCCTTCGAAATGGCGTCGAGGGCGCCCGTGAGGTCGGAGGGGAGCACCCACACCTTGGAGGCCTGGCCGTCGGCGATCTTCGGCAGCATCTCCAGGTACTTGTAGGAGAGCAGCGCGGGGGTGGCCCCGCCGGCGTTGATGGCGGAGAAGACCGCGGCGATGGCCTCCGCCTCGCCCTGGGCGCGCAGGATCTGGGACTGCCGGGAGCCCTCGGCGCGCAGGATCTGGGCGTCCTTCTCGCCGCGGGCCTGCAGGACCTGGGCCTCCTGCTGGGCGGAGGCGGCCAGGACGGCGGCCTGCTTGGCGCCCTCGGCGCGCTTGATCTGCGCCTCCCTCTCGGCCTCGGCGGAGAGGATGGTGGCGCGCTTGGTGCGCTCGGCGGTGATCTGCTGCTCCATGGCGGCCAGCACCCGCGGCGGCGGCTCGATGGACTTCAGCTCCACGCGGGTGACGCGGATGCCCCAGGTGCCCGTCGCCTCGTCGAGGACGCCGCGCAGCTGCTTGTTGATGGAGTCGCGGCTGGTCTGGGTCTGCTCCAGGTCCAGGGAGCCGATCAGGTTGCGCAGCGTGGTGGCGGTGAGCTGCTCGATGGCCTGGATGAAGTTCGCGACCTCGTAGGTGGCGTTGCGCGGGTCGGTGATCTGGTAGTAGATGACCGAGTCGATGGAGACCATCGCCTGGTCGGCGGTGATGACCGACTGCGGCGGGAAGTTGGCGACCTGCTCGCGCAGGTCGATGCGCGAGGCCACGCGGTCGACGAAGGGCACCAGCAGGTGGAAGCCGCCGTAGAACACCGCTTGGAAGCGCCCGAGGCGCTCGATGACGTACGCCTGGGACTGGGGGACGATCCGCACGGAGCGGACCAGGGCGACGACGATGAATATGAGGAGAAGCGCCAGGACGAACGCCGTCACCGGCAGGCCGTAGGATGTCATTCTCTTCCTTTCACTGGGGTTCCGTCGACGGCGCGACGATGGCCGTGGCGCCGTCGATTCCGATGATGACGACCGGGGCGCCCTCGGCGATCGTGCCCGCCTGGGTCCGTGCGCTCCACTCCGCGCCCCGCAGGCGGGCGCGCCCGTCGCGGACGGTGATCGTGGACAGGGCGTAGCCGCCCGCGCCGATGAGGGCGTCCGTGTTGGTCCGCACGTCCGGGGACGACTGGTACAGGCGGCCCTTGAGGAAGGGGCGGACCGCCAGGAGCAGCACGACCGACACGGCAGCGAAAACACTGATCTGCAGGTAGGCGCCGCCTCCCGCGCCGGCGACGACCGCCCCGGCCAGCGCCCCCACGCCGAGCATGAGGAACACGAAGCTGACGGAGAGCACCTCGATGATGCCGCAGACCACCGCGGCGACCACCCAGAGCCATATGGGATCCATGTCCATCCCTCCTGATCCCTAATTCAGTCCTGGGACGAGGCGGCCCTGGCCCACCAGCGCCCGTCCGCCATTCCGGCCAGCAGCGGCAGGGAGAACGCCTCGGACAGGACGACGCCCGTCAGCGTGTCGGCGATGGGCCCCTGCGCGATCAGCGCGCCACCGCGCATCACCGCGCAGTGCGTGATGCCGGTGGGGATCTCCTCGATCTGGTGGGTGACCAGGACGACCTGGGGCGAGCGCTTGCCCGCGATGATCTCGTCGAGGGCCGACACCAGCGTCTCGCGGGCGCCCAGATCGAGGCCGGCCGTCGGCTCGTCGAGGATGAGGACCTCCGGATCGCTCATGAGGGCGCGGGCGAGCTGCACGCGCTGGGCCTCGCCCTCCGACAGGGAGCCGAAGGGGTGGTCCGCCAGGTGCGAGACCCCGAAGGCCGCCATCAGGTCGCGGGCCCGCTCCTCGTCCTGGCCCTCGTAGTGCTCGTGGTGGGCGACGTGGACGCCCCACGCGGCGGAGCGGACCGTGTCGAGGGCGCTCTGGGCGCCCCGGATCCTCGACGCGACCGCCGACGAGGCGAGGCTGATCCGCGTCCCGAGCTCGGCGGGGTCGATCCGGTCGACGGGGGCCCCGTCGAGGGCGATCGACCCGGAGGTGAGCGGGACGCGGGCGCAGGCGGCCCGCACCAGGGTGGTCTTGCCCGCGCCATTGGGGCCCAGGACCACCCAGTGCTCGCCGTCGCGGGTCCGCCAGGTCACGTCCTCGAGGATCCGGCGCTCCCCACGGACTACTGTTGCACGGTCAAACGATAGGACGTTGGTCATGTCGTAAGCCTAGACCAGCCTCTTGTAGAGCTCCACGGTCTTCGCGCCGATGGCCTCCCACGAGAAGTGGGCCCTCGCCCGTTCGAGGCCGGCCTGGCCCATGCGGCGCGCCATCGCCGGGTCGTCGAGGATCTTGATGAGGCGCTCGGCCATCGCCCGCTCGAAGGCCTCCGGGTCCAGCGGGGTCCCGGTCCCGTCGGTCTTCTGGTCGATGGGCACCAGGTACCCGGTCTCGCCGTCGACGATGACGTCCGGGATGCCGCCGGTCGCGGTGCCCACGACGGGCAGGCCCAGCGCCATGGCCTCCAGGTTGACGATGCCGAGGGGCTCGTAGACGGAGGGCGTGATGAACACGTCGGCGGCGTCCAGGATCGCGGCGACCTCCGGCTGGGGCAGCATCTCCGTGATGAGGACCACTCCAGAGCGCTTCTCCTTGAGCTGGGCGACCAGGCCGTCGACCTCGGCCGCGATCTCCTTCGTGTCGGGGGCGCCCGCGCACAGGACGAGCTGCACGTCGTCGGGCAGTTCGCGCGCCGCGCGCAGGAAGTAGGGCAGCCCCTTCTGGCGGGTGATGCGCCCGACGAAGACGACGGTGCGCTTGGACGGGTCGATGCCGTGCTCGGCGAGGACGCGCGCCTGGAGCTCCTCGCCCTGCGCGCCCTCCGGGGCGTGCCACTTCGCCAGGTCGATGCCGTTGTGGATGACGTGGACGGTGTCGGGCTCGACGCGCGGGTAGCAGCGCAGGATGTCCTCGCGCATCCCCCGGGAGACCGCGACGATGGCGGCGGCGGACTCGTACGCCGACTTCTCGACGAAGGACGAGAGGCGGTACCCGCCGCCCAGCTGCTCGGCCTTCCACGGGCGCAGCGGCTCCAGCGAGTGCGCCGAGACGACGTGCGGGATATCGTCCAGCAGCGAGGCGACGTGCCCCGCGAAGTTCGCGTACCAGGTGTGGGAGTGGACCAGATCGGCCCCCGTGCACGCGGACGCGATCTGCAGGTCGACCCCCAGCGTCGCCAGGGCGGGGTTCGCGCCCTCCAGCTGGGGCAGGTTGTCGAACCCGGTCACGCCCGGGTCGGCGCCCTCGGTGCCGGGCTGGCGGGGGCCGTCGAAAGCGTGGACGCGCAGGTCGTCCACGAGCGGGCGCAGCACCTTCGCCAGTTCTAGCACGTGCACGCCGGCTCCGCCGTACACGTGGGGTGGGTATTCGCGGGTGAGCAGATCGACGCGCATGGCATGTCCTTCCGGCGGTGACCACTGTGGTGAGGCCAGACTACCGAATCGAAGGGCTGATCGGCGCCTTTTTGAGACAGAAGCACACAGCTTCACATCGTGTACTACCATGTGAGAACCCCCACGGATGCGAAGGGGCTCCGTATCAACCGACATAGAGGTGGCCACATGGCGAAAAACCACGTTCTAGCAATAGTCCTGGCGGGCGGCGAGGGGAAGAGGCTCATGCCCCTGACCGAGGTGAGGGCGAAGCCCGCGGTCCCCTTCGGCGGCCACTTCCGCCTCATCGATTTCGCTCTGTCGAATATCGTCAACTCCGGCTACCTCAAGATCGTCGTGCTGACGCAGTACAAGTCGCACTCGCTTGACCGCCACATCGCCAAGACCTGGTACACGTCCCCCCTTCTCGGCAACTTCATCGCCCCCGTGCCCGCTCAACAGCGCCGCGGTCCGCACTGGTACCTGGGCAGCGCGGACGCGATCTACCAGTCCTTGAACATCGTCGACGATGAACAGCCCGAGTACATCGTCATTATCGGCGCGGACAATATCTACCGCATGGACTTCTCGCAGATGGTCCAGCACCACATCGATTCGGGCCTGCCCGCCACCGTGGCCGGGATCCGCCAGCCGATCGAGTTGGCCCCGGCCCTGGGCGTCATTGACGCCGACGGTGGAACCGTCAAGAACTTCCTGGAAAAGCCCAAGCACGCTCAGGGTCTCGCCGACGATCCGACGAAGGTCCTGGCCTCGATGGGTAACTACGTCTTCACCACGGCGGACCTGGTCAATGCCCTGCGAGAGGACGCAAAAGATCCGGATTCCAAGCACGACATGGGCGGCAACATCATTCCCTGGTTCGTTGAGCGCGGGGAATGCGGCGTCTACGACTTCCAAGACAACGACGTGCCCGGATCCACCGACCGCGATCGCGACTACTGGCGCGACGTCGGCACCCTGGACGCCTACTACGAGGCGAACATGGATCTGATCAGCGTCCACCCGGTGTTCAACCTGTACAACCGGGACTGGCCGACCATGACTCTGATGAACGGGGCGCTGCCGCCGGCGAAGTTCGTCTACGGCGATCAGGGTTCGCGTATCGGTCACGCAATCGACTCCTTCGTGTCACCGGGCGTCATCATCTCCGGCGGCGAGGTCTACCGGTCGGTGATCTCCCCCAACACCTACGTCCACTCCTGGGCGCAGGTGAGTGACTCGGTCATCATGAATGGAACCCGCATCGGCCGTTCGTCGAAGGTCGTCAAGACGATTCTCGACAAGAACGTTGTCGTCGAAGAAGGGGCGATTGTCGGCATCGACCTCGAACGCGATCGCGAGCGAGGCTTCACCGTCACCGATTCTGGGATCACGGTGGTTCCCAAGGGGATGGTCGTTCGCAAGTGAGTTCCGCTCTCCTGATCGACGAGCCGGGTGCGCCGCGTCTCTTCCGCGACGGTGCGCCCGGCCTCGTCGTCACCGACGTCGATTCCACCCTCATCTGCCAGGAGGTCATCGAGGAGCTTGCCGAGGCCGCGGGCACCCGGCGACAGGTCGCGCAGATAACGGCGCGAGCAATGAACGGCGAGCTCGACTTCGAGCAGTCGCTTCGGCAGAGGGTTGCGACACTCAAAGGAGTGCGAGATTCCGTCTTCGCCCGCGTTCTCGCGGCGATTACGCCAACGCGCGGGGCTCGGGAGCTCATCGAGGCCGCTCACCGCTCGGGCGCGCGATTCGCGGTGGTGTCGGGTGGATTCGAGGAGGTGGTCGCTCCGCTGGCCGCTTCGCTCGGCATCGACTTCTACGCCGCTAATCGCCTGGAGGTGCGTGACCACGTGTTGACCGGTCGTGTGCTCGGTCGCATCGTGACAGCCGATGTCAAGGTCGAGTGCCTGCGCTCGTGGGCGTCCTCGCTGGGTCTGCCCCTGGAGCGCACGGCCGCCATCGGAGACGGAGCCAACGATGTTCCCATGCTCCGTCAGGCGGGGGTCGGCATTGCCTTTTGCGCCAAGCCGCGGGTACGCGAGCGGGTCGGCATTCAGTTGAACGTCCCCGACCTGTCACGCGCGATCGCTCCGCTCGGCCTGAGCGGCGACGGACAAGCACCTCGCTAGGGTTCTCGAGCGTCGGTTAACCGGATCATCTGCCCATCCCACCCGCCGCGCCATTGCCGCGCGTACTGAAGGATCCGCGCGGGGTAGAGATCGTCCTCTATCTGCGCTTCGGCCTCGTCAATATCCCACCATCGTTGGGCGTCGATGACGCTGCGTTCCAGCTGCGTCCAGCCCTGCCTGCTCAGGGTGGTTGACGGCGCGTGAGCGACAAAGAACCACTCGTCCTGGCGTGCGGTGACGGCCAGGAAGTCGAACTCTGCGCGCCGGTACAGGACGGGGCCGATGAGGTCTTCCGGCCTCAGTCGAAGTCCCGTTTCCTCAAGTACCTCGCGCACCGCCGCGACGCGCGGCTCCTCTCCCTCCTCGATCCCACCACCGATCGTAAACCACCAGTGTCGCTCGGGTTGGTCCTCGTCGTGTCCCTTCGCCAGGAGAAGACGACCAGCGTCGTCGAAGAGGAGGACGCGGGCGGCCTCCCGGTGGGGATAGCCGTCCGCGTCCAGCGGCCAGTCGAGTGCGCTCATGCCTCCAGGGTATCGTGGCGCCGACGCATCCCCCAGACGAGCAGGACGAGCCCGACGGCGAGCACGGGCAACTCGATCGCGCCGTAGGTCAGATTCCACGAGTCTTCGGGTGCGACAAGGCCCACGCCGTTTGCCTGAGCGTGCACGAGCATTGCGGCGGTCAGGCCGCCGATCCCCTCAAGGATCGCCTGCGGCGGCCGCACTGCCCGGGTGAGAGCCCACGCCAGGGCGTAGCCACACACGGCAGTGAAGATGGCGTGTCCGAAGGCGCCGAGGAGAGCTCGGGCCAGGAACGACTCCCACAGGCCGCTGATGCCGTCGTCGAGTGCGCTCAGGTAGTAGCCGACGTCCTCACCCCAGGCGAAGCCGAGCCCGACGAGAGCGCCGAGTACTGCGCCCTGGGCGGGGCGAGTGAGCAGGCGCCGCGCCGCGAGAACCAGGACGATCACGCCGATTGCCTTGGCGATTTCCTCGATGATCGGCCCCGTCACGACCGAGGTCACGAACTCGGCCGTCGATTCGTCCAGCCCGCTTGCCTCAATGGCCGGGTCAACGATTCCGTTGCCGAAGCCGGAGATGATCAGCGCGCCGCCCGTTCCCCATGCGAATGCCGCGATCCAGGCCAGGGCGCTGGGGCGTAGGCGCGCGAGCCATGCGAGGAAGATGAAGCCCACGATCGCGCTCAGGCTTGAGGCACCAACCGCGAGCCACGCATCGGTTGCGGAGGTGACGCCTTCAAAGGCGCGCTTGAATTCGTACACGGAGCACGGGACACTCACGGCAATGAGGACAAGGGGACTGATGGTCGCCGCCATCGATCTGGGCCGGCTCGAGGGAGCATGAGTCACGTAGTTTTCCTTTCTGTCGCCTCAATCGTGGGGCATGTTCCTATGCGCCGCCTATGAGCGGGCGGTGAGCATCCCATGATGAGCGGTGGCCCGGTGGCTCATCCCATCCCCATGAGCCCCAGGAACCTGCGGCGTTCCTCGGTTGCCTGCTGGAGCGTCTCGCGCGTCGATTGGATACGCCCCGGTTCGGGTCCTCGAACATTCATCACCACCTGGTCCAGCCCGAGCGACGCCAGAGCGTACATGAAGTTCTTCAAGGACCTCTTGGCCGCCGGGCCTCCTCCCGATATCCAGGTCAGCGCGTTGCGCCGCATCGCGGGGTCGCAGACCATCTGGACTTCGCTGGCCAGCACCCAGCCCTGGTGCACATAGGGGATGAGACCGGCCGCCGTATCCCGCCGTTCCCGCCGGATCGCCAGGCCGACGAAGATGAGCCAGCACACGAAGATCGGCACCTGGAGGACGGCGTAGAGGACGTAGTACCCCTGCGTGCTACCGGCGATGTAGCCCATCGAATTCCACAGGCCGTGGAGGGAAACCGCGATGAAGTACCCGAAGAGGACCGCGCCGATTCCTGTCGCGGCCGAGCGGGCTCGCGTGACCGCCCATCCGATCGCCCACCCCGTGCACGTCGTGTACATGACGTGTCCAAAGACGCCCATAAATACGCGGATGAAGAATGTGCGCGCGAATGCTCCGTTGGCCAACGCCTTCAAGAAGTACTCGAAGTCTTCGACGACCAAAAAACCGGCGGCAGAGAAACCCGCATAGACAAGGCCGTCGAGGGGCGAGGAAATCTGGTTGCGTCGAGCCACGACAATGACGACGACGGCAAGAGCCTTGAGGAGTTCCTCACCGATGGGGGCAAAGACAACAGCAGTGGATGCGCTTGCGATGGAGGCATCCCCGGTCGCGCCGGCGACAAACGCCCCACCGAGTGCGTTGCTCAAACCTGCAAAGAAGATGGCGACTCCCCCGCCCCACAGGAAGGCCGCGATCTTGGTCCACCAGGGTTCGGGTTCGAAGCGGTCAACGAATTGCAGGAAGAGGATGATGATGCACAGGGGAACCAGGCAGACGATCGTGAGAAAGAGTCCAATGAAAGGACCGCTGGCGGCTAGATAGGAGTACATGCCAACAAGCATGAGAGCCAGGCCCGCACCGACGACAACAGCTTCGAACACCGGGAGCTTCTTCGTGGTTGTTGGTAGCGCCCACGTGCGCACAGCCTGCGGGGCGACCTGCGGGTACTGGACGGCTCCGGGCGCGGGCATGGAGGGCCCCGCATCGACAAAGCGCTGAAAGGCGGGGGTGAACTGGGTGGGCGCACCCTGGGGTGCGCCCACCGCCTGCGGGGCGAAGCCGGACGTGCCGGAAGCCTGCGGGGCGAAGCCGGACGTGCTGGAAGCCTGCGGGGCGAAGCCGGACGTGCCGGAAGCCTGTGGGACGGCGGCGGGAGCGCTTGCCACCGGGGTTGGGATACCGGTCTGAGGAAATGACCGTCCCGCCCGCGCGTCGTGGGCCTGCGGCCGACGCACCGAGCCGTGCGTCTGCCCCTGCTCCGGCATCGAGTCGCCGGATGCCGGCGGCGATGGTATCGGCGCGCGGGTCGAGGGAGCGGCGGGTTGGGGAATCGGCGAGGAGGACGCGCGGGGGGAAGCCTCCGGCTGCGGAATGGGCGCTGTGCTTTCTCCCCTCTGGGAGCGCGGCTCAGGGGGGTGTGGGGGTCCGGGAATCTGCGGACTACTCGTCATTGCCTCTCCTGTCTCGTTCAGGCGGTCTGCGCCAGGGAAGACACAGCCTTCGTCACATCCTGCTGTTGTTCCGCGATGGATGTCAGGCGCAGAAACTCGCGGCGACTCGCAACGGCCTCAGTGAGGATGCGGCGGTCGTGTTCGATGCGGGCGGCATCGGGCCCGTGTTTGGCCATGAGGTGTTGGTCAAGCCCCAGGCAAGGAAGACACCTCAGGAAGGAACGCATGGCACGCTTGGACTGCGGTCCCCCCTTCGCGGACCACGTGATCGCTGCCCTACGCGAGCGTCTATCGGTCACCATCGTGACCTCGCCGGGCAGGACCCAGCCGGTGCGCACGTAGGGAATCAGGCCTCGGCGGATCTTGTCGCGCTCCTTGCTGGCGGCTCGCAGGAGCAGGGCTGCCCACACGATAAAGGCGGGCACCTCGACGACGAAGTAGAACAGGATAAAGAGACGGCCGAGAAATACGGACGCGCCGTTCCATGCGAAGTGGATCAGCACCGCGCAGCACCAAAAGACGAAGACGATGCCCGCCTTGGCCCATCCGTTCTTGAACTTTAGGAGCGCGAGCGCGAGTCCGATTCCCGTCATGGATGTGGCCATCGCGTGGACGAAGGGGCTGGCAAAGCCACGTATGAGGACGAGCATGACGAGCTGCGCTGTGCCCTGATTGTCGCCGCGCAAGTAGTAGAGGACGTCTTCGGCGAACATGAAGCCGGCGGCCGAAAAACCCGCATACACGATGCCATCGAGAACCGAACTAATACGGTTCCTCCTCGCGATGACGACGATCAGGACCCCCAGTCCCTTAAACGTCTCTTCGACGAGGGGCGCGATGAAGGTCGCTCCCACCGCGCCTGCTCGGGAAGCATCGCCGATCGTGAGGGCAACGTTGGATTCCAGCACCGTATTGATAATGCCCGAGGAGAGCGTCGCAACCCCCGCTCCCCACAGGAGCAAAGCCCCCTTGGTCTTCCAGGGTTCGGGTTCCCAACGGTCGATGAAGAGGAGGAATCCGCCGACAATCAGGAGCGAGAGGACGGACAGCAGCGTCGTCTTGGCGAGCGAGAGGAGCCCGGACGAGGCTGGGTTGAGCATGAGGACGATGAGCCCGATCATCCCGAGGACTCCGAGGACGGTCACGACGACCTCGAGAACCGGGAAGGACCGCGGCGCCTTCGGGGGCTGCCACACCGGCGCGGCATCGTCGGGGGCGGGCGCGGTGATACCATTCGACGCGTTGATACTGGCGCTGCTGATCTTGCTCAGCCGGTAGTCTTCTCCCGGCCCGCCCCAGTGGCTCGCATCCATGTCAGTATCCCCGTCCGCCCGTGTGCGTGTCGTCGTCAAAGTCAATGGGCTCAGGTATGGGCGCGTGCCCCGCGAGCCGGAGCAATTTTACCATTCGTGTGGAACGCAGAGCTCGAACGCCCGCAACGTCGACGTTGTGGACGTTGCGAGTGAGTTCGATGCGATAGCACGTGGCGTCGAGTGCCTCAAGCCTGGCAGCGCCTTCGGGGTCGGTCCCAACGTCAGAACGAACGGCGCTCGACAGGCCGTCGCGGATCGCCCGCGACAGCGCGGAGGCCCGTTCGAGGCGGGCGCTCACCTCAACCCGGTCGGCCTGGCGTTGTCCGGGGGTGCGCCGATCCAGGCCGTCTGTCGTCAACTGGTCGCCACCGTCGCGAATGTATGCGCGCGCCGCTTCGAGAAGTGTTGCGCCCACCGCAGGATCGAGGGATGCCGTGTGCGCCAGGAGTTCCACCTCCGACGCACGTCGTACGAGCAGCCGAGAGAGTGCGTCGCGAGAGGCGAGGATTCGCTGGTGGAGGCGGTCGAGGCGCCTGGCTCGACTCACCGCGATGGCAACCACGACGGAGACGGCGACGAGGGCAAGGAGAACGACGGTAATCACGAAGGGCGTGAGATGGATCATTGCTCTCGTTCCTGGTGCTCCTGGCGGCCTCGGATGAGGTCCCGCGTTCTTCGAGTCCCCGAGGCTGCGGGGCTTCCCATGTCGATCGCGAGCCTGTACACCTCGAACACCTTGTCGGCAACGACCTCCCAGTCGTATTGGAGGGATGCGCGCTGCCCCGCCTCAGACAGGCCTTCCAGCCGCGCCTTGTCCGCCAGAAGACCGAGCAGCTGGTCGACCAGGGCAGCCGAGCTGCCGGTCTCGAAGAGGACACCCGCGCGCCCGTCCTCGAGGACGGCCCGAAAAGCGGGAATGTCGGAGGCGACGACCGCGGTCCTCGCGGCCATGGCTTCGACGAGGACAATGCCGAAGGACTCTCCGCCCGTCTGCGGGGCGACGTAGAGGCTGGCTCCGGCGAGAAGGGATGCCTTCTCCTCGTCGCTGATTCCCCCCAGGAAGGAGACGGAATCACCGAAACGGGTGAGCTGCCGACGGATCTCGGGGACGTCGCCCCTTCCCGCGATCAGGAAGCGAGCGCCCGGCATCTTGTCCAAGACGCCTTCGATCGCTCCTGCAAAGACGCTCAGCCCCTTGCGGGGTTCATCGAGGCGACCGAGGAAAACGATGACGGGCCGCGAGTCGGTGGCCATCCACCGCGGATCCGTGCTCGCCCGGCGGAAGGAGGCTGTCTCAACCCCGTTGGGGATGATGACGGCGTCTCCTCCGTGGTGCTCAATGAGGGTGCGGCGGGCCTCCTCGGAGACGGCTATGCGCGCGGTGATCCGCTCCATGAGCGGCACGGTGGCCGGGGAGAGCAGCTCGCGCGCCAGGGAACGATCCAGGGCGGCGTGGAAGGTGCCCACAACGGGGCAGGTGGCGGCCTGAAGGGCGAGCATGCCGACGCTGGGGGTGATCGGCTCGTGGATGTGAAGCAGATCGAAGTCGTAGGCGTCCAGCCAGCGACGGGCCCGACGCGCCACGGCCGCGCCGAAGTTGAGACGGGCGATCGAACCGTTGTACGGGATGGCGATCGAGTCGCCCGCCGAGGTGACCCACTCGGGCAGGTCGGCGTCGGCCCCGGCGGGCGCCAGCACCCGCACATCGTGGCGACGGCCGCGCAGCTCCGCGGCCAGGTCCATGACATGGGCCTGCACCCCGCCGGGCGCGTCCAACGAGTACGGGCACACGATGCCGATCCTCATTCGCGCCCCTCCTGCGCCGCGTGGCCGCGTGCAAGACGCTCGTGGTCGAGATCCGCGTCGAAGACGGCCTGGAGCATGTGCCAATCGACGGCGTGCTCGGCGAGCATCGGTCCCATGACGGCCGCCCAGGCGCGGGTATGAGCCACGATCAGCTCACGGCCGCTCAGTCCCGGAGGCCGCGGCACCTCGCGCAGGGTCAGCACCAGCCCCCATGGCGATCCCGCCGCCCGGCGACGCTCGACCGAGAGCCTCTCGTAGTGCATCGTACCGGTGTACAGGGGCAGGTCCAGACGCTCCGCCAGAGCCGCGGGCCCGGCGGCGAAGCGAGCGGTGTGTCCGCACAGGTCCACGTCCACGCCGGAGGCCGACAGGTCCCGGTCGGCCAGCAGCGGGATGACGTATGGGCCCCCGTCCCGGGCGGCGGCGACGAGTCGATCGAAGACCTTCTCACCGCGCCCCTGGCCGATGATCCTCATGCCGAGTCGCTCGCGGAAGGCGACGAACTGGTCGAACAGGTCCGCCGGTTCGAGACGCTCTGCCACGGTCAGCACGGTCGACAGCCGTCGGCACGCCCAGGCGCCGACCAGGTCCCAGTTGCCCATGTGGCCCAGGGCCAGCACGATCGAATCCCGCTGCAGATCGGTGCGCAACCGCGGAGACAAGTCGGCGCGCACACGCGCGAGGATCTGCTCCTCGCTCGTGCCGGTCAGGGCGAAGGCCTCGTAGAAGTAGCGCATGTAGGAGCGCATCGCCCTCCGCGAGGCCCGACGCATCTGCGCCGGGCCGGCGGACGCGGGCAGGACGCGCATCAGATTCTTCTCGAGCTGCCCGATTCCGGCGACTCCCGCGTGCAGGCGGTGCAGTGCCCACGCGACATCGGCCCCGGCGCGGAACAGCCCGTAGCCCACCGGCGTCGGCAGCGCGTGCACGTGCCGCCAGGCGAATCGGTACAGGTCGTTGACGGCCGGGCTCACGCGTCCGCCCCCGGTTCGGCGCCGCCGTCCGCTCCGACGGCCGCGCGGTCCGTCATCTGATGACGAACCGCGACAATGCGCTGGAGCACAGTGATGAAGGAGGCCAGGGCCACATAGCCGAGTGCTGCGGACAGCACCCACTGAGGCGCCCCGAGACCGACTGCGAAGGTCGCCACCAGGGCGACCACCAGGCGGTCCGTGCGCTCCGCGATCCCGACCGAGGCGGTGGCGCCGATGGATTCGGCACGGGCGCGGGCGTAGGGCACCGTCGCGACCAGCACGACGCACACCAGGGCGAGAACGACCGTGACGGTGCGCAGGGCGACGCTGTCCGACATCATGGTCAGGGCCGCCCAGGCGGCCAGGGAGGCGAAGACGGCACCGTCGGCGAGACGATCGAGCGTGGAGTCGAGGAAGGCCCCGAACACGGACGTGCGCCCCGTTGCGCGGGCGAGAACGCCGTCGAAGGAGTCTCCTACGAGGACGACCGCCAGCAGAGGCGGTCCCGCGATGAAGTGGCCCCGGGGCAGAGTCGCCACGGCGACGCTCACCGACGCAACCGTGCCGGCCACGGTGAGCATGTCAGGGGTGATCCCCACCCGGGCCATGGCGAGCGCGAGGGGGGTGAATAGTGCCTTGGTCAGGCCTCGGCCGTGCTGTCCGAGCATGGAGTCCTTACACAGAGTCGTCGTTCGTCGGAG